>VFQT010000749.1_pt1 | contig 44081 bp, 21 predicted proteins | sample 3512381 | NCBI WGS metagenome assembly VFQT01 (sample SAMN10412376, study PRJNA504923) | tailings metagenome | isolation source: Relicate 2 Philex TSF3 active mining site | place: Philippines: Tuba, Benguet | collected 2017-08-29 | reverse complement strand
CGGTGAATTTGTACCGCACACTCACCGGATGGCTTGCGCCATTCCGCTATTTGGTGGAGATTTCTGATCACGGAGGGCTGACGCCCAGCCGCTCGCCTTTTTGTGGGAACTTCCGAGCATATGTCGACGTCTTGCGGGGTTATACAACCATGACCGCTTGTGCTCGCCTTCGTACTTCTTCAGAAAATCTGTTTCATGCTGACCCCGCTAATAATGCTGACCGTTTTGGCTCCGTGGGCGGATCCGCCAGAACTTTCCAAAGTTGCTCCTCAGGCGGCGGGGGTGGCTTTGGTCGAAGTGCTGGAAGCGAGCGAGTTTGACTATCGGCCCGGCGATGGCAACAAGGGTGTTCGATTCAGCATCAAGGAGATCAAAGGAACGGGAGACTTCCTCAAGGAACTGCAGGTCGTCACGGAATCCGGAGGATTAAGAGCTCCCAACAGTAAGCCGCAACCATCGCTGCCACTGAAACCGGATTCGCTGGTGGTCGGAGAACGTTACTGGATCGCGTTCGCATCACGATACGACGACCGGTACAACCAGCGAGTCATCGCGTTCTGGCCGGAAGATGATGCGGTCGCGAAAACTCTGGAGGCCGCCGTGCAGAACGATGTGCTGAAATGGAAGCCTCAGTACATCTCGGCGCTCAAGGTCAGTTATGGGCATGTGATCGAAGACGGCACCTGGAAAGTCCGCGGCGAAAAGGATGGCAAGGTTGTGTGGGAGCACACGCTGACAGGCAAGCCGCTCGATTCCTACAACTTTGGGCTCTTCCAGGGAACCGGCGGATCATTCGAAGTCGCAATGCCAGCCTGCGGTCAGATCCTCTTCACAGAATCCGACACGAAACTCAACGAAGACAATGAATTCGGTCTGCCTGCGGGGCCGTATTACATCAATCACGGTTTCGATCCGATCTCAGGGACTCGCCACGGCACATGGATCCGCAGAGCTCAGGCTGGCAGCGTCGAAGTTCTGAATCGCAGCTACGACCTGACCACCGGAAAGCCGGCAAGAGAGGCTCAGTACGACTTCCCCCAAACAGGCGGCATCGCGGTCGGCGCATCGGCCGAACGATGGTGGCGCAAGAGGGAACGTGACTTTGATGCCAACGGGAAAGCCACGAGCGAATTGACCTCTTACTACGACGAGAGGCTGGAGCCGGACAAACGCTGGGTCAAGGTGGATTCTAAGGCCCCGTAGAAGTTCCACCGCGCTCGATGGCCGGATCAGACGTGACTCAGGCAAACCCCGGGCAACCTGACGCCACAAGAGCCTCTCGGCATCGTTGCCAGGTCGCCGCTCACGCTGTTCGCTCGCCCCAAACATGTTCGCGCCGTACGCGCCAGAAACTCGGCAGGAGTCTAAGATCAGACAATTGGCGGAAATTTTTACCGCCACTTTGTTTCCTCAGGGCATTCTTGGTTCGACAAGGCCACCATGGCTTCCTGAGTTTCGACTTCTTCCCAGGTCGGGTGCACTATGAGCCCATTGAATGCTGTCGCTCACGACGAAACGTCCCTGCTCGCGGAACCCCTGCCGGAATCCCAACCGGACCAAACGCTGATCCATCGGTACCTCGATGGCGATGAATCGGCTTTTGCTCAGCTGGTGCAGCGGCATTCGCAGATGGTGATGAGTGTTTGTCAGAGAATTCTTCGGCAGACCGCCGATGCTGATGACGCGTTCCAGGCGACCTTCCTCGTTCTGGCCAGAAAGGCTCGTTCGCTCGAGCAGCATGATTCCGTCGCTGGCTGGCTTCATCAGACGGCCCGCCGCACGGCCCTCAAAATGCGAGCGATGACGGTTCGACGGAAGCAAGTGGAACGCGATGCGGCTCAGCAGAATTCCAACGATGCTGCACACACCTCGGAAAGCTCCTCGAACCCGATCACGCTCCGTGAAGTCGGCGAGGTGCTTGATGCAGAACTCGCCGCGCTGCCGAACCACTTCCGTGAAGTCATCCTGCTGACTCAGGTCGAAGGTCTCTCCAGAAGTGAAGCGGCAGAGAGGCTTGGCGTTGAATCGGCAACGGTCAAGGATCGGCTTGAACGCGGCCGGCAAATGCTTCGAACGAGACTGCTTCGACGAGGAATCACGCTGACCTCGGCAATGCTGGCCGTCTGGCTGGCTCCAGGAACCACACAAGCGGCTCAACTGATGACACTGGCTTCAACAACGTCACAGGCAGCGACACTCTTTGCCGCAGGCGCTGGAACCTCCGCGATGTCTGGTTCGGCAACCAAACTGGCCACGGCCGTCCTGAAGATGATGGGTTTTGAAAAACTCCGCGCCGTCACAACATGGATCGTCTCTTTCATCGCCATCGGTGGTCTCGCCTTCGGTGCTCTGCATGACAAACCAGATCGATTCGAGACCGGCCTGCGAGGACACGTTGTGGCAATCAACGGGAGTCAACCGCGGTCAGTGACGATTGAACTGGAAGAATATGGAACGCTCCTGAACCTGGATCTCGCCGAGACCGCAAAGGTCTGGTCTGCGTATGAGGAAGCAGAGCTACAGGATGTGAAAGCCGGACAGTTTATCGCACTCAGGCTGGGTGATGATCATCGAACTGTCGAGGAGATTCACGTGCAGGGGCACGTCGAAGAAGCTTCCATTCAGGCGATAGAAGAACACGGGAAACGGATCATTGTTTCGACAGATCATGACGACGATGGCCCACCACAGACAAAGACCATCGAACTGGCTCAGGGTGCCGTTCTTCGGATCGGCGGACTCCCGGCCAATCTCAGTGAACTCAAGCCCGGTATGGAAGTCCCACTGGAATTCAGCCCGAACGGAGCTCTGGTGAATGCCATTGAAGCGGAGGCTTCCGAAGAAATGTTCGTCGAAGGACGACTGGAAGGCGTGGAAACAAACAACCGCCAGCTTGTGCTCGTTCGCGATGAGAACGATGACGGCCTGCCTGTACGACAACTACTGCGGCTCGCACCCGACGTAATTGTGACTCTGGATGGCGAAGGTTCGACGCTGGCCGAACTTCCACAGGGTTCTTCGCTGACGATGCGACTGTCACCCGAAGGTGAACTGGTTCAGGCGATTCAGGCCGTGTCCCCGGAACTGCCAGATGATGCTGAAGCCGATGAAGCAACAGACACGAACACCAGCAAGCAACAAGGTGAACAGGCAGACGATGCAGGAGAGAACAAGGACGAAGTGAAAGGAGCCACGATTTCGAAAGAGACAAACGTGCTGTATCCCGAAAGCCCGGCGATCATCAACGTCACCAAGTCGCCGTACTTCGCAAAGGGTGATGGAGTCACGGACGACACGGTCGCAATTCAGAAGGCACTCTCGGACACGATGGGACTGCATCGGATGCTGTACTTTCCCAACGGGACGTACTTGATCTCGAAGACTCTGAACTGGTCCAAGAAGAACGCTGATGGTCGCGATGCGTGGGGCAAGAATTTTCTTCAGGGGCAGAATGCTCATCAAACAATCTTCCGCCTGAAAGACGGCACGTTTACTGACGCCGAAAAACCAGCCAGCATCATGTGGTGTGGTGGATTCGGCTCCGCGGACTGGTTTCACAATTACGTGCAGGACATCACGTTCGACGTTGGCAACAACAACCCGGGTGCCATCGGGCTGCAGTTCTATTCGAACAATTCCGGAGCCGTGCGAAACTGTCGCTTCATCGCATCGGAAAACAGTGGCACGATTGGGCTCGATCTGGGTCACCGAGATATGAATGGTCCCCTGCTCGTCAGGAACTGCGAGATATTGGGCTTTCAGCGAGGCATCAAGACGGCGAATGCTGTGAACGGTCAGACCTTCGAACACATCACGCTCAGGGGACAAAAGGAAATCGCGTTCGACAACGAAGGTCAGTCGATCAGCATCCGAGGACTGCTCAGCCAGAATGCCGTGCCAGCCGTTCGAAGCTACGGAAGCTGCTGCCTCGTGGATGCTCAGCTGTCCGGCCAGTCCGGTGCGGAGAAATGGCCGGCGGTGATCAACTACAACGGAGGAAGCATTTTTCTTCGCGACGTCCAGACAACCGGCTACTCGCGAGCACTCGGCGATGTCACGACTCCGGATTGGTTTGCCGCCACTCGCATCTCTGGTGAAGACAAGCCTGGCAGCCTTGGCCCGAACATCAACGAGTATTCACCTGCGAAGGCGACAAGTGCATTCGCTCCGAAAGACAAGTCGACGTCCGGATCGCTGCGGCTCGCCGTGAAGGAACCTCCGGAAATCCCGACCGACGATCCCGCCACCTGGGCCAATGTGGACGACTTCGGGGCGGACCCGACTGGCAATCAGGATTCCTCCGCCGCCATTCAGAAGGCGATCGATTCCGGCGCGACGACCGTGTTTCTTCCTGGCTTCTATGCGATGAAGTCCACAGTGCTGATTCGAGGAAACGTCAGACGACTGATCGGTGTTGGTGGCTGGATTGATTACACGCATCAGGCTCAGCCGGACTTTCGAGTTCTGGACGGGACGTCTTCTGCTCTGTCCATCGAGCACTTTTCGTACATCCATGGCGGCATCGAAATCGACTCTTCACGCACGGTCATTTTTCACAGTGTCGCGGACTGCGATCTGACGTTCACTGACAAAGCCGAATCGGGTGAACTGTACTTCGAGGATTTTGTGACTCACGACCTGAAACTGAAACGTCAAAAGGTCTGGGCTCGACAGCTGAACGTGGAGAACGAAGGAACGCACGTTGTGAATGACGCCAGTCAGCTTTGGGTGCTTGGGTACAAGACCGAACGAGGCGGCACGCTTCTGGAAACTCGGAACAACGGACGGAGTGAAATCCTCGGAGGCTTCAGTTACACGACGACGGCGGGCAAACTCGCTCCGATGTTCGTCACGGCAGACTCATCCGTCTTCACATGGTTCAATGAAGTGTGCTTCAACGGCGATCCGTTTGAGACCATCATCCAGGAAACTCGAAACGGCAAGTCAAAGACCATCAAGCGAGGCGAAGGAACGGCGATGCCGTATGTGTCCTCCGGGTTGTAGTGGAATTCGCCAGAATTCCTTCTCACCAAATCACGCCGTCAGCTCCTGCGCCATCTGATTCGCCAGCTGATCCACGACCGCTCGTGAATGCCCCGAGCGGAACGACTGGATCCACTGTAGCAAACAAAGAGGGAGTACGATGAACGGCCACAGAACATTCGCAAGGACAAGGTTGATGATGGCCGAAAGGTAAGCCCTCTTTCGAGTACACTTCGGACATGTCAGCAATTGAGCCCGGCAGACGTAGGCGTAGACGTACGCGAAGATCACCACGAAGAAGACGGAATCCTTCAGGTGAGGAGTTTCCTTGCCGCACTTCTGACAGCAAAGAACCGGCGGATTCGCAGCAACGGTTTCGCGAGGTGTCGCGACACCATGGGCTCGACAGACATGATCGAGGCACACTGCAGCAATATCCGTGAGCCTGGGATTCGTTTTGCTGCAGTCAAACTCGTGTGCCCGATGGTTGTGATCGACGACAATCAGCTTCCCATGGCACTGACGGATTGATTTCACATCTGACCACAATAGGGATTGAGACTCACTGCTTTCCTGGCAGGAGTGAATTCCCTGGTCATCAATTCGCAGAACACGCAGTTGCCTTCTCGCTCGCAGACCGGAACCTAGAAGCAGGATCGAGATCACAGCCCCGACGCCTCCGACCAGGTTCTGAGACACAACCAGTTCATCCCGACTCAGCTCCACCACGACGATGGCAGACAGGAACCCAATGATGCCGCCCAGAACCAGCCGAAAAACGCCTGAAAAACTATTCATGCGAACGATCATGACCTGAACTCCTCGGAAAGATTGCTTTTCACAACACACATGCCCCATACAGGGCAAACTCAGAGCTGTGACATCGAATTTCCGAGATTTCGATTTCCGGCCAAATCTTCACTCTTTGGGCTGACGGTGACGCAGGACAAAGCCCATGAACAAGACCGGATTACGTTCCGCGACCGTCAAATCAAGGGAAGCAACATTCTTCAAAGCGTCACGATTCTTGCGAACCTCCTGCCCCGAACGTGTGTCTTCAGTCGCTATACTTGCGATGTCGTGAGCAGGTGGCAGTCATGTTTGGGCGAACGAACGGATACTGAAAGGACCATGATCATGAGAACTGACCTGACAGACATTACGATGGTTGTCGACCGCAGTGGATCCATGAGTTCCATTAAGTCTGATGCGGAAGGCGGTATCAACACGTTCATCAAGTCGCAAAAGACGGCGACCGGTGAAGCGCTCCTGACGCTGGTTCATTTTGACACCGAATACGAGTTCGTTCATTCGGGCGTGCCTGTCCAGTCGGTCCCTGGATATCAGCTTGTTCCGCGCGGCTCTACGGCATTGCTCGACGCGGTGGGCCGAGCCATCAACGAGACCGGTGCACGACTTGCCGCCATGGAAGAATCTCAGCGGCCCGGACTGGTCCTGTTTGTGATCGTGACGGACGGTGAGGAGAATTCCAGCAAGGAGTTTACTCTGGAACAGATCCGACAGATGATTGAACACCAGCAGACCGTTTACAGCTGGCAGTTCACGTTTCTGGCCGCCAACCAGGACGCCTTCGCGGCCGGTCAGTCCATGGGAATCGGTGCAGCTGGCATCGCAGGTTTCGTCGGCGACAAGATCGGCGCAGCCTACTCAGCATTGGCCGGCAAGGCACTCCGAATGCGACGCGACCACGCCGCCGGACGACAGGTCAGCAATGATTTCACTGACGAAGAACGCAACCAGATGCATTAGCATCGCTTCGAACTTTACAATCGCCCGTAGCACAGCAACCGGCAGCCGCCGCCAACTCCCTCGGCCCCAAAACGGCTTCACGCCGGTTGAGCCCGGGTTTGGCAACTACAAGCACCAGCTACCCGAATCCACGTCCCCGCCGGCTTTACGCCGGTGGAACGAAGGTTTGCAGACTACACCGCGATCCATCCCAACAAAACTGCGACTCAGGCCTCGAAGGCCGACACAACCCCTGCCGGCGGCGTGAGCCGCCGGTCAGGATGCTCGTGCGATTCAAAGGCCCGAACGGGCCGACACATTGAGAGTTGCGATTGCCAAACGGCGTTTGTCCGTATGCGAACACTGGAAACAGAAGAACCCCCGAAAATCGGGGGTTCGTTAGAGTTGTTATCCGAGTTTTGCGGGTGATCGATCACTTGCTGACCGGTCTGATTCGATCTGTTCGAACATATTCATTCCAGCTGTCATCGAACCCTCACCCGCCAGATCCGCAGAAGGCAGCACCTTGCCTTCTCCCCGACGGACGGCTCCTTCGTTCCGCAACTGCTTCCCCACCTTGCGAACTGTGATCGTGGCCAGAAGACTCCAGAGTGTCCCGCGGCACAGGTCCTGCAAATAGTCGCCCGATCGGATCTGCGACCAGAAGCTGATCAACGCGGCCTGAGCCGCATCTTCCGCATCGTCTGCCACACCGCTTCGGCCGTTTAGCCGTTTTCGAGCCAGTCCGACAAGCCGAGGAAAGAAGTGCTGCCAGAGCGGCTCAAATGCATCACTGTCACCCTGCCTCGCCAGAGAAAAAAGATGAGTCACCGTCCCCTGCTCAGGTGACTTTCCATCGTGATTTGCTTCCTCAGAACTCGAGGCCATGCGTAGCGCTCCGGTCAAACAGGAGATCGATCAGCTGTGGGACAGAATCTTACTTGCCTTCCGCAGGCGTCGAGAACCCCAACCCTGCTTTTTCCTTCCACGACTTTCGCTAAAGTGATGATGGAAACTTCCCCGCAGGCAGATCGTTGAACAAGAATCTGAAACCATCAAAGGCACGCCCGTGCAAGACTCCCCGTTAACTCTGTCTGCTTCGGATTGTTCAAGTCACGCGGAATGGTGGCAACGACTCATCCTGACCTTCACATCCCTGTCGGCGTTTTGGTTTGCAGCCAGGCCAGCCACTGGAACGGCTCCGATCCCTTTGTCGCCGGGAGTGGTTCAACAAGAGACAAAGGCACAAACTCCTGAAGAAGATACCACGAAAGCACAGGTCAAGCCTGAACACCGCTTCGTCTTCATCGGCAACAGCCATTCGATTGTCGGGACGCCGTTTGACCATCTGCAGAAGATGATCAAAGCTCGTGATGACAAGCCGACTGTCTCGGGACAGACCGTGGCTGTGGATTTTCTGGACGCACTCGAAGCTCACAAGGCGACGTATGAGAAACCGGACTTCGCGGCACCAAGCATTTTAGTTTTGCAGGGCCAGAAGATCAGCATGTCGGGTCGCTACTCGTACTCAACACAGACAGCCACGGATATCGCTCGCATCTTTTCCGAAAAGGGAACGAAGGTCCTGTTGTTCGCGGAATGGGGACAGGCAGGAGTCGCCGGCGACGGCGATCGTATCCAGGGAATCTATGAGCAGATCGCAAAGGCCGCAAATGCCGATCGTAAGACCAACACGCCTGTTGAAGTTGCCCCAATCGGACTCGTCTGGGATGCAGTGCTCAAGAAATTTCCCGATCAGAAGCTTCACGACGCCGACGGCAATCACTCCAGTGAACTCGGTGGATTCGTCACGGCCATCGCCTTCTACTGCTGGCTCTTTGATGAACTCCCGCCAGAGAAATCTCTGCCTCGAAAGAACCACAAGTATCTCAAAGAAGTATGCTCGATCGCTCTTGAAACATGTCGGCTTCAGAGAAACAAACTGAAAGGGACTTCCGAGTCATCAGGAGATTCGTCCGGAACTTCCAGCTCGAACGACAAGTAGTCCAGCCAGATTCTTGTGGCTTCACTTTAACGCACCACCATCCTCCGCGGACCACTTGTCGACCGGTGAAACGTCAACCACAATGGCACACCCTGGATCCATTCTTTTTCAGAACATCCTATGCCGCTTCAGTGCCCCAACTGTCAGGCTCTCATTGATACCGCGGCGACGCTGACGGAGGAGATGCGATGCACGGTCTGTGGATCGGGCTTCCGAATCCCGATGGATACGTCGACGACGTGGATTCAGCCGGAACAAAGATCCATCGGGAAGTTTGACCTGCAGGAAGAGGTCGGAGCGGGCTCATTCGGATGCGTGTATCGAGCACGCGACCGGGAACTCGGCCGTATCGTTGCCATCAAAATTCCTCGCAGCGGGGCCATTGGAAGCAGCGGCGATTCGGATCGATTTCTTCGAGAAGCTCGCAGTGTCGCCCAGCTGCGGCATCCTCTGATTGTGCCAATCTTCGAGGTCGGCAAGGAGAATGGCTTTCCTTATCTGGTCAGCGAGTTCATTCAGGGCATCACACTCGCGGATCATCTGACCGGCTCCAGGATTCCTCTGCGAGAATCCGTCGCACTCGTGGCACAGATTGCTGATGCGCTGCACTATGCTCATGAGAAAGGTGTTGTGCATCGCGACGTGAAGCCGTCAAACATCATGCTGGAGAGGAATGCGGCAGACTCTTCAGCCTCCTGGGAGTCTTCAAAGGAAACACTCAGGTACTCACCGCGCCTGATGGACTTCGGTCTCGCAAAGCGCGACGCGGGTGAAATGACCATGACGGTCGAAGGGCAAATCCTGGGAACTCCTGCGTACATGTCGCCGGAACAGGCTCGCGGCGATTCACACTCTGTGGACGGGCGCAGCGATGAATACAGCCTTGGCGTTGTCCTGTACCAGCTGCTGACGGGCGAGCTGCCGTTTCAGGGCAATGCACGCATGCTGCTGCATCAGGTGCTGAATGATGATCCAAAGCCACTTCGCAGCCGTGACCCAAAGATTCCGAAAGACCTGGAAACCATCTGCCTGAAGGCTATGGCCAGAGAACCTGCGTCTCGATACGCGACAGCAGGCGAACTGGCCGAAGACCTGCGTCGTTTTCTGCGTGACGAACCGATCCTCGCTCGACCAGTCCGCCTGAGCGAAAAGACATGGCGTACCATCCGACGACATCCCGCAGTGTCAGCTTTGTCCGCGGTTGTTGTCGTGCTGCTGGCGATCGTCGTTCGAGTTCTGTCGGCGGGAACATCCCCGGAAGAACCTCCTCGGCCTCCCGACCTGGCAAACATGCCCGAGCAGCCAGAGCCAACGGCAGATGATCTTCCCGCCGTGGTTGCGGAAATTGATCGAGTCGATCCGGGCTGGCGACTGGAGGCCATTGAGTCCGGCCGGCCGCAGGTTCCGGAATCCGAAAACGGAGCACTCCGAATCATTGAGTTCCGCAGGATCGTCGGCGAACTGATTGGACGACCTGCATCACAAGGAGAATGGACGGCTCCGGCTTCGTATGAAGATCTGGAAGCACTCCGCACAACACTCCCCAATGCAGCGTTGCCGGACGACAAGGTGCAGATCTTTCGCGATCGACTGCAGGCGATGGCTCCGGCCCTGGCGGTTGCAAAGACACTTGCAGACTATCCGCGAGGTCGCTTCATCACAGTTCACAGTCGCGATGCATTTTCCACACTGCTGCCGGAACATCAGGCTGGTCGCAATCTGGCAGACATGCTGTTTGTCGATGCCTTGCTGCAGATTCATGATCGAAATCATACCGAGGCGGTGCACGACTGTGTTGCGATTTTGCATGTGGCGAATGCGTACAATGAAGAGCACATCTCGATCACTCAGCTGATTCGCTCAGCCATCATTCACAAGGCGATAACAGTCCTTGAGCGAATGCTGGCACAGGGGATTTGTTCGGATGCTGAGCTGCTGGCCTTTCAGCAGGAATTCGAAACAGCACTTGCGGTCCCGCTGCTTTCCAGAGCCGCCCAGGGCGAACGTGGTGCCCTGCACTACTTTCTCAGCTCCCTTGCTGCTGGCGATGTCGCCGATCAGGAACTGCTGGAAGCGATGACTGGAATCAGCGATCGAGCACAATTGCCGTCCGGTTCGGAGATTCGTCGCATCCACGCCGGCATCCTGCAGCGCTGCACGGCGTTTCTTGAACTTTCGCGACAGCCTCCGGAACAACAGGCCTCGCTGGTGCAAAATCTGGATGACCGGAATTTCTCAGCTCCCTGGGCACAAAGCGAACTTGCTCAGTCTTTGATTGCCGGCCCATTCCGAATGCAGCGGTCATCCGATCAGTCGAATCGAAGTGACTTCGCGGATCTGGTGGATTCCAGCGGACGAGCTCTTGCTGATTTTCGTTCCGTCATCACGGCGTGTGCCGTTGAACGTTATCGAATGGCCCACGGTGACTGGCCTCACGATCTCGCTGTTTTGGTTCCCGCTTACCTGCAGGAAATTCCTCGCGATCCGATTGACGGAGAACCGCTTCGATTCAGACGGACTTCCGATGGCATCACGATCTACAGCATTGGGACTGACAAGACAGACAACGAAGGCCAGCTCTGTCGGGAATCTTCTGGCGATACAAACGGCTTTGACTTCGGCTTTGAACTCAGGAACACATACCAGCGGCCACAGGCACAATAGCCGCCCCTCGGAAGTACCACCTTGCGCAAAGCACTCCGCCGTTTTTTTTAGCGGAAGGGCGCGAGCCCTCCGGTGAGTCCGCGTCATGAATTCACCGGACGGCTTGCGCCGTTCCGCTACAAAGCTCTTCAACGTTCAGCAGGATTTGCGGCGCGGAATTCTTCGAGCGTCTTTGACCACTTCATGACTTCCTCCGGTTTACCGGTGGCTTCGTAGAATCGCACAAGACGTTCCAGCGACTGAACGACTCGGAACCGAGCGGGGTCGGGGATTTTGGACAGTCGAGTTTCCATGCCGCGGTAGCCGGACAGAAGCAGAGGCTCGGCCTGGTCATACTTTTTCTGACCGAGATACACGTCTCCCAGCATCGACTCGGTGCTGAATGTCGCCCAGTTGTCCGGCTCGTGCTTTCTTCGCAGCTCCAGCGCTTCACTCAAGACCGTCTCCGCGTCATTCAGTTCTCCGATTTCCAGAAGCCCGACACCGGACTGTGCCAGTACGCTGGAGTATTCGGCAGGTTCCATGGTTTCGCGGCTGAGCCTGATCTCCGCCAGCAAACGCTGAAGGACGGGCTTTCGATCAATGTCGATTCCGGCCTTTCTGAGAGCCGACAGGCCTCGTGACAGCCCAACCGTCAGAAGCTCTCGGTCCTTCCATTCAATCGCGATCGCATGCGGAATCCACTCCTGATAAACACGCGCTGCTTCTTCGGGCTGTTCGTTGTCGACATAGTTGAAGGCCAGATTGAAAGCGCCGGCACAGGTCTCTTCGTGCTTCTCGCCCCACTGCTGTTTGGCACCGTCAACAACATTGCGGAATGACACAACCGCCTTCCCGAATGCCTGTGTCTGCCAGTAGAGAAAACCGAGAAACTTGTTCGCTTTGATCGTCTCTGGATGACTGACGCCCAGATGCTTCATGCCATGCTGAGTCACTTCTTCCATCTTCTGAATCGCATCGTCCATCCGGTCGTCATCCACATAACTCTTCGCCAGATTATGCCGGATGATCATGACACCCACGTGCTCAGGGCCAAGCACGCGGAGTGCATCTTCCTCAAGCTCCTCCAGCAACCTGATGGAATCCGCGATTCGGCCAACGATCGTATACTGTTCTGCCAGTGCCTGTCGGAACTGCAGTGCATCATGACTGTCATTGCCATAATGCTCGACCGCCCGACGACTCACGTCTTCCAGAATCGAAAGCCCCTTTCTCATCTGCCCGACATTGCAAAGCTGAGCCGCGTAGGCGTTCTGCATTCGAAGTGTCTGAGGATGATTTGTCCCCAACACTTCGGCAAAAGGATCGTTGATCCGGGAATAGATCTTCAGAGCTTCCTCATCCTGCTTGTCGCTGGTCAGTGCGTCCGCAAGGTTAGCAAGAGTCTCAAGCGTCGACCGATGTTTCAGCCCGTGGACCTTCTCTTCCGCGTCGCTGACTCTGCGGAGCAGATCAATGGCATGGCCGGTTTGGCCGGAGTCAAGGTACGATTTTGCCAGATTGTTCTGGACGGTTCGGACCTCCGCATGATCCGCACCGTGCTTCCTGACAGCGATCTCCAGCAGTTGTTCCCAGAGCTTCACGGCGTCAGCCGTTCGATTTGCGAACTCGTAACAACCGCCCAGCTGAACCATCGTTTCCAGAGTGGCTGAGTCTGTGGCTCCCAGAGTCGCTTTGCGGATCTCCAGAGCTTTCTCGAGCTGCCTTGCTGATTCTTCAAATGCGCTGACTTCGCGATAGGAAATTCCCAGAGTATGACGGATCGCAGCTTCAACACGGGGACGATCGCCAAACTGCTCACTCACATTCTTCGCCGCTCGATCCAGCGCTTCACGGATCGTCAGATCAGGCTTCGGTGTATACTGCTCTTCGGCCTGAACAGTTCCGGAGGCCTGAGCCAGAATGCGCTTGGTCAGAAAGTCGGTCAGTGCATTCGCCAGTTCCAGCTGGTCGAGCGCTTTGGCTTCGTTCTCTTTTGCCTTCGCTTCGGCATCGGTCGCACGAATTCGCTGTTTCTTTTCTTCCTCGGCCCGCAGACTTTCGCGCGCTCCGGCTTTTTTGGCTTCATACATTCCAAGACTGGCCACGATGATACCGGCGACCATCGCAAACAGGACAAGCGATACGGCAACGACCTGAATCCTGTGCCGACGCACGAACTTGGAAAACCGATAGGCCGTACTCGGCGGCCTGGCATCCACAGGAGCACCTTCGAGATAGTTCTGCACGTCTCGAGCAAAGCCGCTGGCCGTTTCGTAACGTCGACCTCGATGCTTCTCGATCGCTTTCATCACGATCCAGTCCAGTTCACTTCGCAGCAGGTGTGTCAGCCTCGCAGGTTCAACACTGCGATTGGCGGCGATGCTGGGCAAGGCATCGGCAGTACTCAAACGCGTGCTTGGTCGAGGCGGCTCCACCTCGCGAACCATACGGAGCATTTCCAGAACAGCCCCGCGACGGAAATCCTCCGAACGAATCGGCGGCGAACCAGCAAGCAGCTCGTACAGAATCACACCCAGCGCGTAGACGTCGGTGCGAGTATCAATGTCGGCGAGGGAGGGATCCGCCTGCTCCGGCGACATGTAGGCAGGCGTTCCGACAACAAGTCCGTCCTCCGCAAGACTCTGATCCGTCAGCTTCTGTTCGGTCGCCTTGGCCACGCCGAAGTCAATGACCTTCGGAGTCGGCCGACCATCGACTTCCGTGACCAGAATGTTGCCGGGTTTCAGGTCCCGATGAATGATTCCCTTTTGATGAGCATGCTGAACGGCCTGGCACACAGTGACGAACAGCCTCAGCCGTTCTTCAACACTCAGCCGATGGCTGTCACAGTATTCCGTAAGCGGCATGCCACGAACAAATTCCATGACGAAATAAGGATGACCATCCGGTGTGGATCCGCCGTCATAAACCCGAGCAATGCTCGGATGATCCATCAGAGCCAGTGCCTGACGTTCAGCTTCAAAGCGAAGCAGTACGGAACGCGAATTGACTCCGGCGCCACGAATGAGCTTCACTGCCACCTGACGACGAACGGGCTCGGACTGCTGAGCAATCCAGACTTCCCCCATGCCACCTTCGCCGATCTTCTTCAACAGCGAATAGCGGCCATCAAGGACCATCTGTGCAGCAGGAGATTCATCGTCATCCGCCGAACCCGGCTCAGACATCGCCCCAATCAACGTGGCCTCGGAACCACTGCGAACCTCCGATTCGGGAGGTTGCTCGGGGATCAGCGTCTCAGAAAACCCCGGATCGAGTTTCGACTTCGGGTCTTTCGAATCGGTCGAATCTTCAGGAACATACGTGTCGTCAGACGGCGAAGAACCACTACTAGACATCCAGACGCTCCACACAGGCGACGGTCGTCAGGAAAAGACTCAAAGGGGATTCACGCGTTCATCGCGTTCCGAGTTCGCCCCTGTAGAGTCTCAGGCCGTTTCCCGGAAGTCAATCCTCAACGCTCGCGCAGCAATCTCATGGGCTGTGAGCCCCCGTCTACGGGATCACAACGTCGCCGTATTTGATCTGACATGTGGCGAGGCAATCCGCTGAGGCTGTGACTCGAAGCCAATAAGCCTGGAACGAGTCTGGGATTTCAAGGGGCACGAACGATCCAGTTTTCACCGGAACCTCACTGCCTCGCACCCAGAAGCCTGTGCCCGTGATGTCATACTCGATCTGAAACGTCACAGCCTCCGTCGCATCGTGCGAGAGTGTCAATCTTCCTGTTTGATATCCGGACATCAGATACGGATCGCTCGGTTGACCGCCTTTCACGGCAGTCTCTTTCCACGGTCCGCCGACGCCTCGCGGTCTCCCAAGTTTCCAGACATCATCAATCGCGCCGGCCCAGAGAGTAGTTCGGCCATCGGTGCTGCGGATGAGATGAGGATTTTTCGGAACGGAGTCTGTTCCCACGCCGCTCATCAGCAGCATTCCTCGATACGAACAGTAATCTACGATGTGCCGGTCATGAGTCGCCACGGCTCGCACTTTGGCAAAGCCGCCGGCGTTCTCCGCAGGAAGCTCATAGAACGTTCCGCCCGCATTGAACAAGTCTCGCTCTGTGGCCACTTCGCGACAGATGCGAGTCGGCCCGAGAGTTCCTGTTTGCTCGATACCCGGCGAGCTGCGAGGGAGTCGCCAGCGATTTCCGGAATCATCCGTGTAAATCAGCGACGCCTCATCCGCAGTGATGGCCCCAACCGCAATCGCCGCATTCTTTGTCTGATACTCCAGCGCAGCGGGGTCATCCACCGGTCGCAGTGTGAGCGACTGATCCAGTTCATACAGCCCGATTGTCTTCGGCCCGTTCTCGCCTGGCTCTGTTGCGACAAAGTGCAGTGTCCGCTTGTTTTCACCACGAGCCCGCATGATGCCACCGGTGACCTTGTGATCGCCTGGCCGAGCAAGTCCTTCGAAGGCCGCATCAGCGACCGCTTGCCGATGATCAACGTTCGAATACATGAACACGGCGCTGAGTGCCTTCGCATCGGCATTCGGACGAAGCCGAATCCACTCCGCCCGAGGTGCCTGAGACAAGTCAACAGTCTGAGTACCACGGGGAGCAAGTTCGATGTCTTTCCATGGTTGCCATTCGCCGGTTCCTGCCTTGTCGATTTCCAGAGTCACCTGGATCGCCAGGTCTGTCTCATGCACCAACAGAAGTGAACGTCGATCAAAGCCGTTCAGCAGGAAAGGCTCGCTGTGAGTCCCCGCGCTGACATCGTCTTTCAGCCACACGGCTCCTCGACCAATGACCGGGCCGAAATCATCGAGCTGGTCAGGTTTCACAAACCACAGATTCGACTGCGACTGAGGCGCCGCGATCACTCCCTTCGCCTTACGCTTGTTCAGGAACTCGCTTTTGGCCGTGTCGTCACAGCCCAGCACGATTTGGTCCTGCCAGCGACAGAAATCACCGACCACTTTCAGGTAGGTACTGCGAGGTCTGATACCGGCGGAATGACCTGGTCGGAAGCTTCGAGGAAACTTCCAGAACATTCCGTGCATCGTCATTAGCAGATCCTGTTCGCCAATGTCGCGGATGCGCGGCCATTCGGTGTTCCAGCCATGAGCACCGTCGTAGCTGTGCGATGCTTTGGGAAGTCGGTACGAATGCCATTGGCCGGCATCAAGACACATCAGAATCAGAGAACGATGATCCCAGCCAATCGACCAGATGGGATCGTCCCGTTTTCCTTCACCGGAAATGCCCGCAGGCCCGGTCACCTCGGTGAATTGATTGCGTCGCACGATCGTCCATTGATCCGCCTTCCCATCCCATTCAGCAAGAATGCCGCTGGGAACGTCCGGACGTCGCATGGCTTCGTTTCCGTGTTCGCCATTGTTGGAATACACAATTCGCCCCTGACCGGAAGTGAAGCCTTTGCCGTGATAACCGGGAAGATCCGAATGCCGACCGCTCTTGAGCTGTTCATCGGCCCAAAGCTCTTTCACGGCCAGTGTCTTCACGTCGACTTCGTAGACACCTTCTTCCATCGTTGCGTAGTAGATCTTGTTGGCGGGATCCGTCAGGTGCCTCGCGTTACCAGTCGGCCGACCGTACATCGCGGAGAACGGGATAACGCGAACGCTGCCGTTCGCATCAATCGCATAGGGCCCGATGAACAACTGCCGCGATTCCGGATGAATCATTCGATTCGCTGGCGTCCCACCGATACTCTCAGGACGGACGATCTGCTGCAGCTCCGAAGTAATCTCATAGAGCTTATCGCTGGATCCCTTTGGCATATGCGGCGCGTAAGTCACAACCCAAAGCCGGCCGGCCCAGGGAACGACCGCCCCGGTCCCGCATTCGCCTTCATCATTGAACATGGCCAGATGAGGATAGATGCCGGAAATCTGAATGGGGTCATCCGCCACAGCAACACTGGACGCTACGACTGTGATTCGACAAAGACAAAGCACAAGACACTGAATAACTCGGCGTAATGACAAAGGATGGATCCTTTTGACAATGGCGTGTTCGAAGGGCCGTTGGACGACCCCGAAGTATCCATCAAGATCATCACCACTGACAAGCCACTCCCCAACCACTCAATCACCGGCTGGCTTGCGCGTCCGCGGATGCACTCCTCCGCCACCTGGTTTATCCAGGTGGGTCCACGGCTTCTGCACTACCCGGCGTCAACGAACAAATTCAGGTGGCAGTTAGTAAACGTGTGGCCGTTGCGCTACGCTCTTTGTGCTTGAGTCATCGAACTTGTCGGCTGGCGGAGTCTGTCTGGAAGTGGAAGCCGTGGTGTTTCGTCAGAAGTTCTGAAGAGAAATGGCTCGCCAGTTGCCGCGATGATGCTAAAACCCGATCGCGGGACCGACGTAATCCACACGTTAACTTCACTGTTTGGTAATGAGATCACACAAACACAGCGTTGCAATTATCGGCGCCGGAATGGCCGGCCTGACGTGTGCTCGTGAGCTGTCAGCGGATGGCTTAGAAGTCACCGTGTTTGACAAAGGTCGCTCCCCGGGTGGTCGCACAGCGACTCGGCACGTAGATCCTGGCGTGGAATTCGATCACGGTGCTCAGTACTTCACCGCGCGTAACCCGCAATTTCAAGATGTGACCGCCAACTGGATCCAGCGAGATATCGTGGCGGAATGGCATGGTCGTATCGTTCGGCTCGAAGCCGGTGTCGCCACGGAGACAACTCCCCTGCCCCGCTATGTCGGGACGCCCGGAATGTCGGCCATGGCGGCAGACCTCGCTTCTGGTCTTCGTGTCCATTCCGGCGTTCAGGTCGTGCGAATCCATCGAGACTCAGCAGGCTGGAATTTGACCACGACGACGACAGACGTTCACGGTCCCTTTGAATCTCTTATCGTCACGTTGCCTTCTCCGCAGGCCGCCGCGCTATTGAATGATCATCCGTTCGGCGCATTGGCCGCTGCCATCCCGATGACGCCATGCTGGGCCGTGATGGTCGCGTTTGATTCGAAGCTGGAAGTGCCGTGGGACGCTGCGTTCGTGCATGGTTCACCGCTGTCCTGGGTCGCACGCAACAGCTCCAAGCCCGGACGAAGCCAGCAGCGCGACGCCTGGGTTATGCATGCCACACCAGAATGGTCGGCGAAGAATCTGGAGCAGTCTCCGGAAACATCCGCGTCGGAACTGCTCGCGGCATTCTCAAAGCTTGTGGACGCACGACTGCCGCCCCATTGCTACCTTCAAGCCCATCGCTGGAGATATAGCCTTGGCTCAGATCCCGCCGAGAGAAAAGCACTGGTCGACGACGAAAGCCGCCTCGTCGTCTGCGGCGACTGGCTCTCGGGCGGACGTGTCGAAGGCGCGTTCCTCTCAGGTATCGAGGCGGCCCGCAGGATCAGCAATCTGTAACCCAACACTCTTTGCTCTACTTTCATATGCCACGGCACGACGAAAATCAGGACCTGCTATCGAATGTCCGTCTGACAGATTCTGACATCGACAGAATCATCCAGATGGCGTGGGAAGACCGCACGTCCTTCGAAGCCATTCATCGCCAGTTTGGCCTGACTCTCGGCGAAGTCATCAAGCTCATGCGAGCACAACTCACAGCGCGTTCCTTCAAGCTCTGGCGAGAACGCACGGCCGGACGAAAGACCAAGCACGAAGCTCTCCGTTCCTTCCGCATCGGTCGCTTCCGCGCTCCCGGCCAGAAGGACTGACGGTGGCTGCACGCCATCACAGCCAATGACCGGAAAATTCCGCCCCACCACCCAATCTCACAACTCGACACGTCAGTGAAGGATCACTTCATTCGGCTAAAAAGCAGGCCCGGATCAGATTTCGGCGCTCCAGTCAGGCGGAGAACCCAGGAATCCTCCCCCTTCGATTCCACGGTCCCACCCATCGTGCCCTGATCGGCGGTGATCAGCTCAATGCTGTTGGCGTCGCCTGACAGGTTCCCGGAAAGCTCAACAGGAGGACGCCCGGAGGTTGTGACTTTCCAGATAAACAAAGAATCCTCTGTAATCGAAAGTTCGATCTGCGATTCACCGGCTTTGGCAGTCCATACACCAACTAGATCTGTGGTCGAAGCAGACACGTCGTTCGCCTCGGGTGAAGGCGGCGTCACCGAGGGAGTCTCAGATTCCGCTGGAGACTCAGGTTCTTCAGGGGCCAGAGCCTCAAGCATTCGTCGAGCTGTCACATCCTTCGGCTGTTTGTCGACCACAACACGAAGTGCGGCAACGGCCTCATCTGACGCATCCATCACCAGATAGTGATAAGCCAGAACGAAATGCGCCGACGCATCCGCAGGATTCGCCTTGCAAAAACCCTCCAGCGTTCGCAGTTGAGCGGTATAGTCGTCAGCGTTTCCATAAAGGCCGCTCATCGTTGTCCAGTCCATCCCTGGTGCCGAGGCCAGCAGAGAGTTGAGACCAGCGGCCGATGCTTTGTAATCACCCGTTGCAAACAGCGCGAGACAGCGAACTTCATGAACCACGGGATCACCGGGAATCTGCTTGAGCGCCGAGTTCAAATGCGAAAGTGCCTCCTGATAGGCTCCACTGCGGAAGGCGGCTAACCCCGAATCAAACGCCTTGAGGCCCTGATCACTGGCGGAACCTGCCTGTGCCTCTGCATCACCACCTTCTCCCCCGGCCGAACTGACGTTGTTGTTGATGATCACCGGCTGCGAATAGTTGTAGGGAATCGCCTGAGCCACGACTGGCTCGGCATAATAAGGGTTGTAGTAGACAGGCGTGGTGGACCATGATGACGTAATCGCGTCAAGCCCCCAGAAGACCGCCCCCCATGCCAATGGTGCGTACCAGTCGCTGTCCCAATGCCCGTGCCAGCATCCATTGTACCACCAATGGTGATGGTGATGAATTCCATTGTCATACCAATGATGGTGCCAGTCATCATTCAGCCCCCAGCCGGGTCGCGAAAAACCAGGATCAACGATATCCCAGCCTGGTCGATTCACAATGACGTTGTTTCCCAACTGCCCAATATTAATGTTTGTGTTGTTTCCAATGTTCGGCCGCAAACCACCAATCACTGGTCGGTCTATATTCCCGATGCCGGAGTCAGGACGATTCGGCAGCGCTGGTTTGATATTCAGTCCGGGCAATGGGCGAGTATTGCTGCCAAATCCCGGTCGATTTGCGGGACGGTTAGCGAGCCCTGGCAGAGTGACAGGCCGGTCCACGTTACCCGGCAGCGGCTTGGGACGAACATTGCCGAGGCTGGGGCGATCTCCATTCGGGCCGGTTGACGTCCCGGGCAGTGGAACCGGCCGAGTGACGGACGGCAGTCCGGTCGACGGGCGATTCAACGACGGCTTTGTCACAGGTGGGCGGACAGACGGCTTCACTGGACCCGACGGAGCGGGACGCGTATCTCCAGGCACCTTGCCTGGCAGTGTTGTCGGAGAATCCGGCTTCGGCTTCGATCCCACACCTCCTAAAGACGGACGAGATCCTCCGAGAGATGGTCGCGAAGGCCCCGTCAGTGAAGGCTTCTGGACCGATGGACGCTGAACAGCGTTACCCAGCGATGGCTTCTGGATACTGGGGCGAGTATTGCCAGTTCCAGCGGGGCGCGTCGGCTGAGGATTGGCGGGGCGTACAGCGGGCTTGGGCAGTCCCGGATTCGTCGAAGGCCGTGGCGCATTCGGCCGAACTCCGCCTCCTCCCACCTTGCCAATTGATGGTCGAGCCCCGCCGCGCGCGGCAGATGCACCGGCACGACCTCGCTGAGCATGAGCCTCCGGACTCAGCTCGACCAGAACAAACACCGACATCAGCAGTACAGCACATCCCCAGGCACGATCAGCAAGACGCATCAGAATGCTCCTCATTGAGAGTTGAGACTACTTGCTGACACCAGCAGTTGGAGGCTTCCGAACAATGGTCAACTTAAAGTCATCTTCCAGCGCATCACCGACCAGCCGACTGCTTCCGGAGTAAACAAATCGACTCACTCCGTCCGGTTGAATCGTCAGCGTCGCAGACCCGGTCGTCCCTTCCGGAAGCACCGCTGTGGAGCGAAGAATCCACTGACCATCGGCCAGCGACGTCCAGACAGCTTCCGAAAACCCGCCGTCCGAATCAAAGAGCCATGATCGCGGCTTTCCCAGAAGAGGATCCCAGCCAATCCTCTGTGTCGACTTACTGACAACTTTATCGTTCTCGATCACATGAAACTCACCCAGAAGGAAATTCCTGTCTTCAGACCACTGATACTGGATACGGACTCGAGCATCAGCACCCTCATTGACCCACTCGCCAATCAGCCAGCTCAGGCTCTGCAGCTGCTCACCCGCCGTCGGTACTGTCGCTTCCGGAAAATCACGAAGCGACACAATACTCCAGCCTTCCCCTGTCTTTGAAAGCACGCAGGTAAACTGCACTCGTGAGGTCACGTCACCCACGGTCGTCGTCCTGAATCCTTCCTGAATGGCAACCGGCCCCACGAATCGAATCGACTCTGTTTCTATTGCCACTGCGGCTCCCGGGAACTTCTGAAAGAACTGATCCAGCAGGCCTCGGATCTCGACTGGTCCCTGGTAGACATTCCCCGACTCATCAATCAGCTCGCCCGCTGTCAGGAAGAGGGCCGCCACATCGGCGGACTTTCCGCCATTGAAGGCACGTGCCAGCGATTCAGAAAGCTGCCGAATCTCACCGTCACGACGATCGTCAGCGGCCGAGGTCTCTGCTGCGGCTTTGGGAGACTGCGCAAGGGAAGGTGGTGTCAACACCAGCATAATGACAACGGCCAGCAAAGCGGCCACTCGACAGCGTCTCTCCAACATCGAAGTCTCCTGCACGAATTGCACAAAAGCCGGTAATGCCCTATCGCCAGACACCCTCTGCCGGGGTCAGAAACTGCCGCGTTACATTCAGCGAAACGCGAACACAAGCATCATGGCAGCGTGGATAACTTTTACACGCGACGAGTGTAGCAGCCTGCGGTTCTGAATTCTAACGGGTGGCGTCAGCACGTGAGGCCTTCGGAAAAAACGGCTGGATGCTCTTCAGACCACTTCAACATGGAGATCGCGCTTCCAATACAGCTGTGGGTGAGTTCCAAGTGACGGGAACCTGATATTCGCTTTGACTCAACCGGCTGAAGTCCGGTCACCCCATGCAGCTCCACTCGACGCAGGATCACTTCCATCGTCCCGTGCGAATGCTCAATCAGAAGGGACACAAACGGAGTCGCGTCATTAACGAATGGCTCAGACATCTTGCAGATTCCCTGGGACAGCACTCTTTCTCGTTCAAAACTGGATCCATCAAGCGTTCGCTCCCGCCTGCTGAATCAAGCAGTTCTCATAACCCGACACGTTGTGAGGGACCAAAACGGCCACGATCTCAACTGGGATCCCTCGCTGATGCAGCGTGCTGAGATTCATCTCGACAGGCTGCTGGATCTCATCCTCACGGCTGACCGTGACCGTCTATTGCGATTAACTGACCTTCGTCGCTTCTGTTCTGCTTTTGTCGCCAACGCACTGAGTCTGCGTGGTGAATTCGCCGGACGATTTGCGCCGACTAGCAGTAGCGCCGATCTGCCGCAAAATCATGGACAGCCTTACCCGTCTGGGCTGCCGATTTCCCCGGTGATTCGCCCCCAAAGCACGACGCACATACTGAACGTTTTTAAAACTATGAACGTTTTATGCGGCTCGGTTCTACAGTCCAAGATCTGCACACAATGCCCAGTTCGGAGCCAGCAAACGAGCCCAACCTCAACTGGATGACTCAACTTCTTGGAAAAAATCAATGTTTTTACACAATCTAAAGATCATGGCTGCAACAAAGGGGTCTCGATCGAGGATCGAGGAATCTTTCTCAAAAAACTAGTTAAGCATGAACGTCTCCTCCGGAATGACATCACGAAATGAACGTTCTGGACGTTTATGAAGTCTGCACATCAAGGCAGATGTGGGTTCTGTTTTTGAAACGAGAGTTGAATTTCATGTCGATTGCATTCAACGAAACATTTACTGACGAGTCGCTTTCCGATGACTGCTGCGTTCACTCCGAGGAATCTCGGCAAAGCCGCAATGCCCTGCTGACGGAATCTCCAGTCGATCTGGCCGCGATCAAGAGTGCTGTTCGAACGATCCTGCGAGCCGTAGGCGAAGATCCGGACCGCGATGGTCTGCTCGAGACGCCTCGCCGAGTTGCGAAAATGTATGCCGAGATGTTCTCCGGTCTGCAACAGGATCCGGGTCGACATCTGGAAGTGACCTTCGAAGAAAGCTACGACGAAATCGTGCTCGTACGCGATATCCCGTTTACGAGCATGTGCGAACATCATTTGCTTCCATTTCGAGGTGTGGCGCATGTGGCCTACATTCCGAATGGTCGAGTCACAGGGCTGAGCAAACTGGCAAGAGTGGTCGAAGAGGTTTCTCGTCGCCCACAGGTGCAGGAGCGAATGACTCAGACGGTCGCCGACCTGATTGAAGATCGCCTCGGCAGTCGTGCGGTGGGTGTGATCGTGAAGGCTGAGCATTCCTGTATGTCGATCCGAGGGATTCGAAAGACAGGAAGCCTTACCGTGACCAGCACAATGCGTGGAGCATTTCGCACCGATCCGGCAAGCCGTGCAGAGCTGATGTCACTGATCAACATGCCAAACTAAGGCTGATGACTGTTCGGTGATGATGTTTGTGGCAACCGTGTGTTCCGAAGGTTGCGTGTCTTCCACAAGGCGAGCGATCCCGCATGATCATTCAGAAACAGTACAAGTTCTACGCGGCACACCGCAATGAAACACTTCAGGACAAGTGCAGCAATCTGCACGGACATCGGTACGGCCTGCGATGTCACTTCGAAGTCGAGCGTGACGGTGACATCAGCACACTCTTTGGAGACTTTGACTCGAAAATCGAGCCGTGGCTGAAAGAGAACTACGACCATGGCATGCTGATCAATGTCCACGACCCGCTCTATGAGACGCTTCAGCAGCATATGGCAAGAACTGGTGAGACATTTCGGCTGAAACTGATGGATGGCCCGACAAGCGTCGAGAACCTCTGCCACCTGCTGTTCACCGAGATTACTCAGATGGGCTTTCGCCTGGCAGTGCTGGAAGTTCAGGAGACGGACAGTTCGGTGATCCAGTACACACGCGAAGACTGGATTGCTGACAGTCGGTACTTTGCCCGACGCAGGGTTCATTCGGATTCGGATGCCGTTTCATTGGCGTAAACCCGCAGCAAACAGAAAGGCATACATTTGAGGAGATGCGGTAGAGCACCACGCCAGTCCCTCGTTGCAGCGATAGCCGATGATTGGACCGGTCTGTCGATGACTTGGTCCCTCACTGACGCGTCGGGTTGTGATGAGTTCATTCCTGACTGACGCATCGAATAGAAAAATTCCGTCATTCAACAAGCTGTAAGCGAGGAAAAGAGCATGGAACATTTTCGCAGCATTGTCTCGATTATTGTGGCGCTGGGCATTTTGAACGTCTGGCTGCTGCGTTTCCATCGGTCGACGCCATACCGAGGTGGCGCGTCGGGAAACTGATCAGTAGTTCGCTCCGCCGGGGAATATCGACTCCGAACAATGGACGCATACACGACTGATTTCCCCGGCGGCACACACCAACCATCGAATGGCCAGAAATGAATACTCTCGCCGGCTTCATCGCGGATATGCTTCAACCAGGGCAAACCCGCGTGGGCTGATTGGCAACCGATCCCTGAACATCGAAGAAGAACATGCTCTTCGCAGAGGATGTCCACGTCTCCGTCAGTCGCAGCTAACCTGGCTCGCCCAACCGAGGCGGATCTTCGCCGCGATTGCGGACGGAGTCGACAGACACGTCAATGCAAGTCATCGGCCACGAGGCACAGAAGTCTTCCAGAAAAGTACTCCGGCAATCATCGACCATCAACCTGAGCCGCCATCATTTCCCGAGTCTCCGGGGCTCGTCGTTCGTGAGTCTGGAACTCGGTGCCGCATTCGCCGATCTGTTCGAAGGACCATCCGGACTGACGAATCGCTTCGCAGAGCATGGCGTCATCTCCCGCCTTGATGAATGATTCGGGCGGCCAGTTCAGCTGCTTTAGGGCACTGGTCCGAGCGAACCAGTTGGCTCCGATGACAAAGACCCACTTCCCCGAAACATCACAGGGAATCGGCTCACGGGAATACCATGGCTGCGATCGAATCCAGGGCTCAACATCCACGCCAAAATTGAACCCGTACTGATCATTCCAGTAGAAGACCGGGCCCCAAAGCACAGTGGACGCCGGCGCATTGTCCGCGATCGCGATGCGGTTCGGCAGCGCGAAATCTTCAACAACAAAAGAATCATCATCGAACCACCAGATGTACTCCGTATCAACAAGCTCAAACATCCGGCGCTGCATCGGGCACTTGTTGATGTTGACGTCCGAGACGATCTGATGATCAATCTCAGGCACGGAATTCAGGTACTCGATCGTTTCCTGACAGCAGGCATTGCAGCCCACAAAAAGCTGATAAAACTCCCGATCACACCGTTTCACCACAGAGTCGATGACCTGACGTGCAAGTCCTGGGTAGTTGCCATAAAGTAGCACGCAGATGGTGACGCGTTTGCTCACGGAAGCCACCCTTTCGTAAGAGCACTATTGACGCATTCGTGGTTCGACATCAAGGGCGAGGAATTCTGTCGCTATGACTGACAGAGGGCAACTCACAGACGACGATCAGCGGAAGCTGGATGCGGTGTGCCGCGAATTCCGGGAAGAAATTCAGCGAATCGGAACATTGCCTGACCCCGGGAATTTTGAAGCGCGCGTTCCTGAATCACTCAGAACTGCGCTGCGGCAAAGAATCGCTGCGATTGTCGCCGAAAATCAGACAGAGAACACGATGGTGCCTGTCAGCGAGATTGAAAACCCGCCCGGACGGCTGGATCTGAAACCCAGTGTCCCCGGGCTGGTGCCTCCGGAATCATCCAGGTCAACATCCGCAGTATCACAGTCCGACTCGGATTCGCCCGAAACGGTCATCGTTCCGCAGACGTCAAAGAAGTCCGGTGAGCCGAAAGTTCGCACGTCGATCCCTGCGTCGTTCAGCATTCCGAAACACGATGCTGATGCCACCATTTCAGAGATCGTTCCATCCCACGATCAGGACCACAAGTATGTCGTCGAAAAGGAAATTGATCGGGGCGGCATGGGGGTCGTGCTGCAGGTCCACGACCAGCGACTTCAGCGAACGATTGCACTGAAAGTTATTCGAGGGCAGGAAGGATCCGGCTCGTCGACTCGAAGAACGGTCGACGCAGGAACGCTTCAGCGGTTCATTCGAGAAGCGCAGATCACGGGACGCCTGGACCATCCCGGCGTTGTTCCAATTCACGAACTCGCACGTGACGAAAACGATCGTCTCTACTTCACGATGAAGTACGTCGAAGGTCACACGCTCAAGCAGGTGCTCCAGGAACACCGTGATGGCTCACAACAGTGGACGCTTCCTCGAATCATCGACGCGATGATTCGTGTTTGCGAAACTCTGGCCTTTGCCCACTCAAGGGAGGTTATTCACCGGGACCTGAAACCATCTAACGTCATGGTTGGTAAGTTCGGCGAAGTCTACGTGATGGACTGGGGCCTGGCCAAAGTGCTGGGCGAAGCGGAGTCAGAAATCAATGCCGCTGCCGATGCCGAAGAGGACTCATCGAGTTATCGAACGATGTACGGTGCTGCGATCGGTACTCCGTTCTACATGCCTCCCGAACAGGCCGCAGGAAAACTTGACCAGCTTGATTGTCGCACGGATGTGTACGCCGCGGGCGCCATCCTGTATGAAATCCTGACCGGCCAGCGACCATACTGGAGTGACCCGCCTCCGACAGGCATGAGCGTCATTCGAAAAGTTCTGGATGGCCCCCCAAAAGACATCCGCGAACTCAACCGAAAGGCCGCGCCGGAACTGGTTGCCATTTCTCAGAAGGCCATGAACCGAAAGATGGCCGACCGTTATCAGTCCGCCTCAGACCTTGCCGAAGATCTCCGGGCCTTTCTGTCACAGAGGATTGTGTCGGCTCACAAAACCGGTCTGCTCACACGACTGAAGAAGTGGGTCAGTCGAAACCAAAGCCTGACCATCGCCGGCATGCTGGCTCTTCTGACGACGATTGGCGCGATGTGTGTCATTATCGTAATGGAGTACGGGAATGCGATCGCGATGGAAAAAAAGAATGAACAGCTGACGATTTCGCTCAACGAAAAAGAACAAGCCAACCGGCTTGCACACAAGGCCCAGCAGGAAAGTGCCGGGCAGTCGCTCATCAGTCACTCCAGGAATCTCACATCAGCCGGAGAACCGGAACTCGCGTCGCTTCTGGCCATTGAAGCGATCAACAGATATCCGTTCTTTCAGGCGCGGGAGGCTCTCTATGCCGCAGCGGCCAGAGTCCTGCCGTCAACGGATCTGGAAGTGCCTGGCGGGACGAATGCAATTGATCTCGCCTGGATTCCTGGAGGGCGAGGACTCAGTGTCGCCGGATACGGTCGAGGTTACATCCGGGGTCTTGAAGATGCTCGCCCACTCGCACAGTTTATTAATCGGGAACAACGCCCTTTTAGTTCCGTGTGCTGTTCAGCGGACGGCTCACGACTGTTGACGTCCGGGGAAGACGGAACCCTCGCGACATGGGACTCCAGTTCTGGCGTGCGCACGATGGAAATGGATATCGGCTATCCGCCAGTGCTCAATGCCGGCGATACTCATCGCCCGAACCTGCTGGATGCGGCCTACTGCCTGAATGAACAATGCGCGGTGATGGTGTCGGCAAATTACAAGATCCACATCATCGATCTGAATGCTGGCAGACAACTTTTCGTGCTGGATATTCCTGTGTCTCAGGAGAACACCACAGACCGTGCCCCACTGACTTCGATGAAAGTCAGTCCCAATGGTCGAATGCTGGTAATCGGTGACGCGGAAGGCCATGTGCAGTTATGGAATCTTGAAGAACGGCGTTTGATCAAGTTGGTTCATGCGATGGAACTTGAAGTCAAGAGCGTCTCGTTTTCTTCGGACGGCCGCTATCTTGTCGCCAGTGCTGACGCGACCAGCGACGGTCTCGAAACTCCGTCTAACGTAACGCGTGTCTGGTCAGGTGAATCGGGCGATCAAATTGCGACCTTTGAATCCAAAGGACTCAGCGTCAACTGTGCAGCATGGCATCCAGCACAACCAGTTCTTGCATTCGGACTCTCAGACTCGACAGTGTGCCTTTGGAATGTCGAAACGTCCTCAATATTGAATCGATCGGAGCCCCAGCCACATGAGGTAGTGAAAATTCGGTTTGCTCCCAACGGAAGGCAGCTTGCCACACAATCAGGAGCGACGGGAATCGTCCTTTGGAAACTGGTGCAGCAACACGGAAAACCACGACTGCTGCAGGATGAACTTCTCACCGGTCACACATCTGAGATCACGCAGCTCGAGTTCGATGAAACCAGCCAGTATCTCGCTTCAACATCCAGAAATCACGTACGGACCTGGCAGACAACCACGAAACGTCCAGTGCCTTCGTTTGGCAATATCGTCAATCCATTTCGCCTTCAGATCAGCCAGAAGGGTGACCGAGTCTTTGCTGCCGATTCAGAAGAACAACATGGTTATCTCTGGACGGTTCCCGATCTGCAGGAGCAGGCCGTCATCGATTTTGGCGCCCCATTGAGCATCGCGGAGTTTTCACGTGACGGCGATCATCTCGTCACCATGCTGACAGACGGAACATGCAAAGTCTGGAACGCGAAGACGGGCGTACTGGAATCCACCATCCGGCATTCGGGCCCCGCGTATCGCAGTTCTCTGTCGGGTCAACTGCTCGCCCTGACCGGGGCGGACGGAACGACGCTTTGGGATCTAACGACAGCGCAGTCCATCCGTCACATTCCGAAGGATACATCCGCAGTACACATGGTCGGCGGAAGCGGGACAATTCTGATGTCAGCTTCCTCAACAAGCGGCCGTCGGATCCTGACTCGAACAGAACTGGTGTCCGGATCCAGTACGCCTATTGAGAATGCGGAGGTCGGCGGGTTGTTGGATTTCTCAACCAGCGGACGCCTGATGTGGGCCACAGGTCCGACTGAAAGCGATTCAAATCCGCTTTCTTCAGACATTATTGTGGTCGACGTGGAAACCGGTCGTATCCTGCTGAAAACACATGCCGAAGATGCTCACGTCAGGACCGCCTCCATCAGTCTTGATGACTCGCGATTGCTGATTAGCTACCAAAAGCACTCGTCGTGTGCGGTTGAGATCTATTCCATTCCGTCGGGCAAGCGACTGCTGCGACTGGGTGATCCCGGCGAAGACGTCCCTGGCTGGAGCCCGACATTCAATCGCATTGTCACTCGGTCACCGGAACAGGGAACGCGATTGTGGGATGGAGGCTCCGGGCTTGCCATCAGCAGAATGGACCCCTCAGCATCAACCAGCGCAACCGATCTGGTGGATTTCTCCCACGACGGATCCGTGTGTGCGGTCCAATATCAGTCGCAGCCAGGTACCGACAGACTCGGATTCGGCCCTCTTTCACTCTGGAATGCTGCGGATGGAACTTTGATCAGCGCCCTGCCGGGAGAAAATACGTTTCGATTCGGCTCGTCATTTGTTCCCGGAGGAAAACACTTCCTCACTGTGAATGGTTCCGGTTGCATGCGTCTGTGGCCAGTTGACATCGAAGGCTCAGGTCCCGAACTCTTTGAGCGAGAACTCACGGCCGAGGAACGCAGGATGTACGGCATCGCAGAGCAACAGGAGGAAACCGAGCCACACACACTTCGTGAACGTGAATGGGCTGATTTCGACGAACAGATTCGCCTTCTGATTCCCGTCACAACCGAACGCAGAAAAGTGGCATGGATGTTACTTGATCAGATCCAGACCTGGCTGGGAGATGAACCTTCGACAGCGGAAAAATCTCTCGTTCTGAAATCCGTCGACCGACTGATCACCGGAACATTCGACACAGATCCCGAAGTGCTTTCAAAAATTGCCTTGCTCCACGGGACATACGGAACTGCTTCGAATGCTGCCCGCATCATGGAGACGGCTGCACGCCATCCTCGAGCACTGTCGCTGACCACACCTTTGAATCAACTCCGTAGAGAGATCGCTCCGGAAGTCGCTTCGGAGCACGCGATCGATGAGCTCCTCGAAGCTGCAGCGACGGCAGGAAACGACACCAAACGAATCGATGATGTCAGGAAATGGTCTCAGGAGAAGTCGCCGCATTTTGCAGCGTATATCAAAGCGCGAGAACTGCAGCTGGCGGGACAGTTTGCAGAGGCGGCCAGACTGTTTGAATCGATCAAAAACGACAAAGAGACGGGGCCTGAGACCATCCTTCATTGTGCCGAATGCCGATTGCAGCTGGGCGAAGCGGAACAGGCTCACGAGAGTCTGCATGCCAGCCTCACTCGAGAATCCTTGGCTTCCCCGGCCGTCTGGAATATGTGGCTCCGAATCGGGTTTCACAACCTCAAACAGTCGCCGCAGCAGCTTCTTGAAAAGATGCCGCCAGATCAGCTGCGAACTTCCGGCGATACACCTTATCGAACAAACGTCATTCAATTGCTGTCGACTCTGGCAGAATCAAAACCTCTGCGAATCAACTGCGGTGGTGAAAGGTATGTTGCGGCCAACGGAGACGTCTGGATGGCGGATGCCTTCTACAACAGCGGCCTCGAATATTTCGGCACGCTCGGCGACGCTGCTCTGTTCTCACACCCCATTCGCAATACGACAGACGAAGTCCTGTATCAGTCGGAGCGGTACTTCGACCACAACCGCACGGATCTGACCCCCGGCTACCACATTCCGCTTCCAGATGGCACGTACTCTGTTTCACTGCGATTCGCGGAGATTTATCAGGAGGTTCGCTCTTTTGACGTGATGGTTGAAAATACTAAGCATGTAGAGGATTATGACCCCTCACGCACCGAAGCAGACTGGGCGACCGCCGACCATCTGGACCACGAAATCGTGATTGAGGATGGTCAGCTCGATATGTCTTTTGTGCAGCGTAACGGGACCGATCCAAAGATCTCCTGTTTTCAAATCACTCCGTTGCCAGCTGGCGCGGATGGTAAGTGATGACCCGTTTGACTCCGCAACATTGTCTTTAGAAAGAAATGCTCATGGCCAGTTCAAGTTCAAGCTCAGGCGGACAAAGCCCGAATACCTGCACCTTTACCTGGAACGGTGCGACATGGGTGCTTGCCAACAATTCCTGTGCGCCCGGTAAGCTGGCAACTCCGCCAGCCATTCCAAACCCAGTCCCCGGTCAAACATATCCGGGAACATGCAGCTAACGACGGTTGCTTTGAATCTGTTGAAAACAATCGTGTTGACTTTGTTCTATTTTGGGTGGCCTTCGGAGTACGGTGGAGCCGACACAAAGGCCGCTCATCTTTTGAAACTGCTCGCTGGCTTTGCGGAGATTACCGTCATCCCCAATGACCCAGCGCAGCTTCAGGAAACCACCTGGACGTCGCGCCTCGATGCATGGGGCATCAACTATGCGACGCTTGCTTCTCTTCCGTCGCGTCTGGACGGCGTCGCTCTGGCGATGTGCAACGGAAATTTCTTCGCCGGCGGAATTTACTCGGAAGCACTTCAGCGAGGACTGCGAATCGTCTGGTCCTCGGAAATGATGTGGCACCATCCCTGGGAACGTGAATTGATCCAGGCTGGCGTTGTGGCTCGACTGCTCTATGTTTCCGACGTCCAGCGTAAGGCTCTGAATTACGAATCGTTCTGCAGCGTCCCGACACGCCTCACCGGCAACTACATCGACGCTGATGCATTCCCATTCGCAGATCGACCAGTGACCGATCGACTGACCATCGGTCGACTCTCCCGAGCTGACGCGCTCAAGTATCCGGAAGACTTTCCGGTCTTCTATGAAGCCCTGGAAATTCCAGACGCGCGATTTCGAATCATGGCGTGGAGCGATGAACTGTCCGCAAAGTATCGATGGCATCGCTTCGATGATCGATGGGAGCTTCTTCCAAAGGAAACGGAGCCAGCAGACAAGTTCCTTCAGAGCCTCGATCTGTTCGTCTACCCGCTGGGGCACCAGTTTACCGAATCGTGGGGACGCAGCACGGTTGAAGCGATGCTGACAGGAGCCATCCCGATCGTGCCTGCAGGACATCACTTCGCATCGCTGATTGAACACGGACAGTCCGGATTCCTCTGCGATGATTTTCGTGACTATCAAGCGTGCATTCAGGAACTGGCCAATGATCCGATTGCCCGTCGACAGATGTCCTTAGCGTGTCGTCAGCGTGCCGAACAATTGAATGACCCTGACGAACATCGTGCCATCTGGCTGGAAGCTCTCAATGTCTGACCCAACATTTTGCTTCTGGTCCGTCGCTGACGGCGCTTATGCCAGCATGATGGCTGCCTGCATTCACTCGGCACGACGAGTCGGTGTGACGACTGACTTTCATGTCTGGACGGATCGACCCATCGCCGGTGCCGTCTGTCATCCTTCCGGTCAGTATGAGCATCGCAATTACTTCTTCAAGTTTGATTTTCTGTTGAAGACGGTCACGCTGCCGTACGACTACTTCATCTTCCTCGACGCGGACAATTACTTTGTGCGTCATCCGGGAAACCTGCTGCGATGCCTGCGAGGAGCACCGGTCCATGTGTGCCTCGAAAGTGACTGTACCCGCCCCGACAACATTCGGCCGGACTGGTGGGGCTGCCTGCTTCCGGACTATGTGCAGCTGATGCGTGACTGCGGAGTCCGAAGCCGATCGATCTACAACACAAACGCCGGATTCTGGATCGTCCATCGCGACGTCGCCCAGCGCGTTGTGGAACTCGCGACCGAATTCCTGAACGTGAGTGCTCAGCGAGGATACAACTTCACCGAAGAAGCTCCGCTCGCCTACGTCGGACACATGCTGATGGGCAATCCCTATATTCACACACTCGCCGAAACCACCGACATCTGGGCCAGCGACTGGACCGGTGTCTTCGCAGGACGACTCCCCACCGACGAACCCTGGCACTTCATCGACTACATGAACGACTCCCCGATCCTCGTCACCCCCGCCATCGTCCACTGCATGAGAAGCAAAGAGGCCCTTTCCGAAGCAGGATCGAAGATTCAAAAGTCGCAAGATGTCTCCTGATCTGCTCTCATTTTTGCATCGTCGACGTGATTAATGATTGACTGCCAAGCACGGCTGGATTGGCATCACAGGAACAGTACCTCGGGATGAGACATGAGTTCATCAACAGCTTCAACAGAGACGGGCAGACTTGTCTGACCATCGAACTCAGATGCTGCATCAAAAACAACAGCGAGCGATTCCTGGCGATCTTCTGACAAGTAGTCTGCCTCTCGCGATATGCTCTTTGCCGAAAGATTGCGATTGGCGGCCTGTCCTCTGGGCGTTGGCAACTCTCGAGTCGACTCAGCCGGGCTCACTGCTTCGTCGATTTCAGGCAATACGCTGAGGTCTTGAACCACCAGCAGAGTCTCTGTCTCCGATAGCCTCGGGAGACGCTCGGGGGTAGAAGCGTCGACGATTGAAAACTCTCTGACAACACTCCAGGGAGATGATTCGCCGGTCAGACTGATGGCACGAATCCAGGCGCGATAGGTTCCGGCTGGCAACGGAGTTGCTGGGGTAAACTCCGTCTGAGTCAGTTGTGATTCGCGGATCTGCTGACTTGTCGAGCCCACTTTATCAACCCAGAGATAGTATCGCACTGCGCCCTGGACTGGCTGCCATGTGAACGTGGGTGTCGTATCCGATGTGCTCCCCGAAGGAGCCGTCAATGTCGTCAGACCACCCACATAGATCAGGGTCGTCGAGCTGGCGAGCGTCGACAGTCCTTCGTTGCTCACGCCATGCACCCACCAGTGATAGGGGCTATCTGCCAAGGGTGTGGACGGGGAGAAACTGGTCGATGTCACAGACTGACTGATGACCATCGCCCCTGTGTTTCGATTGACGACGTTCAGCTGGTATCGAACAGCACCCAGTACCGGCGACCAGGCAAACTCCGGTGTCCGATCAAACGTCCCGCCGGATGGCGATGTCACAGTCGGACGCGGCAGTGAGACAAAATCCAGAGCCGCTGACCATTCCGCCGCAACTCCAGCCGAATCCAGTGCACGAACCCAGACACGGTATCGTCCGATTGGAAGGTCTGTGTCAGCTGTCCAGGACGTGGCTGTCAGATTTGTCTGGCGAACCACCTGGACCTGCCCCGTCGTCATATTGTTGATCCAAAGATCGTATCGAGCAGCGCCCGGCATCTGATTCCAAGCAATCGTGGGACGCGGTGTCGGCTGGTATCGTTCCATGGCCTGGAGCGTAACGCGAGTATTCACTCGGAACGTACCGGGAGTGCTCCACGCGGATGCATTTCCTGCCGCATCAAGACTGCGGACCCAGACTCGGAATTGCCCGATTCCCAAATTGGCCGGAGGAGTGAAGCTGGTGCCTGTGACGGTCGTACGAACCAGCGGGCTCTGACGAGTCGTCAGGTTGGAGAGCCAGAAATCGTACGCAGTCGCACCTGGAACAGCACCCCAGCTGATTGCAGGCGTCTGATTCTGGGTCTGAGCTGGCACAGAGTTCAGAACCGGAACCCCGGCATTCACGAGACGGGTTGTGGTCTCTTCAATATCGACACGTGTCTCCCTGAGACCAACAACATCTGTGGCAAGACAAAAGAACCTGTAAGTGGACCCAACGACGCCAATCAGCGTTGCAGTCGTTTCCTGTGTATCGGTCACCAGTGCCTGCCACGGTCCGTTATCGACCGAGTAGTACACGTCGTACGTCTGCGCTCCCGATCCTCCCGCATCATTCCCAGACCAGTTCAGCACAATCTGGGCACCTGGTGTTGTCGATGGCAACGTTGCCATCGTTCCGACTGGTGCCTGAGCGTCGATTGTCGTGCTGATCAGCGGGGTGTCGATGGGATCGTTGACATCGAAGACAATTCGGGCCGTATTTGGGATGACGGTCCCGGTTGGTGAAGTCACGACAGACCGGACTCTGAAGGTCACAAACCCCTGTCCGCGATTAAAGGCATCATTAGGAGGCAGAAATCCGGCATCCGGATCTTCGGTCAGTTCCTGTGTTTCCGGATCGAGCGATGTCATTGTCCAGGTGAGTGTTCGCGTTGCCGTATCGAGTGACACGGTGACACGCACCGGATTGGAGTCGGTTGCAACAAAGGTTGTTGTCTCAAACTCCTGGCGTCCTTCCGGCACTTCCACTGTGATTCCGTTGAAGCCAAGACTTCCGAGTTCCAGTGTGGCAAGATCCAGAGCCGGATCAAGAACATCGGTAATGACCACCTGTTGAGCAGGTGCCGTCGCGGTCGCCATGTTCTCGAAGTGAATCGTGTAGTCGATCACATCACCAGCACGGACAAACGAAGATCCGCTAATGCTGCTGGCTTCTTTCTCATTGGGGTCGCCCGATTGCCGATTCGCGAGGAAGATCCTGGGCCCTGGTTTGCGTGGCAGCGGTTCCGGAGGATCATCCGGCGTACAGGAAATTCGGCTGTAGTGAGCCCTGCGGTCAATGTACTCCTGCAGTGCACTGTGATAACGATCCCGCGCGCTTGTGACGGAATCGCCGAGATTTTCCAGTGCCTGGGCACTGGCCGATGTCTCTTTCACCAGGTCGTATAGGTTTGCGGCAATAACAGCAACCCCAAACGGGAAGCGAAACGGAAGGTGTAGACCATGTTCGACGCCACGGATTGCGTTTATCAGGTGAGTGATCTCCCCGCCTTCGTCAAGAAGCTTCAGACTGTTCTTCGCGAAGTTGACGATATCCTTACCTTTGCCTGAATGAACGGCCTCTTTACCAGCCTTATAGACTTTGCCGAGCTGCACTGTCAAAACACCAAACTGTGCCAGCATCACCGTCGCCTGTCGCGCGCCAGATGCCTCCGCCAGCTTCGTGGCTATCGCGCCGGATTTGACAACAGCGACGATCGAGCCCATCAGGTTTGCGAACTGCAGCCCGAAAATCAATGCGCTGTAGGTGACTGTGGAATTGAAGTTTTCGTGTGCCGATTTCCATGCATCAAACGCTGCGTCCTTGTTATCACCGGCGAACAAGGCCTGAAGATAGGCCTCTTCTTTCTCGGAACAGGCATCCGGACCTGGAGGTGGCAGTTCAGGAAACCTGTCAAAGGAATGGCGTTCAGGCCGAGGGTTCCTTTCCTTGAGATACTCTGCTGTTGCTTCTGCGACGGCATAGTCGTCTACCCCATCCACAAAGGCACTGTCGTCCGTTCCGGCAGTCACCATTGTGAAGTTCTGGACAACCGGAGTTCCTGCTGCCAGGACCAGCCCAGTTGCCGTCGCGGTAAAGTATCCGGGCAACGTTGCGGTAGCTGTCCACATTCCCGGAGGCAGCGCTGTGGTCGAGTATGTTCCATCAAATCCGGAAGTAACACTGACGACGTCCTGTCCGCTGGCATCAACGAACTCGACATTCGCATTTGCGACTGGTGCACCTCGATCATCCAGCAATATGCCGCTGATCTGCGTGGTCTCCGGTGCAATGGAAAAATCATGCACGAGCGTCCCAGCAGCAACCGTCACTCCCGTGGCAATCAGTGTGGCATGACCGGCGTGATGAACCAGGACGGTGAACGTGCCGCTTTCCAGATCGTCGACGGTGTATTTGCCGGTGGCGTCCGTTGTGTCGGCACCGAAGACTCGGTGGGTGACAGGATCAACAAACAGCAGCGTTGCTTCACCAACGCCCTGCCCGGCAAACGTCACGGTTCCAGTTACCTGCAATCCGTCATGCAACACAAAGTCTCGCACTGTGTCAGCACTGACAGCCACGGTCTCGGAAATGATGACACGCCCCGGCGATTCGATCAGCAGCTGATAGTCCAGTGGCGGGAGCCCTGAGAACGACCAGGTGCCATCTACTCCCGTCACAGCGATCAGGTATTTCCCAAGCACTGCAGATCCGGTCGGCATAACCAGAATGCTGGCTCCGGCGACGGGTGCGCCCCCAAAACGGATGGTTCCGCTGAGCGTTTTCGAGCCGGCCTGCAGCAAGGGAGCATTTGTTTGCGAGTTTGCCGCGACAGTAATCGCCTGGCGTGCACTGATCCCGGAGGATCCTCCACCCTGAAGAAAATAGCTGCCAGCAAGCAACGACCTGAAGACATATTGTCCGCTGGCGTTCGTCTCAGCGGTCGCCAGAACAGAATCGCCCTGCAACAGCACTATTGTGGAATCCGCCAGCGGCGTTACTCCGTCCGCAGCAACGAACGTCCCGGTGATCGTGGCTCCGGCGACAGTGAAATCCATGGTTCTTAACAAAGAGCCGGAATCGATCGCTGTGTCCTGCCGAAGGATGCCTTCGCCATTGCCCGTCGTGATGGCATAATCCCCATGAGGTAATCCTTCAAACACGAAGCTTCCGTCGGCCGCCGTGCTGACCATATGCGCAAGGGAATCGCCGGATGTGTTGATTCCCGACAGCTGAACCTGAATGTTTGAAATCGGCGCCCCACTGCCGTCTCTGACAGTGCCGGAAATCCGTCCGGCTTTGGGAAGAGTCAGTGTGATGGAATTTGCTCCGGCGGCCAAAGTCACCGTGGACTTCGCCGGAAGCAGACCGGGAGACCGAGCGGTCAATTCATATTCTCCAGGGGCGAGGTCTGAGAGGGAGATCCGACCGCTGGAATCGGCCCACAAAAGTGAAACAGGTGCTCCGTCGCGGCGAACTTCAAGCGTCGAATCTGCAAGTAAGCCCGAGTTCGTATCGACGATCGTCACGTTCAGATTCGCGCCAGACTCCAGAACCAGATCCGCAGCTGCAGTGTTGCCGGCAACGACTGTGATTGCCTTTTCAACTGTGGCGAACCCCGGCAGTGAGGCAACAATCACATACGATCCTGGCTCGAGGGTATTGAAAAAGTACTGGCCGGACAGATTTGTTGTGACCGGATCGACAGCCAGCTGACCATTCTGCCGACGAACTTCCACTCGGACATTCGCCACAGGGGCACTGCCGGTACGAACAATTCCGGAGAGACTTGCAGCCGGGTTCAGATCGATGATGACATCCCGAACACGCGTCGGTGAATCAATCTCCAGACTTCGTCGAGCACTGCTGGCCCAGTGTCCGCCGCCGGCCGTGACCCTCCAGGTGTCATCAACCAGACCGGTGAACTCAAAGCGACCCTGACTGTCCGTTCTGACCTGTCGAAACTCGCCGGAACTGTTCTCGGCTCGCACGAGAATTCCGCCAAGCCGGACTTCATTCGAACTGCTTCGAACAACGCCCCGTATGACGCCTCCTCGACGCACCGTCAGAGTCATGTCCGCGACAGCGCCACTTCCGGTGATCGTGACTGTCGCCGCTGACAACTGCTGATAACCGGGAACCGAAATGCTGTACGTTCCCGGAGAGAGTTCAGGCAGTCGAAAACGCCCTTCTGAGTCCGTTTGAACGGCAATGGCCGTTCGCTCTGCCAGCGTTCCGGAGATTCGACTCGCCAGAACCTCGGCACCCGACAACGGGTGTGAAGCATCGTCGAGAAACACCTGACCTGACGCCGTGACATGAGATCGTTCATAGAGATCCCGCATCGCGACTTCCAGCACTTCTGCCCCTGAAACAAATCGCCCGCCACGTGCCTGCACTTCCGTGGCGTATCGAGCCATCACCTGCACATAGCCGCCGATACTGCTGCCCGCTTCATTGACGAACGGCAGCCAGAATTTGTCCCAGTCAGCATCGCCAACCCCGGATGGGCGGATACTGGCTTCCATCGCATCCCAGTTCACTGCTTCCGAAGCGTCTGCTGTCTGGTAGTCGATCGAAACCAGCATCTCGCTCACGAACGGAGAAAACACCTGGAACGGGATTCGCCAGACTTCGCCTGGTCGCAGGATTCCCGCCGGCCCTGTCTGACTGGCGGCCACCAGGACGAGATTATTTGACTGGAATTCATCAGATCGGGACAGACGAAGATGAGCCTGTCCATCGGTCGACAACACAAGCAATGGCGCCGGCATATCGACATTGCCAGGATTCTCATACACGACGGTGCCATTGAACGTCAGTCCTACTCGGAACCGATTTGGCAACTCAAGCCGCGAAGAGAGCGCCGACGATCGTGCGGCTTCGACTGTGACAGCTGCTGACAGCACTCGGGAGTTCCCGGATCGCGTGACAACAACATCATAAGCGCCTTGTGCCGCACTGTTCAGATCAAACGTCGCAAACAGATGCGACGCGTCATCACGAGCGGTTGACTGCGCAGCGATTCTTGTCCCGGCTGAATTCACAAGTTCAACGACGTCACTTTCAAGCAGGTTGCTCCCACGGATTTGAAACGTCACTGGTCCTTTGCCGGCTTTTGCAGGCACGACACTCGACAACGTCGCCGGCGGTGTGTCAGCGATCAGAGAAAACGAAACTGGCCCCGTCAAACGCCGCGGAGAAACCGTCAAAAGGTATTCCCCAGGAGTGACATCGGACATCAGGAGACTGGCATCCGTTGAGTTCAGCTCGCCGCTGGCGAATTCAAACTGCGATACCTGAGGCAACACACTGCGGCCAGCATACAGCTCGATGGCTCCTGCTGAGCCATCAGCAGCATCCAACGCAATGGCAACATCACGGGATCCTGCCGGCACCGTCAGTCGAAAATGCAGTGGCTGACCAGGGAGTATGGTGCCGTTTAACGTCTGACCGAATGTAAGAGAGGGCAACTGAACGCGAATTGCCATATCTGAATCGAGGATGTTGTCGCCCCGGTCAGCTTCAGGGACGGCTTTGTCTGCGTTTGCAACAACGATCACGTAGTAGTCATCATCCACAAGACCAGGGACAGTTGCTGTCACAGTCTGCGTATACGAGGCACCCGCACTGAGTCCCCCTGTACGGTCAACTCTCGCAAGCAGTGTATCGTCTGCCGACAGGACACGATCCGTTGAAAGGAATACGGTATCCTGCCAGTTCGCCGAGAGCGCATTGGAACCGTCATTGCGAACTGTGTATTCGATCTGAATTGACTGCCCGCTGATTGCCGGTCCGATGCCTGCTACGGTCGCTGAAACCGCAGCCAGATCCCCTGCGGAATGGTCCGTTCCAATCAGGATGCCGGTGGCCGAAGTCGTGGCCGTGAAGAACGGTGAAAGTCCGTTGATCGAGGAGAAGTTGCCCGTTCGTCCTGCAAACGACATGACATCATAGGAATCACCCTGCACCGGTCCGAATCCGTCCGCCCGGACGACGTTGAATGGCCCCGCCAGTGACGCCTGACCATTCACAATGATTCGACCGTATTCCCCAGTGGAGGGCCGACCGCCAATCTCAACATCGACAGCTGGGAGCGTGCGGCCACTGTTGGGACCATCTGCATTACTGGCAACTCGGGCGAGTTCCGCAGCAGTCAGTGCACGATTGAAGACGGCCACCTCATCAATTCGACCAGCGAACGAGATATCCTCGCTGCCGTTGCTTTCCATCCCACCAATCGCAGCATTTGTCGTGAAGCTGAACGACGGGAGAAACCCAAGAACGTCTTCCTGTTTTCCATCAACGTAGAACGTCACAGTACCGCCAGATCTCGTGACCGCCACGTGGTGCCAGTCAGTATCTGAGACCGCCAGTGTTTGAGACTCAACCTGACTGAGTGCGACCTGTGACAGGAAGAGTTTTCCATTTGGCAGGAAGCCGAATCCGTAACCAAACGGGCCGTACGAAAAAATGGATCCACTGCCATTCTCCTCACGCCGTACCCAGGCACTGATGGTCAGGTCCTGCAGTCGCAGTGCGGCAGGATTCCCGAGAGCCACATAGTTGTGCTGTCCGTTGAACTGAAAACTGTCCGAGTATCTCCCTGGAACGAAAGGAATGGTTCCCCGCAGAGTCCCATGCCGCCCTGCTCCGCTGGAATCACTCAGGTTGCCATCCGCACGCCAGAGACCAACCAGGCTGGATGCGGAGGTTTCGGTCAAGTTCCCTGTCACAGTCAGGATGCTTCCGGACCCAACGCTGACCTGCCCGCTGTTCGTCAGGTTGCCTGCGACCGTAAAGTCACGCCCTCCCTCCAGCGTGAAACTGCCGGAGTTGCCGACGAGATTTGTCAGATTCGTAAAGACGGAGCCTGTCCCATCCAGACTGATGTGGCCTGCGTTAACTTGAATCGGGCTCGCCGATGGAACCGTCAGAGTTGCAAGCGGGCCAACCTTCCATGTGCCACCCGTCAGAGTGGTATTGCTGAATTGCAGTACTCGATCGTTCAAAGACAGTGTCCCAGACTGAACGTCCACAATCCCCGTATTGTCGAATGCAAGTTCCTTGGAAGAACCGTCGTGACGAAGAGCCGAGCTACCGCTGCCGCCTGACTTTCGAAGTGTCCCGCTGTTGAAGAGGTACATTGACCCGATCGATGCGTCTCCGGGTACGACCATATCCGCATCTGTTCGGAACTCCAGCAAGCCACGATTCCGAAACTGGCTGTTTGCGTTAAGCACAAAGTCGCCGGCCCCCGCGAGAATCCACTTGCCGTTATTCTCAAACACAGCCCTGGCAAAAATGCCATCCTTAGAATTCAGCTGGACCGCCCCGGTATTCACGATGTAGCCAAAGATGCCGCCGCCAACGATCTGCAGCATGCCTTCCGGAAAGTCCAGATTTCCGCCAATTGTGTTGTCACCCTGAAACGCCACATTCAGGTTCACACGACCAGCACCGCTGCCGCTGTGTCGACCACTCCAGTACAAGGATTCGGAAAAGCCTCCGTTGAACTGAATCTCTGTCCCGGCAGCAGCTTCAAACTCCATCCCACTGGAACTTCCTCCGCTGTTGAATGCGAGCGTGCCTGTTTCGTTTTCGACTCGTCCGCCTGACCCCGCCAATATTGCGTCGATGATCGCCGTACCGGCTCCAGACAGACGTCGAATCGTGCCGTCGTTCTGAAATGTCCCACGCCCCCCAAACTGGTTTCGACCGTATGTTGTTATGTTCCCATGAACTTCGAAGACGCCACCCACTCGGTTGTGCAGCAGCTGACCATTCAGACTAAACGATCCAGGCCCGATGTTTTGAATCAGGCCTTCATTTACCATCGGGCCTTCCAGCGCGGGTCCGGAGACAAGCGGCGAAATGGTGATTGCACCAATATTCGTCAATCCGTTCCCTCGTATTGTGCCTCCCGTCCAGTGAAAGTAGTCCAGAGGAAAATCCAGTTTCGCGAGGAGCCGGGACCCTCCGTCACTCACAGACGTCAGAGAGCCATCGACAAGCTCAACCCTCCCGGTGCCACTGCCGGAGATCAGGCCCGTCACAAACAGGTGTGACGCAAGGACAACTCGGCCCTCTCCCGTGGAAAGCAACGTCGCATCAGCCCATAAGCCACCAGTTCCTGCAATGAGCAAGCGACCGGTCAGCGCTTCAAGGACACCACCGGAGTTGTTGAAGACCGCATTGAATGAGGAATCTCCGGTGCCTGCGGACTTACGGACTGTTCCAAGGTTTTTGAATGTGGAAGTGAACTGACGGCCGTCATCGCCAGTGAATTCATACACAGAACCTGGCTGGTTCACCCACAAACTTCCGGAGCCGTTCGCTGTGTCGATCACATCTCCGGAACCGGAGTGGATCACCGTTCCGAAGTTTTCAAACGATGCACTGATGGTCTTGTCAGAAGCTCCAGAGATCTGCACAGTCCCAGTGTTCTTCCAGGTACGGCCTAACGTTGCGAATGCTCCTCCGGTCCAGTGAAACAAGCCTGCCGGAAAGTTCAGCGTCGCCTCAGAACTGCCAGTCAGCATGGTGCCACTCGACAATTCCACTCGACCGGCACCGGAACCCGTCAGCGTGCCTGTGAAGAATGCGTTGGAACCGCCAGTCATATCAAGCACAGCACCGGCCGACGCGATATACGTCCCGCCGGTACTGGAACCTCGAGACAGCTTCAGCTTCCCCTGAGTCACCTCCACTGTCCCGCCAAGATTGTGAAAGTTCTCAGTGAATGACGATTCGCCGATACCCGCAGATTTGCGAACTGTTCCAAAGTTGTTGAAGGTCGATGTGAACTGACGACCGTCATCACCAGCGAATTCGTACACTGAACCAGGCTGATTCACCCACAAACTGCCTGAGCCGTTCGATGTGTCGATGATGTCGCCGGAACCGGAATGGATCACCGTTCCAAAGTTCTCAAACCGAGCACTGATGATGCTGTCCGATACACCAGAGATCTGTACAGTCCCAGTGTTCTTCCATGTACGGCCTGACGTTGCGAATGCTCCACCGGTCCAGTGAAACAGGCCTGCCGGAAAGTTCAGCGTCGCATCAGAACTGCCGGTCAGCATGGTGCCACTCGACAATTCCACTCGACCGGCACCGGAACCCGTCAGCGTGCCTGTGAAGAATGCGTTGGAACCGCCAGTCATATCAAGCACAGCACCGGCCGACGCGATATACGTCCCGCCGGTACTGGAACCTCGAGACAGCTTCAGCTTCCCCTGAGTCACCTCCACTGTCCCGCCAAGATTGTGAAAGTTCTCAGTGAATGACGATTCGCCGATACCCGCAGATTTGCGAACTGTTCCAAAGTTGTTGAAGGTCGATGTGAACTGACGACCGTCATCACCAGCGAATTCGTACACTGAACCAGGCTGATTCACCCACAAACTGCC
>VFQT010000748.1_pt1 | contig 44126 bp, 47 predicted proteins | sample 3512381 | NCBI WGS metagenome assembly VFQT01 (sample SAMN10412376, study PRJNA504923) | tailings metagenome | isolation source: Relicate 2 Philex TSF3 active mining site | place: Philippines: Tuba, Benguet | collected 2017-08-29 | reverse complement strand
TGTGGATGTCCGCAGTGGCCATCCGCCGCTTCGTGGCAAACAGGGCGTCTAGCTGGATCTGCGCACCGCAATAGGGGACGGCATTACCGAGGCGCTTACGCTCATGTGCGAGCCGCTGCGCTGGCGGCGTGTAGGTCTGTGAAGGGCTGTCCATCCGATGGCCCTCGCCATCCGTGCACCGAGCCCTTAGGCTCCCGGCACGGCTTGGAGGAAAGACATGACGACACTGGAACGTCCGCTGGCTGCGGGGTTGCTTGCGGCCGTTCTGGCTGCGTGTTCTCCGGACGCGACGCCTGCAATCGACGAACCCGAACGTGTGACGCCGTCCGATTCGGTCGCGGGAGTGCAGTCGCCTCAAGCGGCGACGCCGGCCGAGCCGGGTCGATCGCCGACTGACAGTGGACAGGCACAGGGAGCAGCTATGTTGGGCGGAAGTGATCCGGGCGCCGGCCCGCAGCAGGAGCAGCAGGCAAGCGCGTTGGATCCGCGGCTCGTCGGCACATGGGTGCATGAGCAACAGATCAACAGCGGCGGCGGGGCTGGCGGCTTTGCGTCGCTATCAACCGTGATGACCATGGTGTTGAACGGCGATGGTTCAATCCAGCAGTTCACCCAGTCCGTGGGCGGCGGAAGCGAGTGGTCGTCGGACAGCGGCCGAACTCTGGATTTCGAGGGTAGGTGGCGCGCGGCGAATGGCACGTTGTCAGTACACGGCATGGGCCTGCCGGATTTCACGCCGGCCGCCACTTACAGCTTCTCTGGCGAATACCTCGTGACGCAAAGCGACATGGGCCGCCTGATCTGGCAGCGACGCTGAAAGGCGACGAGCACCTGTACCCAAGCACTTCAATCGATAGGTGCGGGCCTGCGATACTCAGACGGCGTAAGCCCGCGCAAGTTGAGGCGCGGGCCTGGTCGCAGGTTCAGAAGTTATAGTCGAGCTTGAGTGCTGCGCTGGTGGCCCATTTTCCTTCGCTGGCGCCGAAGGCGTCTCCGTAACGAAACCCACCAACGGTTGCCTCGAACTCCCAGTTCTTGTTGATCTCGAACGAGTAAACAAGATCGACCCCCTTGCCGAGATCACGGCTCAGGCCATTTGGATCGACATCCAGGCGGTCGGTCCTAAACGAGGTCGACAGCTTTGGCTGGTGGTAGTCATGCAGAACCAGCTCCAGCCACGCTTCACCGCCAGCCGGAGCCGGCGCGGGCGAGCCCACGGAGAGCGTCGCGATGCCAACATTCGAGAGTTCCGGCCGGATCGTCTCGCCATAGTAGCGGAAGCGACTGATGCCGCGATACTTGCCGCTGTTTCCCTGCAGGCCGGTCTGACGGAAATTGCCATCCTCGCCGTCGTCCGGCGTGGAATCGCCTGAACCAAAAGCGTACGCGACGCTCACGACCGGCTCGAACGAAAGCGGAGTTTCCCAGCTCATGGAAATTTCCGTGGCCCAGCCGGTAACGTCGCGGCGGGTCGTATCTGCTATCTCAAGCAGGCCCGCACCGGCATTGTCCGTTTCCACAAGTGTTTCCTCGCCGGACACGCCGGCAAGATCGATGCTGAGAAAGACCTTGCCGAGGTCCCCCAGTTTCTGGCGCGTCCTGGCGCGCATGCCGAGCCAGGTGAGGTCGGCGTCGCTTTCGTCCTCTTCGGCCTCGGAGATTGTTGAGCCGATACTGCCGGTCCCGGAGCGGTCGCGTTGGTCAACCAGAAATGCCTCGATACGATCATGCTTGGTCCACGTGTAAGCGACATTGCCGAGAACCCGCTGTACGTCGTCATCTTCAGCGGCGATGTCTTCCAGCGTTGATGTCCTCAATACGGTTTCGGCAATGGGCATCGACATCTGGGAAGTCATTGATGCAGCGAAGACGAAGCCATTCGGGTTCATGCCGTTCTATCCGGGCCCTGGCCTTGGCGGTCACTGCATTCCGATCGATCCCTTCTACCTCACGTGGAAAGCGCGCGAGTTCGAGATGCACACGCGATTCATCGAACTGGCGGGTCAGATAAACTCATCCATGCCCGAGCGTGTGATCGAAGCTATGGCCCGCGCTATCGACGAGAAATTCCAGAAAGGTCTCAACGGTGCGCGCGTCCTGGTGATCGGGCTGGCCTACAAGAAGAATGTGGACGACACACGCGAGAGCCCATCCTTGAAGCTTATTGAGCTGCTGGAGCGTCGCGGGACCAGGGTTGAGTATTATGACCCCTACGTTCCCGTCGTGCCCCCAACAAGAGAGCACGCTGCGCTTTCCGGCAGAAAGTCGATCGTGTGGAATCCTCAGGATTTTGGAAGCTATGACGCTGTCTTGATCGCGACAGACCACGACACGGTGGATTACAAGGCGCTGGTCGAGAACGCCGCTCTGATTGTCGACACCCGGAATGCGTGCCGACGGGCAGGCGCCATCTCGACGAAAGTCGTGCCCGCCTAGAGCGGCACACACTCTTCGTCGTGGAGAATTGGAGCCCGAGAGCAAGCCTGCGCTGTTGAAAGCTGTTGTGTCCGCCGCCAACGCGGACGCCCAAGCGCGCGCCGTCTCGGGCGGCGGTCAGTTATTCCCCACGCGTGTTTGGGGACAATTCGGTCAGTCGCTGGCAGCGAAAGGCCCTGGAACAAGTTAAAGGGCTCAGTACCGGTTAGCCTGTGAAAGGCTGATCTTCGCTGGCCTGTCGCCACAGTCCCCTCCACCACCGCCGCAACGCGGTCCTGATTTTTTGGACAAGCTGACCGCTCAAGTGTCGGCAGCTTGGTCAGCGTCGATTGCATCGCATTGCTCTTCGAGCTTGAGCCTGCCGGGTCATTGATCTTGGCGATAACCAGCCATGATGTTGCTGGAGCCTAAACAGGCGCAAGATCGTAGCCACGTTCACCGACTAAGTGTCGTATACCCCGGCCTTCAGCCATGCCTCTTTCGGCCAGCGGTTGTGCATCCAGAACCATTGTTCGGGGGCTTCGCGGATCCGGGCTTCGACCCACTGGTTGATGCGCAGGACGGTGTTGTAGATCGCCTTGTCCTCGTCAGGGTCGGCGTCTGGCATGAAGGGCGCGTGGAAGGTCACACGATAGCGGCCCGGACCAGTGCGCAGGCAGGCGATCGGCACGATCGGAACCTTGAAGCGCATCGCGAGGCGGGTGGGGCCGGGCGCTGTCATCGCGTCATACCCGAAGAAGGGGACGGCGATCCCCTGATTGAACTTCTGGTCGTTCATCAGGCCAACGGAATGTCCGCGCGCGAGGGCGCGCATCAGCTCGCGTGTGCCAGCGCCCTTCGGCGCGAGGTGGTCCGAATAGGAGAAGCGCGCCTTAGCGATGCGGCGGTCGATGTGCGGGTTGTTGGCGGCGCGATAGGTGATCAGCGTGTCGGGCAGGCTGTCGCTGATGGCAGCGCCGATTGGCTCCCAGTTGGCGAAATGGCCAGAGATGAAGACCACCGGCTTGCCGCTGGCGCGGATGGCTTCGATGTGTTCAAGGCCTGCCACTTCGAGGCGGGCCTGCTTGGCGCTGGGCTTGAGCTTGGCGAGGTGAGGCAGTTCGCCGACGGTACGGCCAAGCGTTTCCCAGACGCCCTTCGCGACCTGATCAACCTTGTCACGCGGCCAGTCGGGGAAAGCCATGCGCAGATTGCGCGTGACCGTGCGGTGCTGGGAGGCGAGGGGGCCAGCCGCCCTGAGAAAAGCAGCGATTGCGTTGGACGCCCAGGTGACGGGCAGGAGACTCATGGGGATCCAGTAGAGCCAGTCCCAGGCGAGCGCCTCAATGCGCCAGACGAGCCGCGCGGTCCAGGTCGTGCGCTGGGCGTTATCAAGATCCTTCGGTCGGATAAAGCGGCTGCCGTCTGACTTCGTGTCTTCGTTCAAGGCGTCACGCGCTCGAGCAGGCGCGCTAGCGCCGCCTCGTCCTCGAACTTGGCCCTCACCGAGGCGCGCGCGACCTTCGCCTTCATGTCGGCCGGAAGACGGACATGGTCCTTGTCGGTGGTCACGAGGCGCGCGTCATGGTCTGAGGCGAGTTTCATCAGGAAATCGATGTCGTAGCGCGTGAATGCATGGTGATCGGGATAGGGCGCGCCCTCGGCGAGTTCAACTCCCGGCTGGTGGCGAAGGGCGTCGAAAAACCGCCCGGGTCGCCCGATCCCGGCAAATGCGACATAGCGGCCCGGGGCCAGCGGGGCAGTGGCGAGGAGACGCGCGCGCAGGAGCGTTCCCTTGAAGCCCATGAGAGCTTCAGGCGTCTTGCCCTCGCCCATCAATATGACAGCGTCGGCGCGTGCAAGACCCGCGGCGACCGGCTCGCGAAGCGGACCTTTCGGGAAGACATGGCCGTTGCCGAAGGGATTTCCGGCATCGATCACAACAATGGACAGCGACTTCTTCACCGTTGGATTCTGGTGGCCATCATCCATCACGATGAGCTGAACGCCATCGGCTTTCATTGCGCGCGCGCCAGCAGGACGGTCCTTCGAGACCCAGGTTTCGCCGGATGCCGAGAGCATCAAAGGTTCATCGCCGACCTGCACGAAGGTGTGGCGTGACGGATCGACGCGATGGGCGCCTTCGAGCGAGCCGCGATAGCCGCGCGACAGGCTCGCGGCGCGAAGGCCCTTGTTCGTGTACCAAGCACGGACGGCCTCCGTGACCGGCGTTTTTCCAGCCCCGCCCAGTGTGAGGTTGCCGATGCAGACGACCGGGAGCCCAACGTCCGCCGGCGCGGCGTTGCGGATGCGACGTTCTCCGGCGAGACGATAGGCCAGGGCGAGCGGACTGAGCAACAGCTTGGTCATCGGCGCAGCGGCGCGCGAGTGCTTGTCCGTGACGGTCCAGAAGTAGGGTTCACGCATCGCCCGCTGCCTCCGGCGGCAACATCGCGATGATCGCTTCGACGGTTCGCTCGAACGGTGCGCGAAAGGTCTCGACCATGTTCGGCGGGAGGCGTTGCGCTGAACCGCTGGCAAGCTCGTTCTGCCAGAACGCCGCCAGGTCGGCAGGCTGTGCGCCTTCCGCCAGTGCTCCGTGCGCAGCGAGGATGTCGAAGGTCTCGCGGAAGTTGAAACCGTGCGGGCCGGTAAAGACGCGCTTGCCCAGCTGTGCGGGCTCGATGGCATTGTGGCCGCCGATATCCGGATTGGTCGCGCCGCCGAGATAGACCCCGTTGGACACCGCATACCAGACCAGCAACTCGCCCATCGTATCTGCAACCAGCACGTCGACATCGCGAGCGGGCGGCGTGCGGTTGGCCGACCACTGCTGCACGGCGTGTCCCCGCCCCCGGGCCTCAGCCATGATGCTGGCGGCGCGATCGGGATGCCGGGGGACGATGATTAGCAGCGCCTCGGGCGTTGTCCGCCGGACGATTGCGAAGGCGTCGAGGGCGAATGCATCCTCGCCGGGATGGGTGGATGCCGCCAGCAGGACCGGCCGATCGACCGACGTCACGAATTTCTCAATGGGTTCGTGTGGTGGCGGCGTGACGCGTGCAGCCATCTTGAGATTCCCTACCGTCGCGATCGTGCGGCCGGTGGCGGCGCGAAGGCCTTCGGCCGTCTGGCGGTCGGCAGCGCCAATGAAGCCGAATGCGGCGAAGATCTCGCGGGCGGAGGGCTTGCGTCCGTTCCAGCTGGCCAGCGTCTTGGTCGTCATGCGTGCGTTGGCGAGTGCGGCCGGTACGCTGGCGCGCTTGAGGCCCAGCAGCATGTTCGGCCAGATCTCGCCCTCGGCGAAGACCGCTGCATCCGGCTTCCAGTGTTCCAGAAACCTCTCCACGGCGGCGGGGCCATCGACCGGCGCCATCTGGTGGACGACCTGAACCAGAGGTTTGGCTGCGATCATGTCCGCCGAGGTCGTCGTCTGCGTGGTGACGAGCGCGTGCGCGTCGGGGCGCCTCTGGCGGATCGCATCGAAGAGCTCGAGCAGCAGTCGCGACTCGCCCACGCTGGCGCCGTGCATCCAGAGCAGTACGCCGGGAGGCCTTTGCAATTTGGATCGCCCAAACCTTTCGCCGGCGCGTTCCGGCCGCTCCTTGCCGCTCTTAATGCGGTTTTGGACGAGCAGCGGCGCCAGCGGCTCCAGCAGGGCCGTGCCGATGCGATAGAGCGCCAGCGATGTCGTCACGTGCCGCGCGGCTCCAGCGTGGATTGCGCATCTTCAGCAGCGTTTGCCGCCGGCATGGGTTGCGCGGGCGCTGTGTCGGGCGCCAGGCCGGCTAGCTGGTCGGCGCGGGCGATGGCCGCCTTCAGCGCGGTCTCGACGCGCTGGCGCAGCTCTTCGGAGTCCATGTTCTTGGAGGTCAGGATGGGTTCCGGGATCACCACGGCGCCGCGCGCAAAGGGCTTGGGCCAGAGAAGGCGGTCCCAGGTGTCGAGGCGCTTTGCATCTGCGGAGAGGCCGTAGATCAGGATCGGCGCGCCCATCTGCTGTGCGAGCTTGATCGTGCCTATGCCGACCACTTCGCGAGGGCCCTTTGGACCGTCAATGGTCATGACGATCCCGCCGCCCTTTTTCATCACCTCCATCGCCTCGCGTGCCGCTGCGACGCCGCGCTTGTTCTTGTCGGACCGTCCCGACGAGGAGCCGCGGATGATGTGGAGGCCGAGCCAGGTCCCGGCGCGGTTGGTGAATTCCCCGTCCTTGGATGGCGAGACCATGAGTGTCGTCGGATGCGGGGGGCGCTTCCATTTCGGACGCATTTTGATCTGAAGGTAGGGCATGAGGAGGATGCGGGAATGCCAGGTGGCCGCCACCCATCCCTCCGGGCCCTCCCACACCTTGCGCATGTTCTCGATCCCTTCCACCCGCCAGCGCATCGTGTGGGAAAGGATCGACATGTAGGCCCAGATGAGAGTCCCTCCGACCCAGGGAATCACGGGCGACTGACTGCGTGGCTTGGACATCGCCGCCTATATACTCCCTGCGTTCCGGGCCGCCAGACTGCGTCCCTGCGGCCATCGCAGCGCGCCGAACACCATTCGATGCGGGACGGGCGCCGCGCCGCCTTGCAAATCAGGCCAGAAACGGCATTTAGCGCACATGACCGGCAGCGGTGCACGCGTCCAGATCATCGACCTTGCGACGCCAGCCGGACGCCGGCGGGCGCGCCGTGAGCTGGTCTGGGGGGACCATGGCTTTTTGCGCGTTCGGTTCCGCAATCTGCATCGCATCTCTGACGAGATGTTCCGGGCCAACCAGCCTTCCCCCGAACACATCGCGCGCTATGCCCGCGAACTCGGGCTCAAGACGATCCTCAACCTGCGCGGGAAAAGCCCGAAGGGCTACTATGTGCTGGAGAAGGAGGCCTGCGAGCGCCACGGCATCCAGCTTGTCGATTTCCAGATGTTCTCACGCGAACTGCCATCCCCCGCAGCTGTTCTGGACACGAAACGGCTATTTGATTCAATTGCCTATCCCGCCCTAATGCACTGCAAGTCGGGCGCGGACCGGGCCGGCATCATGTCCGTGCTGTACCAGCATTTCCGCAAGGGCCAGCCGATCGAACAGGCGCTCGAACAATTGTCCCGCAAGTATCTGCACGTCCGGCACGGGAAAACCGGCGTGCTGGATTTCTTCTTCGAGACCTATCTGCGCGAGGGAAAGCGGCACGGTCTGAGCTTTTTGCAGTGGGTCGAGCGCGGCTATGACCCCGCCGAGCTGAAACGGCGTTTCCTTAGCGGCAGGAAGTCAAAACTGGACCTCGACCAGTTGCTGCGCCGCGAATAGTGGTCCCGAACTCCCGCCTGTAGTCGATCAAAAAAACCGTTCGCGTGTTGTTTGCCCACGGGCTAAACAGTGAGCCAGTTCGCGTGGAGGGGTAGTCTATGAAGTTCTTCATCATCAACAGCTTCCGCTTTCTGGTCTACAACGCTTACTTTGGAATCATCGCGCTTTACACGTTCGGTGTCTTCCTGGAGCGGCAGCAGATCCAGGGCGTGATTTCGCAGTTCACCACCAGCGGCAAGGTGCTGGTCGAGCGCGGAATGGTCGATCCCCAGACGGGGCTGGTTGCAGCTGAGCCTATCGTGGACCCCGGCATGGTCCTTTCCGATCCGAGCCTGTCGGCATTGTCGATTGTGATCGGGCTCATCGTGGGCTGGATCGCGGCGACGCTGATCTGCGGCGTGCTGGTCACGTTGCTCGACATCCGTGACGACATCAACGACCGCCTGCCGCGCGCGAAGTAGGTTCGCGGCCGACAAGAAACAGAAGGCGCTGGTCCGGCGGCTGGCGCCTATCCTGTCATGAGCCGTCTGGGTCATGAGCCGTCCGGGACTTGGCGATTGCTTCCGGTGACGTCACATAGACCGCATGACCTCTTCTCCCGCCGATCTTCTTGATTCTCTGCTCGCCGCAACGCTGAAGGCGGGCGCCGACGGGGCAGACGCCCGTATCACCGAAAGCGCCAGCCTTTCGGTCGAGGTGCGCAATGGCGGTCTTGAGACTGTGGAACGCGAGGAGTCGCGCGGACTGGCGCTGCGTGCGCTGGTCGGGCGTCGGCAGGCGACCGTGTCCGCCACGGATCTCTCCCCGGACGCGCTGAAGGCGCTGAGCGAGCGCGTGGTGGCGATGGCGCGGTTGGCGCCGGAGGACAGGTTCTGTGGCCTGGCGGAGCCGGACGAAATTGCGGGCAATCATCCCGACCTGCAGCTCGAAACCGATGACATGCCCGAGGCCGACGAACTTGAGCGGCGCGGACGTGAGATGGAAGCTGCGGCCATTGCTGTGCCGGGCGTCAAGCAGATGTCCCACTGTGGCGCCTCCTGGAACACGGCGAGGACCTGGCTTGCGGCCTCGAACGGATTCCGCGCCCGCAAGTCCTCCGGCATGTCCTCGATGGCGGCTGTGGCGATCGCCGAGCGCGACGGCGCCATGGAGCGGGACTACGAGTCGTCCTCGGAACGGCGTCGTGCGAAGCACAAATCGCCTGACTGGGTCGGCCGCGAGGCCGGCATGCGGGCAGTTGCGCGACTGGGTGCGCGCAAGATCGAGAGCCAGACCGCTGCAGTGATCTTCGACCACAAGCTGTCCAACCGTCTGATCAGCGCCTTCATCGGCGCGATCTCCGGACCTGCGGTGGCGCGCGGCGTGTCGTTCCTGAAAGACAAGCTTGGCAAGCAGGTATTCGCAAAGGGCGTGTATCTTGTGGACGACCCGCTGCGCGAAGGCGGCTTCGGCTCGCGCGCCTTTGACGGCGAGGGAAGGCCGGTCAAGCGCACGGCGCTGGTCGATGACGGCGTCCTGACGCAGTGGTTGCTGAACGGCCCCTCGGCGCGTCAGCTCGGCCTCGCGCCCAATGGCTTTGCAAGCATGGCCTTCGGCGACACGCCCGGCGTGACCACCTCGAACCTCGACCTCCAGCCGGGCGCGCACACGCTCGACCAGCTGATGGCAGATGCGGGCAAGGGACTGCTGGTGACCGACATGTTCGGTCCTTCGCTCAATCCAAACACCGGGGATTACTCGGTCGGCGTTTCCGGCTTCTGGTTCGAGAACGGCGCGAGGGCCTATCCGGTGTCCGAGGTGACGGTGGCGGGGGATGTCCCGTCGATGTTGTTGCGCGCTGTGCCGGGGGCCGATCTCGAAATCCGTGGGTCGACCAATGCGCCAAGCCTGCTGATCGACGGGATGAGTCTTGCCGGACGCTGACAGTCTCGAGGCAGATCTTGCACTCATTGCGGACGCGGCGCGCCGGGCGGGCCACCTTTCCCTTCACTGGCTCGCCAAGGGTGCGAAGCGATGGGACAAATCTCCCAACAATCCTGTGACGGAGGCCGATCTCGCCTGCAATGACCTGCTGCTCGATGTGCTGCGTGGCGCGCGGCCGGACTATGGCTGGTTGTCGGAAGAGACGAAGGACAATGCTGCGGACCGCTCGCAGCAGCGTGTGTTCGTCGTCGATCCGATCGATGGGACACTTGCCTTCGTGCGCGGCGAGAGCGGGTTCTGCGTCTCGATCGCCGTCATCGAGGAGGGGCGGCCAATCGCCGGCGCCGTCTACAACCCCAATTTCGATGCGCTTCTGACAGCACGCAAAGGCGGCGGCGCGCAGCTCAATGGCGCGCCCGTAAGCGTCACGGACGCGCCCAGTCTCGCCTGCGGCATGATCGGGCAGAAGGATGTCTTCGCGCGCGCCAATGTGCAGCACTGGCCGGAAATCAGGCTGATCGACGCTGTGCCGAATGCGATGGCGTGGCGCCTGTCGCTGGTGGCCGCCGGAGAGTGGGATGCAACCGTTGCGCTGAACGACAAGAGCGACTGGGATCTCGCGGCGGCTTCGCTGATCATCGAAGAGGCCGGCGGTGTCGTGACCGATCGTGCCGGCCGGCCGCTCGTGTTCAATCGTGAATCGGTCATCCAGAAGGGCGCAGTGGCTGCTGGCGCCGAACGGCACCCGCTGATAATGGAGCGGCTCCGGCGCTGGGCGAGTCAGCAGACCCGACCCGCCAGCAGCTGACGGCAGGAGCTCACAATGACGTCCAGAACCCCTGATAAGCAGCTTCTGCACATCGTCATCGGCGGCGAGTTGAAACACCCCGGAACGGTGGAGTTCGCCAACCTGAAGGAGGTCGATTTCGTCGGCGCTTTCCCGAACTATCGTTCGGCCTACGATGCCTGGAAGTCCGCGGCGCAGCGCACGGTCGACAATGCGCATGTGCGCTACTTCATCCTGCATGCACACCGCCTGCTCGATCCCGAGACCGGCAAGCACCATGATGCCTGACTCTGCGGGGTCCGAGTCAGGCAGGCCCGTCGCTGGCGTTTCCGCTCGTGAACGCCTCTCGTCCCGTTTTGCAGGCGACTGGCTGAGACCACAGCTCGGCTGGTTTATGCTGGGCACGCTGCTTGCCGCGGTTACAGCCGCGTGCGCCTTTGGCTATTCGTGGATCATTGCGCTCGCGACGGACTGGCTCAAGGACGGCGATCAGCGGGTGATGATGGTTGCGCCGCTGGTGATCGTCGCGTTGGTGCTGGTGCGCGCGCCTGCGATGTACGGACAGACGCAAGCCAACAATCACGGCGTGCAGCAAGCGGTTGTTCGCCTGCAGGAGGCCCTGTTCGCACGCCTGATCGACGGGGACTTCGCGCGACTGCAGGCCAAGGCGTCGGGTGAATATGTCTCGCAGTTCGCCAACGACATGGTGCTCATCCGTGAGGCCTCGCTCAGGGTCGCGACCAACCTCGCCAAATCGACGCTCACCATCCTCGCCGCAGTCGTCTACATGCTGATCACGGACTGGCTGCTGACCCTTGTTCTGCTGATCGTCTATCCGATTGCGTTCATGCCGGTCATCCAGCTGGGCAACCGCGTGCGAAAATCCTCGCGTCGCTCGCAGGAACAGGCAGGAGAACTCACGGCGGTTCTCAACGAAGCTTTTCAGGGCGCTCGCACGGTCAAGGCTTTCGGTCTGGAAGACTACCAGAAGCGTCGCGCCAGTGCGGGTTTTGTCGAACGCGCGCGCCTCTACATGAAGGTGCTTCGCTCCAAGGCGATGGTTGATCCGTTTCTTGAAATCGTCGGCGGTCTTGCTCTGGCGGGACTCTTCGCCTTCGCCGGGTGGCGCGCCCTTTCGGGCGACATCACGGTGGGCGAACTCGTTGGCATCATCGCGGCGATCGGGATCGCTTCGCCGGAGGTGCGCGCGCTCGGCACCCTCAACGCGGTCGTCAATGAGGGCCTTGCCGCCGCTACGCGCATCTATGCCGTGCTGGACCAGCCGCAAGGCGTTGCCGACAGGCCCGGCGCCAAGTCGATCGGTCGCGCGAGGGGCGAAGTCCGCTTTGATGACGTGCGCTTCAGCTATCCCGGCGCGAGCCCGGCATTGAGCGGGCTAACGCTCGAGGCCTTGCCTGGACAAACGGTCGCTGTCGTCGGGCCTTCGGGGGCCGGAAAGTCGACGCTCTTCAGTGTGCTTCTGCGCCTTTACGAGGCCAGCGACGGGGTGGTGCGGCTTGATGGCCATGATGTCCGCGATGTGACACTCGCGTCCCTGCGCGCAAACCTTGCCCTGGTTTCGCAGGACGCCTTCCTGTTCGACACGACGATCCGCGAGAACATTTCGCTCGGACGACCGGGCGCGAGCGAGGACGAGGTCAGGCAGGCCGCCGAGGCCGCGGCCTGCGATTTCATTGCGGCCCTGCCGGGCGGCTGGAATGCGCCGGCGGGCGAGGGGGGGCGCAACCTGTCCGGGGGTCAGCGGCAGCGCATTGCGCTTGCCCGGGCGCTGGTATCGGAGGCGCCCGTCCTGCTGCTGGACGAGGCGACCAGCGCGCTTGATTCGGAGAGCGAAGCGCGGATCCAGCAGGCGCTGGTGGGCCTCGCAGGCAAGCGGACCTTGATTGTCATCGCCCACCGGCTCGCCACGGTGCGGCGAGCGGACCGCATTTTCGTGATGGAAGCCGGCGCCGTGGTCGAATCCGGTTCGCATGACGAGCTGGTGGCGCGTGGCGGAGCCTATGCGCGCATGGTGCAGCATCAGCTGACCTGAACGGAAGCTGGGGGGAACTGCAAGGCGCTGCGAAATGCCCGGTGCCCTGCGCCTTGCTTCTGCTAGCGTGTAACCGTGGATGCAGGAGTGAGGCATGCGGATCGTTCTAGCGGCAGCAGCGGCAGCGGCAGCGGCGGCGGCGGCATGCTCGCCCCAGGCAGCAGCGCCTGACCAGCAGACTCAAGCCTCGCCTGTGGCCGAGCCGCAGCGGGGCAATACGCCGCCGGAGGACCTCGATCCCTTTGTCGTGATGATTGGGGCTGAGCGCTGGACCGTGATCCTCGAAAAGGCAATTGACGGCGCGATCCAGGCGCCGGATGCGGTCGCAGAACAGACCGAGCTCTATCGTGCGGATGCGGCGCTGAAGCGCGGCGCGGCGATGGTGATCGAGTTACGCAACTGGGTGTGCGGCAAGGGGCTGGTCACGGGAGCGCAGTGCACGCTTCCGGAATGGCCGGCCTGGACGCGCGAGGTTCCAACCGGCGACACGCCCATGGACGAGATCGATCGCCGAAGCGCTTGGCTGAGCGAGGTTATGGACCCCTTCACCGGCCCCGCCTGTGAGGCTGGGCGAACCGCCAGCGGCGATGAGCTGTTCTGTTCGGTCGAGTAGGCCGCTCGGATCGCCTGCGGTAAGGGATGACAGGCTGGAAATTGCTGGGTAAGCCCGGTCGAGCAGTTGGCCGCCGGGAGCGCAACCATGATCACAGTCGAAAAAAAGGGCCCTATCGCGATCCTGACGTTGAATCGTCCTGATGCGATGAACGCGCTGGGTGAGCCGGGCGATGGCGAGGCTGTGCGCGATGCCTGCAACCAGATCAATCGCGACCATGGGATCCGCTGCGCCATCCTCACCGGCGCCGGCAAGGGCTTCAGCGCCGGCGGCAATGTGAAGGCGATGCGCGACCGCGTTGGCTCCTTCGCCGGAAATCCGGCCGAAGTGCGCGACAACTACAAGACTGGCGTCCACATGATCGTGAAGGCGCTCTACAATCTCGAAGTCCCGCTGATCGCCGCCGTCAACGGCGCCGCCATCGGGCTTGGCTGCGATGTCGCCTGCATGGCCGACATCCGTATCTCATCCGACAACGCCCGCTATGGCGTGACCTTCCTGAAGGTCGGCCTGATCCCCGGCGATGGCGGGGCATGGCTGCTCCCGCGCGTGATCGGCATGAGCCGCGCCTGCGAACTGCTCTTTACCGGTGACACGATCGACGCGAAGACGGCGCAGGAATGGGGCCTCGTCTCGAAAGTCGTTCCAGGCGACCAGCTGATGGGCGAAGCAGAGGCCCTCGCCACCCGGATTGCCAAGATGCCGCCGCAGGCGCTGCGCGTGGCCAAGCAGCTGCTCCGCAATGGCACGCAGGCCAACTACGACACCATCATGGAGCTGTCGGCCACCGCGCAGGGCCTGATGCACCATACGAAGGATCACGAGGAAGGCGTCGCAGCCATCCTCGAAAAGCGCGAGCCGGTTTTCAGGGGAGAGTAGGGCGATGAAGCGCCTCGGACCTGTTCTGGCGATCGCCCTTGGCCTCTCGGTTGTCGCATGCGGCCCGTCGGAGCCGGAGCTGCCGCCAGGCGCTCGCAGGTTAACCGAGCAAGAAAAGCCGAAGGTCGTCTCGCGCGAGCGCTTCGCGGTGCCGGTGGCCGAACGGCCCACGCTGGGCAAGGCGGGGGACACAACGTGCGCCAACTCGGGTAGCGAGCAGCTGCTGGTCCAGGACGCGCACAGTTGCCTGTCGCTGCTCAAGGACACGATCAAGCCCGACACCAAGGCGGCCGGCGCCGACGTCAAACTGGCGCGGTTGCGTAACGCCTTCTTCCAGCCCGGCCCAACGAAGGATAACGAGCCCGTCGGCTGGATTCTGTTCGCCACCCGGTCGGACTGCGCAGCCGGCCAGGTGACGGTGGTCGGAAATGTGGTTTACCGGCCTGACGGTGTTGAAATCTCGCGCACGATCCCCGAGGGAGGTCCGCTGGCCCTGCCGGACGGCATTTCCGACAAGCTGCTGGCCGCCGTCTGCGGCTAGCAGTGGGTGGGCAGGGATCACCGCTCAACGGGCCGTGATAGCGCCGCCGCTTGGCGTCGGTTGTCGGCGCGGCTAGGTAGATCGTCACAAGACAATGGAGGTGACCATGCGCGGACATTTGGCCAGTCTGGCAATCCTGGCCTTTGCGGCCGCGCCGGCTTTCGCACAAACGCCCTACAGCCCGCCTCGCACGGCAGACGGTCGCCCTGACTTCCAGGGTTTCTGGACCAACACCTCGCTCACCAGCCTCGAACGGTCGGCCCAGTTCAAGGACCTCGTGATTCCCGCCGAACAGGCAGCGCGGCTCGAAGCCGGGCGCCTTGCCGCCAACATCCGCGCAGACGCGCCGACCGATCCCAACTCCGGCGCGCCGAAAAAGGGTCAGGATGTCGGCGGCTACAACAACGCCTATGTCGACGCCGGCCTGCACTATGCCACGATCAACGGCGAGAAGCGCTCGTCCTGGATCGTCGATCCGCCGAACGGCCGTCTGCCTTACACAGCCGAAGGCCGCAAGAAGTTCGAGGATGGTCTGCATTTCGTCCGCAACACATTCGACGGTCCCGAGACGCGTCCCATGGCGGAACGCTGCCTGGTCGGCTTCGGCTCGACGGGCGGACCACCCATGATCAACGTCATGTACAACAACACGTACCAGTTCGTGCAGACGCCGGAGAACGTGCTGATCAATGTCGAGATGAATCACGACGCGCGGATCATCCCGCTGGGCGATGCGCACATGGACAACTACCAGTGGCTCGGCCGCTCGCAAGGCAGGTGGGAGGGCGACACGCTCGTCGTCGAAACCACCAACTTCCACCCTGGTGAGGGCCTGCGCACCTTCTTCGCCGCCAGCTACCTCCTGTCCTCCGACGCGAAAGTGACGGAGAAATTCACCCGGATCAGCGACCGCGAGATTCTGTACGCGTTCACGGTCGAGGATCCGAAGCTGTTCTCGCAGCCCTGGCGCGCCGAGATGATCTTCAACAAGTCGGACCAGCCGGCTTATGAATACGCCTGCCACGAGGGCAACCACGCCCTTCCCGGCATCCTTGCCGGCGCCCGGCTCAACGACAAGCTGGGCCTCGTGAACTACGCTGAGGAGAGCGAGTAGCGGCCGCATTGCGTCCAGCGCCGTAACCCCTATTCTGTACCGAAAGGACGGAGGAACGGATGATCGGGGCAGTGGCGGAAATTACGGTCAAGGAAGGCTCGCAGGCCGAGTTCGAGAAGGTCGCGCTCGAACTTGAGCAGGCCGTCAACGCCAACGAGCCAGGCGTGCTCTACTACAGGCTTTTCAAGGTCCAGGGCGCTTCGGCCAAATACATCTTCATGGAACAGTACGCAGACGCCGCCGCTGTGGAGGCGCATCGTGGCTTCGAGCATTTCAAGCGGCTCGGCCGCGCCATGGGCCCCTTTCTCGATGGCGCCCCCGTTGTCACGCGCATGGACAAAGTCGTCTAAAGAATTGGGTGGAATAGCCATGGATCTCGAATTCACCGCGGACGAACTGAAGTTCCGCGACGAAGTGCGCGCCTGGATCGCGGAGAACTACACCGACGATCTCAAGAAGCGCATGGCGCTGTCCAAGAACGGCTCGCTCGACGAGAAGAACCAGAAGGCCTGGCAGAAGAAGCTTGCCGACAAGGGCTGGCTCGTCACCAACTGGCCGGTCGAGCATGGTGGCCCGGGTTGGACGCAGACACAGAAGTACATCTACGAAATGGAGATGGCGCTCGCCGGCGCCCCGCGCATGAGTTCTATGGGCGTGCGAATGTGTGCGCCCGTGATCATGAAGTTTGGCACGGACGCCCAGAAGAAGAAGTTCCTGCCGCCGATCCGGAACTCGGAAGTCTGGTGGTGCCAGGGGTATTCCGAACCAGGCTCAGGCTCGGACCTGGCAAGCCTGCAGATGTCTGGAAAACGCGAGGGCGACTACTATGTCCTCAACGGCTCCAAGACGTGGACGACCTATGCCCAGTGGGCCGACTGGATCTTCTGCCTGGTGAGAACCTCGAAGGAAGAGAAGAAGCAGAACGGAATCTCCTTCATCCTCGTCGACATGAAGTCACCAGGTATCACGATCACGCCGATCAACACACTGGACGACACACCGGTGGGCGATCAGGAGATCAACTCGGTTTTCTTCGACAATGTGAAGGTCCCGGTCGAAAATCTCGTCGGCAAGGAAGGCGAGGGCTGGACCTGCGCCAAGTACCTTCTGACATTTGAACGCGGCTCGGCCTATGCGCCGGGCAACCGCAACGCCATCCGCAAGGCCCGGGAAATCGCGAGGATCGAAACCGCTGGCGGACGACCGCTGCTGGAGGATCCTGATTTTGCCCGCAAGCTTGCTGATCTTGAGATCCAGATCGAGGCGCTCGACGCTACAGAGCGGCGGATTTTCGACAAGCTGTCGTCGGGCCAGTCGGTTGGAGCCATGTCATCGCTGATGAAGACGCGTGGCTCCGAGATCGGCCAGAAGGTGACGGAGATTGTGCTCGAAGCCGCCGGTGTCTACGGCAGTCCCTTTGTCCAGGACACTTATGCCCATTTGGAGGGCCGGTCTAACGAACCGCTGCCGGCACCGGAACATCTCATTACGTCAGCCGGGTCTTATTTCAACAACCGCAAGACATCGATCTACGCCGGTTCGAATGAGATCCAGCGCAACATCATGGCCCAGATGATTCTGGCGGGTTGAACGTTCGCGTGCCGCGCGCCGGTTTCCAAGCCGGGCGTTAGTCGAACATCTTCGAGATGGATTCGTCATTGGCGATGCGGCGGATGGCTTCGGCGATCAGCGGCGCGAGGGAGATCGTGCGGATCTTCTTCGCCTTGGCCACGCTGTCAGAGGCCTGGATGGTGTCTGTGATCACCAGTTCCTTGAGCTGAGACTTGTCGATGTTGGCGGCGGCGCCGTTGGAAAGGACGCCGTGCGTAACATAGGCCGCGACTTCCTTTGCGCCATTCTTAAGCAGCGCATCGGCCGCGCCAACCAGCGTGCCGCCGGAATCCGTCATGTCGTCGATCAGGATGCATTTGCGACCGGAGACGTCGCCGATGATGTTCATCACCTCGGACTCGCCGGCCTTTTCGCGGCGCTTGTCGACGATGGCGAGATCAGTGTTGAGGCGTTTGGCAAGGGCGCGGGCGCGGACGACGCCGCCCACATCCGGCGAGATCACCATCAGATCCTGGTTGCCGTACTTCCTCAGGATGTCGTCGGCCATTTCGGGCTGGGCGAAGAGGTTGTCGGTCGGCTTGTCGAAGAAGCCCTGGATCTGCGCGGCGTGGAGATCGACAGTAACGACGCGATCGGCGCCGGCGGTGGTGATCAGATTGGCGACGAGCTTGGCGGAGATCGGCGTGCGGCCATCCGTCTTCCGGTCCTGGCGCGAATAGCCGAAATAAGGGATCACAGCCGTGATGCGGCGGGCGGAGGCGCGCACGAGCGCATCCATCGTGATCAGCAATTCCATCAGGTGGTCATTGGCGGGCGCCGAGGTTGACTGGATGATGTAGACATCCTGGCCGCGCACATTTTCGTTAACCTTCACGAAGACCTCGCGGTCCTTGAAGGTCTTCACCTCGGTGTCTGTGAGGCGCATGTCGAGGCGGTCTGCGATACGCTGGGCGAGCGGCCGGTTTGCGTTGCACGAGATGAGTTTCATCGGCCCGCATCTCCCGTTTTTCGCCGCCTCACTTCTTGTGGAAGGGAGGGCTCCCGTCGGCGTCACGCTTCTGTCGCAGAATCGCTGGCGCTGCAATCGCGGGGGTTGTGGAATCCGGGAAGTTGTTCAGGAGTAATTTTGCCGCAACAGCGGAAAGAGACGTCATGTTGCAGGATTTGCTGGGGGAAATCAGCGATTACCCCAGAAGCATGATCGCGCTCATGTTCCGCCCGCTGTCGCGGTCCCCGGATTTCACGGCGTGGCGGTGGGAAAAATAGGCGTCGGACTGGGTGAGGGTGTCGTCTGCCAGCGCGTCCGTGTGGGCGACGCCAAGGCGGGCGAGGCGGCCGGCGCAGTAGCGCTTAAGGTCGAAGAACTGGCGATCGCCGGTTCCCGGTTCGAAGAGTGTTTCGGCCCAGGGCGTCGTGTTCAGAACGGCGTCGACGAGGTCGGGGCCGACTTCGAAGGAGGATTGCGAGAGACACGGGCCGATGCCGGCCGCCATCTTCGCTGGATCGCCGCCGATCTCGATCATCGCTTCGAGGGCGGATTCGATGACACCGCCAACTGCGCCTTTCCAGCCTGCGTGAATGGCCGAGATGACGCCGTTGTGGGGGTCGCAGATCACGATGGGCGCACAGTCAGCGGCGAGGACGCCAAGCAGGAGGCCAGGGCGTTTGGTGACGAGTGCATCGCATTCGGGACGCTCGTTGGGTTCATAGGCCTTGTCGGTGATGACGGCTCTGGCGGAGTGAATCTGGCGCGGGCTTGCCAACTTTTCGAGCGTGGCGCCGAGGGCCTCGCAGACGCGGCGGCGGTTCTCGATGACCCTGGCCGGATCGTCGCCGGAGCCGTGGCCGCAATTCAGCGACCTGTAGACGCCGGTTGAGACACCGCCGCGGCGACCAAAGAAGCCGTGGCGGACGTGCACGCTGAAACGTTTGAGGGCGGGGACTTCTTCAAAGGGGGGGCGGGTGTCGGTCATTGTGGCGGACAATCGCTGGTGAGGCTCGTTCGGACAAGTGGCGAGCGGGAGATGCGTCCAGGCCTAATTCTTCATTCCTTAGCGCCGATTGTCATTCGGGGCGGTCGCAGCAAGTTCTGGAAGCTCGCGGTGGTGAACGCGGTGGATGTGGTCCCTGGGTTCGGGCGCTTCGTCCTTCGGGCTTGGGCGGGAGGGGCAATGTGGGGCACGCATTGCCAGGTCAAAACGCTGGAGGTTTCTCTGCGCCAGTTGAGGTGATTGCGAGGACCTTGAAGCGCTCGCCCATTTCAGCGGGGTCGACCAGCTTGTTGATCGTGGCGCGGGTTTCCTGAGCGCGATGGGGGTTTGCGCGCGAGAGTGTGTCGGCGCGCTGCAGGGCGCCGAGGCGGATGAGGAAGTCGGACTGCGGGACAGGGCCGTGGGTGGTGAGGCCCTGCACGGCGCAGAGACGGATGAGCCGGCCGAAGTCGACATCTGCGGTGAGGTCTGTGGCTCCGGGATCGGCAAGGGGCGAGACTTGCTGGCCGGAGCGATAGGCGCGGAGCGTATCGCCGGGGGAGTGGTTCGTCGGGCCGTAGTCCACGATCAGTGCACGGCCGGGATGCGCATTGAGGCGGCGCGCAATGGCGGCGGCAAAGGTTTCAAGGGCGGGCGCGGCTTCGACTTCCTCGCCAGAGGGGACGAGATGGTCTGGCAACTCCGCGGGCGGTCCGAGGCCGAAGGCAAGACTGCCGGATTTGTCGAGGCCGACCTGGCGTTCGCGCCATGCGCCATTCGCGCTCACGAACTGCCGGATTGGCAGGCAGTCGAGGAATTCGTTCGCAAGGACGATGGACGGGCCAGGCGGCACGGCGTCGAGACTTTCGGCATGGTGGATTTGGCGCTGGAACAGGCGGGCGGACTGTTCCTTGCGGAGCGGGGGGCTGGCCTCGACGAGCGAAACACGCACAGCCTCGTTGAAGCCCGCGACGGAGGCCGCCGCACGCAGGGCGTCGGACATCATGACGCCACGCCCGGGGCCGAGTTCGATGAGGTGGAACGGCGACGGCTTGCCCATGGCGAGCCATTCGTGCGCGGCCCAGAGGCCGATGAGCTCGCCGAAGACCTGCGAGGTTTCGGGTGCGGTGGTGAAGTCCTGATTGAAAGCGGGGCGCGTCGCGTAATAGCCGTGCTGCGGATCGTGCAGGCACATCGTCATGTAGAGCGAGACGGGCATCGGCCCGTTGATGCGGATGGCTTCGAGGATGCGCGAGCGGAGGTCGCCCACCGCATCAAGCCGGTTTTGCTTCGCCGCCGCCTGTCGGGCTTGTGCGGTTGGCGCGCCAGATGAGGTAGGCGCCGCCGAGGATCATCGGGATCGACAGCAGCATGCCCATGGTGAACCATTCCGGCATCACGCCCTGGGTGAAGTTGTCGGGCTCGCGGAAGTTTTCCACAAACGTGCGCGCGACGGCGTAGCCGATGAGGAAGATGCCTGCGACCATGCCGGGCTTGCGCAGCAGTTTGAACTGCCAGACTGCGAGCGCGCAAACGGCGAAGAGCACGATACCTTCGAGCGCGGCCTCGTAGAGCTGGCTTGGGTGGACGAGCGGTTTGGCGTCGACCGGCCCCCACTCACGCGTCGCCCAATTGTAGTCCGGGAAGCGCATGCCCCACGGCGCGTCGGTCGGGCGGCCGTAGAGCTCCGCGTTGATGAAGTTGGCCATGCGGACGAGGAAGATGCCGATCGGCGCGGCCGCGCAGGCGACGTCGCCAAGGCTCAGCAGGGGAATCTTGCGGATGCGCGCCGTCAGCACGACGGCCAGGATCGCGCCGATCAACCCGCCATGGAAAGACATCCCGCCTTCCCACATTCGCACGATGAAGAAGAGATCGCCTTCGGGCCCGAAGATCTTTTCGGGCTCGTAAGGGATCGTGTAGAAGAGGATGTAGCCGATGCGCCCGCCGAGCAGGATGCCGATCATCGCGTAGAAGGCGAAGTCATCGATGTCTGCGCGCTGGAGCGGACCTTTCTCCTTCACACCCCACAGGCTGGGCGCGGTGACAAGTCGCACCGCATACCACCAGCCGAGCAGAAGGCCGAAGATGTAGCCCAAGGCATACCAGCGCACCGGGAAGGGGCCCAGCTGCACCGGTCCCAGCGCAAATTCAGGCAGAGGAATGGTAAACGCCGCAGGATCGATCCTCGGAAAGGGGATTTCGAGGGGCAGAAACATGCGGAATTCCTGTGCAGTGCAGCAGCTGACTTTGAAATCAGGCAGCTAATGCGCCATATAGATACCGGCTCCAACGGCGGGGTCTACCGCAGAGGCGCATAATGCAGTCCCGTAACCCGTTCATGGACGATATGGCGAAGATGGCGCAAGGCGTCGCCGGCATGGCCCAGGCGGCCAATGACGAAGCGAAGGCGCTGTTTCGTTCGATGACCGAGCGGATGGCGGCTGACGCCGACCTTGCGAAGCGCGAGGAAGTGGAAGCGCTGAAGACACTGGCGCGAACCGCGCTCGAGCGCGCCGAAGCGCTCGAGAAACGCGTTGCCGATCTGGAAGCCAAGCTTGGCAGCTAACCAGATTCGGATGGCCAACCCCTTAACCATGCCGCCATTGGCATAGTCGGCAAGGCTCTGTAGCGTTCGATTCCACGACGGGCGCGTTCGTGATTCCGGGAGGACCCCCCATGTCCCAACTCGACTCCCTTTCTCTCCCGCACCAGGACGGCGCGATGGACCTCGTTGAGCAGACCGTGCTCGGTGCGGGCTGGGCGTGCGAGCGCACCGAAGAAGGCATCGTGCATTGCGCCGCCATGACGAAATGGGGCGAGTTTGGCGGCATGTTCGCATGGCGCGACGAGCCAGCCTCGCTGAATTTCACGCTGACGCTCGACTTGCGCGCGCCGCATGTAAAGCAAACAGCGATTTCCGACCTGCTGCGCAGAATCAATGAGCGGTTGTGGCTCGGCCATTTCGACTATTGGGGTGAGGATGGCGTCGCCGTGTTCCGCCATACGATCCCGATGCTCGATCGTATCGCGCCCGATCCCGGCGAAGTGGCGGCGATCCTGGGCGCAGCGCTCGATGCGGCCGATCAGTTCCTCCCCGCGTTCAACTTCGTCGTCTGGGCCGGCAAGTCTCCCGAGGAAGCGGTGAACGCCGTCGTGTTCGAGACGCACGGCGAGGCGTGAGGGCATGAGCGTTGCGTCTTCCAGCGGGGGCGCGCGACTTCTCCACGTTGTGCTGGTCGGGGCGGGCCGCATGGGCTCGGCTATGGCCCGAGGCTGGCTGGGCGATCTCGGCTCGGCGGGTATCGGCAAGTTGTCGGTGGTCGAGCCGGCGCCAGGCGAAGACGTCCTTGCAGCTGCGAGCGAGAAGCTCATCGCGCTCAACCCCGCGCCCGAGCCTGCGGACATTGTCGTGCTCGCAGTCAAGCCGCAGGGATTTGCGGCAATGGCAGGCGAGCTGAAAGCCTGGGTCGGACCTCAGACGCTTGTCCTCTCCATCATGGCAGGCATGACGATTGCGCGGATCGCCAGCGCTCTGGGTTCGGACAGGGTAGCGCGCGCGATGCCGAACACGCCCGGCGCGATCGGCTTGGGGGTCACCGGATACGCGCTGTCGGATTCTTGCGGGAATGAGGAGGCGATTGCTACGGGGCAATTGCTTGAGCCACTGGGTCTGGTCGTTGGGCCGCTTGCCGAAACGCAGATGGATGCCGTGACGGCGGTGTCCGGATCGGGGCCGGCCTATGTCTTTCTCCTCGCGGAGGCGCTCGCGGACGCTGGGCGCGCAGCGGGGCTGGATGCGGCGACGGCGCTGGCTCTTGCCCGCGAGACGGTCATCGGCGCAGGCGCTCTGTTGGGTGAGTTTGCAGAATCCCCGGCCGAGCTGAGGAAACAGGTGACATCACCGGGCGGCACGACTGCGGCTGCTCTCAGCGTGCTAATGGCTGAAGGCGGGCTCCCCGACCTGATGCGCAAGGCGGTGGATGCGGCTGTTCGGCGCGGCGCGGAGCTGGCGCGAGCGGCTGACTGAAGGGCGTGTGTGGCCTCCGGTTCGGCCATCAATCCTCCTCGTCGTCCTTCAGCCCTTTCGGCTTTTCTGCGTCGAGGGGGAGCCGGATGGTGGCGCGGAGGCCCCCCAGTTCCGACTTGCCGAGCGTGACATCGCCGCCATGCGCCCTTGCGGTGTCGCGGCAGATGGTGAGGCCGAGGCCGACGCCTGATACGTTCTGGTTGCGTGAGGCGTCGAGGCGGCTGAAAGGACGGAAGGCATCCTCGTAGTTCTCCTGGGGGATTCCAGGACCGTCATCCTCGATCACAATGGCGGCTTCGTTTGCTGTCGCGGAGACGGTGACACGTACGCGTTTGCCATAGTCAGCCGCATTGTTTGAAAGGTTTGAGATCGCTCGCTTGAGTGCAAGCGGCCGCAGCCGCATCGGCACGGGGATGGAAGCGACAAGTTCAAGTTGCGACCGGGCGGCGGCCGCAGCTACGGCCTCACGCGTGACGCTGGCTAGGTCCGCCTGCTCGGGCTGTTCGCCTTCCTCGCCGCGCGCGAAGGCGAGATAGCCGTCGAGCATGCGCTCCATTTCGAGGATGTCCTTCTTCGCGGCAGAGGTGTCGAAGTCCTTTGGCGCCAGGGCGAGTTCGAGCTTGAGTCGCGACAGGGGAGTGCGCAGGTCGTGGCTGACGCCGGCGAGCATGGCAGTGCGTTGGTCGGCGTAGCGCCGGATGCGGTTGCGCATCCGCAGGAGTGAGCGGGCGGCCTTGCGGACCTCAAGCGCGCCTGAGGGCTTGAAGTCCGGCACGTCCTCCCCGCGACCGAAAGCGTCGGCGGCCCACGACAGCTGCAGGATGGAGCGCACCTGGTTGCGCAGGAAGAGGTAAGAGGTGAGGAGCAGAAGGACGCTGAACGCGACTGTCCAGACGATGAAGATGTGCGCGGTGATGATGATCACGCGTTTGCGGTCCATCCGTGCTTCGTAAAGGCCGCGTGGACCGATGATGCGGATCGTGAGCAGGTCGTCGGGGAGGTAGCGAAAGACCCAGGGCTGCTCGCCGAAGCGGATCAGGAGTTCCTTGCGCAGCTCCTCACAGCACACATCGCCTGCCGGCGTCACCAGATCCGTCACGCCTGGCGTGAAGGTCAGGGACATGAGACCCGACTCGGCAATCGACTTGGCCATGTCGTCGAATTCCTGTGGATGCTCCTCGTGGTGGTTGATGACGAAGGCCAGTTCCTCAGCCACAGCGCGCGACAATTTCGCGTTCACCTGCTCGACGTGGGTGTAGAAGAAGAACAGTGTCATCGACACGACGAAGACGATCATCGGGACGATGAGGATCAGGATGTTGCGGGCGTTGTAGCCGCGCGGGGTATAGTCACGCAGGCGCATGGCTATTCACCTGTCAGCCGGTAGCCGACGCCGCGCACGGTCTGGAGGTGGACGGGTTCGCGAGGGTCACGCTCGATCTTGCGGCGCAGGCGCGTAACCTGGACATCGACGGAGCGCTCCACTCCCGCTGCAGTAAGCACCGCCAGTTCATGACGCGAGATTGCGGCGCCTGCGCGCTGGGCGAGGATGGACAGAAGTTGCATCTCGCTCTCGGTCAGGCGGACGAGCCGGCCATCCCTGCGCAGCTCGCCTTTGGCGACGTGGAACACCATGCCCGAGAGTTTGATCTGCTCGACGGGTGTTTCCGGGGTGGTCCGTTTGAGAATCGACGCGATGCGAAGGACAAGTTCCTCAGGCTCGAAGGGCTTGGAGAGGTAGTCGTCTGCGCCCGTCTTCAAGCCGTCGATGCGTTCGGCCGGAAGGCCGCGCGCCGTCAGCAGGATGACAGGCGTGTCCTGCTTCTTCTCGCGCACGCTCTTCAGCAACGACAGACCATCCTCGCCTGGCATCATGACGTCGAGGATGATCAGGTCGAACGTCATGGTAGCGAGCAGCTTGCGCGCGGAGGCCGCGTCCTTCGCGGTAGTAACATCGTGGCCTTCGCGGGCAAGGAAGCGCTTCAGCAGCTCGCGAAGCCGGTCATCGTCATCGACGGCCAGGATATGCGCGTGATGGACGTTCAAGATTCGCCCCTCATGCGCACGAGATCGGAGAGCATTCGCCGCGCGCTCGCCACGGCGTCGGGGCCGGTTGAGAGGAACGCCTGGCGCAAAGCGGCGCGGCGGCGCTCGGTTGCGTCTCGCGAGAAGGCGAGGCCGGCGGGCGTTAGCGTGACGAGGCGGCGGCGCCTGTCGGCCGGGTCAGTCTCACGCGTGACATAGCCGCGTCCTTCAAGCTGGTTGAGGTTGCGCGCCAGCGACTGCTTGGGCGCGGCCAGGCGGGCGCGCAGTTCACCGACATCCATCGGACCGAGGTCGAAGACTTCCTGCAGCACATCCATCTCGGGCGCAGATATGCGCGCGGCCGCCCCTGCGGTTTCCGCCAGCGCGGCAAGGCGACGCGCTGCTGCGCGGATCAGCGCGGCGCCCTCGTTCAGGTCCTGGTCGCGCAGGTAAGCCCTTGCCTCGCCGCTGGCTGAGGGCGCCAGCGGCGGAACGGGCGAGGCGACGGGTCGGTTGACAGGCATGGCCACGACCGGACAATGAAAGAGCAAGACGCGAAACTCAAGCTAAACCCGGTAAGGCGCGTCTTCCAAGGACGATCGAGATGGCTGCCCCTTCCACAAACTTTGTCCCTTATGACGACCGTGACGGCTGGATCTGGCTGGACGGTGTAATGACCCCGTGGAGGGAAGCCCGGATCCACGTCCTTACCCATAGCCTCCACTATGGCTCATGTGTTTTCGAAGGCGAGCGCGCCTATGAGGGCAAGGTGTTCCGGTCGACGGATCATTCCAAACGATTGCACAAGTCGGCCGAACTGGTGGGCTACAAATGTCCCGTGCCAGTCTCGGAGCTGGACCAGATCAAGCTCGAGGTCATGGCCCGGAACGGGTTGTCGGATTGCTACGTTCGCGCCTTTTCCTGGCGTGGATCCGAAATGATGGGCGTCTCGGCCCAGCAGGCCTCGATCCGCACCTGCGTGGCCGTCTGGCACTGGGGCAACTACTTCGCGGACAAGAACAAGGGCATCCGCGTCACCATGTCGGACTGGAAGAGGCCATCGCCCGACACGATCCCGTCGGCGGCGAAAGCAGCAGGCCTCTACATGATCTGCACCATGTCGAAGCACAAGGCGGAAGCCGAGGGCTTTGCTGACGCGCTGATGCTCGACTATCGCGGCTATGTCGCGGAGCTGACCGGGGCGAACGTGTTCCTGATCCGCGACGGCGCGATCCACACGCCGACGCCAGACTGTTTCCTTAACGGCCTCACCCGGCAGACCGTCATCGAGCTGGCGCGGGCGCGCGGCTTCGAGGTGATCGAGCGGCACATCACGCCGGAGGAGCTGCCGAGCTTCTCCGAGTGCTTCATCACAGGCTCGGCGGCGGAGGTGACGCCCGTGGCGGAGATGGCCGGGCATCACTACAAGCCGGGCAACATCACCGGCACGCTGGCCGACGACTATTCGTTGCTGGTGCGCGGGAAGATCACACTCGACCAGATCCGCGCGCGGGCCGCGGAGTAGTTTTCGCTCTTCACAGCGCTGCTGCAATCCTCGCTGCCTGTTCACGGAGAACGGCAGCGTCAGCGGGTTTTCCGCCATGGTGCGGCTGGAGGGGGAGGTTCGTGTAGCGCGGGATGACGTGGACATGGAGGTGGAACACGGTCTGCCCTGCAGGCGCACCATTGAATTGCGTGACAATGACGCCGTCGCAGCCGAGCGCCTTCACAACGGCGCTGGTCAGCTTCTGCACGGCGCCGAACAGGGCGCCCAGGCGCTGAGGAGGAAGATCAATCAGATTGCGCGCCGTGACGTGCTTCGGCACGACGAGGCAGTGGCCCTGACTCTGCGGGAAGATGTCCATGAAAGCGAGAACGTGGTCGTCCTCGAAGATTTTCACGCATGGCGCCTCGCCGCGCAGGATCTTGGCGAAGATGTTGGAGCTGTCGTAGGTCCCGTCCAGGCTCATCAGAAGCCCTCCTCGTCATTGTCCGCAAGGTGTTCCTGCAAGAGGTCTCTCCGGAATGGGGACCAAGCCTGCAGTTGCTCAAGCCCTTCCTCGACCGCCGCGCGCTCGGAGTCGAGATAGTTCGCGACTGCGCTGCGTAATCCGCTGTGGGCGATCCAGTGGGCTGAGCGGGTAAGTCGGGGCTCGTAGCCGCGTGCAAGCTTGTGTTCGCCCTGTGCGCCAGCCTCGACGCAGGTCAGTCCACGTTCGATGGCGAATTCAATCGCCTGATAGTAGCAGATCTCGAAATGAAGAAAGGGTCGATCGACGCTCCTGCCCCAGTAGCGGCCGTAGAGCGTGTCGGAGCCAATGAGGTTGAGCGCTCCTGCGATCGGTTGGCCGTTCTCCAGCGCCAGGACAAGCAGGCAGTTGTCGGCCAGTCGCTGGTGAAGCAGCCGGAAAAAGGCCCGGTTGAGATAGGGAGCTCCCCACTTGCGACCGCCGGTGTCCATGTAGAAGTCGAAAAACGCGTCCCAGTGAGCCTCCGTCAGGTCGGAGCCGGTGAGGCGGACGATCTTGAGACCACATTGGGCATCGCGGCGTTCGCGGCGCACCATCTTGCGCTTGCGCGAGGCAAGCGCCGCCAGAAAATCGTCGAAGGTCGCGTAGCTACGGTTGAGCCAGTGAAACTGCTGGTCTTGACGCAGCAGCAAGCCCGCCTTGCCAAGCGTGTCCCAGGTTGATTCATCGAGGAAGTTGAAATGTGCAGATGAGGCCCGGCGCCGCTGGCAGACTTCGATGATTGCGCCAGCAAGGGCGCGCCTGATGCTGGGCGCATGCGGGCCGTGCGCCAGCAGGCGGCGGCCGGTCACGGGAGTAAAGGGCACTGCGCAGAGCAGCTTCGGGTAATAGCGGCCACCGGCGCGGTGCAGGGCATCCGCCCATGCGTGATCGAAGACGAACTCGCCGCGCGAGTGCATCTTCAGATAAACGGGCGCAGCGCCAACCAGCTTGCCATCCGGGCCATGAGCAAGGACGTGCTGCGGGGTCCAGCCAGTCTGCGGCGTCGCGCAGCCGGAGGACTCAACCGCCTCAAGAAAGTCCCAGTCCAGAAAAGGGTCATGGCGTTCGCCGGGCGGGTTTGCAACGGCGTTCCACGCATCGCGATCGAGGTCCGCCATCCCTTCGGCAACCGACAGGGTGAGTTCAATCCGATCTGCGGAATCGTCGGCCAAGAGCGCCTCAGGCTGGGTCTGCCTCGCGACTATATCGGTCTTCCGGCAGATAAGGCGAGGGCGGCGAGCTGTGAGGCTGCAAGACCCTCGAAGATCGGGGCGGCTTTGTAGTCGCGGGCGAGCTGGAGTTCTGCGTGCGTCCGGATAGTCCACGTGACGAGGGGCAACCCGCCGGAGGCCGACGCGATCGATGCGAGCACGGAGTGGTGCGGGGCGATGTAGTCGCAACCAAGCCCTCTGGCCGTTGCGGCCTTGGCCATCAGGTCCTCCTCCACCTGGTTGTCAGCGATGCACAGAAGACCAATAGGCCGATCAGAGACCAGCCGGCACAGCCTGGCGACGGTGGGCTCGTCAAAGCTCATGACGGCCACTGGACCGTCGCGTTCCGCAATCACCTCCGCCACGCGCTCGGCAATGTCGCGTGCGAGGCCATCGACCTTGATCTCGATCAGCACCGGCAGACCTTCAAGGACGTCGAGGACCGAAGAAAGGGTCGGTATCGAGGAGCCGTCAGGCAGGCGCCAGCGGTCGAGTTCGGCAAAGGTGAGGCGAGCGATGCGCTCGCGGTTGCTGCACATGCGCTGCAGGTCTGCGTCGTGAAAAACAACCGGCAGGCCGTCGGCGCTCAACCGAACATCCAGTTCGACGCCGACGCCAGCCTGTGCTGCGGCCTTGAAGGCAGCAAGCGAATTTTCAGGCGTTGCAGCGTCCCACAGCCCGCGATGGGCATAGGCGAAGTCCGCGACATCGAAGAACCGGTCGGCCATTGGATCGTCAGGCGAACTCGACGACGGCGTCCACTTCCACGGCAGCGCCCATGGGCAGGACCGGGCAGGCGACGGCTGAACGGGCGTGGCGGCCCTTCTCGCCAAAGGCTTCGACCATCAGGTCCGAGCATCCGTTGACGACTTTGGGAATATCGACGAAGTCGCCTGCTGCATTGACAAAGCCGCCTAGTTTCACAATGCGCGTGACGCGCTCAAGGTCGCCGAGGGCGGACTTCATCTGGGCGATGAGATTGACGGCGCACGCGCGCGCGGCGTGCTGACCCTGTTCGAGCGTCACGTCTTCACCCAGGCGGCCCCTGATGAGGCCATCCGGGGTGATGCTGACCTGACCTGAAATGAAGAGCAGATTGCCGGTAATGACGAAAGGGACGTAGTTGGCAACCGGCGGACGCGCATCGGGCAGGGTGACGCCAGCAGCTCTCAAGCGCTCAAGAACGGACATGTATGTCTCCTCGTTTGGAGGCGTTGTAGGGGGAGGTTAGCGCAATTGCCAACCGTTCGGCGACGCAAAGCGGACGGGGCGCGCAATCAGAACCCCAGCGTGAGCCGTATTTCAATCGTGTCGCCGACCGTTATTCGCTCTCGACGACGGACCTCGGCCTTTACGGGCAACAGGAACGCGCCACGCCTGTTATCCGCGAACAAGGATGTTTCCCAGTCCGTGCGCCCCGTGAAGGCTTGCACACGGAACGATCCGAACGGTTTGCGAAGGCCGGTTGTCAGCGTGCGAATGCGCTGGGAGAGGTCGGCGGGCAGGGTCACGAAATGCCATGCGCCTGTGCTGGCCTGCGTCCAGACAGTTGCGCGAAAGCTTTCCTCGATCCGCATCAGTCTTTCTTCCGTTCCAGCTCGATGCGGACGCCGCGACCGGTCATGACGGCAGCGTCGCCAAAGCGCTCCCGGGCCTTGTCGGACGCGCGCTCGGCCTTCGCGCGCTTCAGCGATTTCGGGTCGGCGAGGTCCAGCGCGTCGGCCTTGGCATCGACGAGATCGGAAATCCCAACGCCCAGCAGGCGATAGCGCTGGCCGAGAGCTTCGCGTGACAGAATGGGTTTGGCGGCGCGGAAGATTGTTTGTGCGAGTTGTGTTGGCTCGCTCAGCGAGACGCGGCGGGTGAAGCTCCTGAAGTCATGCGTCTTGAGCTTGACCGTCACCACACGACCTTCGACGCCGGACTGTTTGGCGCGGTCGGCTGTGCGCTCGCTGAGACGCCAGAGGATGTCTTCGAGCTGCTTCGCGTCCGAGATGTCGTCGTTGAACGTTGTCTCCGATGATACGCTTTTGCGCTCACCAGCCGGATCCACCTTGCGCTCGTGCCGGCCGAAGGCGCAGTTGTGAAGCCACAGTCCGGTTTCGCCATAACGGCGGATCAGCGTTTTCACATCGATCTTCTGCACGTCCGCCACGGTCCGGATGCCATCGGCATTGAGTTTTTTCTCCAACTGCGCGCCGACGCCGCCGATTATGCGGACCGATTTGTCCGCGAGGTAGACCGGCGCCTCGGCCAGCGAGAGACAGAAGAAGCCGCGCGGCTTGTCAGCCTCGCTGGCGGTCTTGGCGAGGAACTTGTTGCTGGCAAGGCCGACAGAGATTGTCAGGCCCAGCTCCCTTTCGACCTGCTGCTGCAGCTTCATCAGGGTGATAGCAGGCGGAGCCTGGTGAAGTGCCTCTGTTCCCGACAGGTCGAGATAGGCCTCGTCGATGGAAACCGGTTCGACAAGTGGCGTCAGCGCCTGCATCATCGCGCGAATGCGGCGGCCCTCCTGAACGTACAGCTCCATGCGGCCTCTGATGACGGTCGCGCCAGGGCAAAGCTTCAAGGCCTTGAACATCGGCATGGCGGACCGCACGCCATAGGTGCGGGCGACGTAGCAGCATGTGGAAACCACGCCGCGCTTGCCGCCGCCCACGATCACCGGAAGGCTGGCAAGTTCCGGCCTGTCCCGCTTTTCAATGGAGGCGTAGAAGGCGTCGCAGTCGATGTGGCCGATGCTCAAGTCAAACAGGTTCGAATGCGAGACGATCCGTACTGATCCACAGTGCGGGCACCCGTCGCCAGCGCCCTGCCAGGTCTGGAGGCAGTCCCGGCAGGCCGACTGTAAATGCCCTGTGCTTGTGGAAAGCCTGGTCGACAAGGTCAGTTCCTGCTGGAAGTGGTTGTGCCACCAACAGTTTTCTCGATTGGGCAGGCTTAACACGTCGTCCTGCCAACTGCAGTTGAAAATCGGCGGTTAATACTCTCAGGTCTACCAAAGGCAGGCTACAAGCCGGGAATCAGCCCGGCCTGTCCCCTTGCGTGAGACCTGATGGCGTCGCCTCCCGCCAAGAAAGTCCTCGTGGTCGAAGACAATGAGCTCAACATGAAGCTCTTCTGCGACCTGCTGGACGCCTTCGGCTTTCAGACCGTCGAAAGCCGCGACGGGCTCAAGGCTGTCGACCTTGCGCGCGAACACCGCCCAGATCTCATCATCATGGACATCCAGCTGCCGGAGGTGTCTGGCCTTGATCTGACGCGCTGGATCAAGGACGACACGACAATCCGCGACATTCCCATCATGGCGGTCACTGCCTTTGCAATGCGTCAGGACGAAAGGCTGGTGCGCGAAGCGGGCTGTGAGGCCTACATGTCCAAGCCGATCCAGATGGGCGCCTTCATCAATGAGGTGAAAAAGCTTACGGGTCCGCGTGGGCCCGGGCAGCCGGGGCGCGGCGCTGCCCAGCCCTCGGCGCGGAGACCGGCGAGATGAGCGCGCGGGTTCTCGTCGTCGACGACATCGAGCAGAATCGCAAGCTGCTATCAGACAAGCTGAAGAGCGAGTACTTCCACGTCATCACGGCGGTGGACGGCGAGGACGGCGTGGAGAAGGCGCTGGCCGAGGAGCCCGACGTCATCCTGATGGACATCATGATGCCGAAGCTCAACGGGATCGACGCCTGTCGCAAGCTCAAGACCGATCCACGCTCGGAGCATATTCCGATCGTTCTGGTGACGGCGCTGAACGAGCGCGAAGACAGGTTGCGGGGCCTTGGCGCGGGAGCGGATGACTTTCTCACCAAGCCGGTAAGCGATCTGCATCTGCTATCCCGCGTGCGTGCGCTTACCAAGTACAAGATGGTCGCCGACGAGCTGCGCAAGCGCGAGGCGTCAGGCAAGCGCATGGGCGCGGTTGACATCGTCAGCTCGGGCCGCGCGAGCGAACCTGCGCGTATTCTGGTGGTCGACGAGAATGAGCGTCAGGCGCGCCGCATCTGTCGCTATCTTGAGGGCTTGCACCGGCCGATCAGCCATGCCGAAGCGAGCCAGCTTGGCATATCCGGCTCGATGGTCGACCTGATGATCGTGTCGCTTTCGAACGAGAAGCTCGATGGGTTGCGCCTGTGCGCCTACTTCCGGTCGCTGGAATCGACACGAGACCTGCCGATCCTGGTCGTTGCCGAGCCGGACGACGAGAAGAAGGCTGTACGCGCGCTGGACCTTGGCGCTTCGGATATCGTGATCAAGCCCATCGACAGCGAGGAGCTGTCGGCGCGTGTGAAGACACAGGTGCGCAAGAAGCGTTATCTCGACGCCCTGCGCGCGCGTCTCGACCAGTCCATGGAACTGGCGGTTATTGACCAGCTTACAGGCCTGCACAACCGGCGGTATATGCGGGTTCAGCTCGAGAGCTTCGTGAAGCGCTCGCTCATGGGCGGCGATCCGGTGTCGATCCTCCTTTGTGACATCGATCACTTCAAGCGCGTGAACGACATTCACGGCCACGGCGCAGGCGATGATGTCTTGCGCGAGTTCGGTCGCCGCCTGCGCGAGAACATCCGCCCGACCGATCTGGCCTGCCGCTATGGCGGGGAGGAGTTTGTCGTGATCATGCCCGACACCAGCCATGCCCTGGCGCAGGCCGCTGGGGAGCGCTTGAGGCTGATCATGTGTGAGGACGGTTTCCGCATCAATCGTGGCGACGAGCTGCGGATCACGATGTCGGGCGGTGTGGCGACCGTTGCGCCGGATGACACGATCGATACGCTGCTGCAGCGCGCAGACGACGCGCTTTACCGGGCAAAATCCAGCGGTCGGAATCGTGTCGTGCAGGAAACTGTCGGCATCGGTTAGCCGTCGATGGCCTTAACTTTGCCGGCCAAAGCATGCATATAGCAGCGATGGACGCATTTACCCAAGGTTCTCTCCCCGGCGAAGCCAAGCTCCGCTATCTCGACAACGATTTCGAGGTGCTGAAGGCTGGCCGGTTCGTTATGTGCGCCGTGACCCGGCGCCGGATCGCGTTGGAGGACCTGCGCTATTGGAATGTAGATGCACAGGAAGCCTATTTCGACGCGGAGACAGCGTTGACGAGATGGAAGCAGCTATCCGGTCGGGAATAGTCATTGCGCTTTTTGCCGGGCTGCTCGCCGCATGTGCGGGGCCCACTGCGCCGGCTATTGCCCAGAGCCCGCCTGCCGCCGCGCCGCCTCCAGCTGCAGACGTGAGGCCGCCCGTCGCTGCCGTTTCGACGCCGGAAGCAGCGTCGTCGGAGGCGTCATCAGCGCCAGAGCCCGAACGCCCTCAGCCTGTCATCGCGTGCGGAGGTCCAGCAAAGCAGGGCGGCGCGGTGCTTTGCCAGACCCTGCCGGGTGGCGTTGTGACGCTCGATGGTGCGCCAATAGCGATCGCTGATGCCGGCGGTTCAGTCGTGATTGGCTTGCCGCGCGACCAGCCGTCGCCCGCGAAGATCGCCATCCGGCCGCCGGTGATTGCGGAGACGCCGCCGACCGCCGTTGACACCTCGACCGAGGTCGAGGTTCTTCCCCGCAAGGACACGGTCTCGAGGTTCGAGATGGAGTGTGCCCGCATCGCGCCACAATCGCCCGCGGACCAGCGACACGCGGAGGTGTCGTGGGTCCGCAAGGACAAGGCCATGAAGGCCTTCCATCCGCCGATGGCGCCGGTAGCGCTCGTGAAGCCCGCGGATGGCCCTTACTCAAGCGCGTTTGGCGTGACGCGGACCTATGTCCCGAAGACCAAGGACTGCGAGGGACGCACCAGCGTCCATAACGGGCAGGACATCGCCATCCCGACCGGCACGGAGATCCGGGCGCCGATGGCGGGGACCGTGCTGCTCGCCGATCCGGATCTCTTCTACGAGGGTGGGGCGGTGTTCCTTGACCTGGGACGCGGTCTCGTCTCGATCACGATGCACATGAGCCGCGTGGACGTGAAGGATGGCGAGACCGTTGCGCAAGGCCAGATGCTCGGACTTTCAGGTGCGACGGGGCGGGTGACGGGGCCGCACCTGCACTGGGCGATCAAGTTCCGCAACGTTCTGTCCGATGATCGTGGCACAGATATCTGGCTTGATCCCCTGTTGGTGCTTGACCTGAAAGCGCCGGACTGACGCACCGGGTGGACGAGGGCGCCAACTTCGCCTAGGTGCGCCGTCATGACTGATGCGACCCGCCTGCATGCCTTCGAGGGGCTCACGAATTTTCGCGATTTCGGCGGCTATCAGGCCGGCAGCCGCCGAATTGCGTCCGGGCGGTTCTTCAGATCCGCGAACCACGCTCTGGCGACAGAATCTGATCTGCTGCGGCTACGCGATATGGGCATAGCGGCGGTGATCGATCTCCGGCGGCCGCAGGAACGGGAAAGGTCGCCATCGAAGCGGTGGGAGGGGTTCGCCGCGCAGGTGATCGAGAACCATGATCCAGACGAGGGCGCCGAGAGCTGGGATCAGTTCATGGCGAGCTGGGACATGGAGGCGGACAGCTATCGGCATTTTCTGCTGCGTTACTACGCCGAGGCGCCGCATCTGCCGCGCCTGATTGACCTCTTCACGCGCTACTTCGATGCGCTGGCGCGAACGGACGGTGCACTGGTCGTGCATTGCGCCGCGGGCAAGGACCGCACGGGTCTGGTGGTTGCGCTGACCCACTTGCTGGCGGGGGTACACCACGACGACATCGTTGCCGACTACATGCTGACCAACGCGTCCGGCCGGTTCGAGCAACACGGCGCAACCTGGCGAGAGGCGATCCTGCAGCAGTTCGGCCGGGCGCCGACGATGGAGACGATGCGGGTCATCATGGGCGTATCGCCGGAGTTTCTGGAGCGCTCGTTGACCGTGATCGAGCAGCGCAATGGGGGTGTCGAGGGTTACCTGCGCGACGAACTCGGCGTTGACGCAAGAAAACGCGAGCTGATCGAGCGCCGGCTGTTCGGTTGAGGGTGAGTGGTCAGAACAGTCCGAGGAATTTGGGCTTCAGGGCGTCGCAGCGGGCGATCTGCTGTTCGTATTGCGCTGCCTGCGACGCGACCCGGGCGGCAGTGTCGATCAGCCAGCGCTTGGACTTCCACGTGCCCTTGAGATAGCCGCCGGCGCCCTCGTGGTAGGCCAGATAGTGGGACCGATAGTCATATTGGCCAAGGCCGGTACGCTTGCCCGTGCTGGCAAAGTACCAGCCGATGAAGTCGCTGGAGTCCCGGAAGCTGTTGCGGCTTGCGCCCCATTTGCCGGTGGCCGCCTTGTACATTTCCCAGGTCGAATCGAGCGCCTGGCTGTAGCCGTGAGCGGAAGAGATATAATCGCCTTCGAGGAGGCCGAACCACTGGCGTTCCCCGCGGGGCGGTCGCGCGTCGTGCTTGAAACTGCTTTCCTGCCGGATGATGGCGAGCTGGAAGCCCATCGGCGCGCCCCAGTTGCGGGCGGTGTCGCGCAGGGCTTCATGCCAATGGCGGTTGTCCTGCAGCAGGAGGCAGGCGTCGGCGATTTGCCGCTCCGAGGGCGTCGGCATCGAGGCGCAGGCCGCCGAAGCGAGGGCTGCAATTGCGGTGATGGCAGTGCGAAGGCGAGGCATGCGGCCTGTTTACCATGACAGGTTTGCCGGACGCTCGATTGAAACACAGCAGTTCCGCCTAGTTCATTTCCGATATGGAAAGGAGTGTGGCATCGAGCGCAGCGGTCGCTGAGCCGGCGGCGGAAGGCCGGTCGTTGGCGTAGGCGGAGAAGACCAGCGTCTGGCCGCTCTTCGTGAGCATGAACCCCGAAAGCGCGCTCGTCCCGAGCAGCGTTCCCGTCTTGGCGTAGATACGCCCCTCAAGACTGGTGCCCGCAAACCGTCGGCGTAGCGTCCCGTCGACGCCGCCGACGGGCAGCGTGCTGCGGAAGGCGTCGGCCCATGACTGTTGCGCAGTCCAGCGCAGGAGGGTCGCAACGGTGCGCGGGGTCACCCGGTTGTAGACGGACATGCCCGACCCGTCCCACAGATCCCAGCTCCAGCGCTCCACGGCAAGCTCTGCGAGCATCGTTTCGATCGCGGCAAGGCCGGCTTCACGCGAGCCGTCGCCGGTTTCGAGTCCGATACGGCGCAGCAGGAGTTCGGCGTGGAGGTTCTGGCTCTGCTTGTTGAGGAAGGTCACGTTCTCGATGAGCGGCGGCGGAACGAGACGTGCGATCTCCACGCCGGGGCGGGAGGCTGTGAATTCGGTGGCGGTCGTGTCGAACAGCTTCAGCGGCCGATAGCGCGCCTCGATGCCGTCCGTCACCGGAACCCCGCGTGCTTCGAGCAGTACGGCGAGTCGCATGGCGGCCGCCCAGGCCGGGTCATGCACGGCGACAGGCAAATCCAGCTGCGGCGCGCCAGCCTTGATGCGGCCATAGACGCGAACAGAAGTGTCGCCAGGGATCCGCTCGGCGAGCACGAGGGTTGCCAGTTCGGCGTCGCTGGCGATGGTCTCGACATGATTGTCGATATCGTAGAGTTCGGGGGACGAGCGGTAGACGATGTCTGCGGGCGCGCCGACCTGTGGGCCAGGCGTAACGTCAAGGATGATCTCGTTGCTATTGACGGTCAGCGCCGAAACGGGCTCACCCGAGCGGGTGACGATATCATCGATGCTCCAGCCCGGCGGCCAGGGTTCGCGCGGATAGAGCGTCTCATCGGCGACGATGGTTTCGACTTCGGTGATGCCGTTCGAGATGACGGCGTCGGCCAGCGAGGAGAGACAGTTGCGCTGGCAGTCGGGTACATCGATCAGCGTGGCGTCGCCGGCGCCGACCAGGAAAAGCGTGGGGGCCGCGCCGTCAGCCGTGATGAGGCGGAGCGATGTGCCGCGTGCGGGGTCGGGTTGGGTCATCTCGCCGAGCGTGTGAAAGGCGGCGGCGACGGTGAAGAGCTTTGTGTTGGAGGCAGGAAGGAAGCGCTGGTCCGGGTTGATAGCGATCAGTTCGCGGCCGTCGAGCGTGGTGACAACGAGGCCCCAGCGCGTGCCTTCGAGGCCGGGCGCGTCAAGCTGTTCGCGAGCGCGGTCCGAGAGGGAGGCGCAGGCGGAAAGGACCAGGCTGACAAGGAGAGGGAACAAGACTCGCATCGGATGACCCTAACGAGGCTTTCCCAAACGGAAAGCCGGTTCGTGCGAGAAGGACATGACCATGTCACGGGGAAGCGATAGCGTCACCGGCATGACACAGATTGATCGACGCAGACTTCTGGCGCTTGGCGCGGCTTCGCTGGCATTACCGGCGGCTATCCAGAGGGCATGGGCGATCGAGGCCAAGTCCGTGACGGGTACGATCCAGGACGTCGAGCACGTGGTTATCCTGATGCAGGAGAACCGGTCGTTCGACCACTACTTCGGGACGATGAATGGCGTCCGCGGGTTCGGGGACCGGTTCCCGATTCCGCTTTCGGGCGGGCGTACGGTGTGGGCGCAGGGACATACGAAGTCAGCGCCGCCGGCGATTGCGCCGTTCCCGCTCAACACGCAGCAGACGTTCGCGCACATGCGGATGGAGGGCACACCGCATTCGTGGGCGGATGCGCAGTATGCCTGGGACCATGGGCGGATGACCAACTGGCCCGATCAGAAGCATCCGCATGCGATGGGTCATTACGAGCAAGCGGATATTCCCTTCCAGTGGGCGCTCGCCAATGCGTTCACGATATGTGACGCCTATCACTGCTCGTTCACCGGCGGCACCAATACGAACCGGCTGTTCCTTTGGACTGGTACCAATGACGGCGCGGGGACGCGGGGCGGGCCTTCGATCTCCAACTCGCACGACACGCTGCCGGACAAGCAGCCCGAGGCGAAGACGCCCTACACGTGGACGACTTATCCCGAGCGGCTGGAGGCGGCGGGGATAAGCTGGAAGATCTACGAAGACATGGCGGATAACTTTGGCGACAACCCGCTTGTTGGCTTCAAGGCGTTTCGCGCCAGTCTCGCGGGCACGGGTAATCCGGCGCTGGCTGCGAAGGGTCTGGCGACGCAGCACCTCGATGTGCTGCTCAGCGATGTGAAGGCGGGGACGTTGCCGCAGGTATCGTGGGTGATCTCGCCTGCGGCGGATTCGGAGCATCCCGGGCCGTCGAGTCCGGCGCAGGGGGCGGACTATATCGCGCGCGTGCTGGATGCGTTGACGGCCAATCCCGAGCTGTGGGCGAAGACGGTTCTCTTGATCAATTTCGACGAGAATGACGGGTTCTTCGATCACGTGCCGCCTCCGGCGCCGCCCTCCAAGGATGCGGACGGCCGGATGCTCGGTGGATCGACCGTGGACACGGCCGGTGAGTATCACACGGTGCGGGCCGAGAGCGAGAAGAAGTCGGAGCGCGATGACCTGATGGGGCGGCCGTACGGGTTGGGCCCGCGCGTGCCATTGTATGTGGTCTCGCCTTTCTCGCGCGGCGGGTTCGTGAATTCGGAAGTGTTCGACCACACATCCGTCATCCGCTTTCTCGAGAAGCGCTTTGGCGTCATGGAGCCGAATATTTCTGCGTGGCGACGTGCGGTGTGCGGCGACCTGACGAGCTGCTTCGACTTCAGGACGCCGAATGCGGCGGTGGCGGTTTTGCCAGAGACGCTGGAGACGGCGCAGCGCGCCGCGACGCTGGCCAAGCGCACGACGCCGCCGACGCCGGGCGATGTTGTGCCGCCGGTGCAGGCGATGGGCGTGCGGCGCGCGCGCGCCTTGCCATATGCATTCGATGTCGCGCTTGTTGCCGGGATCACCGTCAAGCTGGAGTTCGTCAATCGCGGATCGTCAGGCGCTGTGTTTCATGTCTATGATTTGAAGCGACCGGACGATCCGCCACGGCGCTACACCGTGGAAGCACGGAAGACGCTGGCCAGCGAATGGCCGGCAGGGGCGTACGATCTTTTCGTCTTGGGGCCCAACGGGTTCCATCGGCGCTATCGCGGCGAGGAAGCAGGCGTGTCGCTGGCGTTCGCGGCGGTCGGGCGGAAGGCGCGCCTGAAACTGTTGAATGTCAGCGGCCAGACGCAATTCGTGACTGCGAGGCCGGGCGCATATGAGGAGAAGATCCACGTCATTCATTCCGCCGAGATCCCACCTGCGCAAGCGCGGGAGTTCGTCTGGGATTTTGCTCCCACAAGTGGCTGGTACGATCTCAAGGTGAAGGTAGGAGATTTCGAACAGAGACTGGCCGGGTGCATCGAGGACGGCTCGTCCACCACCAGCGATCCGGCGATGGGCGGACCTGCTCGGATGGCGTGGGTGTGACGCCGCTGCCGGACCTCGCCGGCTATCGCGACTGGTGGGTCGGATGGGTGAAGGACCCATTGATTGCAACGCACGGGATCACATTTGATCGCACGCTTGCGGGCTTGATCGTGACGCCTACCGGGAAAGTGCGCGTGTGTGCGTGGCACACGGATTTCCACGAGCGGGCGACATGCTATCTCAACGTGGATACTGCGGCAGAAGCGGCGCGTGTTTGCGCGGGGCTATTCGCGGCGTGCGGGTGGCATGTGGATTTCGCTACCGCGCATGATGATGCGGGTGGGGGGTGTGGCGGCCCCGTAGGGAGCCGGCATCACGCCGTTCACCAGGCCGGCCCGAAAAAGAAAGCGGCGTCAGGTTCCCCCCGACGCCGCCTTTGCCCCCGGCAAACAGAAGTCCTGATCAGGACTTGTAGTACATATCGAATTCGACCGGGTGCGGGTGGGTTTCCATGCGGAGAACCTCTTCCATCTTGAGGTCGATGTAGGCGTCAATGAAGTCATCGTCCATGACGCCGCCGGCCTTGAGGAAGCCGCGGTCGGCATCAAGGCTTTCGAGCGCCTGACGCAGCGAGCCGCACACGGTGGGGATGTTCTTCAGCTCTTCCGGCGGAAGCGAGTAAAGGTCCTTGTCCATCGACGGACCCGGATCGATCTTTTTCAGGATGCCGTCGAGGCCCGCCATCATCAGAGCTGTGAAGGTGAGATACGGGTTCGACGCCGGGTCGGGGAAGCGAACCTCGATACGCTTGCCCTTAGGCGATGGCGTCCATGGAATGCGGACCGAGGCCGAGCGGTTGCGGGCTGAATAGGCCAGCAGCACCGGGGCTTCGTAACCGGGGACGAGGCGCTTGTAGGAGTTGGTCGTGGCGTTCGACAGGGCGTTGATCGCCTTGGCGTGCTTGATGATGCCGCCGATGTACCAGAGGCATTCCTGGCTGAGGTCGGCATACTTGTCGCCGGCGAAGAGCGGATTGCCATCGCGCCAGATCGACTGGTGCACGTGCATGCCCGAGCCATTGTCCTTGTAGTACGGTTTCGGCATGAAAGTGGCGGTCTTGCCGTACGAGTGCGCCACGTTGTGCACGATGTACTTATAGAGCTGCATGTTGTCGGCCATGTTCACCAGCGTGTTGAACTTCATGCCGAGTTCATGCTGGGCCGGTGCGACTTCGTGGTGGTGCTTTTCAGGGGCGAGGCCCATCTCCGCCATGAGCGTGAGCATTTCTGAGCGCATGTCCTGCAGCGAGTCGACCGGGGGCACGGGGAAATAGCCGCCCTTGGGGCCCGGACGATGGCCCATATTGCCGCCTTCGTAGGACTTGCCAGTATTGAACGGCAGTTCCGGATCGTCGAACTCATAACCCGTCTTGTTGGGATCGGTGTTCCAGCGCACGTCCGAGAACACAAAGAACTCGGCTTCCGGTCCAAAGTAGGCCGTATCGCCGACGCCCGAGGACTTGAGGAAAGTCTCCGCCTTCTTCGCCATCGTGCGCGGATCGCGGTTGTACGGCGTGTTGTCGTTCGGATTGAGGATGTCGCACATGATGGCGAGCGTCGTGTTCTGGAAGAACGGATCGATGCGCGCCGAGGACGGATCCGGCATCAGCAGCATGTCGGACTCGTTGATCGCCTTCCAACCGGCGATGGAGGAGCCGTCGAACATCGTGCCGTCGACGAACAGGCTCTTGTCGACCATGGACAGGTCGAATGTCACGTGCTGCATCTTCCCGCGCATGTCTGTGAAGCGCAGGTCGACGTACTGGACGTCTTTTTCTTTAATCGTCTTGAAGATTGCGTCGGACACTTCGTCCCTCCGTTTCGCCCCGGCCCTGTCACGGGCCGATCCATTTATTGAAATTGCCGATCAGACCTAGATCGCCTGGTCGCCCGTCTCGCCCGTGCGGATGCGGATGACCTCGGTGATTTCAGAGACGAATATCTTCCCATCTCCGATCTTGCCAGTGTGCGCCGACTTCGTGATGGCGCCCAAGGCTGCTTCGAGCTGGGCATCGGACACCACCACCTCGATCTTCAGCTTGGGCAGGAAGTCCACGATGTATTCGGCGCCGCGATAGAGTTCCGTGTGTCCGCGCTGGCGGCCGAATCCCTTGGCTTCGATGACTGTCATGCCCTGCAGGCCGACGCCGTGGAGCGCCTCCTTCACCTCGTCGAGTTTGAAGGGCTTGATGATCGCCTCGATCTTCTTCATCGCGGATTCTCCTGAAGCACCGCCCGGGCGCCGGAAAGCGACCCCGCTCATGCACGAAGGCGTGGACGCCGAGTAGGTCAGGCGCCTGAAGATCGTGCGTCCAGACCACGGGCGCCTGATTCTTGTGCGTTGCTGCGTGAATGTTAGGCGGTCGCCCCTTGGCTTATCCACAGGCGCGCGTTCTGCAGCTTCGTGATAGGACGCCCAACTCCAGTGAAAGCGGGACTTTCGGCGCATGATCTACCTGATCCGACACGGTGAGCCGGCAGGCGCTTATGGGGCGCACCCAGATCCCGGGCTGACGGACCTCGGGGTGCGACAGGCCTTCAGTGCGGCCGAATCCCTCGCCAGGGCAGGGGCAAAATGGGCGGTTACCTCCCCCCTGGCGCGCAGCCGGGAGACGGCGGCGCAGTTCGAGAAGCTGATGGAGACGCATGCCCGAATCGAGACCGGTGTCGGAGAGATCATAACGCCGCGCGGGATCGAGGATCGGGCGGCCTGGCTGCGCGGGGTGATGGCGGGGACCTGGGCGGAGGCCGGATCGGAGCTACAGAGGTGGCGGCAAGGCGTGTTGGCCGCTGTAGACCGGCTTCCAGACGAGACGGCGGCGTTTTCGCATTTCATTGCAATCAATGCGGTGGTTGGGCTTCTGAGCGGGGATGAACGCGTCGTGGTATTCCGGCCGGGGCATGCTTCGATAACGAAGCTTGGGCGCGTCGGAGGGCGACTGCGTGTCCTGGAGCTGGGCGATGAAGCCGCGACGGTGGTGACGTAGCGGAGCGGCGGTTCGCTAGGCGCTCCGCCGGAACACGAAGTAGCTCGCGACAATGGCTGAGGTGAGAATGACGGAGGCAATGAATTCCGGCTGCTTCGACGGCGTGATCGCCATGGCGAAGAGGACCGCCACCATCGCTGCTGCCGTAAGGTAGCCACCCCAGGGATGGAACCAGGCCCTTACCTGCAATTGCTCTGGCGAGGTCCTTGTTCGCAGGATGAGCTGGGAGAGCACGACGCCGATATAGACAAAGATCATCAGCGCGCCGGAGGCGTTGAGCAGGAAGGAAAACAGCTCCTTCGGAAAGAAGGCGTCAAGCGCCACGCATCCCATCGAGATCAGCGAGGCAAGGATGATGGCGCGAGAAGGAACGCCGCGCCCATCAACCTGCACCAGCCATTGCGGCGCATCCTTCTTGGCTGCGAGGCCGAACATGACACGCGAGCCGACATAGATTCCGGAGTTGAGACAGGACAGGACAGCGACCAGGACGATGGCGTCCATGATCTGCGGGGCTGCAGGAAGCCCGACCTTCTCGAGCGCCATGGTGAAAGGCGACATCACCATCGCCTGACGCTGAGCATCGACCTCGCGCCAGGGGACGACCATCATGATGAGCGCGATCGAGAGGACATAAAACAGCAGCATCCGGATGATGAGGTTTGTGGTGAGCTTGGCGATTATCTTCTCGCCAGCTTCGGATTCGGCTGCGGCGACGGTCGTTATCTCGGCGCCGACCAGTGTGAAGACGAGCGAGACGACGCCGACAAGCACCACATCCCATCCTTTGGGGGCAAAGCCCCCATCGTTGAGGAGATTGCCGAAGGTGGGCGCACCGCTGGGATTGAGGCCGAAAGCATAAGCGCCGGCGACGAGGATAAAGACGATGATCGCCGCGACCTTGATGGAGGAGAACCAGAACTCGAACTCGCCATAGGAGCGCGTCGACATCAGGTTTGAGCCGGTGAGGATTGCGGTGAGAGCAAGGCCCGTCGCCCAGGGTGGAATCCCGGGCAGCCATTGGCTGGCGATCTTGGCGCCAACGACGGCTTCGTAGGCGACCACGATGACCCAGAAGTACCAGTAGATCCACCCAAGGCTGTAGCCGGCAAGGTTACCCATGGCGAGGCGGGCGTATTCGGTGCACGAGCCCACGCCATGCTTGACCGTCGCCATCTCGGCGAGCATGCGCATCACGAACAGCACAATGAGGCCTGTCAGCAGGTAGCTGACAATCACGGCGGGGCCCATGTCAGAGATGTAGACCATAGAATTGACGAACAGGCCGCCGCCGATGATGCCGCCGATGGAGATCATCGCGACGTGGCGGGAGCGGAGGGATTTGGCGAGCTGGGGCGACCCCTCGACGGTGGATTCGATGGCGGCGGCTGTTTCCAAGATGCGAGCTCCCCTGACTGGCGGAGTAGGACCGG
>VFQT010000747.1_pt1 | contig 44137 bp, 43 predicted proteins | sample 3512381 | NCBI WGS metagenome assembly VFQT01 (sample SAMN10412376, study PRJNA504923) | tailings metagenome | isolation source: Relicate 2 Philex TSF3 active mining site | place: Philippines: Tuba, Benguet | collected 2017-08-29 | reverse complement strand
CACGCGCCTGCGGATGATCCAGTTCGGACTGATGTCGTTCTGACGCTTCACGGGCTCTGTCTCGAACACCCGCCCCCCGATCGTGACGCGCGCGAAGAAATCCGCCGGCCCCGACAGATCGATGACGTCGAGTGCGCGAACCCGGTCGATCACGATCTCGATTTCGGCTGCGGTGGCGGCACTGTGCGCCCCTCCGAACGCCACGGTTGCCGCCGCGAGCATGGCACCCGCAGTCAGGCGCCGAAGGGAAGAAAACACCGGATTGGTTCGCGTCCTCATAGACTTACCCCCTCATATTCTACGTTACGACTATTATGCGAAATCTGGAGGTTTCCAGATTTGCCCCGCCAGATTGATAAAAACAGCCTATCAAGCGACGACGCGTTGTAGGAGCCCGCGTGGGGCGAATCGTGGGGAGTAATGCAGAACTGTTGCATCTGCGCCTCACAAACGGGCGCACGGCCGGCGCGGCCGATTCAGCGCTTTGCGGTCTCAGACGCCGGCTTTCTCGCCGATCTGGAAAACGAGGCACGTCGTGGTGCCGAGCGCCAATACGGTGCCCGTCGCATCGACGAGACGGCCCTCCGCCGTGGCGATGCGGCGGCCGCGCGAGGTTACGATGCCCTCTGCGCGAACCGGCCCCGTCCGCTTGGTGATCGCCTTGACGCAGTTGACCTTGTACTCGAGCGTGGTGAAGCCTTCGCCCGCGGCGACGGTACTGTGCACCGCGCACCCCATACAGGAATCCAGAAGTACACCCGACCATCCGCCATGGATCGTACCGATCGGATTGTAGTAAGCGGCGCTCGGCACGCCCGAGAAAACAGCGCGCCCCTTCTCGACCTCGGTCAACCGGAAGCCCAGCAAGGCCGTGATCGGCGCCTGCGGGAACCGGCCGTCGCGGATACCCTCCATGAAGGCGAGGCCGCTGACACGGGCGACCTCGCTCAAAGGCACGACGCCCGTTCCAGGCGGAAAGGCCGGCTCCTCGCTCATGCCCTTTCTCGCTTGAGATCGGGCGGAACGGCCTCTTCGGTGATCGCAGCGATGGCATCGTCGAGCGACAGCACCTTCTGCTCCTGGCTTCCCAGTCGCCGCACCGAAACCTTGCGCTCTTCCGCCTCGCGCTTGCCCACGACCAGAAGGATCGGAACCTTGGCCAGGGAGTGCTCGCGCACCTTGTAGTTGATCTTTTCGTTGCGCAGATCGATTTCCACGCGCAACCCACGCTTGCGCAACTCGGCCACCACCTCTTGCGCGTACTGGTCCGCTTCCGAGACGATGGTGGCCACCGTCGCCTGCGTCGGAGCCAGCCACAGCGGCAGGTTACCGGCATAGTTCTCGATCAGGATACCGAGCCAGCGCTCCATCGAGCCGCAGATGGCGCGATGGATCATCACCGGCACTCGCTTTTCGCCGTCATGATCGATGTAGAAAGCGCCGAATCGCTCGGGCAGGTTGAAGTCGACCTGCGTCGTGCCGCATTGCCATTCGCGGCCGATGGCGTCCCGCAGCGTATACTCGAACTTAGGCCCGTAGAACGCACCTTCCCCCGGATTGATACCGGTCTTGATGCGCCCGCCACTCTCACGCTCGATACGTTCGAGCACGCTCGTCATGACGCTTTCGGCCCGGTCCCACATCTCGTCGGTGCCGACCCGCTTCTCGGGGCGCGTCGACAACTTCACCGTGAAGCTTTCGAAGCCGAAGTCGGCGTAGGTCGACAGGATGAGGTCGTTGATCTTGAGGCACTCGGCCTCCATCTGCTCGTCCGTGCAGAAGATGTGCGCGTCGTCTTGCGTGAACCCGCGCACGCGCATGAGGCCATGCAGCGCCCCCGAAGGCTCGTAACGGTGTACGCACCCGAATTCGGCGAGCCTCAAGGGCAGGTCGCGATAGCTTTTCAGCCCGTGCTTATAGATCTGCACATGGCCGGGGCAGTTCATCGGTTTGATCGCGAAGACGCGCTCGTCCTCGGTATCTTCACCCGCCGACTGCGAGGCGAACATGTTCTCCTTGTACCAGCCCCAGTGCCGGAGGTCTCCCAGAGCGACTTGTCGAGAAGGAGAGGCGCGTTCACCTCCTTGTAGTCGGCCTTGAGGCGCCGCCGCATGTAGGCGATCAACTCCTGGAAGATCGCCCAGCCCTTCGGGTGCCAGAAGACGACGCCCGGGCCTTCCTCCTGGAAGTGGAAGAGATCCATCTCGCGGCCGAGCTTGCGATGGTCCCGCTTCTCTGCCTCTTCGAGCATATGCAAGTAGGCGGCAAGGTCCTTGTCGCTCGCCCAGGCGGTTCCGTAGATGCGCTGGAGCTGAGGACCCTGCGCATCGCCACGCCAATAGGAGCCGGCGAAGCGCATGATCTTGAACGCGCTGCCGATCTGGCCCGTCGAGGTCATGTGCGGGCCGCGGCAAAGGTCGAGCCAGGTGCCTTGCGAGTAGATCTTCACGTCTTCGCCGGCGGGGATCGCGTCGACCAACTCTACCTTGAAGAGTTCCCCCTTCTCGCGGAAATAGGACTTCGCCTTCTCCCGGGTCCAGACGTCCTTCGTGAAGGGCGCGTTGCGCTGGATGATCTCGCGCATGCGCTTCTCGATCTTGGGCATGTCGTCGGGGTGAAATGGCTCGGCCTTCGCGAAGTCGTAGAAGAAGCCGTTCTCGATCACCGGGCCGATGGTCACCTGCGTGCCGGGCCAGATATCCTGCACGGCTTCGGCGAGCACGTGTGCGCAGTCATGCCGGATGAGCTCGAGTGCTTCCGGGTCGGTACGCGAAACGAAGCGGATCTCGGCATCGGCGCCGATGGGATCGGCAAGATCCGACAACACCCCGTTCAGCGTCATCGCTACGGTGCGCTTGGCCAGCGACGGCGAGATCGACTTGGCGACGTCGAGGCCGGTCGTGCCCGGGGGCACGGATCGCTTCGCGCCATCGGGAAATGTCAGGGTGATCTCGGTCATCGCACCGTCTCCTCTCAATCGCTGCATACCAAGCAGGTAAGATGATTAACCGGCGCATTCTGGCCGGAAGGCGAGCTTTTGCGCTCTCGCGCGCGCCCGGTCAAGCGCGTTGGGGAAGACCCTGCCGCCAAAAAACCTTGCCAAGGCCGCAAATCGGTCGCTAACAATTCGGCTTCTAGTCTCGGAGGGAAAAGCCGTTGCCGTGAGACGGATGTGACGGACGCCGGAGGGGCGACGCACGTCGGGATCGGGGCGACAGATATCTGGAATTTGGGGCCTGCAAGAGGAAGCAGGGGGCTTAGCGCGGGGCCGATCCCATTCTGTGACCTTCGATACCGGTGACGGGTGCGTCGCTGGCTGCAGTCCCCTTGGGACCGCACGTCTCACTGCGGGTGTGAGGCAGGTGGTATCCCCATGGAGGATGCCTCTCATGACGCCTTTACGTTCTGTCCTGCCCCGCCGTCTCCTGATCGCCGGGGTGATCGGTTTCGGCCTTGCCGCCCCGTCGTTCGCTCAGGAGCAGCGCTTGGCTCAAGCCGGTGACGCAAACCACCGCAAGGTCGCGCGTGCCGCCGTCCAGCCGAAGGCGAAGGGCAAGCTGCACAAGCTCGCGATCCAGGTGGACGAGAGCAAGGCCGAGGTCATGAACCTCGCCATCAACAATGCGCAGAACGCCATCGCCCACTACAAGTCGAAGGGTGAACGTATCGCGGTCGAGATCGTTACGTTCGGCCCCGGTCTGCACATGCTGCGGCAGGACACGAGCCCGGTGAAGGCTCGGATCGCCGAAATCGCGCTGGCCGAGCCAGCGATCTCGTTTTCGGCCTGCGCGAACACCCACGCCAAGCAGAGTAAAGCCGAGAACAAGAAGATTCCGCTGCTGTCCGAGGCGCAGGTCGTGCCTTCGGGTGTCGTGCGCCTGATGGAGCTCCAGTCGAAGGGATACGCCTACCTGAGGCCATGAGCCCAGGCAGTCCCCCCCGAAACCAAGGAGCAGTTTCATGCGAGCACTTCGCTTGTTGTGCGCGGCTGCCATGATGGCAGCCGGCCTGGAAATGACATGCCCTGCCGTCGCAGCGGAGACGCAAGCCGGGGCCGCCGGGCAGGGCGCGGCGCGCATCCTGCTGGCGCAAGCACAGCCCAAGGACAAGACCCTCAGACGGGTGGTAACGCGGGCGACGGGAGCGGAGGCCAAGCGTAAGGAGGTCATCAACGCTTGGACCGTGGGGCTTGCGGCGGGACGCATCGAAGGTGCGCCGCTGTTGCTGGCGGCCGAACTCGCCCGGGTTCTCGACGACGGCGACAACATGCGTGTCTTGCCGATCATCACGCGCGGGCCGTTCGACAACATCTACGATCTGCTCTACTTGCGCGGCGTCGACGCCGCCATCGTCTATGCGGACATTCTCGAGCATTTCAAGAAGAACACCGAGGTTGCCGGCATCAACAAGCGGATCAACTATCTGATCAGCTTGTTCCCCTCGGAGCTGCATATTTTCGCGCGACCGGAGATCAAGTCCCTCGCCGACCTCGCGGGCAAGCCCGTCAACTTCAACACGAAGGGAACCGCCGCCGCCTACAGTGGTCCCCTCATGTTGGAGCAGCTGGGTGTGAAGGTAGATGCCCGCTTCGATCCGCACAGCGTCGCCATGGCCGAGATGAAGAAAGGTCCGGCTTACGCCGCGACAGTGTGGGTGTCGTCGAAGCCTCTGGCGCCGTTCCTGAAGGGCAAGTTCCCGCCCGGTTTCAAGTTCCTGCCCGTCAATTACTACGAGAAGCTCGAATACTATCTGCCGAGCTATCTCGATCACGCCGACTATCCCGCGATCATTCCGGAAGGCACCCGTGTTCCCACTATCTCGGTCCCGGCGGTGCTGGCTGTCTACGACTGGCCCCTCGAAACCGATCGTGGACGGCGCATGCTGCGTTTCGTCGACTATCTCGTCTCGCGGTTCCCCAACCTCCAGTCGGAGGCTGGCTATCATCCCAAGTGGAGGGACGTGAACCTGGCAGCCGTCGTGCCGGGCTGGCAGCGCTTCAAACCCATGCAGGATCGTCTCGAGAAATTGAAGGCGCAACAGAGTGCCCGTCGCACGGTCCCCGCGCGTATCGACGCGACGCTCGCCCGTAAACAGGCGGCGGCCGCCGCCCCGGATAATCCTGCCGAACAGGAACGGCTTTTTCGCCAGTTCCTCGAGTGGGCAAAACAGAAGCAGCGGCAATGACGGAGGCAGCGGTTCATCCAAAGAGGGGGGAATGACATGACGAGAGGGATCGAATCCCGGTTTGAGCCGTCGGCGCAGCTGGCGCTTCTGGCTGTTCTGCTGGCACTACTCCTCGTTGCCGACGCCACGGGGGCGGTGTGCCTGGCGCAAATGTCGCGCGATCGCATGCGCGGCTCGATGATGCCGTTGCGCGGCCCGCAGCCACCGCCCGAACCCGTGCAGGCGACGCTCGACATCTCCGCGCCGGCCGTGATCCTGGTGACGCCGTCGTCGGAGGCAAATCTCGAGATAACCGTCGGGCCACCTGCCGCGGTGCCACCGGCGAGCTTCCTGCGCCTGCGCGGCCTTCCGCCCTACGTGGCCTTGAACGAAGGCCATGCCATCGCATCCGGCGTCTGGTCGGTCCCGCTGCGGAGCCTGTCGGGGCTGCGCGCGATCATTCCGGCGGGCGCATCGGGCCGCACCGAATTCACCATTGCGTTGGTGACGATCGACGGCGAGGTGGTTGCCGAGACGAAGTCGGCCTTGATGATCGGTGCGGCGGGGCTGATCGCGCCGCAGGCGGCCAAGCGCACCGCGCCGAAGGAGGCTTCCATGCCGCGCGCCAGCGTGGCGAGGGTCACGCCGCCTCCCCCACAGCCCGAGGCGAAGCCGCAGACGCCTCCCGCCTCGCCGCCGGCGCCGGCTCTGTCTGCCGACGCACAGCGGCGCGCCACCAGTCTTCTCGCGCGTGGCGCCGGCTTGCTGGGCGAGGGTAATCTCGCAGCCGCCCGGCTGGTACTCGAGCGGGCGGCCGAAATCGGGCTCGCCGAGGCGGCCTTCTTGCTCGCAGAAACGTACGATGCCGCCGAACTCGGCCGCTTCCGCGTGCAGGGCGTTCAGCCCGATCCGGTGAAGGCGCGCAAATGGTACGAACGCGCTCGCGATCTCGGCAGCCGGGAGGCGGCAAAGCGGCTCAGCGTCTTGTCCAGCGGTGGCTGACGATGGCCGCGCCTCAGCGCGCGCGCTGGAGACCTCGCGGCGGCAGCACGGCGTAGCGGCCGATGAGAGAGAGGATCTTCCAGCCGGCGAGGATCGTGCCCTTGAGGGTGCCGGAGACCTTGGACGTGCCGATCCGGCGTCGGTAGCGCACGGGAACCTCGCGCACGGCCAGGCCCGCTATCGCGCCCTTGATCTGCATCTCGACGGTCCAGCCGTAAGTGCGATCGGCCATCGCCAGACGCGCGAGGCTGTCGGCGCGAATGGCGCGGAATGGGCCCAGATCCGTATAGCTGACGCGCCAGATGAGGCGGATGAGACGCGTCGCCAGCCAGTTGCCGAAGCGCTGCTGCGGCATGAGGGAGCCGGCCTCGCGTTCGCCCAGGACACGCGAGCCGATCACCATGTCGGCCTCTCCCGCGAGGATCGGCGCGACGATCGCGTCCATGTCCTGCGGATAATCGCTGTAGTCGCCGTCGAGAAAAACGATCACGTCGGCCGCGCCGGCGCGCGCGATGCCGGCAAGACACGCGGCCCCGTATCCGGGCTCCGGTTCGCGGACCACGACGGCGCCTGCCGCCCGTGCCATCTCGGCCGTCCGGTCGGTCGAGCCGTTGTCGGCGACCACGACGAGATCGACCCATCCCGGGATGTCGGCGATGACGCGGCCGATCGCGCGCTCCTCGTTGAGGGCGGGGATGACGACGGCGATGGTCTGCCCGGTCTTCATGTTCGATTCGCGGCTCGGCTGCGCCGGTTGGCGAGCGTTTCGACGAAGAGGAGGCTCCAGATCGGCAGCCAGATGAGCCACACGATACGATCCCGGAACACGTGGTAACTGCCGATCGCCGTGTAGTGGAACGAGACATAATAGAGCGGTACGCAGACCGCCATCGCGATCACGCTCCAGCGCGGCGCGAACGGCAGGAACGGAAGCGTCCAGAGCATGTACCACGGGAACTGTGCAGGGCTGAGGAGAGCGAGCGCGAGCGTCACGACGGCAATGCGGCGCAAGAGATCGGGCGTGCCGGCGAGGGGCCGTGCGCAGGCTGCGAGCGCGATCCCCGCAGCCGAAAGTGCAAGCAAGCCGCGCGCCATTCGCCCCGCCGGCCATTGCCCCAGCCCGATGGCGTCGAGCCCGTATTGCGTGAGATCGCGCAGTCCTGGAAGGAGGGCGCTGTTGGCCTGCCAGCGCTCGGCGTAGGCGAGGAAGCCGGAGCGCTCGTCGAGGCCGCCGAGCACGATGGGAACGACCCACGCCACGCACAGCGCGCCCAGGAGCGCGCTCGCGGCCGCGCCACGCCAGGGCCGCGCCGCCAGGGGCCGCAGCAACACTGGCGCGAGCAGGATCGGCCAGATTTTGACACCCACCGCGAGACCGAGCGCCAGCGTCCCGCTCAAAAAGCGTCCGCGTGCCGCCAGATACACGGCAAGCACCACGAGCAGCATGAGGACGCCTTCCATGTGCCCGGAATTGAAAAGTTCTTTGACGACGATCGGATTCCACCAGTAGAGCGCCACCCACAGAGGCGACCGCCCGGCCAGTCCCGCCAGTCGCATGAGCAGCACGAGCACGCCGACGTCGGCGGCGAGTAACACGGCACGCCATGCCTGCAGGCTGAACGGTTTCACGAAATAGGCCAGCGCAAACGCACCTTGGGCTACGGGCGGATAGATCGTCTTGAGCAAGGCGTGATTGACCCGTTCCACCACAGGCCAGGAGCGCACCGCCAGTTCCGACAGGGCCGTGCCGGGCGCGGCATGGATCGCGTCCGCCGGTGCGACACGATAAGGGCTGATGCCGTTTGCTACCATGGCGCCCTCGAAGAGATAGCGCTGCTGATCGTCCTCGAGCGCCGGCTCCGTCGCAAACATCATGAGCCGCAGCACGAGGCCGAGCGTGACCATCAGCCAAAAACAGATGAACCGTGTGCCTGCATCGGCGCGCTGCGTCCGTTCGATCAGAGGTTTGAGAAGTAGGAAGGCGAGACCGGCGGTCACCAGGCCTGTAGCGAGCGGCAGCGATGGGATCTGGGCTAGGGGCAGGTCCCAATCGAAGCGAGACGCGTTTGTGACGAGAACGCCGGCAAGCACCACCGGCACACCGCCCACGGCTGCCCATGCGCAGGTGATAACCGTGCGCTGGCCGCTCGAACCGCATTCGCGAGGGCTTGTCGGGTTCGGTGCGCGCTCCACGCCAGGATCCGGGACCAACGTTGTCATACGCGTTTCGCCATCACAATGAACAAACCAAGCGACGGGCAATAAAGCATTGCGCATTGAGATGAAGTCACAAATGCGCTACCGCGACCGGGTGGTGAAATTCAGGGGTGGGTGCGATTCGGTGACGTCTTCTGGGACGCCATTCTTGTTGGGCTGGGAGGAGTGGTTGTCGCTCCCCGATCTCGGCCTGCCCGCGATCAAGGCCAAGATCGATACCGGTGCGCGCACGTCGTCGCTGCATGCGTTTCTGATCGAGACCTTCGGACCGGCTGACAAGCCGCGTGTCCGCTTCGCCGTGCATCCGGTCCCCGGCCGTGACGATATCCAGGTGAGCTGTGTCGCCGACATCGTCGATCGCCGGGAGGTGACGAGTTCGAACGGCGAGAGCGAATTACGCTACGTGATCCGCACCACCGCCCGCATGGGTGATCGCTCCTGGCAGATCGAGCTGACGCTCGCCAACCGCGAGACGATGGCCTACCGCATGCTGCTCGGCCGGCAGGCGATCCAGGAAGGCATGCTCGTCGATCCGGCAGGTTCGTTCCACCAGCCGCGGCTATCCTATGGGCGCTACCACGCCGCGTCGCGATCGGAAGCGTCCCTGAGACCGCTGCATATCGGTCTCATGACGCGCCGTCCCGAGATCCCCTCGAACCGCCGGCTCGTGCGCACGGCTGAGGCCCGCGGTCATCGCATCACGATCCTCGATCGCTCGCGCCTGTCCCTCTTCATCGCGCCACGCGAACCCGCGCTCTATGTCGACGGGCGTCCGATGACGGACCTGGACGCGATCGTCGTGCGGTCCGGCCGCACCCTCGGCAGTTTCTCGCAGGCCGCTGTCCGCATGTGCGAGACGCTGGGGGCCTACGCGATCAACCCTGCCGACGCGCTCGCACGTCTCGGTGACCCGCTCGCGCGGCGCCAGATCATGGCGCGCGCGGGTGTGCCCGTCCCCGAGTTGGTGGTCAATCATTCGGATCTCCTGAAGTCGACGCGGAAGGACGAGCCGGTTCTGGCCGACAGCGCGGCATTGCTGGGGCGCGGCCGGCTGACGCGTCTTGCTGTCGTAGGCAACCGCTGCCTCGCGGCGCTGATGCGGCCGGAAGCGGGGCCGCTCGACGATGCGGAGGGCTGGCAGGCCACGTCCATCGAAGCAGCGGATGCGCGGCCGATGCGTGCGGCCGCCGAGCAGGCCGCCGCCGCGCTCGGGTTGGGCTTTTGCGTGGTCGACGTCGTGGAGACGCGTCAGGGCCCGCTGGTGGTCGGCATCAGCACCAACGTCTCCATCGCGCAATTCGATCGCGTCGCGCACACGGCTTTGGCGGAGGCCCTCGTCGTTCACCTCGAAATGGCGGCCCGCATGCGCTCCGTTCGTGTCGAGGGCTGAACGTCACGCGCATGGGGATGCGACGGTTTCGGTCCTGGTAACGGCTTCCTGTTGCGGATGGCTTGCGCCAGAATGTCGGAAGCACGAGATACACGAGAAAAGATCGATCTTATCGCAGGTCTCTGCCTGTCGTCAGGTGCTGGCCCCAGCGATTGACGCGGACCAGATATCGGCTGCGCTGGACTAGGTGCGCGGCTTCGCTGCGCGCGCGATGAGATCCGGACGCCGCTCGCGCGTGATCCGCTCCGCCTCGGCCCGTCGCCACGCGGCGACACGGGCGTGATCGCCCGATAGCAGCACCTCCGGAATGCCCATGCCCTCCCACTCCCGCGGGCGGGTGTACTGAGGATACTCGAGCAGGCCCGTCTCGAAGCTTTCCTCGCTGAGTGAGGCCTCGGCACCCAGCACCCCCGGCAGCAGCCGCACGCACGCATCGAGCATCACCATCGCAGCCAATTCGCCGCCCGAGAGCACGTAGTCGCCGATGGATATCTCGCGAAGTCCGCGGCTTGTGATGACACGCTCGTCGATGCCCTCGAACCGGCCCGCCACAAGCATGATGCCGGGCCCGGCCGCCAGTTCGCGCGCGATGTCCTGCCGGAAGGGTTCCCCGCGGGGCGAGAGGTAGATCGCGGGCAAACCCGGATCCGCTCCGCGTGCCGCGTCGATGGCGGGGCACAGGACGTCGGCACGCATGACCATGCCGGCACCGCCGCCGGCCGGCGTATCGTCCACCTGCCGGTGGCGGCCGAGCCCGAATTCCCTGGCGTTGGTCGTCGAGAGCCGCCACACGCCACGCTCGAGCGCCTGCCCCGTGAGCGAAATGCCCAGCGGACCCGGAAACATCTCGGGGAAAATCGTCAGCACATGCGCCCGCCAGGGCGCGGCAGATGGCTCGCTCATCGGGAATGGCCTCGTTGCACGGCAAACGCCAGCGTGCGGTTGCCGCTCGCAAGGAACCCATGCGGCGGCTAATGTCGGGCTGTCAAGAAGCGCATCCCGTGCATCTGCGCGCAGCCGGAGCCCACATGGCGAAGCCGAAACCGAACATTCTCTTCATCATGGCCGATCAGCTGCGCTGGGACTACCTGGGCTGTACTGGTCACCCGCACATCAAGACGCCGCGCATCGATGCCCTGGCGCGCCGGGGGGCCATCCTCTCGCGGACCTACATCCAGGCCCCCGTGTGCGGCGGCTCGCGCATGAGCTTCTATTCCGGGCGCTACAGCATCACGCACGGTGCCTCTTACAACAATTTCCCTTTGCGCATCGACGAGTGGACGATCGGCGACTATCTGCGCCCGCACGGCTATCGCTCGGTCCTCGTCGGTAAGACCCATTTCAAGCCCGATACCGAAGCCATGAAACGGCTGGGCATCGATCCCGGCACAAATCCGGGCCTGCCCTACTGGCAGTGCGGCTTCGAACCCTTCGAGCGCGACGACGGTCTGCACCCGGAGGTGGACGGCAAGCTCGCGGGGGCCGATCCCGCCTACAACCGCTACTTGCGCCAGCTCGGATATTCCGGCGAGAACCCCTGGCATTCCTGGGCCAACTCGGCGGAGGGCCCGGACGGCGAGATCGTTTCAGGCTGGTCCATGCGCAACGCACGCCTGCCTGCCCGCATCCCCGAGAAGCACTCCGAAACGGCCTACATGACCGATCGCGCACTGGCGTTCCTGGCTCAGGCTGGCGATGCGCCGTGGTGTCTGCATCTCTCCTACATCAAGCCGCACTGGCCCTATCTGGCGCCGGCGCCCTACCACGCCATGTACGGGCCCGAACAAGTGATCCCCGCCAATCGCAGCGAGGCGGAGCGTTCAAGTCCGCATCCCGTGATGTCCGCGTTCATGGCGCACGAGGAGAGCGTGAACTTCGCCCGCGACGACGTACGCGATACGGTGATCCCGACATATATGGGCCTCATCTCGCAGTTCGATCATCATGTCGGCCGGATCGTCGATCATCTCGAGGCCACGGGCGAAATCAATAACACCATCGTCGTCGTGACCTCCGACCATGGCGACTATCTGGGCGACCATTGGCTCGGCGAGAAGGATCTTTTCCACGAGGAGATCGTGCGTATCCCCATGATCGTCGTCGATCCGCGTCCCGAAGCCGACGCCACGCGCGGAACCATGATCGAAGCCTTCGTGGAATCCATCGACCTTGCCCCCACGTTCCTGGACTGGGCGGGTGGCGTGCCGCAGCCGCACCGTCTCGAAGGCGTCTCGATCCGTCCGCTGCTGGCCGGTGAGGTGCCGACGGCCTGGCGTGACGCCGTCTTCTGCGACAGCAATTTCGCGATCCGTCACGCGCGCCGGACGTTGGGTCTGGAGGTGCCGGAAGCGCGCGGGTTCATGGTGCGCACGCAGCGATGGAAGTACGTGCATTTCCCCAAGCACCCGCCACAGCTTTTCGATCTGGCGAGCGATCCGCAAGAATTGCAGGATCTGGGCACATCCGTTGCGCATGCCGGCGTGCGAGCCGAGATGAAGGACCGTCTGCTCGAATGGGCCTTGTCGCGCCGTACGCGCACGACCATCACGGACGAGTTCATCGCCCAGGCGACGGGATCGGCAAAGAAGCGCGGCTATCGCTTCGGGGAGTGGTGACGGATCGCAGCGGCGGCGCCCGCCTCAGTCGAGCGAGATCCGCTTGCTGCGGCCTTTCTTCACCTCGCTGCGACGGACTTTGGTGTCCACCCGCCGCTTCTTTGAGGCGAGCGTCGGCCGCGTCTTGACGCGTGGTTTGGGCTCCTTCGACGCCTCGTCGATCAGGTCCTGCAACCGGGCGCGCGCATCCACCCGGTTCTGTTCCTGCGTTCGGAAGCGATCCGCGCGGATCACCAGAATGCCCTCCTTGGTGAGCCGCTGTCCGGCGAGGCGCAGAAGGCGGATGCGGACCGGCTCGGGCAGGTTCGGCGAAGCGACGACGTCGAAGCGCAACTCGACCGCGGTGGAGACCTTGTTGACGTTCTGGCCGCCCGGACCTGACGCGCGTATGAACTGCTCGTCGAGCTCGGTTTCCGGAATGACGATCTGTTGAGGGCGATATGTCATGGCGCGGCACCTTATGCGATCCGGCCTCCGGTTGTCCCGTGAAACTCCGGCAGAGTGTCACCTCCCCGCGTCCACCACCGCTGCCGTGAACGTCTCGGTATAGTCCATCAGCCGGTCCAGAGCGGCGCCGGCATCACTCGCGCCGCCATTCGCGATCGCGCGCGCCTGCTCGGCATGGAGCCGCGCGCACAAGGGCAGATCGAGTGCCGTCTTGTAATGTTCGTACCAGAACCGGCGCGACTGGCCGTTGATCAGCCGCATGGCTGCCGCCGCAAACTCGTTGTGGGCCGCCTCGAGCAGCAGCAGGTTGAACGCGCGGTCGAGGCGCATGAACGCGATGTCGTCTTCGGCCTTGGCCGCCGCGTCCATCTCGCTGGCGATGGTGCGCAGCGACTCGCGTTGCGCCTCGGTCGCGCGGACAGCCGCCGCCCGCGACAGTAACCGTTCGATCTCGCGGCGGACCTCCAGTACCAAGAGCTGCTTGGCGGGGTCGCTGCGCGTTACGAGGATGCCGCGGCGGGGCAGGATCGCGACCAGTCCTTCGCGTGCGAGCCGTTGCAGAGCCTCCCGCGTCGGTGTGCGCCCCAGACCCAGCTGCTCGGCCAATTCGTGCTCCGACACGAGCGCGCCCGGCGGGATTTTCAGCGTCACGATCTGTTCTTCGAGCGCCGCGTAGGCCTGCTCGGTCAGCGGCGTCTCGCACGGGGCCGCACCGGATGGCTCGGACGGTGGCGTATCGCTGCCCGGCTGTTTGCGCGTGCTCACAGATGCTTGCTCACGATGTCGGCCGTGTCCTTGGAGGTCACGACGGGAACGATCTCGAAATCGGCGAGATCGCCCCAGTTCAGGATCCATGCCTGCAGAAGCCGCGCGTCGTCGCACTCCATGAGCTGGAAGCAGCGGTCGAAGTTGGTCTCGATCCAACTGCCGACGTACGTCAGTCCGTCCGGCGCCATGCGTCCCTGCTCGAGAAAGCGCTTGTAGACGGCTTTCGCATCGCGGTCCTTGAAGTGCTCGATGACCATGAACAGCATCCGCGCTCTGCCTCAGATCTGTCTACGCTTCTGCACCATCTTGGCGAACTTCTCGTACTCTTCTTCCTTGACGGTGTAGGAATGATCATCGTCGGGGAACGAGCCTTCCTTCACTTCCTTGATGTACTCCTTGATGCCCGAAACGGCCACCTCGGTCAGCTTGGCATAGCGCTTTGTGAACTTCGGTTTGAAGTCCGTGAAGACGCCCAGCAGATCGTGACACAGCAGGATTTGGCCGTCGGTACCTACGCCCGCGCCGATGCCGATGGTCGGGATCGTCAATTGCTCCGAGATCAACTTGGCGATCTTGGCGGGCACGGCCTCGAACTCGAGCATGAAGCAGCCGGCGTCCTCGATGGCCAAGGCATCCTCGAGGATCTTCATCGCGGCCTCGGCGGTGCGGCCCTGGATCTTGAAGCCGCCGAACATGGCGATGGTGTGCGGCGTCAGTCCGATGTGGGAGGCCGTGGGGATGCCGGCATCGACCAGCGCCTTCAGGATATGCGCCTGCGACCTGCCACCTTGCGGCTTGACCGCATCCGAGAGCGCCTCCTGCATGAAGCGGGTGGCGTTGACCAGCGCGCGATCGACGGTGTTGTAGCTCTGGTAGGGCATGCAACCCAGAACGAACGTGTTGGGGGCTCCGCGTCGGATCGCCTGCGCGTGCATGATCATCATGTCCATGGTGGCGGGGACCGTGGACTTGTGCCCGTGCGCGATCATGGCGAGGCTGTCGCCCACCACGGCGACGTCGACGCCCGCCATTTCAGCCCATTGCGCGGCGGTGTAATCGGGCACCGACATGTAGACGAACTTCTCGCCGGTCTTCTTGGAATCGCGGATCTCGGTGATCGTGCGCTTCTCGCGCTTCTTTTCCGGCGACGTGTCCCTAGTGTCGGCCATGGTGACGGTTTCCTCCCGCTGATATATCTGGCGGGATCGTAGGCAGTCGCCGATCGGGCGGCAAGGCGGTCCACACGAGGCGTGGCCTGAAATTCGGAACGGGGGAGGATAGGCGTCGATGCAACTCGATGTGTGGCTGGCGCTTGCCGTCTTCGCAGTGATGGTTCTGGCGATCACGCTTTATGGATTGGCTGCCAGTGGCCATTTCCCGGCCGAGCACCGTGCCGAAGCACTGCGACGGGGTGCGGGAGCGGTCGTGCTGTGGGGCAGCATGATGGTGGCTCTCGCCGTGACATTGCTCGCTTTGCGGTTTGCCTGGGTAAGCCTGCCTTGGCACTGGGCGATTATCGCGGGTGGCGGCATGCTGCTGATCGCGCCGCTCGTTCTTCAGCATTTCTCCGATCAATTCGTCGATGGGCGGGGCGCCCTCTTGGTCTTTTCGGGCTTGGCCGCGGTCGCGGGGGCCGCGTCATACACGTTCTGATCTAGCAGCCTTTGACGTCGCGTTCCGCACGGAGCCGTTGCTCGAACGTGGCGACCCATTCGAACTGCTCCTCCATTTCCGGCACGACGTAGCCCCGCGCGGCAGAGATGCGGTCGAAGGCATCCTGTGTCGCCAGCCCCTCGTGAACGAGAACGCACCCTGCGAGCAACGGCGAGCGCCCGAGCCCGGCATAGCAGTGCATGGCGATCGCCTGATTCTGCCGCAGGCACGCGCCGATATCGGCGGCGAGGACCTTCACGGCATCGAAGCTTGCGGGGACCCCATGATCGGTGACGGGAAGCCAGCGGAAATCCATGCCGGCCGAGCGGCACAAATCGCCTTCGGCGCCCAGGCCGATCGCATGGGCCTCTTTGTCCCCGAGGAGGCTGACGACCAGATCGACACCTTGCGTGCGCAGCCAATCGAACCTGTCTGGGTAGGGTCGCGGGATCACGGTGAGGCGGCCGGGAAAGGGCAGGTCCACCCACGACAAGCGGCTCGGCATCATGTCCTCGATCTCCAAGATGCGGGGCGACCCGTGTGCGTCACCCCCGTCACGTCAGGCGCCCCCGATGCGCTCCCTGATCTGCTCGAACAGCGTGGCCGGACCGAGGCGCCGCATGGTGTCGTCCCACTGCAGCGCACGCTCGATGATCCAAACGCTCACATCGCTCGAGGGCAGTCTTTCTGTCCATCGCACGAGCCCGCCCGAGTTGAAGATGGCGACCACGGCGACGGCGATCAGCAGGATGAGCCCGGCATCGCGCGCGCGTCCTGGCCGCATGCCACGCTCGAGTTCCTCGGTGCCGAGGCGTTCATCCATCCGATCCATGCCGATCCTCAGAACTGGAAATAGATGAAGGGCGCGGTCGCGTCCCCGCCCATCAGCTCGATGGCGAGCAGGATTGCCCCCGCTGCAAGTCCCACGAGCCAAACGGGAAGCCTCTGATAGATGCGATCCAGCCGCTCGAGCGTGTCGGGCGGCGTGAATTGCACGCCAAGACCGATGGCGATGAGGCCGAGGAGCGCGGGTGTCGTCAACGTCACGGGGGACTCGAAACGTCCGAGACCCGCCAGCACTTCACCTGCGCGTGTGACCGTTTCGGCCCGGAAGAAGATCCAGCCGAAGCAGACGAAGTGAAAGATTGCCAGAACGGAAAGGATGCGCCGCCACGGCGGGCGCTCGATGCGCCCTCGCGCGACATGGACGGCCGACGCCATCCGTTCCAGCGCCAGCATGCCGCCGTGCAAAGCCCCCCAGACGACGAATTTCCAGGCCGCCCCATGCCAGATCCCTCCGAGCACCATGGTGAGGACCAGATTGCGGTAGGTGCGCAGCTTCGAGCCTCGGCTGCCACCCAATGGGATGTAGAGATAGTCCCGCAGCCAGCTCGACAGCGACATGTGCCAGCGCCGCCAGAAGTCCGCGAGCGTCTCGGCACGGTAGGGCTGGTCGAAATTGCGCTGGAAGCGGTACCCGAGCAGCGCGGCGACGCCGATGGCGATATCACTGTAGGCGGAGAAGTCGCAATAGATCTGGACGGCGTAGCCATAGACGGCCGCGGCGAGATCGAGTGCCCCATAGGCCGTCGGATCGAAGAACGCCTTGTCCACGAGCTCGACCGCGATCCAATGAGCGACGACGGATTTCTTGAAGAGCCCCCATAATATCAGCATCACGCCGAGACCGACGAAGACACGGGAGGGCCGTGGCGGTCGCTCGAGCTGGGGCAGGAACGCGGCCGCGCGGACGATCGGCCCGGCAACCAGATGCGGGAAGAAAGAGATGAAGAACATCACATCGACAAGCGGGCGGGCGCGGTCGAGGTCGCCGCGATGGAGATCGACGATGTAGGAGATGCCCTGGAACGTGAAGAACGAGATCCCGATCGGCAGTACGATTTCGAAGAGCGGGATTTCGCGGGCCAGACTGGCAGACCGCAAGAGCGCGTTCATCTCCTCGGAGAACCAGCCGTAGTATTTGAAGAAGCCGAGGATCACGAGATTGAGCGCGACGCCGAGTGTCAACACGCGCGATTGCCAGGCCGTACCGCGCCATCGCTCGATCAGCCGGCCGATGCCCCAATTCAACAACACGCTGCCCAGGAGCAGGAACGCGAGCCGCCAGCTCCAATGGGCGTAGAAATAATAGCTGGCCGCGATGATCAGGAGCTTGTGCAGTGCGTGTCGACCCGCCAGGACCAGTCCCCACGAAAGCGGCCACACCACGAGGTAGAATAAAAGAAACGTGAGTGTCGGAAAAACCATGCGCCCCGCCCCTCACTGCGCCGTGCGCCGGTAGCCGGCCATGAGGCGCCGGTAGAGCGCATCTGCCGCGCGCCAGTAACCCGCCGGCTTGAAGTGGACATGGTCCTTGTGCATGAGGCCTTGGCGAACCCAGCGGTCGGCGCCGCACTCTCCCTGGAGCAGGGCGAACCAATCGAAGAACAGCACGCCATGCCGCGCGGCGATCTCGCGCTGAATCTCCCGAACGAGCGGCAGCGAGGCCGGTGTATGCCAGCGACACAGAGCCCGGTCCTCGGCACGCGCGCGCGCGTCGTAATACCGGCGTTCGTCTGCGGACAGCGGCGTGCACGGCGCCATGTCCGCGGGATCGGGCCCTGGCTGGCGCGGATCCGGCCGGGCGGGCTTCGTCTCTGGCGCGACTGTCGCGGATGCATCGCCAGTCCGCGACGACGCGGTCTCGTCCGCGATTCCAGTCGGTGCCACGCCTGGCGGTTCCAGCGGCTTCGGGCGCGGCCGGCAATATTTGAAATAGCGGTTGGCGTCCGGTGGTCCGACGATCACGAGTGAGGCGTGGGGGGCGGCGCGCTTCACTGCGGCGATGCGCGTTTCGAACGCACGTGCATAGCGCGCCGTGATCACACTGAGCGGCGCATGGCCTTCATTGGTCCCGAAGGCGAGGATGATCAGCGCAGGGTCCAAGTCGGCGATCTGGGCGGCGGCGCGCGGCCAGTCCCAGCGGGCCATGATCCCCACCTGGGCTCCTGAAAACCCGAGATTGGAGAGCGTCACGCCAGGATCGGCGCCGACGAGCGTATGATCCGAAACGGCAACCGGCGCGTCGCCGAACGGACGCAGCCGGATCCGCCGTGTGCCGGCCGGCAAGCCCAATCGCACGCTTTGGAGAGCCGCGTCCTCCGAGCCCGTCGGCAGCGTTCCGATGACAGTATCGTCCGCGAGCACCTCCAACGCGCCGCCGCCCGGCTCCTTCACGATGCCGATCCCGAGCGCGGCGATGCGGGCGTGATGCGTCAACTCGATCGTGATCACGTCCTCCGGGGCCGCGGCGCGCGCGATTTGACCTGAGAGGCCGAAGAGTTCTGGATCCGGCTTGGCCTTGTTGCTCGTCCGCGTTTGCCAGCCCTCCGTCTGCGTCACGCGGATCTGCGCTGGGCGGTAGTAGGCGTGCGGGGCGCCGGGCGGCAGAAAACCCCGGCCGGCATTGCCGAAGCGGCGCTGCAGATGCGCGCGCATGCGTTCCGAAAAATGGTCGCCAGCCGTATGGCTGTCGCCGATCTGGAGCACAGCGACGTGGCGGCGGCGCCCGCCTTCCAACGCCTGCAATGCCGCATGGAAGCCCGCCAGTGCCCGTAGATCCGCTGGCGTCGCGGCATCGGCGGCGCGTGCGGTGGACAGTCCGCCGATTACGAGGCCCGAGGCGAGCAGGCACGTGGCGACGTCACGACGGAGCCCTCGCGCGCACCGCACGCGCCTTGCACGGCGGCCCTGTGTGTCACTCGCGGCGCTGATCAGGGATCACTCCTCCAGCAGCGACTTGAAGCGAGGGGAAACGCTACCCAGTTGCTCCAGCACGCGCACCCCGATCAGTTCGTAGGCGGCCTGCTCGAAATGTACGCCGTCAGAGGCGCGCATCAGGCGCTTGTTCCCTTTCAGGTCCGCGAAATGCGCCACATACGCGCCTTCTGCGTCGGACGTGAACGACGCGGTATCCACCAGTGACACGTTGGGGCGGCTCTTTGCTGCACCCATCACGATCTCGTTCACGAGTTGGGCATCGCGCGTTGCGGTCGCATCGCGCATCACGGGCAGAAGGATCCAGACGAGCGGCACACCGCGCTTGGCCGCGTGATCCATGAACCGCTCCACGCGCCCGCGATAGAGCGCGATCCATTGCGGCGTCCCGAGCTGTGCCTTGGGCCGGCGGTCGACGAAGAAGCTGCGGCGGTCATTGGCGCCGATCATCATGACCAGCGCATGCGCCGGGCGGGTGGCAAAGGCTCTGTCGATGAGTTCGGTCAGGTCGCCGCCGGTGAAGCCGATAGAATTCTTGGCGCCACGTACCAGGGAGACGTGCGGGTTGTGCTGCAGCAGGCGGTAAAGTCCGCCCCACATGCCGTCGGCGAGGCTATCGCCCACCACGGCGATCACCGATTTTTCCTGATTGTCCGTCTTGGTGTCGGTGGCCTGTACTGGCGCCGCGAACAGCAGCGCGAGGAGTATGGCCGGAAGAAGCGAGGTGATACGCACGAAGGCCCTCGTTCGTCTGGAATTGCACGTGATCGTGCCGGCACGAAGACCGGGCAGGGTATGACGTTACCCGGTCCCGTGGCGCGCCGCTATGTCTCGATGGCAACGCGGGGCGTCCGATCGGCTCGGACGCCCCGCATCGTGGCGAAGAAAGACAGGAGAGACTGGCGCGTCAGCGGAAGCGCGCGTTGATCGCGTCGAGCGCGGCGGCGCTGGGCACCACCTCCGCCATCGACAGCGCGTTGAGCGGCCGCTCGTCCGTGCCGAGCACGTCGTGGAGGTCCTGCTGCTCCTCGTTGATGTAGAGCAGGCCGGTCGTGATCTCACCCTTGGTCGCGTTCTTGCGAATGGTCATGATCGCCGCATCGGCGTCGGTGGGGTCGTGCCCCTCGCCAAGCTTGTTGAGGATGAGATGCGAGCCGTCGTGCATCGTCACCGCGCGGGAGGTGCCCGCGGCGTAGTCCACGGTGATCTCCTCTTTCGGCTCCACGTAGTCGAGCTTGCCGATCGCCTGATTGTGGGCGCGCACGTATTCGTAGCTCTTGGTGGCGGCCGCGTGATTGTTGAAAGTCACGCACGGGCTAACGACGTCGATGAGAGCGAAGCCCTTGTAACTGATCGCCGCCTTGAGGAGCGGAATGAGCTGGCGCTTGTCGCCCGAGAACGAGCGTGCGACGAACCCGGCGCCGAGCTGGATCGCCGTCTGGCACAAGTCGATCGGATCAAACGGATTGGCCTCGCCCTTCTTGGACGGAGACGCCTTGTCGTTCGTGGCCGAGAACTGGCCTTTCGTCAGGCCGTAGCAGCCGTTGTTCATGACGATGTAGGTCATGTTCAACTTGCGCCGCACGACGTGGCAGAACTGACCGAGACCGATCGAGGCCGTATCGCCATCACCGGAAACGCCGATATAGACGAGATCGCGATTGGCCATGTTCGCGCCCGTCGTGACCGACGGCATACGACCGTGCACCGAGTTGAAGCCGTGGCTGCGGCCGAGGAAGTAGGTGGGCGTCTTCGACGAGCAGCCGATGCCCGACACCTTCGCGATGCGGTGCGCCGGCAGATCCATCTGGAAGCAGGCTTCAATGATGGCCGCCGTGATGGAATCGTGACCACACCCCGCGCACATCGTCGACATCGACGCTTCGTAGTCGCGGTGCGTCAGGCCGAGCGCGTTCTTCTTGAGGTCGGGGTGGTGGACGAGCGGCTTGGCGATGTAGCTCATCTGGAGATCTTTCGCGTGCGATAAGGTTCAGGAGTTCTTGCGGAAGGCGATGGGTTGTGCCGCCCTATTCGGCGGCCTGTGCCTTCGTCGGCTTGAGTTTGGCGGTGACGATCTGTTCGACGAAGCGCGCCGTGGTGGGCATGCCGTCGTAGCTGAGCGCGGGGATCAGCTTTTCGCCGGGCACATCCGCCTCGACCATGAGGAGCTGGCGCATCTGGGCATCGCGGTTCTGTTCCACCACGAACACGGTATCGTGCGCGGCGCAGAACTCCCGAACCTCCGCCGGGAACGGGAACGCCTTGAGCCGCATCGCATTCACCTTGAGGCCGCCGCGCTCCAGGTTGTCCAATGCCTCGGTGACGGCTCCCCGCGTCGCACCGAAGTAGATCAGCCCCACCTTCGCGTTCTTGTCGCGGATTTCCATCTCGGGCTTGGGCACCAGGGTCGCCGCCGTATCGAACTTGCGCCGGATACGATCGATCACGCGGGCATGGATGCGGCCGTCCTCGGTGTAGCGGGCGTTCTCGTCGTGGCTCGTGCCGCGCGTGAAGAACGAACCCATGGTCGGATGCGTACCCGGCAGCGTGCGGTAGGGGATAGCATCCCCGTCGACGTCCTGGTAACGGCCCCAGGGAATGCCGTGCTTGTCCTTGAAGGACTCGAGTTCTTCCGCCGTCAGCACCTTCCCGCGGTCTTGCATCTTGGTCGCGTCGTAGGGGAGCGGATCGGTCATCCAATCGTTCATGCCGATGTCGAGATCTGACATGACCATGACCGGCGTCTGCAGACGCTCGGCCAGGTTGAACGCCTCGATACCCATCGAGAAGCACTCGGTCGGGGTAGAGGGGAAGAGCAGGACGTGCTTCGTGTCGCCGTGCGAGGCATAGGCACAGCTGATGATATCGGGCTGCCCGGTGCGCGTGGGCATGCCGGTCGAGGGGCCGCCGCGCTGGATGTTGTAGAGCACGACAGGGATTTCGGCGAAGTACGCGAGGCCTAGGAACTCGCTCATCAGGGAGATGCCCGGACCGGACGTCGCCGTGAACGAACGCGCGCCGTTCCAGGCGCCGCCGATGGCCACGCCGATGGCGGCCAGTTCATCCTCCGCCTGCACGATACCGTAGGTGCGCCGCCCGTCCTTGGTGACGCGCAGGCGGCGCGCATGCTTCTCATAAGCTTCGGCGAGCGACGTGGACGGCGTGATCGGATACCACGCGCAGACCGTGGCGCCGGCGAAGACCGCGCCGATGCCCGCCGCCTCGTTGCCGGTGATCATGATCTTGCCTTTCGCGCCCTCGGCATGGCGCGCCTTGATCGGCAGCGGGCACGTGAAGTGCTCCAGCGCATAGGCGCGACCCAGTTCGAGCGCCTCCATGTTGCCGGCGATGAGCTTTTCCTTGCCCTTGAGCTGATCGCCCACGACCCCCTCGATCACCTTGACGTCGATGTCGAGAAGAGCTGACAGCGCACCGAAGTAGACGATGTTCTTGAACAGCTGGCGCTGGCGCGTGTCCTTCCACTTGCGCGAACACATTTCGGCGATGGGAATCCCGAGGATCGTGATGTCGCTGCGGTTCCAGATCCGCGGCATGGTGCTGTCGTAGATCAGCCAACCCCCGCTGGAGACTTCCTGGAGGTCTTCCTGATAGGTCTGCGGGTTCATCGCGACCATCAGATCTATGCCCTCGCGCCGGGCCGTGTAGCCGGCTTCGGAGGCGCGGACCTCGTACCAGGTGGGAAGCCCTTGAATGTTGGAGGGGAAGATGTTTTTCGCGCTCACCGGAATCCCCATCCGGAACAGCGATTTGGCGAACATCGTGTTTGCGCTGGCGCTACCTGAGCCGTTGACGTTCGCGAACTTGACGACAAAATCGTTGATGCCGCTCATTGGGTCTTTCGCTTTCGCTTCCCTAGATGTCATGTCGGACGCGACGGCCGCCCAGGCCGCGCGCAACCGCCGTGCCGATGACCGTACCGGCTGCGCGGCCTCGCCGCGACCCTGTTTCCCGCATACGCCACCGCCCGGCGAGCGGTTGCTCGTCGGGCAGGCGTCGTTGCTGGCTCGCGGGGCGCGGGGTCACGCAGATCCTCGTCGGCTCTCAGCGCAGATAGTCATTATGGTGTGCCAAGCAAGCCTTGGAGGCCTGGGCTTCGACATACGTAAATTTCTGCATGTCCCAGGCGCCCGTCGGGCAACGCTCCGCGCACAGGCCGCAGTGGAGGCAAACGTCCTCGTCCTTGGCCATGATCCGACCGGTCTTGAGATCGGGTGAAATGTAAAGGCTCTGCGCCAGATTCTTGGCCGGCACCCGCAGCTCGGCCCGCAAGGCGTCCTCCGCATCGTTCTCGATGAAATTGATGCAGTCGACAGGACAGATGTCCATGCAGGCGTCGCATTCGATGCACAGATTGGCCGTGAAGACCGTCTGTACGTCGCAATTCAGACAGCGCTCGACTTCCTTGGCAGCGAGCTTGTCGTCGAAGCCCAGCTCCACCTCGACCTTGAGGTTTCGGATCGAGGTCGCGAGGTCGGCATGGGGCACCTTGACCCGGTTCTGACCGTCGAAGTTGTTCGAGTAGGACCACTCGTGGATGCCCATCTTCTGGGAAACGAGTGTCGCGCCAGGCGCCGGTCGTTCCGTCAACGTACGACCGTTGCAGAACGCATCGATCGAGATCGCGGCCTGATGGCCGTGGCTGACCGCCCAGATGATGTTCTCCGGCCCCCACGCCGCATCGCCGCCAAAGAAGACGCCGGGGCGCGTCGACATGAACGTGATGCGGTCGACCTTCGGCATGTCCCACTCGCCGAACTCGATGCCGATGTCACGCTCGATCCAGGGGAAGGCGTTGTCCTGGCCGATCGCCATCAGTACGTCGTCGCAATCGATCGTCACCAGTTCGCCGGAGGCCTTGAGCTGCGGCCGGCCCTTCGCGTCCACGCCGGTCTCGATCATCTTCTCGAAGACGACACCGGCAAGCTTGCCGTCCTTGATTACGAAGCTCTTGGGCGCGTGGTTGTCGAGGATCGGGATGCCCTCGTGCACCGCGTCCTTGATCTCCCACTCCGAGGCCTTCATCACCTTGCGCGGCGAGCGGACCGTCACCGTCACCTGCTCCGCGCCCATGCGGAGCGCCGTGCGGCAGCAGTCCATCGCCGTATTGCCACCGCCGATGACGACGACACGCCGGCCGATCTTATCGACATGGCCGAACGCTACCGACGTGAGGAAATCGATGCCGATGTGGATGTTGGCGTCCGCCTCGCGGCGGCCGGGGATCTCCAGATCCTTGCCACGGGGGGCGCCCGTTCCCACGAAGACCGCGTCATAGCCTTCGTCGAGAACCGTCTTGAGGCTGCGCACATGGCCAGCCTCGCCGGTCCGCACTTCCACGCCGAAGCCGGTGATCCGGTCGACTTCCTCGTCGAGCACGCTCTCGGGCAGCCGGAACGAGGGAATGTTGGTGCGCATCAGGCCACCGGCCTTCGGGTCCTTTTCGTAAAGGACGCAGGTGTAGCCCAGCGGCATCAGGTCGCGTGCGACCGTCAGGGAGGCTGGACCGCCACCCAGAAGCGCCACGCGCTTGCCGTTGCGCTCCTTGGGGATCTGGGGAAGGTAGGCGTCGATCTCGCCCTTGTAGTCGGCGGCCACGCGCTTGAGCCGGCAAATGGCGACCGGTTCCGCATTCTTGCGACTGGGGTCCTTCGCGTTGGCCTCGTCGCTCGTCTGCACACGACCGCGCCGGCAGGCCGGCTCACAGGGGCGGTCGCACACGCGTCCCAGAATGCCGGGAAACACGTTGGATTCCCAGTTGAGCATGTAAGCCGCGCCATAGCGGCCCTGCGCGATCAACCGGATGTATTCCGGCACGGGCGTATGGGTCGGGCAGGCCCACTGGCAATCGACGACTTTGTGGAAGTACTTCGGGTTGTTGATGTCAGTGGGAGCCATTCGGCCCCGCGCCCTTGCTGCGATCTCGCTCGCCTGCATTAGACCCTTGTCCCTGGCGTTTGCCTCTGGCACAGCATCCTCTTGGCCTCGAGCGATCGAGACCGGGACTTGTCGGCGCGGTACCGCTCTCTCGGAACCGCCCTAGCCGGAGCCGGCGGCGACTATTAAGCCCAAATGCTGCCGCTTGCAAACCCTGCGGCGATAATGGCGGTTGACGACGGTTGCATAGCTGGCGATCTGGCGGCGAGTGGCCGGCCCGCCGCCGGGCGGAGTACGGACCCATGTTGCACTGCAGCGGCGTATTCATGAGAGGACGGCGATGGCCACTCTGACCCAACGACTGGCAAATCCGACCCGGTTCATGGCGCTGTCGCGCCGCTTGCTTCCGCTCGCACTTCTGGCGGCTGTCGTGCTGATCGGATGGGGGCTCGCGCTGAGTTTCGGCGCTCCGCCGGACTACCAGCAGGGCCATACGGTGAAGATCCTGTTCATCCACGTGCCTTGCGCTTGGCTCGCGATGGGGATCTATACCATGATCGCCGTCTCGAGCCTGGGCCTCCTGGTGTTCCGGCATCCCATGGCCGACGTGTCCGCCAAAACGGCGGCGCCGCTGGGGGCCGCGTTCACGTTCCTGGCGCTCGTGACCGGGGCCCTTTGGGGCAAGCCGATGTGGGGTACCTACTGGGTGTGGGATGCCCGTCTCACCTCGGTCCTGATTCTCTTCTTTCTCTATCTCGGCCTGATTGCGCTCCGGTCCTCGCTGGACGACGAGGTGCTGGCCGCGCGGCTGACGGCCGTGCTGGCGCTGGTCGGCGTCCTGATCTTGCCGGTGATCAAGTTCTCCGTGGATTGGTGGTACACGCTCCACCAGCCGTCCACGCGCTTCACCAGCACGCTCGATCCGAGTTTCCGGCTGCCCCTCTGGGTCATGGCCGCCGGGTTCCTGGCGCTCTTCATCGCCATGCACCTCAAGGCCATGCGCAACGAGGTTCTGCGCCGCCGCATCCGCAGCATGACGTTGGCGGCGACGGAACAGGTACAGGACCGCGAGCCTGGTGACGTCACGGCGGTAGGAGCCTGAACGATGGATCTGGGACCTCATGCCGTGACGATCTGGCTGTGCTATGCGGCGATCGCCATCGTGTTGGTGCTGTTCGGCTTGTGGCTCGTCGTCGACGGGCAGAGGCTTTCGCGCGAACTCGCCGCGCTCGAACGCCGTGGTGTCCGACGCCGCTCGGCGAAGGTGGAGGCTGCCGGCACGCCGGAGCCCAACAGGAGGGATTGAGGATCCGCATGTCTCGAGACCCCGCGTCCAATGCGCCACAGGTCGGTGAGGCCCGAGCCGATGGAGATGCGGCCGCTGCGCCGCGGCGGCGCATCTCATGGGCGGTTCTGACGCCACTGATCGTGTTCGCCGGCATGGCCGTCTTCTTTGCGTTGGCTCTCAAGACGGGCGATCCCTCGCGCCTGCCGTCCGCACTGATCGGCAAGCCGGTGCCGCAGATTGAGATCGGCCCCCTGGAAGGATTGATCTCCGACGGCCGTCCTGTGCCCGGCATCACGACGGCCAGCCTGCCCAATGGCACGCCCTATGTCGTGAATTTCTGGGCTTCTTGGTGCGTGCCGTGCGTCGCCGAGCATCCGATGCTCGTCGAATTGAAGAAGCGGACGGGCGTGCCGATCCTGGGTGTGAACTACAAGGATCAGGCCGCCAACGCGCGCCGCTTCCTGTCGCGCTACGGAAACCCGTTCGTGGCCGTGGGAGTTGATGGCAACGGTCGCGCGGCGATCGAATGGGGCGTCTACGGCATGCCCGAGACGTTCATCGTCGATGCCAAGGGCCGCATCGCCTACAAGCACGTCGGCCCGATCACCGAAGAATCGCTGGAGCAGGCGATCTTGCCGGCCCTGGAGCGTGCCAAGACCGGCGGTTGAGGGCGCGGCCCGCTCTCCTCGTGGTTCGGTGCCGACACCTGCCTGCCGGAGCAGGTCCTTCCGGAACAGATGTCGAAGCCAGCGCCCTAGATGCTGACGAATTCGCCCGTGCCTTGGTTGAGTACCGACAGGGTGCCCGTGCCGATGTCGAAATGGGCGCCGTGCAAGGCCAGCTTCCCGCGCCCTTCCAGAGACTGGATGCAGGGAAACGTGCGCAGGTTCGCCAGCGACGTCTTGAGACCTTCGCGCTCCAGCGCGGCGAGTTGATCGCCCACCGGCTGTCCGGCCAACTCCTTCACGATACGCGCGCGGGCGTCGTCCAGCATCGACATCCAGTTGCGAATGAACTGGGCCTCCGTCTGCCGCGCCGCATCATGCTCGAGGCAGGCGCGCACGCCACCGCAACGCGAATGTCCCATGACCACGATGTGCTTGACCCTGAGATTCAGCACGGCGAACTCGAGTGCGGCCGAGACGCCGTGGAACTTGCCACCGGTCTCGAACGGTGGGACCAGATTGGCGACGTTGCGCACCACGAACAACTCGCCCGGCATCGCCGAAAAGATCGTCTCTGGATCGACGCGGCTGTCGCAACATGAAATCACCATGATCTCCGGGCTCTGGCCGTGAGTGGCCAGGGCCTCGTACTGATCGAGGTTCGGCGCGAAGTGCCGGTACTTGAAGCGCCGATACCTGTCTGCGAGGGACTCGGGCAACAGGCTCATTGTCCACCTCTTGTTTCAGTAGCCTTCCTTGAGAAGCGGGAATGCGCTGTCGAGCCAATCCTTGTGCTGGATCGGAGCGACCTTGGCAACGTGGCGGCTGTCGAGTTCGGCGAATGACGTGACACCCAGCATGCCGAGAGTGCGCCGGATTTCGTCTTCGAGCAGTTCGAGCACGCGAACGATCCCGGCGGCGCCGCCGGCAGCCAGGGCAAGCCCCTGCAACCGCCCCAGGCCCACCGCATCGGCGCCGAGCGCCATGGCCTTGACGATGTCGGTGCCGCGCATGAAGCCGCCGTCCACGACGACCGCGGCCCGTCCGCGCACCGCGTCCACCACCTCCGGCAGCACGTCGAGACCGCCCAGACCGTGGTCGAGCTGGCGTCCGCCGTGGTTGGAGACATAGACGCACTCCACGCCATGGTCGATGGCGATCTTCGCGTCCTCGGCCGTCCCGATTCCCTTGATGATCACGGGAATGTCGAACTTCGACTTGATCCGCCGGATATCGGCCCAGGAGAACACCGCCTGATGCGGATCGCCCGAGGCTTCGCCGCCCGCACGCCGGGCTGTCGGCTTGTAGCGCTTGGCGAGGTCGCGTTCGCGCCGGCCGTAGTAGTCGAGGTCGACAGTGAGCGCGAGCGCTGCATACTTGTGCTCGACGGCTGCAGCAATGCGGGAGTCGACCCAGTCGGGATTGCCTCGGACGTACAGCTGGAACAGTTTCGGGTAGCCTTTCGCCTCCTCCGCGACCTCTTCCAGGCCCGGCTTGGACACTGAGCTGAGCATGTGCAGCACGCCGAAGTCGGCGGCGGCCCTGGTCGATGCGCGCGCGCCCTCGGCGTGCAAGTCCTGCAAGGAGCCGATGGGTGCCAGGATCAGCGGCAGCCGCACGTCGATCCCCATGAACTTCGTGCGCATGTCCACCTTGCCGACGTCGCGCAGGACGCGCGGGCGGAAGGCGACGCTGTCGATGGCGATGCGGTTGCGGTTCTGCGTGGTCTCGGTCTCGCCGCCGCCCATCAAGTAGTCCCAGGTCTCTTTCGAGAGGGTCTTGCGTGCCGGCTCCACGATCTCGTGCAGAACCTCGAAATCCGTCTTCGTCATGTCTCGGGCTTCCCGTCGCCAACTGTCCTGGGCTGCCGCGATAGAGCAGGTGCCGGTGTCGCGCAAGGGGCACCGGAGCCGTCGAGGGATCGTCGGCGCCCGCGAGCGTTCTGCGCGTCGCATGCCTTGCCTATGGCATGGGCCGCCGAAACCGTTAGTCTGTCGCGGGCTTCGCGTTCGCGCTCCGATCCGGGGCGCTACCGTAAAACGAGCTATCAGGGAGGAGGCGCGCGATGCGCTGGATCAGGTACACGGCCGCGGGCCGCATAGCCTATGGCATCATCGACGGCGAGACGATCACAGAGGTGAAGGGAGATCCCTTCGACGGCTACGAGAAGACGTCAACGACGCATGCGCTGTCCGCCGTCCGTGTCGAACTGCCGGTCGTGCCGCCGACGTTCTATTGCGTCGGACTGAACTACGCCGAGCACGTCGTCATGGCCGCCAAGAAGCTCGGCATCCCCGCCAACCTGCCCGAGAAGCCCGACGTCGGCTATCGCGCCAACAACGCCCTCATCGCCCACGGCGAGGACGTGATCATCCCGCCCGACGCCACCGAAAAGGTACATTACGAGGGCGAGTTGGTGGCTGTCATCGGCAAGCGCTGCCGCAACGTGTCGGAAGCCGAAGCGCTCGACTATGTGCTCGGTTACACCATCGGCAACGACGTGTCCGAGCGCACGTGGCAGAAGAGCGACCGCACGCTCTGGCGTGCCAAGAACAGCGACACCTTCAAGCCGATGGGACCATGGATCGAGACCGCAGCAGACCTCGACGCCATGACGACGCACGTGCGCGTCAACGGCACCGAGACCACGCGGTTCAAGACCAACGACATGATCCACGGCGTCGCGCTCTACATTTCGACCATCAGCAAGTACATTACGTTGCAGCCGCGCGACGTCATCTGGATGGGGACCGACGGCAATTCGCCCGACCTCAAGTCGGGCGATGTAGTGGAAGTCGAGATCACTGGCCTCGGCGTCCTGCGCAACCGCTTCGTGAAGCCCGCCACCGCCTGACGGATGACTGGTTGATGCAACTTGCCGGGGCGGTATCGGGTCGTTACCGCTCCGGCGGTCTGTCTCATTGACGAGAATGAGGAGTTGTGGTGCAGAACACGGCCATGGATCGTGCCGCCGCAAAGCCTGGACTGTTCGCGCTGCCGAATGTGCTCACGTACGGGCGCATCGCTGCCGTCCCGGCATTGGCGGCCTGCTTTCTGCTGGTGAAGACCGATCAGGGGCGCTGGCTGGCGCTGGCGATCTTCGTGCTCGCCTGTATCACGGACTGGCTCGATGGCTATCTGGCGCGCACGTGGAGCCAGCAGTCGACGCTCGGCCGTATGCTCGATCCGATCGCGGACAAGTTGTTGGTCGGCACGGCGCTGTTGCTGCTCGTGTACGACAATACCATCGACAACTGGACCATCCTGGCGGCGCTCATCATTCTGTGCCGCGAGATCCTCGTATCTGGTCTTCGGGAATTCCTCGCCGAACTGAACAAGACGGTCCACGTCACGCAGCTCGCCAAATGGAAAACCATGCTGCAGATGGTGGCCTTGGGCGTGCTGATCGCAGGCCCGGCCGGTGACCGGCTCGTGGGCGGCGCGGTTTCTTCCACGGGGACAGCGCTCCTCTGGATCGCGGCGGTCCTGACGCTCTACACGGGCTACGATTATCTGAAGGCGGCGGTGACGTTCGCGCTCGAGCACTGATCCGCACCGGGAGGCACTGTTGAAAGTCAAGATTCTGTATTTCGCCTGGGTGCGCGAGAAAATCGGCAAGCCGAGCGAGGAAATCGCCGTCCCGGAGAGCGTGGTCACGATCGCGGATCTCATCCAGTACCTGCGCGCGAAAGGGCCGGAGTACGCCGAGGCGTTCGCGCGGCCCGACGTGGTGCGCGCCGCGATCGACCGGACGCACGTCAAGCCGTCGCATGAGATCGCGGGCGCCCGCGAGATCGCATTCTTTCCGCCGGTGACGGGAGGCTGATGAGATGGCGGTCAGGGTGCAGGAAGAGGATTTCGACCTAACCACCGAGGTCAAGCGCTTGAGCGCCGGCCGGAATGGCATCGGTGCCATCGTGACGTTCACGGGAACGGTGCGTGGCGAGGAGGACGGCGCGGGCATCGCCTCCATGACGCTCGAGCATTATCCCGGCATGACGGAGGCCGAACTCGCCCGCGTCGAGGCCGAGGCGCATACGCGCTGGCCGCTGGCGGCGACGCTGGTGATCCATCGCTACGGCGAGCTGAAGCCGGGTGAAAATATCGTGCTGGTCGTGACCGCGTCGCGCCACCGGCAGGCCGCATTCGAGGCGGCCGAGTTCCTGATGGATTACCTCAAGACCCGGGCGCCCTTCTGGAAGAAGGAAACCGCCCCCGACGGCTCCGGCGAATGGGTCGACGCCCGCGAAACTGACGACCGCGCCATGGAGCGGTGGCGGCGCGTCCGCTGACCGGCCGCGCCGGCCGCTCAATGATGATGGTGGTGCGGATCGGCGTGGCCGTCGATCACGCCACTGACCAGGTTCTCTTTGAGAAGCCGTTCCAGGTCGAAGCCCTGTGCGCGCACGGTGGTGAGCCGGCCGGGCAGGGCGTTCATCACAGCTTCGTGCTCGCGCCGCAGCCGTTGCGCCGTCTCCACGGTCACGCGCTCGAACCGCAAGCGCGCGCCGGGCGACGTTCGACCCAGGGCGGGCAGATCGACGGAGATGACGGTCGCGATCTTCGGGTAGCCGCCGGTCGACTGCCGGTCGGCCAGGAGAATGATCGGCAGGCCGTTGCCGGGCACCTGGACCGCACCGGGCGCGATACCGTCCGAGACGATGTTGAAGCCCTTGTCGTTGTGCGCGAGGGCCGGTCCTTCGAGCCGCATCCCCATGCGATCGGCTTCACGCGAGACGATGTACTCCGAGCCCAGGAAGGTCTCGAGCGCTTCGGGCGTGAAATAGTCGTCTTGCGGCCCCAGAACCACGCGGATGGTGGCCCGCGGCTGGAGATCGAGGCCGTCGAGACCGACCTCGCCCCGGTCGGGCGCAGCGGCCTGCCGCAGTGGCAGGAGATCGCCAGCCTTGAGCGCGCGGCCGTCGAGGCCGCCAAACCCGCCACGCACATAGGTCGAGAGACTGCCCTGGAAGGGGGGGAGGTCCAACCCTCCCTCGATGCCGAGATACGCGACCGCGCTGCCCGAGACCGACCCGACTCGCACCGTATCGCCGCGCACGAGCCGAGCACTCTGCAACGCGCGGACGCGCTCGCTCTCGCCGCTGCGGCGCTGGATGGTCAACTCGGTCGTACCGCCCGCGAGTGCGACGCGGACGCTGTCGGCGGCAATTTCCAGCGTGGGGCCGGAGAGCGCGATCTCGAGGCCGGCCGTATCCTGGGGATTGCCGACGACCACATTTGCCGCGCGAAGAGCCGTTGGATCGATCGCCCCGGAAACGGGAATGCCGAGACTTTGTCCGCCGTGACGGCCGAGATCCTGGACCGTCGTCTGCATTCCCGGCTGAATGACCTTCAAACTTGCGCTCATGCCGTGAACGCCTCCGATGAAATCTCGAGCGTGCCGGCCGTCGCGAGCGCGTCGAGACGGTCGTAATCGGCGGGCGTGATGGGGGCGAAGCGCACCTTGTCGCCGGCGGCCAGAAGCACGGCGCTCTCGCGCCGCATGTCGAACATGCGCACGGGCGTACGGCCGAGCAGATGCCAGCCGCCGGGGCATTCGATAGGATAAACCCCGGTCATGCGCTGGGCGGTGCAGACCGTTCCCATCGGCACCTTGACGCGGGGTGACTGGCGACGCGGTAGGTCGAGTTCCTTGACCGTCTCGCCGAGATAGGCCCAGCCCGGCAGGAAGCCGATGCAGTAGACGTGATAGGTTTCTTGCGCGTGCAGCCGGACCACCTCGCCGGTCGTCAGGCCGATGAGCCGGGCGACGTCTTCCAGATCGGGGCCGTGCGCTCCGCCGTAGCAGGTAGGGATCGTCCACAATCGCGCTTCGTAGGTGGCCGTACCCAGATCCTGCATGAGGCGCTCGACCTCTGCGGCCAGTTCTCCGTAGAGCAGCATGTTCGGGTCGTAGTGGACCATGAGAGACCGGAACGTCGGCACCATCTCCACGACGCCCGGGATGCGGGCCGCCGCGATCCGGTCGGTCAGAGCCAGCACACGGGCGTTGATCTCCCGGTCGATCGTCTCTCCGAACTCCACGACGAGCGCCGTATCCCCGCTCGCCATCAGCCGTGCCATCGTCGCGTCCTCTCCTCCCGGTCGCCTCCGCGCCTCTCCTGAGGTCGGAACACCAATACGAGATTGTCGACGCGTCTTGAAGCGAATACCATTTTCGCCCGAACGAAAGGCGGCTCCCGGCAACCGGGAGCTGCGCACGACAGCAGTGGAGAGACGCCGGCATGGGACTGAGGATCAATTTGAACGCCGATATCGCCGAGGGCTGGGGCGCCTACGACATCGGCGACGATCCAGCGCTCATGCGCATCATCAAGTCGGCGAACGTGGCGTGTGGCTTCCACGCCGGCGATCACAACACCATGCATCGCATCTGCATGCTGGCGAAGGAACTGGGTGTCAGCATCGGCGCACACCCGGGCTTCAACGACCTGTGGGGGTTCGGACGCCGCCCCATCAAGATGGCGCCGAAGGACATCGAGTACATGACCGCCTACCAGATCGGCGCCCTGCAGGCGGTCGCGCAGTACGCGGGCTTGAAGGTGACGCATCTGAAGGCGCACGGTGCGCTCAACAACATGGCCGCCGTCGATCCCGAGTATGCCATGGCGATCGGCCGGGCCATCAAGACGGTGGATCGCGACATCATCTATGTCGTGCTCTGCGGCTCGGAGATGGAGACGGCCTGCAAAAAGCTGGGTCTGCCCATCGCCCGCGAAGGCTTCGCGGACCGTTCCTACGAGGAAGACGGGAACCTGACGCCCCGATCGATTGCCGGCTCGGTCTACAAGGATCCCGAGAAGGCGCTCGCTCAGTGCCTCCGCATGATCCAGGACGGTGAGATCGTCTCGCGCCAGGGCAAGATCGTGAAGGTGAACGTCGAAACCATCTGCCTGCACGGTGACGAGCCGACGGCCGTCCATGTCGCGGGCGAGGTGGCCAAGGGGCTCGCCAAGGCTGGCATCGAGCAGGTCACACTGCCCGAGATGCTCGCCTGAAGCCCCCAACGCAGTCTATTTGAAGGCACACAAGACATCATGACCGACACCAAACCGACGATTGCCGTCATCGGTGGCACGGGCGACCTCGGCACCGGGCTCGCCCGGCGCTGGGCCAAGGCCGGCTATGCCGTGATCCTGGGCTCCCGCGCGGCCGAAAAGGCGGCCACCGCCGCCGCCGATCTGGCAAGCTACGCGACTGGTCCGGCGCCGAGAGGCATGGCCAACGCCGACGCCGCCATGGCCGGCGACGTGATCGTGCTGACCGTGCCCTTCGCGTCGCAGGTCGGCACGCTCGACGACATCAAGGCCGCCGTGGCGGGCAAGCTGGTCGTCGACACGACGGTGCCGCTGGTGCCGCCGCGGGTCGCCCGCGTGCAATTGCCGCCCGAAGGGTGCGCCGCCGTCGCAGCCCAGCAGCGGCTCGGCGAGGGGGCGCGCGTCGTCTCCGCCTTCCACAACGTCGCCGCGCACAAATTGCAGGTGGTCGACATGGCGCTGGAGTGCGACGTGCTGGTGTTCGGCGACAAGGCCGAGGACCGCGAGGTCGCGATCAAGCTGGCGGAGGCTTGTGGCGTGCGCGGTCTCCATGCCGGTCCGCTGGTGAACTCCGCGGCGGCGGAAGCGCTCACGTCCGTCATCATCGGCATCAACCGCACCTACAAGGTGGATGGGGCGTCGATCCGCATCACAGGTTTCGGGCCCGCGAAACAGGCATGAGCGGCAAGAGCCTCACGATCACGCCGCTGGCCGGCATCCCGCGCGTGCGCCCAGGCGACGATCTCGCCGGGCTGCTGGTGGCCGCCGTCGAACGCTCGGGCATGACGCTGCGCGACCAGGACATCGTCGTCGTCGCCCAGAAGATCGTGTCGAAGGCCGAAGGCCGGATCGCGCAGCTCGACACGACGAGCCCGTCGCCCCGCGCGCTCGAACTCGCGCAGGTGACGGGGAAGGATCCTCGTCAGCTCGAACTGGTTCTTGGCGAGAGCGACGAGGTCTTGCGCGCCAAGCGTAACGTGATCGTGGTGGCGCACCGCCTGGGGCTCGTCATGGCGAACGCCGGCATCGATCGCTCGAACGTCGAGCAGGAGGCCGGCGGCGAGCAAGTGCTGTTGCTGCCGCTCGATCCAGACGCGAGCGCCGCCGCACTCAAGGCGCGGCTCGATCGCCACTTCGGCGTCGCGCTCGGGGTCGTCATTTCCGACAGCATCGGCCGGGCCTGGCGGTTGGGAACCGTGGGACACGCCATCGGCGCAGCGGGTGTGCCCGCGCTGATCGACCAGCGTGGCGATCCCGACATGAACGGCCGCGCGCTCGAGGTGACCGAAACGGCGTTCGCCGACAGCGTCGCCTCTGCGGCCGTCCTGATGATGGGTGAAGCGGCGGAGGGGACGCCGGCGGCCATCGTGAGCGGGCTTTCCTGGACGGCGCCCGAGCGGCCGGCCCGCGCGCTCGTGCGGTCGAAGACCGAGGACATGTTCCGGTGACGGGAGGCGGGCCGAGCTCCGGGAGCTACGTTGCGCTCTGCGGCGGCGTGGGCGGTGCGAAACTGGCGCTGGGTTTGTCGCGGGTGCTGCCGCCGGACAAGCTCACGATCGTCGTCAACACCGGTGACGATTTCGAGCATCTGGGCCTGCACGTCTCCCCGGATATCGATACGGTGCTCTACACCCTGGCGGGTCTCTCCAATACGGAGCTCGGCTGGGGGCTTGCCGGCGAGACCTGGGGCTTCATGGAGGCGATCGGTCGCCTGGGCGGGCCGACATGGTTCCGCCTCGGCGATCACGATCTCGCAACCCACGTCACGCGGACTGGCATGCTGGCCGAGGGCGGATCGCTGTCGGCGGTGACCGATCATCTGCGCGGCAAGCTCGGCGTCGGTCCCGCCGTCGTGCCCATGAGCGACGATGCCGTGCGCACGGTCGTGGAGACGGACGAGGGGCCGTTACCTTTCCAGACCTATTTCGTCGCGCGCCAGTGCAAACCGCGGGTCGCGCGCATCCGCTTCGAGGGCGCCGCGGCTGCGCAGCCTGCGCCGGCGGCCCTTGCCGCGCTGCGGCGGCCGGATTTGGCCGGCATCATCGTGTGTCCGTCGAACCCGTGGCTGAGTGTCGATCCGATGCTCGCCATCCCCGGCTGGCGTGCGGCCCTCGCAGCCGCCGATGCGCCGTGTGTGGCGGTCACCCCGCTGGTCGCGGGGCAGGCCATCAAGGGACCGACCGCCAAGATCATGGGCGAACTGGGTCTGGCTCTCGACGTCGCCAGCATCGTCGCGCACTACGGCGATCTCATCGACGGTTTCGTGCTCGATCGGGCGGATGCGGACAAGGCGGCCGCTCTCGGCTTGCCAGTCGCCACGGCCCAGACCATCATGCGCACGCTCGCCGACCGCGACGGGCTTGCGCGTGAGACGATCTCCTTCTGCCAGCGTCTCGCAGGCCGCAAACTTCGTTCCTGAGGAAACCCCGTGATGCGCCGCACGTCCGACCGGGCCGAAACGATAGCGATCGTGCCAGTGAAGCGGATGCCGCAAGCCAAGCAACGGCTCGCTGCCGCCGTCGGCTCCAAGACACGCCGTACGCTCGTCGAGACGATGCTCGCCGACGTGCTCGCCGCGCTACGTCAGACGCCGGGCATCGACCGCGTGCTCGTCGTGACCAGAGACCATGACATTGCGTGGGCTGCCGAGCAGGGCGGTGCGCGTGCCGTCTCAGAACCCGACGGCGCCGACATGAATGCCGCGATCGCCTTCGGCTGCGCGCAGGCAGAGCGGCTGGGCGCGGCCCGTGCGCTCGTCGTGCCCGGCGACGTGCCGCTCGCGACGCCGGAGGAATTCTCCCGCGTTCTGGAGGCTCATCGTCAGCGGACGGTGGTTCTGGTGCCGTCCCACGACGGCGACGGCACCAATGCGCTCGTCGCGCCCCTGCCGCTGGCGTTTCAGCCGGCCTATGGCCCCGGCAGCTTCGCGCGCCATCGCGCGCTGGCAGCCGCAGCCGACATGCCGGCGGTGATCGTCTCGGCGGAGGGGCTGGCGCGCGACATCGACGTGCCTGCCGATCTGACGGCACTTGCCGACGCGGATCGCTATCGCTTCCTCGAACGCGACGCCGCAGGCCGCCTGGGTGAACGGGATGCGATGGCGCTGACCGATGCCGATCTGGCTACGCTTCTGCGACGTGCCGAGGCACTGACGGTCGCGGCTCATGGGACCGTCGTCACCTACTCCCGCAAGGTCTTCATACCGCTCACCAAGCTGTGCCGGGACGTCTGCCACTACTGTACGTTCGCGCATGCGCCGCGCGAACTGAAATCGGCCTATCTCTCGCCCGAGGAGGTGCTCGAGATCGCACGTGCCGGCCAGAAAGCCGGCTGCAAGGAAGCGCTGTTCACGCTCGGCGACAAGCCGGAGTTGCGCTATGCGGCAGCGCGCCGGGCGCTCGACGAACTGGGCTTTGCCTCGACGCTCGATTATCTCGAGGCCATGGCGCGGCTGGTTCTCAAGGAAACGGGCCTGCTCCCGCATCTCAACCCCGGCGTGATGACCGAGGCGGAGCTTCGCCGCCTGCGCGAGGTCTCCGTGAGCATGGGGATCATGCTGGAGACGTCCGCTGCGCGCCTCTCGGAGAAGGGCGGCCCGCACCATGGCTCGCCTGACAAGGACCCGGCCGTGCGCCTCGCCACGCTCGAGGCTGCGGGCCGCGCCGCAGTGCCGTTCACGACGGGACTGTTGGTCGGCATCGGCGAGACACGGGCCGAACGCATCGATGCTTTGTTGAAGATCCGCGATATCCAGGAGCGGCACGGGCACATCCAGGAAGTGATCATCCAGAATTTCCGCGCCAAACCCGACACGCGGATGGCGCACGCGCCCGAGCCATCGCTCGACGAGCACCTGTGGACGATCGCCGCCGCGCGACTGATCCTGGGGCCCGAGATGAACATCCAGGCACCCCCCAACCTGCAGCCGGAAGCGCTGGCGAGCCTCGTCCGGGCCGGCATCAACGACTGGGGCGGCGTGTCGCCCGTTACACCCGATCACGTCAATCCGGAAGCGCCCTGGCCGCATCTCGACAGGCTCGCGGAAGCGACGGCGGTCGCCGGTCGCACACTGACCGAGCGCACCGCGCTGTCGCCGGCGTTTGCCCGCGCGCCCCAGCAATGGCTGTCGAAGCCCATCCTCACGCCGCTCTTGCGATCCATCGATACCAGCGGACATGCCCGGCACGACGCCTGGGCACCGGGAGACAGCACAGTGCCGCCTCCGGCCGCCGACGTGGCGTTGGTCCACGCCCGTGCTCCCGCGCGCACATCCGCCGTCGCCGGTGTGCTCGATCGTATCGCGGCCGGCCATGTGGTGGGCGAAGCGGAAATCGTAGCGCTGTTCGAGGCCCGCGGTGACGATTTCTCCGCCGTTTGTGGGGCCGCCGACGATCTGCGCAAGGCGCGGTGCGGGGACGAGGTCACCTACGTCGTCAATCGCAACATCAACTACACGAACATGTGCACCTACGGGTGCAAGTTCTGCGCGTTCTCGAAGGGCCGGCTGTCCACACAACATCGCGACAAGCCCTACGACCTCGACCTCGAGGAGATCGCCAGCCGCACGCGAGAGGCCTGGGAACGCGGCGCCACCGAAGTCTGCCTGCAGGGCGGCATCGGCCCGCGTTATACCGGCCAGACCTATTTCAATATCGTGGAAGCCGTGAAGATCGGCGCGCCATATATCCACGTGCACGCCTTCTCGCCGCTCGAGATCTGGACGGGTGCCTCCACCTCGAACCTGCCGCTGCAGGAGTACCTTGCCCGTCTCAAGGATGCGGGCTTGTCGAGCCTGCCCGGAACGGCGGCGGAAATCCTCGACGATGAAGTGCGCGAAATCTTGTGCCCCGACAAGATCAACACCGCCCAGTGGTTCGAGGTGATGGAGGCGGCACACAAGGTCGGCCTCAAGAGCACGGCCACGATCATGTTCGGCCACGTGGACCACTATCGGCATTGGGCGCGCCATCTCCTGCGCGTACGCGCGCAGCAGGAGCGCACGGGCGGCTTCACCGAGCTGGTGCCGCTGGCGTTCGTCCACATGGAAAGCCCGATCTACCTGCGCGGGCAGGCGCGGAAGGGGCCGACGTTCCGGGAGGCGGTCCTCGTGCACGCGGTGGGCCGTCTGGTGCTGGATCCGCTGATCCCCAACATCCAGGCCTCCTGGGTGAAGATGGGACCGGATGGCGCAGCGGCATGCCTTGCCGCCGGGGCGAACGACGTGGGCGGCACGCTCATGAACGAGAGCATCACGCGCGCGGCCGGTGCCGCCTTCGGCCAGGAGATGACGCCGGCGGCTCTCGAGCAGATGATCCGCTCCGCCGGCCGCACACCGCGCCTGCGCACCACGTTCTACGGCGCACCGCCGCAAGAACGTGTGGCGTGCGCCTATGCCGACTGCGGTGGCATCATTGCCGCCGAGTGACGTTTCCAAACCCGACATCGACACAGGAGAACGCGAATGGCCTTCTACGAACTGCGTCAATACAAGGTGCTGCCCGGCAAGATGGACGAGTGGCTGAATCTGATGGAGGAGGAGATCATTCCGTTCCAGGTCTCCAAGGGCGCGGTCATCACGGGAAGCTGGCGCGGTGAGGAGGACGACAGCGTCTACGTGTGGATGCGGCGCTTCGAAAGCGAGGAGGAGCGCAAGCGCCTCTACGCCGCCGTCTACGAGAGCGATTACTGGAAGAACGTCATTACCCCGAAGGTCTCGGCGGTTCTCGACCGTCCCGCGATCAAGGTGACGCGCATCGTTGCCACGCGCATGTCGGTCGCGCAGTAACCAAAAGGTCGGCGCGCGGCGGAACGGCCGCGCAGCCGACCCGTGCGGTCGCCCGCGCCGCGCCGTCTCAGCCGACCAGCGGCAGGACGGTCTTTGCCAGGGCCTCGATCTGGTATCGATCGAACCTGTAGGGCACGAAGATGATGCGGCCGACCCCGGTCGCGACATGTGCGCGGATCTGTGCCGCGCACTCCTCCGCCGATCCGATGATCGCGGCCGCCATCGAATCCTCCGACCAGGACGCATAATCCCATTCGTCGCGCAGCCATGCGCGCATGTCGTCGGCGACTTCCGCGCGCGGGCCTATGCAGATCGGCAGATGGTTCGCCGAGGTCAGCGTCGCGGGATCGCGGCCGGCCTCCCGCGCGTAGGCCTGCACTTTGGCCCAGCCCTGCGTGAACGCCTGCGGGGTGTAGGACGAAATCATCCAGCCATCGCCCTTGGTGGCGGCGCGTTTCAGAACGGGATCAGCATACCCCGCAATCAGGATCGGCGGCCTGGGCTGCTGCACCGGTTTGGGATGGAACACGGCGCCGCGCAGATGGTGCGGGGCCAGGCTCGCCTCGACTTTGGGTTCGCGCCAGAGCCGGTCGATGATTTCGAGGCTTTGCTCCATCAGGCGTCCGCGCTGATGGAAATCGACGCCGAGCGAGTCGAACTCGCGCTTGTACCAGCCCACGGTCGCGCCGACGATCAGGCGTCCGCCCGAAATGTGATCCAGCGTCGCCAGCTGCTTGGCCGCCATCACGGGATTGCGCATCGGCAGCACGAGCGCGCCGGTTCCCACACGAATGCGGCTCGTGCGCGCGGCGATCGCCGTCAGCATCAGCATGGCCTCGTGGATGGGGAAGCTCGGTTCCACACCGTGCATGATGTGGTCCCAGGCCCAGATCGACTCGAAGCCCAACTCCTCCATTCGCACACCGTAGGCGATGAGCTCCTGCGCGTCCGGCATGTCCGGATAGCGCGTGAAGTTGCGCATTGCGATGCCGAAGCGGGTTTTCGCGGGCGTCATGAGCGTCTCGGGAGGGAGGGCCCCCAAGCCGCGATCGGCGGAGGCCAGGGACTTTTCAAAGTCTCGTCCCACAGTTGCGCGCGGTTGTGAAGTCCCGAACTGTCCAATCTGGTTTATCCAGCCACCGCCGAGGCGAGTGCGCCGATCCCGGATAGCGCGAGAAGCGCCAGCATGATGTTCCGCATGTGCCGGTCGTCGATGCGGCGGGCAAGGCTCCAGCCCGCGAGCGTGCCGAGCGCGACGGGAGCGGCCAAAATCGCGAGTACCGCGATGCTCCGACCGTCGAGAAGGCCGAGCGTGACATTGGCGGCGGTTACGGCGACGTAGCAGATGGCGAAGAAGGTGAGCGTCAGGGCTCGGGTGGCTGCGGCTGCCTGCGGATGCCGCAGGAAATAGACCATCAGCGGCGGACCCGGCATGACGAGGAGAGCGGTCAGCGCCCCCGCCGCGCACCCTGCGGTCATCGTCGATGCTGTCGAGATGTCGGATGCCGCGTCGGTTGCACTTGAACCGGCCAAGCGCCGGTGCCGCCAGAGCAGAAGTCCCAGCACCGCCAGGATCGTCACGCCGACACCGAGTTTGAGCTGGCGGGTATCGGCGCCGGTGAGCAGCCAGAGGCCCAGTGGGCAGCCGATCCCCGCGCCCATGACGAGCCGCGACAGATGCCATCGGCCGGCCGCATGCCAGACGCGGGGCACCAGAAGGATGCTCTGGACGACATGCAACGCGACGAGGATCGGAATGGCCGCCGTGCTATCGAACACCCAGAGAAACACCGGGGCGGCGATGATGGCGAAGCCGAACCCCGTGGCCGCCTGCGCGGCCGCCCCGAGCCCGGTGGCGACGATCAACGCGGCGAGCGTTGCGGTCGCCATCATGCCTTGCCGGTGAAGATGAAGCCGGCACCCAGAGCGATGAATGCGAAGCCGACGGCGTGATTCCAGCCGAGCGGTTCCTTCAGAACGACAGCGGAAAAAACGGCGAACACGATCAGCGTGACGACCTCCTGGATGGTCTTGAGCTGGGCTGCCGAATAGAAGCCATGGCCATATCTGTTCGCCGGCACGGCGAAGCAGTACTCGATGAGGGCGATGCCCCAGGATACGAGGATCACCAGCACCAGGGGCTGCGACTTGTATCCGAGATGCCCGTACCACGCGATGGTCATGAATACGTTGGACGCGACGAGAAGTAGAACCGGCAGCGCATAGCTCCAGAGGCTGCTGCCCGCGTTTGCGAAAAAGCCCATGTGGATCATCCAAAGGGAAAAGGGGTGGTAAGAGCCCGGCCATGCGTCGGGCGGGCCCGCTGCCGTTGGCGGCGACCGGCGCCGATCGCGCTCACGAGGCGCGTTTGCTCTGTGCACAACTCCCGTTTCACTTCGCAGCGGCGATTCTTATACTGCGTCGGCGGTGCGTCGGGCGAGTGTGATGGTTGCCGCCTGTGATCCGCGCTGAGGCACATCGAATTACCTCTGTAGGCAGGAAGCCATCCCCTATGCAGAATCGCGACGTGTTGCCTTCGGGCACGGTTCTCGACGGCAAGTACCGGATCGACCGACTGATCGGCGCGGGCGGCTTCGGCATGACCTATGCGGCCCTCGACCTGGGGCTGAACCTTCCGGTCGCGGTGAAGGAATACTATCCCGCTCAGTTCGGCATGCGGGAAGGGACGCTCACGGTGCGTCCGATCACCGATAAGGATCGCGATCTCTTCGAGCGGCTGAAGGATAGCTTTCTGCGCGAGGCGCGCACGCTGGCGCAGCTGCGGCACCCCGCCATCGTGCGGGTGCTGTCCGTGTTCGAGGGGCACGGCACCGCCTACATGATCATGGAGCTGGAGCGGGGACGGAGCCTGCGCGCTTGGCTCGACGGCCTTGGCCGACCGCCGACGCAAGACGAACTCGACGCCATCGTGGGGCCGCTGCTCGATGCGCTCGACGTCATGCACGGCCAGAGCTTCCTGCATCGCGACATCGCGCCGGACAACATCATCGTGCGCGAGGACGGCAGTCCGGTCCTGCTCGATTTCGGTGCGGCACGCCGTGTGATGGCCGAGCTGTCGGGTACGCTCACCGGCATCGTCAAGCAGGGGTACTCGCCGCAGGAGCAGTACGCCAACGATCCGCGCGCGCAGGGTCCCTGGTCGGATATCTATGCGTTGGGGGCGACGCTCTATAGGTGCGTGACCGGAAAGACGCCGGACGAGGCGACGTTGCGCATGTTGAGCGATCCCATGCAGCCAGCCGCCACTGCCGCAATGGGCACCTATCGCCCGGCGTTCCTTGCAGCGATCGATCGTGCCCTTTCGCTGCGCCCGTCAGACCGGCCCCAGTCCGTGGCCGATATCCGCGCGCTGCTCCTGTCCGCACCGACGACTGCCTTGAGCGCGCCCACGGCGCGGGGCGCCGTGCGCCCCGGGACCGGCGGCTGGTCGCGCATCGGGCAAGACGGCACCAGGACCGGCGACGAAACTGCAAGATCCAGTTTTCGACGCATCGGCCTTGGCGCGCTCGCGATCGTAGGGCTCGGCGGCATGGGCTGGACGATGTATCACCTGACGCCGCGCCACGACGTCGCGCCGCCGCGGCAGGCCAGCGTCCAGCGCGTCGCCGAGGAACCCGCAGGCGGTCGGTCGGTCCTCGCAAAGGCGCAACAGGAGGTCGCCGAGGCCGAACAGCGGCGGCTCGCGCAGGAGCAGCAACGGCAGGCAGAGGAATTGCGCGCGGCAAGCGAACGGTTGCGGCTGGCGCAAGAGGCCCAGGCCGCGCAAGCCGCAGCCGAACGCAAGCGTCAGGCGGAGATCGCAGTCGAGCGGGCCGCGTCGGCAAATCTCCGTAAGCGCATCGAGGATAACCTCGGACCTTGCCCGTTCTGCGACGAGGTGAAGAAGATCCTGGCGCCCGGCGACTTCTCGGAATTGCAGAGTATCCCAGAGACCATCGCCCGCACGGTCGCGGAGGTCCGAAATCGCAAAGGACCGCGCGAGGATGCCGTGGCCGGTGCCATCCTGAAACAGATCGCCGATGCGGAACTGGAGCCCGATCCGGTCGCGGCCGTGAAGACTGGCCGCGTGAAGTGCACCACCTACAACTTCGGCTTCCTCTCCAATGCCGCCGAGCGCGTCGGCGGGCACCAGTGCGATGTGCGTATGGTGCGCATCGGCGGCAACCTCGCCTCGCTGACGGTCAACAAGGTGACGGGTGACGGCTTCTTCGCGGATATCAAGCCGTATCGGGTCAATGCGATGGCCTTCGTCGGCCGCACGTTCCTGCCCGGTCACGCGCTCCGTCGTTACAACGCCGGCGCACCCCGCAATCGCGAAAACGACAACTATGGCAACAAGGTTGGACTGCTGATCTCGATCGCGGGCAAGCCCGCGCTGCTGACGATAAATCAG
>VFQT010000746.1_pt1 | contig 44181 bp, 41 predicted proteins | sample 3512381 | NCBI WGS metagenome assembly VFQT01 (sample SAMN10412376, study PRJNA504923) | tailings metagenome | isolation source: Relicate 2 Philex TSF3 active mining site | place: Philippines: Tuba, Benguet | collected 2017-08-29 | reverse complement strand
ATATGCTTGAAAATGAAGGAAGGGGTTTGTGTGCTGCCCATGTTATGGAGCGATGGTTAAACCAGGATTTTCTGCCGAGACCAGATTTTCATTGCCCATTGCATTAATTTTGTGATGCAAGCCTGTTAATTCTTCACTGATCTCCCATACTTGCTTGCCCAACGTTCTGTCCAGCGCATGGGCTGCGGGTTTCTCTTCGATCGTTTGGTTAAAGAATTTTCCACTTATATTGCTTACCTCTGGGGCAGCGGCAAAGTAATAGAGCGCTTCTCCAGAGATCTTTGGATCTTTTAAGACATGCGCAAGGATATATTTTTGGTACCACCGATACAGGAAACCGTTATTCATCCCAATGTTCGTGGCAACTTCGCCAGGGTGAACTGCGTTGATCGTTACACCACTGTCTCTTAATCGATCTGCTAATTCCCAAACCGTCAGTAATTGAGCGGTCTTGGAAGCGCCGTACCCTTGAAGCCCTTTATACCTTCGATTTGCCCAAGTAAGATCGTCTAATTTTAATCCCCCAAAACGATGTCCTTCCGAGTTGACCTGGATGATTCGGGCGGGGGCTGAGGTGATCATTCGTTCGAGCAGTAAGCGTGTAAAAAGAAAAGATGCAAGGTGATTGACGGCAAATGCAGTTTCAAATCCATCGGCTGTCAAAGTCCGTGTGGTCATATGCACGCCGGCGTTGTTGATCAGGATATGGATTGCAGGGAAATGATGGAGGATCTGGCTTGCTGCGCGTTGAACATCGTCCAGGTTGGAGAAATCAGCGTGAACAAGATCAACCCGAGTGTTGGATAGAGCCGTGATTTTCGCTTTAAGCGCTGTTGCCTTTTCAGCGTTCCGGTTCACTAAAACTAGATGAGCTCCTGCCAGTGCGATCCGCTTTGCAGCTTCATGCCCCACGCCTGAGGTTGCCCCAGTGATAACGCAAACTTTGCCATCTAACCTGGCAGTTGTGGTTTTTTGGGGCATTCTTGCGTTTTCGATGAATTGAAGTTCTTCAGGTAGTTTCAATCTGTAATCCGCCTATCCAAAGTATTTGTGCATGAATTTTCTGTAGGGACGGTGGAACCAGGGGATGCCATTAAAAATATCTCCCCAAAGGTCGTAGTAATCGCGCTGTTGAATGATGCGATGGTCTTCGCCAAAGGTGAGCTTTGTGCAGCCGAACATGGGGGTGCTGGGAAATTTTTTAAAGATCATGGTCATCTTCCATTCCATGAAAATTTCATTTTCGCGTTGCGCAATGGACGAAATATCCATGTGTAGTTGTTCGCAGCGTTCTGTGAGCCGTTTGCAGAGCGCGATAAAATTTTCCTTACCTTCTACGCGCTGGATGCTGTCTTGAAAAACAATGTCATCATGATAGTAAGGGAAAATATGAGACCAATCGGGCTTCCCTTCATGGTTATAAGTTTGAGACCAAAGCCTCAAGACATCATCAGTACTTAACGGTGCAATGCTCATAGGGTCCTTGTTATGAGGAAATGTATGTTTTAGGTTTTGAGATTAAAAGTATGAATTTGGTGAAGCAGCGCATCGAAGATGTACTTGTGTGTAATAATCAATAATTTCTTATAGTTTACTATAATTGTCAGAATACCCAAGGCGTTTAACAGTATTCTTAGGAATGCTTCTTTTCAAATATTAAGCCTTGGTTTGGAGCCTGTTTATGGAAAACCCTGTCTTAACAAAAAAACTTTCTTGGCTTGGGCGGTTTGGACGGAGTCTGCTGAAACGGTTTATGTATTCTCAAATGACGGTCTACTCCGGGCTTCGGATCGCATTCGGAAAAGATCAACCACATGTGCAATTCACCGTTGAAATGGACCCACCCTCGGTCTATTGGGTGTACCGCATTAAACAAGCGGAGTTGGATAATTTGATCGAGAAACTACGCATCCCGCCCAACCTGACGCTTTGCCCCGTTCGCTGTTTGGATACCGATGAACCGACGTATTACCTGGCTCTCAATGCCTATCGAGTATCAGGCTTGGTGAATGGAATACGAGCGGAGTGGTCCGTTTTTGTGCGAGATGCTACAAATACGCCGCGTTATATGATCGTGGATGCGAGGTCTTCCAATGCCTCCATGGATCCGGTTAATATCATCACGAAAGCGTCCACTGTCTTGCATAAACGAGAAGGGAACGTCATCCGCACCCAGATCGGTAAAGGCGATGATGCCTTTGTATCATCCATTACGTTGCCAGAGCAATCTCTATCAGTTCATTCTTCCGCGGAATGGGTGACAGCCAATGACTATATCTATTGGGGTAACGGTATCTGCGATCGCACGTTTTACAATGCGGGCTTAGCCAATACGAAGGTTAGTCTGATCAGCAGCAAGAATGCAACGATCACTGATGGAACGTTTTGGGCACAGTTTGTGGAACCTGACCCGGTTCATATTTTGATCTTGAACAATGCGATTGAGTTCGTGGTATCTCCCTGGGAAAACGCGGAGAGGGCATATATCGGTTAGAGTTCTCCCGCCTTAAAGAAATCCATGTAGTTCTACCGAACATTTTATAAAGTGACAGTCATTATTACCGATCACCCCGAACTAAAGCGGAGTAGGTAAGGTGACTGTCACTTGGTTTAATGAATCAGTTGCATTCTTTTCACACACACGGAAGTCCGACCAAGGTTAGGCGTTAGCCACAATCCCGAATTGACATCCACCTTCTCTTCTGCTAAACTATAAGTTGTCAGACAAATTTAGTCTAGTCATCAGGCGACTGCCGACTATCGCACGGAACGACTATCAAAATTTCCAGACTACTTTATGACAACCCTCCTCATCAAAAACGCATATATTGTTACCATGGACGACCACCAAACCGAAATTCCGGATGGTGGAATTTTCATCCGCGATGGTTTTATTGAGCAGGTCGGGCAATCGTCCAGCTTGCCAGCCACTGCCGATGAAGTGCTCGATCTCAAAGGGCATGTCGTCTTGCCGGGTTTGGTCAACACGCACCATCACTTTTACCAAACCCTCACACGCGCCGTCCCTGCCGCGCAAGATGCCAATCTCTTCAACTGGCTCAAGACTCTCTATCCCATTTGGGCGCGCATGAACCCCGACGATATTTTTACGTCGACTCAAACTGCGCTTTCGGAACTCGCCCTCTCGGGCTGCACCACCGCCTCAGACCATCTCTACCTTTACCCCAACGGCTCAAAACTGGACGATGAAATTGCTGCCGCTCTCGAAGTGGGAGTCAGGCTGCAAGCTTCTCGCGGCTCGATGAGTCTCGGCGAATCCAAAGGCGGACTCCCGCCCGATAGTGTGGTCGACACTGAAGAAAACATCCTTAAAGATTCGCAACGTCTCATCGAAAAATATCACAACGCCAAACCTGGCGCGATGACTCAAGTGGTGCTTGCGCCGTGCTCGCCGTTCAGCGTCACTTCGGATTTGATGAAGCAGTCCGCCAAGCTGGCGCGACAATACGGTGTGCATCTCCATACACACTTAGCCGAAACCGAAGATGAAGAACAATTTTGTATGCAGATGTTTGGACATCGTCCTGTCGGGTATATGCAAGAAGTAGACTGGGTGGGGGAGGATGTCTGGTTTGCGCATGCGGTCTGGGTCAATGACGAAGAGATCAAAGTTTTTGCCAAACATAATTGCGGCGTGGCACACTGTCCCACCTCGAACATGCGCTTGGCGTCAGGGATCGCTCCGGTCAAGGAATACCGGAAAGCAGGCGTGAACGTAGGTTTAGGCGTGGACGGTTCTGCATCCAACGACGGCTCGCATCTCCTTGCAGAAGTGCGAAATGCCATGCTCGTCTCACGAGTCAAAGAAGGACTGACGGGCTATTCCCTCTCCAATGACCCCAATCGAAAATTGATGACAGCCCGCGAAGCCCTGCACCTCGGCACACGCGGTGGTGCGGCTGTGCTGGGACGTAACGATATTGGAAGTTTAGAAGTTGGCAAGTGTGCTGACTTCTTCGCCATCAACCTGAATAAACTCGGCTACGCCGGCATGCACGACCCCGTCTCTGCCATCGTCTTCGGTCAATCCTTCAATGTGGATTACACCGTAGTGGGTGGCAAGTTCGTGGTGAAGGAAGGTCAACTCGTGACGGTAGACCAAAACAAGTTGATCGAGAAACATAATAAGGCTGCCAAACGCTTATTGGCAGGATAGAGAAATGGTTCTATGGATCTGATAATTTCTTCACTCGGAATGCTTTCCCGCGGAATCCCCGGATTGGTCCTTGCAGGAGCGTCGATGATCTTGATGCTGCTTGCACTCATCCGCAAAGACGCGGGCTGGATGCTTCTTGCGGCGTTGTTTGCCCTCCCATCAACATACATCTTTGGGGCATGGTCGGGTTTACTGCTGGTCGTCCGCTTGATGCCGCTTTTTCTGCTCGGCTCCGCCTTCGCTCTAAATAATGAGGAAATGATATTTGGCTGGGCATTGTCGTTGCCTGTACTTTTTTACCTGATCTATTTTTTGGTCAATTTGGTCGCTACTGGTTTCACTGGCGTGTGATGTTTAATCGAAATGTTGATCCCAATTATTTTCTGGGTATCTTTCCCTTTATCGTTGGTAGTTTCGATCATCGGTATATTGAAAAATAGATTCTGGCTAGTGCTTATTGGTGCTGTGTTGTTCCTGCCAATTTCATACTATTTGAATGGTTCGCCAACCCTGCATGGACTTGCCATTTTGCTTCCGCTATTCCAGGTCGGGTCGGCGGTAGCAGTACGGGAAGGGAACACACGATGGGCGTGGATCTTGCTCGTCCCGGCTTTTCTGATGGTGATATGGTTCGCCTCCATCGTTTTGTATTATCAAACTCTTTGAGCTGCTGAAATCTACACGGAGTATCTATGACATCTTCCACCAAACTCACCACTGCACTTGTCGATGTAGCCATGGGACGTGCTCATGCCGACCTTGTTGTCAAAGGCGGGCGATGGGTGAGCGTGCAGTCAGGTGAGATCGTTCCGAACATCGATATTGCGGTTGTGCAAGGGCATATTGCCTTTGTCGGGCGGGATGTCAGCCATACCATTGGTAAGAAGACCAAGGTCATCGAAGCGAAGGGACGCTATCTCGTACCCGGTTTGTTGGATGCGCATATGCACGTTGAGTCTGGCATGGTCACAGTGACGGAATTTGTCCGTGCGGTGGCAGTGCGCGGCACGACCGGCATGTTCATCGACCCGCATGAGATCGCGAATGTTTTTGGACTCAAAGGCGTGAAGTTGATGGTGGATGAAGCCCAGAAGCAGCCCATTCATGTTTGGGTGCAGATGCCTTCTTGTGTTCCCTCTGCTCCGGGATTGGAAACCCCCGGCTCTTCAATTGGACCGAAAGAGGTTGCCGAAGCGATGACTTGGAAAGGCATCATCGGCTTGGGTGAAATGATGAACTTCCCCGGCGTTTTCATGAGCGATAAGAAGATGCTCGATGAAATGTCCGCAACGCATGCGGCGGGTAAGACCATCGGCGGACATTACGCTTCGCCCGATCTGGGATTGCCCTTTCACGGCTATGTGGCAGGCGGCGCCGAAGACGACCATGAAGGCACCCGCATGGACGATGCCATTGCGCGCGTCCGACAGGGGATGAAGGCGATGCTGCGGTATGGGTCCGCGTGGCATGATGTGGCAGCGCAGGTCAAAGCGATCACCGAAAAGAAATTGGATTCCCGTCGCTTCTTGCTTTGCACAGATGACTCGCATGCTGAAACATTGACCACCGAGGGTCACATGGACCGTGTCTTGAGGCATGCCATCAGTGAAGGCTTGAACCCGATGACGGCGATCCAAATGATGACCATTAACACTGCGGAGCACTTTGGCTTAACCAAAGCGATGGGCATGATCGCTCCGGGCAGATGGGCGGATATTTTATTAGTGGAAGACTTGATGAACTTCAAAGCGGATCTGGTCATTGCCAAGGGACAGGTGATTGCCGAGAAAGGCGAATGGCAGGTCAAGTTGCCGGTGGTGAAATACCCCAAGTGGGTCACCAACTCCATTCATCTGAAACGCAAGCTCACAGCGGCAGATTTTATCCTTCGGACGAGAGCAGCTCACGGGTCCGAAGTGGAGGCGCATGTGATTGGCGTCATCGAAAATCAGGCGCCTACTCGTCATCTGCGGATGAAGGTCAAAGCCGAGAATGGGGAAGTCAAAGCGGATATCAAACGCGATTTGGCAAAGATCGCCTTGGTGGAACGTCACCGTGCCACAGGCAAGGTAACGGTTGGCTTGGTGAGTGGATTTGAATTTACGCGCAAGTGTGCCATTGGTTCGACGGTGGCGCATGATAGCCATCATATGATCGTGGTGGGAAATGATGATGAAAGCATGGCAATTGCCGCGAATGAATTGGCGAAGAGCGGCGGCGGTCAGATCGTTGTGATGGATGGCAAGGTTATTGGACAGGTCGAATTCCCGATCGCGGGCTTGATGTCGAATGAACGTGCCGACGTTGTGGCGAAGAAAGCCGCGACTGTGCTTTATGGTTTCAAGATGTGCGGCAGTGAATTGAATAATCCGAACATGCAATTGAGCTTGATGGCGTTGGTGGTTATTCCTGAACTCAGAATTTCTGATAAGGGTCTGGTAGATGTGACCCAATTCGATTTCATCCCTGTGTTGGAAGACTAAGAGAGAGCAGATATGGCTAATTTCCCTTTTCAACGATTACAAACCGACCTGGCAGCGCTGATCAATAAAACGCCTGCGGGTCAACGGTTGCCTTCCGAGCCGGAACTCGCAAAACAACTTGGTGTATCTCGGGCAACATTGCGCGAAGCGATGCGTTCCTTTGAAACTCAGGGATTGATCCGGCGCAGGCAGGGGTCAGGAACTTTTGTGGTTGGGAAGGTGGAGGCACTCGACAGCGGTCTTGAATTGCTCGAAAGCCTTGAGACCATTGCAAAGCGCATGGGGCTTGAAGTTTCGGTCAGTGATTTAAGCATTGAAACGGTTTCTGCGGATGCTGAACTTGCCACTTGCTTGAATGTAACTGCCGGAACAAAACTTACCCGTGTTCGCCGTGTCATTCGTGCAGATAGCCGCCCGGTGGCGTACCTTGTGGATACTTTACCCGAAGATGTGTTGCATGCTAAAGATGTCCCTTCGGATTTCCACGGCTCTGTTCTGGACTTTTTGCTGAGTCGCGGTGATCCGTTGACTACCTCACGCGCAAACGTGAGTGCCATTGGCGCAACCGCTGATGTTGCCAAACCTTTGGAGATCCAACGTGGCGATGTCTTATTGCATTTCAATGCTCAGCTCTTCAACTCTGATGCCAAGATCGTGGATTATTCATTGAGCTATTTCATCCCCGGGTACTTCCATTTCCATATTGTGAGACGAGTCGGAAGTTCTTAATTCCTACAACGTGTTCAATAAACTAAAGAATTATGGCGGGTTGTAACCCCGCCTTACTTTCGAACAGGAGAAAAAATGACAGATACAACAAAAGAAATTCAAAAACGAGTGCAGTCTTCTCGTGAAGATATTATCGAATTCATGCGCGATATTGTTGCCATTCCTTCAATGGACTCAAAGATCGGAGAAGTGGGTGAGCGCATTCAAGCAGAAATGAAGAAGTTGGGCTTTGAAGAAGTCCGCTTTGACAAGATGGGCAATACGGTTGGTCGTATTGGTAATGGCAAGCGGGTCATGGTCTATGACTCACATATCGACACGGTGGGAATTGGCGACCCTTCTTCCTGGCAATGGGACCCGTTCAAAGGCAAGGTCGAAGACGGTATTTTGTACGCTCGCGGTGCTTGTGATGAAAAAGGATCCACCCCTGGCATGATCTACGGGCTTGCCATTGCGCGTGACCTCGGTCTACTCGATGGATGGACCGTCTATTATTTTGGCAATATGGAAGAATGGTGCGATGGTATCGCTCCCAATACCTTTGTTGAAGTGGACCCTGGTGTCAAGCCTGACTTTGTCGTCATCGGCGAACCGACCAAGATGATGGTCTATCGTGGACACAAAGGCCGTTTGGAGATGAAGGTGACAGCCAAAGGCAAGTCTGCACATGCGGCATCCAATCATCTTGGTGACAATGCCATCTATAAACTTCTACCGGTCATTGCAGGTATCCGTGACTTGGAACCGAAGTTGGGCGATCATGAATTTCTTGGTCACGGCAAGATCACGGTCAGTGATATGCATGTGAAGACGCCATCCATCAACGCTGTCCCAGATGAAGCGGTGATCTTTATCGACCGCCGCATGACCTTTGGTGAAACCAAAGAACAGGTCAAGAAGCAAGTCGAAGATCTGATCCCTGCAGAATTCAAAGACACGGTCAAACTTGAAGAATTGTTCTACGATGAGCCTTCTTATACAGGCTTCGTCTTCCCCGTGGACAAATACTTCCCGGCATGGGCGTACGAGGAAAATCATCCGTTGGTGCAAGCTGGTCAGGATGCACGCACACGCATCGGTTTACCTGAAGCGAAATCCAGCAAATGGAACTTCTCCACGAATGGTATTTACTGGGCGGGTAAAGCAGGTATCCCCTCCATTGGCTTTGGACCCGGCGATGAAGAGACGGCTCACACTGTCAACGATTCGGTTTCGCTGGAAGACATGGTCAAGGCGACCGAGTTTTATGCGATCCTCCCGAGCTTGATCAAGTAATTAAATTACAGCTATGAAGATTTTAGAGGTAAGACGTCACTCCATTCGCCATTCTGGCGGCGACCATTTGAGTCAAGCTGGTGTTGCACTGGCACGCAAAGTTGGGCAGAGTATCGGACCATTCGATTTTGTAGCAACGTCCTCTTTGCCGCGCGCTTTCGAAACCGCCGTTGCCATGGGATTTGCAGTCACTGAGCAAAATCCGTTAATGAATACATATGGCGGCGCAGTTGAGCGGGAAGCTCCCTGGCCTATGCCGTTCTTCCATTATTCAGAGATCGTCAAGCAGGAAGGGGCTGCTTCAAAATATGCTCATGAATTAATGAATTACTACACAGGCGTTCTCAACCAGATTCCGCAAGGCGGTTCTGCCTTGGTGGTAAATCATGGTGGCGTTGTGGAGTTAGGTGTGGTGGCTTGCTTGCCTACTGTAGATTTTTCGGCATGGGGCGACTCGGTCGAGTATTGTGAAGGCGCCCGCCTCTTTTGGGACGATGGGCAATTCATGCGCGGCGAAGTGCTGCGCGTTCAAAAATAAAAAAATAAGTCTAAAGACAAGGAGACTAAAGTATGCAAACGAATTTTCGCGGTCGTGATTTTATCGGCGACCTCGACTTCTCCAAAGAAGAAGTCGAAACTGTTTTAGATGTGGCGTGGGACCTGAAACGAAAACGCGCATTGGGTGAGTCTCATGCGCTGTTACGCGACAAGACCCTTGCGATGTTGTTCTTCTTCACCTCCACCCGTACCCGTGGATCGTTCGAAGCAGGTATGGCACAGTTGGGTGGTCACGCCGCTTTCATCGATAGCGAAACCACTCAGATCTCGCACGGCGACACTGCCAAGGAGATCGGTGAGATCTTCGGTCGTTATTTCGATGGCATTGCCATTCGCCAATGTGACTGGAACTTTGGCAACAAGTACATTAATGAAGTTGCACAAGCCAGCCGCACACCGATCCTCAATATGCAATGCGACGTGTATCATCCCTTCCAGTGTCTCGCCGACTTGATGACCATTCAGGAAAAGAAGGGCCGCGACCTCAAGAAGAAGAAGGTTGTGGTTTCGTGGGCGTATGCCGCTTCTTATTCCAAGCCCATCTCTGTGCCGCAGTCTCTCATCCTTCAGATGACCCGCTTTGGCTGCGATGTGGTGTTGGCGCATCCACCAGAGTTCAAGCTCATGCCTGAAATTATGCAGCAGGCAAAAGACAATGCCAAGAAGTACGGTGTTGGATTCGATGTGACTGACAATATGGATGAAGCTTTCAAGGATGCGGATGTTGTTTATCCCAAGAGCTGGGGTCCCATGCTCACCACAACCGGCAAAGAAGAAGGCAAAGCACTCATCGACAAATACAAGGATTGGATCACTGACGAACGCCGTATGAAGTTGACCAAAGACGACTCCATTTACATGCACTGTCTGCCCGCTGACCGCGGTTTGGAAGTGACCGATGGCGTGATCGATGGTCCACACTCGGTCGTGTATGACGAAGCTGAAAACCGCTTACATGCTCAGAAAGCGGTCATGGCTCTGACCATGTCTTAATTGAATTGTAGGGGCGGGGACTCATGCCACAACGTGAGATTACCCCGCCCCTGTGCATATTTTTAAAAGGAGACTTTATAAATGACGAAACTTGCTGTCGTCGCTGTGGGCGGCAATGCATTGATCAAGGATGATAAACACGTTACTGTCGAAGATCAGGAAACCGCTCTTCGTGAAACTTCTGTTCATCTTGCAGATATGATCGAGGCTGGCTGGAATCTTGCCATCGGTCATGGAAATGGACCTCAAGTCGGGTTCATTTTGCGCCGTTCTGAAATTGCTGCCAAGGAAGGCATGCATGAAGTTCCGCTCGATGTCTGTGGCGCAGATTCACAAGGTGCCATTGGCTATGAATTTCAACAGGCGCTTCGAAACGAATTTTTCAAACGAAAGATAAACCGCAAGGCTGCAACCGTCATCACCCAAATGCTGGTGGATAAAGATGACGTTGCATTCAAGAAACCGACCAAGCCCATTGGTTCTTTTATGGATGAAGCCGAAGCCAAACGCCGTGAAAAGGAAATGGGTTGGTCTGTGGTTGAAGATGCCGGGCGCGGATGGCGGCGAGTGGTTGCCTCTCCCATGCCGAAACAGATCATTGAATTTGATGCGGTGAAGACCCTGCTTGATGCTCGTCAGATCGTTATCACAGTCGGCGGCGGTGGAATTCCCGTCATAGACCGCGGCGATGGAGAACTGATTGGTACTGCAGCAGTCATCGATAAAGATTTCGCTTCATCTCTTCTGGCGCAGGCACTTAAAGCAGATCTATTCTTGATCGCAACTGCCGTTGAAAAGGTTGCCATCAATTTTGGTAAGCCAGAACAGAAATGGCTTGATAAAATGACGGTCGCTGAAGCCAAAGCCTACCTGGCAGAAGGCTCTCATTTTGCAAAGGGCTCCATGGCTCCCAAGATCCAGGCTGCCATTTGGTATCTTGAAAATGGCGGAAAACAGGCGCTCATCACCAACCCTGAAAGCATTGGGCGCGCCTTGAGAGGCGAAACTGGAACGTGGATCGTTCCGTGACCTAAATGAAGAATCTAACAGACCGTTTGAATAACATCACATTTACACCTCGCAGTACGGTTTGGTTCTTGCTGTTCATAGCCGCGCTGACCTATACACTTTTTTTCTGGCAGCGCGGCTTTTACTGGGATGAATTCCCGTGGGCATGGATCTACTATCGGCTGGGTCCTGCCATGCTTACCAAAACCTTTACCACCAGCCGTCCATTCTGGGGGATGATTTATCAACTGACCATGCCTGTCATCGGTCCCAACCCGTGGATATGGCAATTACTCGCCATAGTCTTACGATGGGTGACAGCCGTCCTCCTTTGGAAAATTTTACGCGCACTTTATCCTGAACATCCCAAACCTGCCTTATGGGCAAGTTTGTTCTTCCTTGTGTTTCCCGGCATGGGGCAGCAGTATATCGCCTTCATGTACAGCCATTTTTATATTGTGCTATCTGCGTTGTTGCTTTCCATGTATCTTGCGATTCGCGCCATTCAAGATGAAAACCGACGCTGGCTTTACTTTGCAATATCTTATGTGCTGGCTTTCGTTAATTTCCTAACGATGGAGTATTTTTACTTCATCGAATTTGGGCTGCTCATTGTTTTTTATCAACTCGTGCCAGGTGACTTCAAAGCACGTGCTAAAAAAGCACTTCTCTATTTCTTGCCCTATCTTGCCATCTTTATTGGCATCACTGTTTGGCGCACTTTCTTCTTTGAATTTCAAAATGCAAGTTATCAATTCGTTTTGCTCGATAAATTGAGAGCGGATCTTTTCACTGGAATCCTTTACTTCCTGAATCAAATCCTGATCAGTTTCTGGCGGACCGTATTTGAAGCCTGGCTCTTGCCATTCCTCACCATTGGCACCACTGGATTTGGACCGCTCACTCTAGCTTTGATGCTGGTCCTGTTATTCTCAAGCATTCTCCTTACTGGAGTTTATCTCTTCGCTTTCAAAGCGGATGACTCAAACGGTATGGATTTTGCTAAACGTGCTGGTTTGGTGGGCTTGGCGTTTTGGGGCTTGTCTGGCGGTTCGGTGTGGATGATCGGCAATTTGCCGCAATTCAATTTCTCGCTTGACCGCTTCATGCTGCCTTTTATGCTTGGCTCCAGCATATTGTTGGCAAGTCTCATCGCATTGATAAAGAGTCCACGCTGGCAAATGATCCTTGTTGCGCTGCTTATTGGTTTTGCAGGGAGTAGACATTTCCGTTTGGAAGAGATCTATCGCAGCGATTGGTTGACACAGCAGGAATTGTTTACACAAATGAATGAGCGGATTCCCGGCTTGAAAAAAGGAACCATCATCCTTGCTAATGACATTCCGGTGACATATTACTCTGACAATTCGCTGACTGGCCCGTTAAACTGGATTTACAGTCCGCCAGGTGAGATGAATGTGATGTTGTACTTTGCATCCATTCGTGTGGGCAAGACCTTGCCAAGTGTAGAGCCGGGTCAACCGCATCAGTTGTATTACATCGGTCCCACTTTTTATGGCAATACCGATAACATCCTTGTGGTGAATTTTGAACCGCCTGGTTGTTTCCGTGTGATCGACCCGGAAGTGGAAGTGGATAATCGCTTGCTGCCGCCTGCGGTGCGAGATGTGGCGCAGGTTTCAAATCAAAGTGTGATCCTTTTTGAGAAACAGAGCCAGTTACCGGACCAGTTTTACGGAGGCGCGCCGGAGGTTGGTTGGTGTCAATATTTCGAGCAGGCTGAATTGGCGCGTCAACAAGGAGATTGGGAAACTGTCACCCGTTTGGGCGATGCAGCATTCTCATTGAGCGATTATCCTAACGACCCGCTGGAACGCTTTGTTTATATTGAAGGGTATGCTCATCAAGGCGATTGGAAAAAGGCGGTAGAATTGTCGAAAGAAACCTACAAGATATCGAAAAATTATGTAGGTCCTTTATTGTGCAGGTTGTGGGGGCGTATTGGTCGAGAGACAGAATCTTCTCCAGAACAGGTTTCTGCGCTGGGTTTGGTTCAAAGTGAGTTTGGGTGCTTACCTTAAAAATACGTTGTTACTTTCTTCACGAATAAATTGCTTGGTAAAATTGTTTAGACAACTGAAAGGAGGTTCGAAAGAAATTTCCACTCTTGACGGTAGTCGAACCAATATATTTCAAAAAGGAGAAGAAGTATGCGTAATTTATTTGCCCGCCTCGCCGTTTTGGCGTTGGCACTGATGCTCGTTCTGTCTGCCTGCGGTGGACAGCCCGCTGCAACTGAAGAGGCGCCTGCCGCCACTGAAGCTGCCCCCGCTGCGACCGAAGAGGCATCTGCTGCCACCGAAGCCGCCTCCGCGGAACCTTTTGTGTTTGGTATGCTGCTCGTTGGTCCTTACAACGACAATGGTTGGAGCCAGGCTCACTATGAAGCCGGTAAGTATGTAGAAGAAAAACTTGGTGCCACCATGCTCTATTTGGACAAGGTGAACCCTGCTGACCGCCCCGGCACAACCCCCGACCAGCTTGCTGAAGAATTGGTTGCTCAGGGCGCTTCCCTCATCATCTTCAACTCTGATGATATGAAGGATGCTTCCACCACATTCGCCAAAGCAAACCCTGATGTGTTCGTCATCATGGCATCTGGCGATCAGGTTTGGGAAGATGGCAAGGCATTTGAAGCGATGCCCAACCTCATGAACATCATGGGACGCATGGAATACGGCAAGATGATGGCTGGATGCGCTGCTGCTCTTGGTTCTGAAACCGGTAAGATCGGTTACCTTGGACCCTTGATCAATGACGAGACCCGCCGCCTCGCCGCCTCTGCCTACCTCGGTGCGAAATACTGCTATGAGAAGGCTGGTAATGACCCTGCTTCCCTCGAATTCAAAGTTACATGGATCGGCTTCTGGTTCAACATCCCTGGTGTGACCCTCGATCCTGTTCAGGTCTCCAACGATTTCTACACCACTGATTACGATGTAGTGATCTCTGGTATCGATAATCCTGTCAACCTCGGTGAAGCCGCGAAACTCAAGGCTGAAGGCAAGAATGTCGCGGGCGTTGCCTATGACTATGTTGCCGCTTGTGAAGCTGCACCTGATGTGTGTCTGGGTGTTCCGTACTTCAACTGGGGTCCGGAATATGTGAAGGCGATCGCTTCTGCTGCGGATGGTTCATGGCAGTCTCAGTTCCTCTGGGTTGGACCAGACTGGGCTGACATCAACAATCCCGACACATCCACAGTTGGTTTCGAACAGGGACCAGCACTGGCTGAAGATGATGCCGCTGTGTTGGATGAATTCATTGCCGAGCTCGCGGGTGGACTCAACCTTTGGACGGGTCCGATCAACCTGCAAGATGGAACTGCCTACCTCGCCGACGGCGAAGTTGCAACTGACCAGCAAATTTGGTATCTGCCGCAACTTCTCGAAGGTATGGAAGGCTTGAGCGCAGCAGAATAATGTAATTCCCTTTGTAGGGGCGCGGTTATCGCGCCCCTACATTTTATATAACCCATCATGGAGGATCCGCACCACCATGAAAGTCGAACTGAAGAACATTCATAAGCACTTTGGCAAGACACATGCCAATAAAGGCATCAATCTAACCATCCCTTCAGGAACAATTCAAGGTATTTTGGGGGAGAATGGTGCAGGGAAAAGCACCCTAATGAAGATCCTTTCGGGCTTCATTCAAGCTGACCCCGGCAGTGAAGTTTTGTTGGATGGCAAACCTGTTTTTATGGATTCTCCCGCCAGCGCCATTAAGTATGGTGTGGGAATGCTGCATCAGGACCCATTGGACTTCCCGCCCATGAAGATCCTGGATAATTTTTTGCTTGGTATTCCAGGTTCATTTTTCCCGAACAGAAAAGAAGCCATACAGGATTTCAACCTGCTGGCAAAAGAGTATGGTTTTGCATTCGACCCTGAGAATTACGTAGACTCTCTAACGGTTGGTGAACGCCAGCAGTTGGAGATCATGCGTTTGTTATTCCTTGGCGCGCGTATCTTTATTTTGGATGAACCGACGACCGGTATCAGCGCGAGCCAAAAGGAAAAATTATTTGCCACTCTCAAAAAATTCCCCGAACAAGCAATGACGGTTATCTTCGTCTCGCACAAGTTGGAAGATGTTGAAAATCTGTGCGACCAGGTGGCTGTTCTACGCGGTGGGGAATTGGTGGGAGAAATGAAACCGCCTTATAGCACGCCGAAATTGGTGGAGATGATGTTTGGTAAGGTGGTGACATTAGGCGATCGTCAGCCTGCAAAGACCGGCGACTCGGTGTTATCCCTTCATAACGTTGCTCTTGAAGACACCCGCCTTAAGATCAAAGATATCAACCTCGACTTGCGCGCCGGCGAAGTGATCGGACTCGCCGGTTTGGAAGGCTCCGGACAAGGCATGTTCATGCGGGCTTGTGCGGGCCTTGTACGCCCTGTGGGTGGGAAAGTCATGCTCAAGGGAAAGGATTTGACAGGCAAGTCGTATCATGTGTTCAAACGTGAAGGTGTCAATTTCCTTCCCGCTGCAAGATTGGAAGAAGGGTTGGTTCCCGGTTTGAGTTTGACCGACCATTTTGTTCTTGCGGAAGAGCCGAAAGGAATTTTTATCGACCGTGCCTATGGACAAAAACTTGCAGATGATCGCATCAAGTCTTTCAATATTCGAGGTACACCCAACAGCACAGTTGAGTCGCTTTCGGGCGGCAATCAACAGCGGGCCGAGTTGGCGCTTCTGCAAACTCCGCTTTCGCTCATTTTGTTAGAGCACCCAACCCGCGGCTTGGATATTGAATCGGTCATCTATATTTGGAGCAAACTCAAAGACCGCTGCAAACAGGACGGCGCAGCGATCATCTTCATTTCATCTGATTTGGAGGAAGTCTTGCAATATAGCGACCGCCTTTTGGTATTTTTCAGCGGCAAGGTTTCAGAACCGATTGATGCGGCGACGACCAGCGCGGAACAATTGGGACAATTGATCGGCGGCAAGGGTTGGCCTCAAAAAGGAGGCTCTCATGCTTAAGACAAAAGCTGGTGGATTTGTCTTTCAATTGGTCGCTTTCCTGCTGGCAATGGGATTTGTATCGTTGATCCTTCTTGCAGTAGGTGCTTCACCCATGGAAGCTTACAAGAACATGTTGACCGGCTCTGTCGGTTCGATGCGTAAATTTGCCGAAGTGTTGGTTTCCTTCGTCCCGATGTTATTGGTGACGGCGGGCTTGCTTATTACATTCTCGGCGGGGCTTTGGAATATTGGTGTGGAAGGACAGATCGTGTTGGGCGCTATTGGTTCGGTTTGGGTGCTGCGTCAGTTCGTGGATAGCACATTGTCACCTGCGCTCATTATTGCTCTTTCCATAGTAGGTGGGATGGTTGCAGGCGCCTTGTGGGCATCTCTTGCGGGTGCGTTGAAAACTTTTGGTGGTGTCAACGAGATCTTTGGCGGCTTGGGCTTGAACTTCGTCTCCACCGCGCTGACGTTGTACCTCATCTTTGGTCCGTGGAAGCGTGAAGGGGTGGCGTCCATGAGCGGAACAGAACCTTTCCCAGATGCTTTTTCTCTACCACAATTGCCAGACCTACGCATTAGTCCATATGCTTTGGTGATCGCTTTGGTCGCCATTGTCATTGTGTATTTCATCTTGCAAGGTACTTATTTCGGCTTGAAGATCAAAGCCGTGGGCAAGAACATCCGCGCCGCGTATTTGCTTGGCATCCCAACCTGGCAGTATTCCCTGTATTCCTTCCTGATTTGTGGAGCTTTGGCGGGTGTTGCAGGTGCTTTGCAGGTGACAGCGGTGTATCACCGACTCATCCCATCCATTTCCAGCGGATATGGTTATCTGGGGTTGATGGTGGCGATGCTTGTCAACTATCAAGCGATCTGGGCAGTGCCAGTGGCGTTGTTCTTTGCTGCATTGAACATCGGCAGCATTCAATTGCCCATCGTTATGAAATTAGATTCATCCCTTTCGGGTGTGTTACAAGGTGTGTTGGTGTTGTTCGTTCTGCTCACCGAAGGCGTTCGTCAAAAATTCGTGAAGAAGGCGTGAGGCAACTATGAATCAAGAAACCCTTCTCGTTGGTTTGGCGGGCGTGCTCGCTGCAGCAGCTCCCATCGTTTTTGCAGTGATGGGGGAGACCCTCTCTGAGCGGGCTGGCGTGATCAACCTCTCCATGAACGGAACGATCCTGCTTACCGCCATGAGCGGATTTGCTGTGGCATACACAACAGATAGTTTGATCCTTGGTTTTCTCGCTGGAATGTTGATCGGGGCACTCGTAGCCCTGGTGGTTGCATTTGCTAGTATCACACTCAAACAATCACAGGTAGCGATCGGGTTTGTATTAGCGCTCACTTGTCGTGATCTTGCGTACTTCCTCGGCAATCCATTCATGGGTGTTTCCGGTCCGCGTTTGCAGGCAACACCTATTCCTGGATTAAGCGATATTCCTTTTCTAGGTCCGCTTTTCTTCAAGCAGGAAGTGATCACCTATGTCAGTTATCTTGCCATCTTCCTTGCATGGCTTTGGATCTATCGCACTCGTCCGGGGTTGATGCTGCAAGGTATTGGTGAGAAACCTGCGGCAGCTTATATCCGCGGTGCGAACGTCAATGTGATGCGTTATGTGTATACCGTCATCGGCGGTGCATTGATCGGGTTGGCGGGACCAACCTACTCGCTGGGTGTCCGTGCTGGATGGATGGGAACAATCTCGGGCTTGGATGGAATCGGGTGGATCGCTCTTTCCATCACCATCTTTGGCGGTTGGAATCCTGCTCGTGCCGCGTTTGGTGCCTATTTATTCGCCTTCTTGCAGTGGCTCGGATTGGTCTTGCAACCTGTGCTTACCCAAGTCCCTTCGCAGGTCTTGCAGGTTGCGCCCTTCCCGTTGATGATCCTGACCCTGTTGCTTGTCAACATTGGCAACGCCGAATGGGTCGAGCGGACCTTGGCAGCCATGCCAGAATCCGCGCGCAAATTCACAGCAAAGGTGTTGCGAGCCATGCGGGCATCACCGCCTGCGGCATTGGGTGTGCCATTCGAACGAGATTAATTCACTAAAGGACTCTCAAACGAGAGTCCTTTTCAATTACTTCAAAAGGGGTATTTCATGGCTGTGTTTATATCGGGTAAAATCAAGCCTCGAAGAGGAATCACATGAATAAATTCAACGGATATCGTTGTTCGATCTGCGGAAGCGAGTATTTACCCGGTCAGGTCACCTACACGTGCCCAAAGGATGGCGGGAATCTTGATGTCGTCCTCGACTACGAAACCATAAAAAAGAAATTTCAACCTGAAGATATTATTTCGCGCACAGAAGCTTCGCTGTGGAGATACCTGCCGCTGTTGCCGGTCAATGAACCTGCAGGTGACTCTACCCCCTTGCACGCCTCCGGCTGGACCCCGGTCTTTGCGCTGCCACGATTAGCCGAGAAACTACACTTGAAGCATCTCTGGCTCAAGGATGAGTCGCGTAACCCCACCGCTTCGTTCAAGGACAGGGCAAGCGCCCTTGTGGTCACTCGCGCTCGCGAGATCAAATCAGAGATCGTGGTCACCGCTTCGACGGGTAACGCAGGAGCTGCATTGGCAGGTATGGCTGCTGCGGTCGGGCAAAAAGCCGTCATCTTTGCGCCCAAGACTGCTCCGCAAGCGAAGGTGGCACAGTTACTTATCTTTGGTGCAAAAGTCATCCTGGTGGATGGGTCTTATGATGATGCCTTCGATCTTACAGTGAAAGCCTCGAATGAATTTGGCTGGTATTGCCGTAACACGGGCTACAACCCATTTACATTGGAAGGCAAAAAGACAGCTGCTTTTGAGATCTGGGAATGGTGGATCGAAGCGCATCGAGAATGGCATAAGAAGGATAGTGCCTTGGATGATCATCCTCCTCTTACCATTTTCGTTTCAGTGGGGGATGGCAACATCATCTCTGGTATTCATAAGGGTTTCAAAGATTTGTTCGCTCTCGGTTGGATTCCCAACATGCCTCGCATTATCGGCGTACAGGCTGAAGGGTCGGCAGCGATCGCGAATGCTTTTCATGCAGGGACGGAAACCATCACGCCTGTTTCTGCCACGACCATTGCAGATAGCATCTCAGTTGATCTACCCCGTGACGGCGTCCGTGCGGTTCGTGCAGCCCAACAAACCAATGGGACGTATATTACGGTGAAAGATGAAGACATTATCAAGGCGATCGCCGAGCTGGGTACCATGGGCGTCTTTGCTGAACCGGCTGGGGCAACTGCCTATGCTGGGTTGGTCAAGGCAACAACCTTGGGCGTGGTCGGAGGCGATGACCCTGTCCTTATGGTGAATACTGGCAGTGGATTGAAAGATGTTCGAGCGGCCTTGCAGGCTGTGCAATCCGCTCCTGTGATCGAACCAACTTTAGAAGCGGTGAAAAAAGTCCTATGAAAAAAAGTATCGACCAATGGAGTCTGCCCTTTCGTTATACGATGGGGATCATTATCTTTATTCTTGTTGTAGCTTTCGTGATCTATGCGGGCGAAGCAGTGACGATGTTTGTGATCGCTGCATTCGTTGCCTATCTCATCAGCCCGGCTGTGATGTTCCTGATGGAACGGACAAAGCTGTCACGGACTGCTGCAGTCAACATTGTGTACTTTACTGCACTGATCGTGATGGTGGGCATTCCCGCCACACTCACACCGATCTTTTTTGATGAGATCCAGCTTGTGGCGCAAGACCTGCTTGAACTTTCAGAAGAGTTGAGCGGATTCCTTTCCGAACCGATCAAGCTTGGCGGAGTCGTGTTGCATCTGGAGCAGGTGGGGGAAAGCCTCGCCCATTTTCAAGAGAACATGTTAACGCCGCTTCCTGAAGAGGCGCTTGAACTTTTGGAAGCCACATCCATCAATGTTTTGTGGTTTTTGATCATTCTCGTCAGTGTGCATTTGTTCATGACAGAATGGCCCCGCATTCGTACATGGATGATCCATCTTGCTCCTGAACAATATCAAAAAGAAATGGGCGAATTGTACAGCCGCCTTCGCAACGTGTGGATGGCATACCTGCGCGGACAGATCGTGTTGATGTTGGTGGTGGGTATTGTCTTTACGATCGCATGGGCAGCCATCGGTATTCCGGGGGCGTTGGTATTAGGTGTGATCGCTGGTCTATTCACCTTGGTGCCAGATGTAGGACCCACAGTGGCGGCAGCGATCGCGATCGGTGTTGCCTTGTTGGAAGGTTCCACTTGGATTCATCTCTCAGATGACCCGACAATGAATAACCTGATCGTTGGCGGGATCGCCCTGGTGTTATATCTCGTTTTGATCAACCTCAAGAACTTCTTCGTCCGTCCTATCATTATGGGACGCAGCTTGCATATGAATGAAGCGTTGATCTTCATCGCCATTCTGACAGCCACCATCTTGTGGGGCATCTTAGGAGCGTTGTTGATCGTGCCTGTTATGGCATCAGTTTCGGTTATCATGGAATACTTGCGCCGACGAATTCTTGGATTACCTCCATTTGCTGACAATGGCGAGAAGCAATTCAAAGCGCCGCCGGAAGAGATCCAAAAACGGTCTTTAAAATTCCCTGCAAAGGATAAACGGAAAAAATAGCTCATGAAAATCACGTATTCGATCATTGCCCCGATCTATAACGAGATCGACAATCTCCCTGAACTCTATCGCCGTATAAAAGAAGTCATGGACTCCAGTGGTGAGCCATGGGAACTTGTGCTTGTGGATGACGGCTCGACAGACGGCTCTACTGATAAGATCCGCGAGTTGGCTGAAAAAGATAAGACCGTACGCCCAGTCATTTTTGCACGCAATTTTGGTCATCAGATCGCGATCACTGCTGGGTGGGACTTTGCCCGTGGAGATGCCATTGTCATCATCGATGCTGATTTGCAAGACCCGCCGGAAGTTATTCTGGAACTTGCCAAGAAATGGAAGGAAGGCTACGAGGTTGTCTATGCGGTTCGCGGCGAGCGTGAAGGCGAATCCTGGTTCAAGTTATGGACGGCTTCTATGTTCTACCGCCTTATCTACCGCATCACCGATGTGAAGATCCCCGTTGATACCGGCGATTTCCGTTTGATGGATCGCAAAGTGGTGAATGTACTCAAACAGATGAAGGAACGCCATCGCTTTCCGCGTGGTATGTCTGCATGGGTGGGATTCAAACAGATCGGCGTTACTTACAAACGAGCCGCCCGTCATGCTGGTGTGACGAAATATCCGTTCAAGAAAATGTTCCGCCTTGCCATCAATGCCATTACAGGCTTCTCGTACTTTCCATTGCAGGTGGCAACCTATGTAGGTTTTGTCTCTGCAGGAATCTCCATTCTTGCCATCCCTGTTGTTGCCATTTTGCGCCTTGCTGGCTCCCATTTCTTTGAAGGGCAAACAACAACGCTAATTTCTGTACTATTCCTCGGTGGTGTTCAGTTGATATCTTTGGGCGTCCTGGGTGAATATGTGGGTCGCCTTTACGACGAAGCCAAAGGCAGACCTCTCTATATTGTTCGCGACGCGCCAGAAGAAAAATAACCTTTTTGTAAATTGTTCATTACGCATCACGGAAAACGTGATGCGTAATATTATCTCCCTATGATGTCTCTCTCTTTTCTCAAAGACCGCTCGTTTCTGCGCGAAATGTTAACCATCGCGCTCCCGATCTCATTTCAGCAGCTCATCAATGCCTCACTCAACATGATCGATGTCATCATGGTAGGACAGCTGGGCGAAGCTTCCATTGCGGCACTTGGTTTATCGAACCAGGTGTTCTTTGTTTTTATCCTTTTGCTTTTTGGCCTCACCAGCGGCATGGCGATCTTCACTGCGCAGTTCTGGGGCAAGCAAGAGGTGGACCCGATCCGCAAAGTGTTGGGGATGTGTCTCGCCATAACTTCAGCCATTGCGCTTCTATTCACACTTGCCACCACGCTTATGCCGCGTACGGTTTTGGGCTTTTACACCAACGATACCGAAGTCATCGAGATCGGCGCGTCATATCTAAGCATTGTTGGCTTTTCCTACATCCCAGTTGCGATCGCCACCTCTTATATTGCGACGTTGCGCAGCATTCACCTTGTCAAATTGACGGTGGTCGCCACCATCTCTGCTTTGGTCTTCAAGACGATTCTCGGATATATCTTGATCTTCGGCATGTTCGGATTGCCCGCCCTTGGTGTTCGTGGCGCAGCCATTGGCACCGCCTCCGGCTGGACCTTGGAACTGATTCTGCTTCTCATCCTTGTCTACACTCAGAAGACTCCTCTCGCCGCCAACCCATTGACCTTTTTCTCCTTCGACTTTTCATTCTTCGGGCGTGTTCTCAAAACAACCCTGCCTGCGCTCGCCAATGAAATGTTCTGGTCGTTGGGTATCACGACTTACAATGCCATCTACGCCCGCATTGGAACCGATTCTATAGCTGCCATCAATGTCAATGCGACCATTGAAGAGCTTGGCTTTGTTGTCTTCATGGGGTTGGGCAATGCCTGTGCTGTAATGGTTGGAAATCGCATTGGGGCAGGGAAGAAGGAAGAGGCCTTTGAAACCGTCCGTCGAGTGGTGATCTTGGCTATGCTTTCCGCATGGACCGTTGGCTTGCTCGTATTCCTCTTGCGAGATGTGGTTGTTAACTTGTACGACCTTTCGCCCAGCGGCGAATATAACGTCCGCATGTTGATGTTGATGATGGCATGTACACTATGGATCCGCATGTTCAATTTTTCGACCTTTATCGGTGCTTTGCGTGCTGGCGGTGACACCCGCTTTGCGCTTCTGATGGAATTATGTTCCATCTGGTTGATCGGTGTCCCGGCGGCTTATATTGGGGCATTTGTTCTGCACTTCCCCGTATATATTGTCTATCTCATGGTCGCGTTGGAAGAGGTTGCCAAAGCTTTCGTAAGCGGATGGCGAGTTTATTCAAGAAAATGGATTCATGACCTCGTGAATGTATAAAAAATTGGACGCTCAAGCGAGCGTCCAATTTTTTTATTAATCTGCTTGGATATTTATTGGGATAGCTTTTTGCCGTTGCCAGCGCTGCCAAACAAGGAAGATGATTCCTGCCAGTAGGGCAGTACCAAAGGCGTAGGGTCCCGCTTGTTTGACAATGCCGCTGATGATGTGCCATTCATGCCCGAGAAAATACCCGATGCTGATGAAGACCGTACACCAAATATATGCTCCGCCGAATGTGGCGAGCGCAAACGTAGGGTAGGGCATGCGCGTCAGCCCGGCTGGAATGGCAACCAACATACGAATTCCCGGTAATAATCTGCCTAGAAAAATGAACTTGGTACCATGCTTTTCTGCAAGATGTTCCACCCGCTGCATATGGCGCAGATCGATCCTGAAAAATTTGGCAACCCGCTCCACGAGTGGACGTCCGCCCATGCGTGCCGCCCAATATAAGATGGATGCACCGAGCACACTTCCCACTGCGGCAAATAACCCGCCCAGGAACACGGTGGAAAAAGGCAGGCTATGCGCGTCGATCAGCATCCAGCCAGCCAGGGCAAGCACCACTTCGCTGGGAGCGATGCCCGTCGCATTTTCGATGATCATAATGATGGTGACACCGAACCAGCCGAGTTCATCATATAGAAATTGAAGTGTATTAAGTATTGTTCGTTCAAGTTGGTCGATCATTCTTGTCTCATCTCTAAGGTTTAGTGACTTTTATATGGTACATAAGAAAGTTAAGGAATGGTTTAAATATGATGAGAAGAGAATTAATTGAATTGCACCTTCAACGTGATAAAGCTGCCACCTCGAATTTTCCCGAGTGCAGCGAACATATTGAACAACCAGCCGTATTTTTTGTAGAAAAGTTCATTTGTGTGCTTCAAGTCTTCATCGGATTCAAGGATCACTACATTAGCGGATGTCCATTCACCTGTGGATTCACCCGTTGCGGTTGAAGGTGCAATGCGCACGCTGCCGTCCCGGCGGATACGCTTTACTTTGCCGGACCCGTTTGAGGTCCAGACTCGAAGCGTGTCTCCATCCTGTGCGAACCAGACTGGAGTTTTGACTCCCTCTCCATTTTTGCGGTAGGTCTCGAGATTAATATATTGTTGATTCTTGAATTGTTCGATGTGCTTCATGGCAGACCTTTGTAATTGTTGGATTTCCAATCTTCAAAACGTTTCGTACCGAGCTTGGACAATATGAGTGTCATACCGAAACCGATGAGGACATTGGTGATGAAAAAGAATAGCACTTCTTCCAAAGGCAGGATATTGAAGAAGATGATGCCTGTTGTTTGTTCTTTGGAGATGGACCAGGTGGTGTCTGTCAGCGCGATAATATCCATAAGTGAGAGGTACAAGCCGGGGACAAAGATCGATGTAAAAACCAACTTGCGGTAATGCCAAAGGATATCTGCTCCAAAAAGAATTTGCGGAAAGATGGCAGGCAGTGCCCAGAAAAGGATGATGGAGAGATAGGTCATCTCAACGCCGCCGAAAAAGAACAGGTAGGTGAAGATTCCCCAAAGAACGAATAGAACGCTAAATGAAATAATGCGCCCGGTTTTGCTGGGCTTGAATTCTTTTTGGGGTTCAGGGATGCGCCTTGCGAGGAACCACCACCATAACCCGGCAAGGATGGTCTCAAGTACAAAGAAGGTATATTCTTCGATGGGTACATAGCCAATGACGATGCCGGTGACGAGGTCTGGGTTGTAATACCAAACGCCTGTGGCAACCAGATAGTTATCCCATGGGGTGGTATACACCACCGCGAGAAATACATGGACAAAGATAATGATCCACACTGCTTTGCCATTTTTAAAGCCCAATGTGGGGCGGTTATTTTTATTGTCCCACCACGTGATGACAAGAAAGATCAGGATAGGGATCACAAGAAAGCGTAAGAGAAATCCAAAGTAGGTCATAATATTTTGTTCGTCACTTAATCCAATAATTTGGTAGTTGTTCACCTAAAATTCACGTTTCACTTTTTACTGAACACGGGCACTGGCTGCTGGTCACTTCCTTCGCCTTACCTTCATCATCACACCTGGTCTTGGCTCGAGCGTAGCGCCCATGTGTGCGTGGATGGGGTGACCTGTAAATTCGAAACGGAAGGTTTTTAGCAATTGCGCGATGACAATCCGCGCCTCAGCTTGACCGAACGCCGCGCCGATACAGGCCCGCGGACCGCCGCCAAATGGAATGTAGCTCATGGGCGGAGTTTTTCGTCCATGAGCGAAGCGATCGGGACAGAACTGCTCGGCATTTTCCCAGATCTCCGGATCGCGGTGGGTGAGGTAGATGGAGTAAAACATACGCTCACCAGCGGGAATATTTCCTTCCGTAAATTCCATTTCTTCTGCCACGCGACGGTTGCCAATATGAATGGGCGGATACAGCCGCAGCGATTCTTTGATAACGTTATCCAGTAATTGATATTTTCCTTCTGCATGGTCAACTTCTTGCAGCACGTTCTCATGGATTTCAGGATGCTGCCCCAATAGCGCAAAGGTCCATGCAAACAAGGCGGTAGATGTATCATGCCCGGCAATAAGCATCGTCAACATCTGGTCGCGGATGATGTCATTGCTCAACCCCGCATCGATAAAATGTTGTAAAAAATCATTTGTCTTTCTTTCGTCCTTCCTTCTTTCATCAATGATCGCATACATATAATCATCGATCACCTTCAATGACTTGCCGTATCCAATGCGAGGTATCTTTCGCCACAGGATCCATGCTCCCGGTGAAATGTATTGAATGGTCTTGAGGATCGGATTCCATATCTTTGGAATGTCATCCCACGCATCTTTGTTGAACAAGGTCTGCATGATGATGAGCAAAGCGATCTTTCGTCCTTCGACCAGCATATCCACGGTCTGACCGTCCTGCCAGGTGGACATGACCCTTTCGGTCTGTTGGATCATCATGTCGGTGTAATTCGATAATTGCGAAGGATGGAATGGCGTTTCCATCAGACTGCGATAGTGATCGTGTTCTTCGCCATCAGTGACCAGCACACCGCGCCGTAGCAGATCGGTGACCGGGTCAGTATTTCGCCAAAGCAATTTGTTCCGGTCGGTGACCAGCACCTTGCGTGCGGCTTCTGGTCCAAAGACGAGATAGGGACGAAAACCGGGAAGGGGGATCTGAAAGAATCGTCCCGCATGCTTTGCCATTACTTTCAATGGACCGAGCGGAGATCGTTCTTGGAAGAGCGCTCGTAAAGCAGCTCGACCAGTATCAGGAGAAAGTTGTTCTGCCATGTTTATTTCCGAAGAAAATCTTGCACTGCTTGCATGAACTCGTCCGGGCATTCTTCGTGCGGCAGATGTCCACATTGGGGGATGACAGCCAGGGCAGCATTGGGTAATTCTTCTGCTAGGCGCAAAGACTGTTCGGTTGGAACGATGCGGTCATCATCACCCGTGATAACAAGAATGGGCAGCTCAAACTCTTTCACTCGCTCCGCCAAACCGCTTTCACGGCTGGAAAGGGTCAATTCCCACAAGGCTTTGTCCCAGTTTTCTACTTGAAGCGGCTTCTGATAACCGTCAAACGTTGCTTGCGAGATCTTGCGTGGGTCATGCCAGGCTGTCTTGATAAATTCCACGCCTTGGGCTTGGATCTGTCGTGCAAAAAGCGGACCCAAATGACGCATCTGTGGAGTACCCAACACTGGACGAATCCAGGCTGGCGCGCCTCCACCTGCGTACACGGCTGGGTCAACCAGAATGAGGCTTTCAATACGCTCAGGATATTTCAACGCCGTCAACATGGAGACTGTGCCGCCAGCGGAGTTCCCAACCAAAGTTGCTTTTTCAACCCCAAGCGCATCCATCAAGCCAATGACGAGTTCCACTTGCGCATCCTGACTGTATGGGTTTTCACCTTCCCATTCCAGCGGACGTTCAGTTAGACCAAAGGCGGGACGGTCATATGCGATCACCGTACCATACTCTGCGAGGGGAGTGGTCACCTCGTGCCATGAGAACAAACTTGCACCAAAGCCATGCAACAATATGAGAACAGGTTCACCCGTTCCGTAAATTTTGTAATGCACGTTCACGCCGTTGACTTCGATGAACTTACTGTCTTCGTCCGCTAAACTTTCTGCTGGGACTGTATTTTCCAATGGTGGCACTGGGATGAGAAATGGCACAATGAGTAACAGAACAAGAATTACGGCAAGGACACCGCCTGTTATTTTAAGAATTCGTTTTTTCATAATGATCCTTCGAGAACGTAACATCCCGCTTGGGTTGGGTGATCTTCCACAAGTGAACCCGGCTTCACAGTACGGATGAGCCAGTGCACAAGCCAGTCTCCGCCTGCGGCTGAAGTATGCACAAGGCTGAACCAGAGCCAGTTGGTATCTCCACTCATCAGGCTGTATATGTAGGGCAGGACCCCAACCACCAGCCCCGGCATGACCGCGCCAATGTGATACGCGTTGACCTCTAGCGGCTCTGTTATATGACAATAGGGTGTGAGGGTTTTGGTTTGAAACCCAAAATTAATGGAAGCCCAAGGCTTGCGCCCGGCAAATGCCCACGCAACCCCATGAACGATCTCATGAAGTACCACGCCCAGAATTATGGCCAATAACAAAAGCAAAAAATTCCATTCACCAGACGCATCGGGTGATCGGTGTAATTGGTCGAACAGGATGAATTGTAAGACCACCACAGGGATCCCGATGAAAAGCACAACGATGTTTGCGCGTTCCATCGAAACAGATAGATCGCGTTTGTTCATCGTACTTTTTCCTTCGAAATGCTATATGCGTTCAATGTGCGTTCTTTGACCACTTCTCGGTCTACGATCGGTTCAGATGGATAACCAGATACCTTTAGATCATACTCCCATGGGGCATGAATTTGTTTTGCGTTTATTTTTTCCAGCTCTGGCACCCATTTGCGGATGTAATCTCCGTTCGGGTCGAACTTGGCACTCTGCAGCACCGGGTTGAAAATACGGAAGTACGGCGCGGCATCTGTTCCTGTGCCAGCCGTCCATTGCCAGCCGCCATTGTTGGGGGCGATGTCGCCGTCGAGCAGGTTTTGCATGAACCAATCTTCACCCCAACGCCAATCGATCAACAAGTCTTTGACGAGGAAAGACGCAACGATCATGCGTGCGCGATTGTGCATCCAGCCGGTTTCCTTGAGCTGGCGCATCGCCGCATCTACCACGGGGACGCCTGTTTCGCCCCTCTTCCACGCTCCAAACTCTTTGGCATTATTCCGCCAGGGGATGTTCGCTAGTGAACGGTTGAAAGAGGTCTTGGCGACATATGGGAAGTGATACAGGATCTGAATGTAGAACTCACGCCAGATGAGTTCGTTCAACCAGATCTCTGCGCCTTTTGAATTCGCGTGCTGTGTACTGCGTGATGCATCCACGGTTTGACGTAACCCCACCATGCCAAAGCGGATGTATGGCGAGAGAGATGACGTTCCATCCAAGTCCATGCGGTTACGGTCGTCGTGGTATTTCGAAATCGTGGATTGTGTAAATTGGTCGAGGCGGCGCAAGGCTTCAGCTTCACCGGCAGGGAAGATGGGGTTGGGTGTGAATGCAGGCATCGGCTCAGAATGGATCCCTTTTGGGGTATTCAGAGTTTCAGGCGCGGGGAGTAACTTGATCTTGGTTAACTGCGCCTTCCATACTTTGGAATATGGTGTGTACACCGTGTAAGGTCTGCCATCTTGCTTGAGGACATTTTTAGGGTGATGAACGGTCTGTCCTTGAACCAAGCGCAAGGGCAATAGCTTTTGGATCAATCCATCACGCCTGCGGGCGTAGGGTGTGTAATCCTCCTCGGCGTAGATCGCTTCGGCTTTGACTTCGTCAAACAGGTGACGCAGGGCATCAATGGGTTTTTCCTTGCGAATGACGAGATATGAACCGCGTTTGCGTAAGTCTTTATCTAATGCAGATAAGCCTTCGTAAAGAAAGCTCTTACGGCGTGGAGATAGGTTTTCAAAAGCCGGGTCGAGGATAAAGACCGGCAGGACAGAACCAGACTCGAGCGCGGAATGAAGCGCGGCATTGTCCGTCAAACGTAAATCTCGGCGAATCCACCATATATTTGTCATAGGTCGAGGATTCCATCTTTTCCATCTTGGATGGCTTGATAGACAGCATCTGCAAGCGCGGCAGGTGTCAGAGCATTCTTGGGCATGGAGAAGGGGACTTTACTCCAAAAGGCAGTATCCACTGCGCCGGGGCGCACAACCAGTGCTTTGCGGCGCGTCTCTTTGCGCAGGGCTTCGGCGAAGGCTTCGAGACCGGCTTTGGCAGCGGCATACGCACCCAACCCAGGCAGTCGCAAACGTTCATGCACTGCGCCGATGAATACAAAGCGGGCATGCTCAGCAAGATGGGGCAGGCTGGCCTGCGCGGTGAGAAAAGCACCAGTGAGGTTGGCGTTGAGGATACGGTTCCAATCTTGGGGAGTGGACTCAGCGGTTTTGATCGAGGCGATATCGCCTGCGGTGTAGAGATAGATGTCGAAAGGATTTGCCATGCTGCCAGCCATGCGCGCCGCCCCCGCGACCTGGGATGCATTGGTCACATCGGTAGCGATGACATGCGGAGTGATGGCTTTCATGTCGGAGGGTTGGCGCGAAACGGCAACAACAGTATGCCCTTCGTTGACGAATTTTTGGCTGAGTGCTTTGCCCATGCCGCCTGCTGCTCCCCAAATGAGGATATTCATGACGTCTCCTTTTTGGATGATGATGTGATTTCCAGTAGAGCTTTGTCTTTGTGCTTGGCTTCAAGCATTAAGTCAAATTCACCAAGTGAGCTCCAGCGTTTGGTCCATTCTTTGAACTCTGCTGGGTCTGCTTCATCGGCATGATTGCCGACCTTGCCGCCTTTGGCTTGCGAAGAAAAATGGACTTTCGGATTTCCATCGCGTTTCAACCATGTGGCAAACACCTTTTCGAGCAATTCTTCGAGTTGACCTTCGCCTGGGTTGGCGGAGTAATGCAGGTTGTCGAATATGACCGGAAGTTTTGTCTGCTTGGAAATGGCAAGCGCATCGGCGGGGGTGTAGCTGCGTTCATCATTTTCGATCACAACGCGGTGACGGAGATCTATGGGCAGGGTGTTTACCGTTTCACAAAAACGCTTCATGGCGGCAGGTTTATCACCATAGGTACCACCAAGGTGAATGACGATCTTGCAGGTGGTGTCCATGCCAAGCTCATCGAGAAACCGTGTCGAATAGGTCAACTCATCGATGGCACGCGAGACGATGGCAGCATCTGGGGAGTTGAGCACGGTGTACTGACCCGGGTGAAACGACAGCCGCATATCATTGGTCCGTGCAAATTTGCCGATGGATATGAGCTCGTCTTTGAATTCCTGCCACCATTTGATCGTATTAACCGGATGTGAACCGAAGGGAATCACGCTTGAACCAATGCGAAATAAATGCCAGCCATGCTCCAAATTGTGTTCGAGAATGGCGCACAGGTCTGCAAGGTTTTGGGCGATCAAACCACGCAATTTTTCAGGGGTCGCTGTGCGCAGAATCGTCTCATGGTTGGTGGTGCGATTGATGAGCAAAGAGACACACGGGTATCCAATTCGTTGCAGTGGCATGATGGCGGGGCTATCTTTCTATGCGGGTTGAGGTGAAGGGCTCAGAGCATCAATCCACATGACACGTACAAGAGCATGCGTCACCGCAGCTTTGTCGTTGATTTTCAGTGTGACATAACCTTGCCGATTCAAGTCCAGATGCCCGCTGTTACCTGCATTGTCTTTGAAATCAAGCGAGCCATACGCACGGATCTTGGTGTTTCCAAATAGCGAGATCGCCAGCTCACTGGTGAGAGTACCTGTCAACTCGGCTTGATAGGTGCCTGCGTTGAACATGAACTTCGACGGCGCAGGCATGCCAAGTCCGCGCAGACCGATGGTGGTTCCAAGAATTTTTTCAGAACCATGGAAGGTTTCTCCATTGGTCATGGTCGCTGTATATGTGATGTGATAGGTAGGGGAACTGCTTTCGAGTTTGGCAGACACCAAAGCCCCGGTGATCGGGTCACGTTCCTGAATCATTTCTCCAACCCGGTTGAACTGAGGTTGGTAATAGGCTCGTCCAAAAGATGTGGAGGATGAAACCGCATACAAGGCAATTGCTTCGAGGGCATCTACTTTTTTATTCTTTGTCAGCAGGTCAATGGCTTTCACGAGCCACTCTGTTTTGTGCATGCGGCGCACAACATATCCCAAGAGGGTGATGCCTTCGGGTGGAAGTTCATAACGAAGAGTGTCTATCAACATTGCGGCTCCTTTATTCACTACAGTTCCAATTTTTCTTCAGCATTTACTTTTATCAAGAATGCTTCAATGCGGGGCGGGAAGATGGGCATCAGACGATCAAAGAAGTGCCCATGAATGACTCTATTATTCAAATTTATAAGATCCTTTCATGGATCAATTTTGCAACCCGCATAGCGCCAATAGTGACACCCGCAGTGGATTGACCTGGAAAGATACTATCGCCGACCAGCCAGAAATTTTTTATCCCTGTGCGCGGACTGCGTGCCTGCAGTAACGATGTTTGCGGAAAGCCGCCTACCATGCCCAACGGGCGACGGGTAAAGAATTCATACGTGTGCGGCGTTCCCGTCAGAATGAGTTTCGCTGCTTTTCGAAAACCCGGCAAAGCTCGTTCTGCCGCGTGCATTAATTTCTCTGCATATTCCGCTTTGCGTTCTTCGTACAAGGCAGGGTCTTTTTTATAAAATTCATCCCACGCCATCACACTCGTATGGGTTGACATGGTTGCGGTACGAAAACCTTGCGGCGCGCGCTTGGGGTCGTCGAGCGGCGAAAGCGAAATAAAAACGGAATTGCCATCGCCAAGCTTTTTGTTCACATCCATCACCACTTGATGATGGGTCAATTTCTGATCGATGATGCCTGCATCCAGCCCGACATAAGTAACGAACGCGCCCCACATGGGATCACGTCGCTTCACTTCCCACCGGAGGCTGGTTGGTGCGGCTTCGCCGAGGAGTTTTTCCAACGCCCAAGGCGTGAGGTTGCCTAGAAAGACATCTGCTTCCACGCGCATGCCCTTATTGGTATAAGCGGCGGTGACGCGGTTGTTCTTAACTTCCAACCGCGTCACCTGTTGGCGGAAACACACCTGCCCTCCGTTGGCGCGAAGCCATTCGACAAGTGTTTCCGCGATACCGCCCATTCCGCCGTGGACTTGAACTACACCACGGCGCGGGAGGTCTAAAACCGTTGAGCCGTAGAGCGCATCAGCATCATCGCTGATGGCTTGGGCTGAAATGAGTAACTGCGCATCAATGAACGATTTGAACTCGGCGTTTGTCTCCTTTGGGAGCAATCCGCGAAACTTTCGGAGGAGATACGGCGCAGCGGAAAACGTATCCAGCCGTAATGCGAGGGGGAGGCGCAGGGTTTCAGTCAGTGTGGCAGGAGGGAAGGGAAAGTCGCGGGTGGAAATATCCCATGTGATCTTCGCCAGCCGTTCCTGCTTGTGCCAGAACGATTCGGAATATGGAAAATTGGTAAGGTACTCGTCGCGCCATTGAGTTGGCTCGACAAATTGATGAACGGTTTTCTCAGGCAGGTGAACTACCCAAGCCGCCTCTCGAACGGGCGAGACCTTCCACTCAAGTCCGAGCATTTCTGCCAACCGTGTGTGCGGACCGTTCGCATCGAAACCACCTGCCAATGTTGCGCCTGCGTCGAAACGATAGCCTTGATGGTAAAAGGTCCCTGCACAGCCGCCGGGGTAGGTGGAGGCTTCGAGCACGGTCACCTGCCAACCTTGCTTAAGTAAAAGTGCAGCGGCGGTCAACCCGCCAATGCCTGCGCCGATGATCGCGATGTGTGGCATTCAAAAACTTCTTCTGTTAATCTCCGTTTGGCACAGGAGCGGTTTGCTGAATAGATTTTGCGCGGATCTCGTTCGCAATGGGGTGGTTGTAGATGGTGAAATAAATGAAGATCGTAATACCCAACATCATTACACCGCCAAAAACTCCCGGCGACCAGGTACCAAATGCTTGCAGCAAATATCCACCGATGATGGGAGCAAAGATACGAGTGGCGCTTTCGATGGCAGAACCAAGGCCTAGTATGCCGCCGATCTCTTGAGGTTGGACAGCTTTGGTGAGCGTGGAAGATAATAGCGTATTGAGGATGCCGCCAGAAATGGCAGTAGGGGCAAGCACTACTAAAAGCCAGAAGACACTTGGTGTAAGCGCCCAACCAATGAGAGACACGGTCATCATGACACATCCGATGAGGATGAGCACATCTTCGCGATATCGTTTGGTGAGCCGCCCAATGAGGAAACCTTGCACAAAAACCGATAACACGCCCACATAGGTGAGGATAAAGCCGGTATCACGCGCCTGGAAGTTGAACTTTTGTAACGCGTAAAGCGCGAATAAAGTTTGGAAGATGGCGAATGCCAGCCCGTAAAAGAAACGCGTTGTCAGGATCGCACCTGTGAACGGACGGGTCAATGCTTGGGTCAATGCTGAGAGAGTGATTGCTGGTTTCTTCTCCGGCATTTCGGCACGCTTTTCTTCGGTCAATGATTCGGGCAGCCAAAAATAAATGAGCGAGAGATTGATGAAGGACAACGCTGCGGCAACAAAACCGGGAACTGCGTACCCCCATTGGCTGAGGATGCCGCCTGTAGCGGGTCCAATAATGAAACCCATGCCGAATGCTGCGCCGATCATGCCCAAACCCTTGGAGCGATTCTGTTCGTCAGTTACATCAGAGATATAGGCTTGTGCCACGCTCAAGTTGCCGCCTGTGAGTCCATCTACCATGCGGCTGAGGAAGAGGATGCCCAGCACTAAGATGTTGGCAGCTTGTGGGTCGAAGGCGTTGGCTAGAGCGGTGCCGATATTGTCTGCGAAGCCAAGCAGGAGGAAGCCGAGGAAGGTTCCGAACACTGATGCTAACAGTATGGGGCGGCGTCCGTAGCGGTCGGAGAGACGCCCGAGCAGGGGAGCGCCGATCAATTGCATAACAGCATAAGACGCGACGAGCAACCCGGTCACGAATTGGGTGGCTCCGTATTTTTCCGCGTAATAGGGCAGCAATGGCAGGATGAGGCTGAAGCCGAGCAGATCAATGAAAACGACCAATATGATGGAGAGTAAGCGTTTGTTCATAAGTTCCTTTTGTTCATGAGTTGCACGAAGCAACACAAAGGTCCACTTTGCGTTGAACGAGTTTATTTTGAAGGATGGACTGTCTATTTTTTAGGGAACCACGGAAAGAATGCGCTGGTGCGTGCCATATATTCTTCGTATCCGGGTTTGGACTTGGTCAGGGTGCGTTCAAGCATTGCCACGCCAGAAACTTTCATCAGCAGGAAGGTCATAAGGAGCGGACTGAATACCGTCCACCATGCGCCTGCAGAAAATGCGAATAACCAGAAACCCCACCACTGTGCTGCATCGCCGAAATAATTGGGGTGACGGGTAACGCTCCAGTAGCCAGAGGTGAGCAATTTTCCTTTGTTGGCAGGGTCTTTTTTGAAACGTGATAGTTGCCAATCACCGCCCGCTTCGAACATGAAGCCAACCAACCACAACCCGAAACCAGCATATTCACAGGAGCAATTTGTATCGGCAGGGTCAGCAACAAGGACCGCGATCAAGGGAGCTGCCACGATCAGCATGATGATGCCTTGCAGCATAAAGACCTTGAAGAAACTGCGCCACCACCATGCCGCCCCGGCTTCCGCTCGCCAAGCCGCGTAGCGGAAGTCTTCGGGTTGACCGTGGTTGCGAGAAAAGATGTAAATCGAAAGGCGCAAACCCCAAATGGTTACGATCGCGCCAAGCAGAAGGATGCGCGTATTAACTTCGATCGAACCCAACAACAACGCCGCCCAATAGGTGATGACAAAGCCGGTACCCCAGAAAATATCCACAATGCTGGAATTTTTTATCGCCAGGCTATACAGCCAGAGCAGGGTCATGAGTACAAAAATAATGGAGCCGGCAGTCAGCCAAAGGGAGACGAAGTTCATAATTTAGGTTCTTTCTACTGCGTACGAGCGCAGCCACTTTTTGATGGGTTCACCCTGCCCGTTGATGTGAGCATCAATGGCATTCGAGTAGCTTTCCATGAAGTCAGCCAATTCTTTCTTGGGACGGTTGTAGGAGTGCATGAGCACTTTCAGCCACTCCATCTCTTGTGAGAGATGTTCCATATCACCGAACTGCAAAGCGGCGGCGACATTGTGCCCGAGATGTTGAATACTGGCATCCAAATCATCTGGCGCGACCGAAAGCGGAGGCAGGTTTAATTTCAAGGTGCTTTCGATATGAGCGCGCTTGGCGTTGAATCCCTGCAAGGCAGCGACATAATCATTGGTCGGCCCCTTCGGTTTGCGGTTCGCAGGTTTGCTCTGCAATATTGTTTCGATCTCAGTCACCGCACCCTCTACAGAACTACCAAGATATTGCCCGGGGACATAATCCACGATGGTGGGGCGCAGGTTGAATATACGCCCACCGTAGCTAACAGCAACATTCTGTGTAGAAAGAGCAAGTGCAACATGTTGAAGATGCGCAGCGCTGTTCAAAGTCTGTGCGACCAACACTACCAAATTTGCTTTGACCTTGAGTGCGGTTTCTGCAAATCGATCAGCGGGGACATTCGCGCCGAGATAAATGACGTTCAATCCGCGACGGCGCAGGAGAAGGGAAAGCATCAAAGGTGTGAAGGTGTGCCATTCGCTTGAAGGGCAGCCAACTAAGACCGTTAGCGGGCGGGTGGGGGCGGGCGATGCGCTCAATAAAGCATCCAAACGGCGCATGGCAAGGCCAGAAGCGAAATGTTCCTGCTGTACACTGGCACGGTTTTCGTACCAGAGGGAGCCGATCTCAGACATACCCTTTTGCAACACATCGATACAAACCGATTCAACGGGGAAGATCGAGAATGCTTTGTTCAATGCCTGTTCAGCTTGCACTTCGCTGAAGTTCATGCAGGCATTGATCCACTCGGCGCGAATGGCATCCAGAGTAGTATCGGCGGGGATGTTGGTAGGAATGGTCTGGTTGAGGCTCATGCTTATTGGCGCAAGAGCAGCCAATGGGTCCGAACCGGAGGCGGTTTGTTCATTCCACAAATCCACGGCGCGAGAAATAGAAAGTCCCTCAGCCTGGCGTGAGATCAGCCACTTGATGGTCTCAATATCGTACTGTGAGTACAAGCGATGTCCACCCGCCGTGCGTTGCGGGGTGGGAAGACCATAGCGGCGTTCCCAGGCGCGCAGGGTGTCTGCGGCGAGTCCCGTTTCGCGTAAAACAGCTTTCAGGTTAAAGGCAGGCGATTTGCTGAGCATAGTTCTTCCTCGTTATGCAGGGTTTAAAGATGGTTTAGCCACCTTTTGCACAGCTATTGTACCCTTTTCTTTAAGAATCCGCTCAGTTGTCAGGCGAGCCGAAAGTAGCACTATGGGCAGCCCAGTGCCAGGGTGCGTGGACGCGCCGGCAAAATACATGTTCTTGTACGTGGCGTGACGATTCTGCGGGCGGAGATAACCGACCTGCCAGAAGTTGTGACTAAGCCCGAACGCGGCTCCCTTTTCAAGGTTGAAACGCTCTTTCCAGACTTTGGGCTGGTACACGATCTCGAACTTGATGTGCTCTTTGAGGTCTGTCACTCCCATCTCTTTCGCGAGTCGGGTGAAGACAGTTTCACGCGCGCGGTTCACCAAGGCATCCCAATCCTGTCCTGAGCGGGCATCGAGATGTCCAACCGGTACGAGGACGTAAAGGGTTTCCTGTCCTTCGGGGGCAGCGGCAGCATCCGTGCGTGCCGGTGCATGGACGTAAAATGACGGAATTTCAGGCAGGGTGTGATCTTCAAAGATCTGGTCGAACGAAGCCTTGTAATCGCCGCCGAGAAAAACGTTGTGGTGCGCGATCTGCTTGTATTCCTTATCCACACCCCAATAGAACATGATGGTGGAGCAGGTGTAAAGTTTTTCGTCGAGTTTCTTGGCTACTTTTGCATCTGGCAAAAGTTCTTTGTAGATGTAAGGCAGGTCTGCGTTGCCGACGAAGATATCAGCAGTGTAGGTTTTGCCATCTGCCGTGAGGACACTCTCGACCTGTGTCTTGCCAACATTGATCTTCTTAACGGGCGAGTTGTAAATGAACTTCACACCCAGCTTTTCAGCCACTTTGACAAGTGCCTGAATACCGGCGTACATGCCGCCCATGGGGTACCAAACGCCCTCTGCCAACTCGGTATATTGCAGGAGGGAGTAGGTGGCAGGTGCGTCGTAGGGGCTGAGTCCCAGATACATATTCTGGAAGGTAAAGGCAGCCTTCAAGCGTTCATCCTTGAAAAAGCGGCTGGTGTTGGTGTAGTGCTTCTGCAAGGCTTTGAGGTTGAAGATCAACGGTAAGTTCTTGAGGCTGAAATATTCGAAGATATTGTAAAAGTTGCGACCCACGAACTTTTCGACCGAAATTTTGTAGTGTTTAGCACCTTCGGCAATATAACCAAGAAAACCAGTAAAAGCGGTCTTGTCCACGGCTTCGAGCTGGGTCTGCATTTTGCCGATATCTGAGGTCAGTTCGAGGCGCAGCCCGTCGTCGAAATGGACTTTATATGTCGGGTCGATGCGCTTCAAGTCGAGATGATCACTCATCTTTTCACCGATCGAGGCAAAGGTTTCCTCCCAGATCTCGGGCATGAGAAACAGTGTCGGACCAATGTCGAAGCGATGTCCGTCACGGATGATCTGATTACAGCGACCACCGGGGGTGGATTCCTTTTCCAGCACGGTCACGTCATATCCATTTTTAGCGAGGCGGGCGGCGGTGGCAATTCCACCGATCCCAGCACCGATCACGAGCGCAGTAGGTTTCATAAGACTATCTCCTTTTGAGGTCAGTAGGTGTATTGTACGCGTTGTCTATTATTTGTCAAGGTTTTATAAATATATTTGCAAAACCTTGACAAACCTGACGATATCGGTAAAATATAGACAACCTTACAAACAGAGGAGAGAGACTATGCAAGTACATGCAAATTGGGAAAATCAACTTTTATCTCTTGCCGGGCATATCCCGCATCCTTCAACCCGTCCGTTCTTTTCATACTGGGCTGGTGATGCCGCTCTGCGCAATGCCTACAAACAGGCTGAAGTCATTACGGCTGCGCATAGCAAATCCTTCCATTTTGCCTCTGGTCTGCTCCCCGAAGAAAAACGCTCTGCCGTCCGCGCGCTGTATGCCTTCTGCCGCACCGTAGACGATATCGTGGATGAAGTGGAACTCAGGAAAGACCGCGACTTTGAATTGGATTACTGGCGCAACGTGGTCGAAACCGCCTCCGCCTCAACCGATGACCTGGTTGCCTCCGCCTGGGCAGATACCCTTACCCGATACCATATCCCGCGTCATTATGCCTTGCAGTTGATCAATGGCGTTGCCCGCGATCTTTCCCAAACCCGCTACCAAACCTTCGACGACCTGGCGACCTATTGCTACGGTGTCGCTTCTACAGTTGGTTTGATGAGCATGTACATCGTCGGTTTCAAAAGCAATGAAGCTGTGCCTTTTGCCATCAAACTTGGTGTGGCACTGCAAATGACCAACATCCTGCGTGATGTGGGGGAGGATTACCGTAATGGTCGTCTCTACCTGCCGCGCGAAGAACTCATCACTTATGGCATCCGTGAAGAAGACATTGCCGAAGGTCGTGTTACTGATAACTGGCGTCAATTCATGAAATTCCAGATCGAGCGCACCCGCCATCTTTATGCAGCTTCTTGGGAAGGTGTAAAACTGCTCGAGCGTGAAGGTCAACTTGCGATCGGCGCTGCATCGATCTTCTACCAAGGTATTTTGGATGATATCGAGAAACACGATTATGACGTTTTCTCTCGTCGTGCTTCACTAAGTGCAGCCGGTAAGGTTGCCAAACTCCCTGCGTTGTGGATGAAAGTCCGCTCCTTATAATTCGCTAACATCATTCTCCTCTTGTGTGTGCAAGGGCGTGACCGGGCAGTCATGCCCTTGCCTATTTAAGGCAATGGACGATAGACCATGTACTACCATCGTCTATCGTCAACGGTCTTTTGATATACTTGCCTTCGTGAAGAAATTCGCGATCTTTTTATTTCTCTTTCTTATCGGTTGTTCAACCAAACCAGACCCTACACCGGAGAATTCAATGAACATGCGATATTTGGCATTAGGCGATTCATATACCATTGGCGAAAGCGTGGAAGAAGCTGAGCGTTTCCCAAATCAGCTTGCTGCTTTGCTTGCAAATGAAGGTCTAACCGTCAATGTGAAGATCATCGCCCGCACCGGTTGGACGACCGATGAACTATGGCAAGGGATTCAGGCAGAGACAGTGGATCCGCCTTATGACATGGTTTCCTTGTTGATCGGGGTTAATAACCAGTATCGCGGACGTGATATTGAAGAATATCGTGAAGGGTTTGTCTTTTTGTTGAACAAAGCCATCGAATATGCGGGTGGAGATGTGAAACGGGTTATCGTCTTTTCCATCCCTGATTGGGGTGTGACACCTTTTGCATATGGCAGAAATACCACTCAGATCGCCGATGAAATCGATGCTTTTAACGGAGTTAATCTTGAAGAAGCGACCAAGGCTGGCGCCCATTATGTGAATGTCACCCCAACTTCACGGCTGGCACTCAACGATAAATCCCTGATCGCATCAGACGGGTTGCATCCCTCCGGCAAAATGTATGCGGAGTGGGCGAAATCTGCTTTGCCGACCGCACTAAGCATATTGAAGTAGAATCCTTTCATAAATCATATTTGGAGAACCAATGCCTCAGATCAAAGCCATTAACCATGTCGCCGTTGTCGTCGAGGATATGGAAAAGTCACTCGCGTTCTGGCGCGATGCATTAGGAATTAAATTGCACGAATTGCGAGATGTCCCTGCCGAAAAATCGCAGGTGGCATTTTTACCTCTGGCTGGTGCCGAAGTGGAATTGGTCATGCCGACCACAGATGATTCTGGCATTGCCAAATATCTTGCCAAACGCGGTCAGGGTATGCATCATCTCTGCCTTGAGGTGGATGATATTGAAGGCATGATGGCACAATTGAAAGCAAAGAACATTCGCCTCATCAACGAAGAGCCGCGTACCGCTGCTGATGGAAAGAAATATGCTTTTATCCATCCCGAGTCTACGGGTGGTGTGTTGGTCGAGCTGTATCAGATCTAAATGTCTACGAGCGTTGAAACAATATTGGTGGAGGAGTGTGGTCTGGTAAAAGACCGCCCTGTCATCGTCGGTGTATCTGGCGGACCCGACAGCCTCTGCCTGATGGAAACGATGCGGCTGGCAGGGTACCATCTGATCGTTGCCTACTTCGACCATCAACTGAGACCTGAATCCGTATTGGATGCGCGTATGGTGGAAAAAACCGCCATTCGCTTGGGGGTGTTGTGTGTGCCCGGCAGCGGAGATGTCCGCGCGTATGCAGAAGAGAAAAAGCTCTCCATTGAAGAAGCTGCCCGGACATTAAGATATCGTTTCCTCTTTGATCTGGCTCGTAAGAAAAAAGCTCAAGCAGTTGCAGTGGGGCATACCGCAGATGACCAGGTTGAAACCGTGCTGATGCACTTCCTGCGCGGGAGCGGTATTTCCGGTCTTAAGGGCATGTCGTATCGTTCGATCATCAAATCCTTTGATCCAGATATTCCCGTGGTTCGTCCACTGCTTGATATGTGGCGTGAAGAGACGGTTTTGTTTTGCGCGGTGAATGGTTTGAAACCACGCCATGATTCAAGTAACGATTCGTTGAACTTCCAACGCAATCGTATCCGTCATTTATTGATCCCTTCACTCGAAACGTATAACCCCAAATTTAGAGAGACAGTTTTACGAATGTCTTATTCGCTGAAAGGGGATTATGCCTTTGTGATGGAGACCCTGGAACATGCCTGGGGTAATGTTGTTGTGTCTGCAAATGAAGAGATCATTACATTCGATGTACTCCGCTTGTCGTCCATGCCGGTCGGACTCCAACGCAACTTGATCCGCCATGCCATGCAGACCCTTCACCCAGGTGTGGATATCGGTTTTCAGACATTGAAACGGGCAACTGCTTTCATTAATTCTCCCGGGGCAACAATTCCGCGGCTGGACTTGAAGGCGGGGCTGCGTATGTATAGAGAAATGGGGTTGATCCATGTTTGTGCGCCGCATGCCGAACTTCCATTTGACCGTTGGCCCCAAATGCCAGACGATCAGCCAGTCATATTGAGCTTAGGCGAACAAGTATCCCTGGCTGGTGGTTGGAAGGTGACCTGTGAACGCTGGCGGCTCCCAACTCTGGCGAAGGAACAATCTGAAGAAAACGAAGACCAGTTCCAGGTCTGGTTGGATGCGGAAACTTTGCCGGAGACCTTCCAGTTACGGGCAAGGCGTCAGGGTGATCATTTTTCTCCGTTAGGCATGGATGGTCATACTCAAAAGCTTTCAGACTTTTTTGTTAACGAGAAATTGCCGCACCGTGCGCGTGACCGTTGGCCTCTTTTATGTGCAGGTGATGAGATCATTTGGGTACCAGGGTTTCGCCCGGCTCACAAACATCGTTTGAAAGATGCCACCAATGAAGTGATGTATTTTTCAGTTCAACATCCTCCAGAACAAATTTCAACAGACGAAAATCCCCATCCATAGTGGATGGGGATTTTTTGTTTACTTTAGTTCGCCATTCAGTTGTTTCAATTTGATGAACAATTCACGCCATTGAATTTTGGAAACTCCTAATTTCTGGCGGATCTTATCGGGCTCGATACCGGTTTGATAATCGCGCAGGGCAGAGGTCCAGCGGCACATATCGAAGGAAAGGTGTTTTTCCAAACCAGCTTCCTCACCGATATCTTCCAGCAAATATTCCAAACGGCGCGGCGACCAGGGGAAAGCTTGGTCTACGGGCTGGTATTGGGCATGGTATTCGTTGTAGGAGGCGACCCAATCATCGGTCAGCTCGATCTTGCGTTCTTTATATCGGTTGGCTGGGCTTGCATAGCGGACGAAAAGATAGGGTCCGTTCTTGCCATCTAATTCGATGTGGTTGATATGGATGCCAAGACATTCGCTTTTTTTTATGGCGGTTTGGAGCAGGAGAGCCACTAGTGTATATGGACGGGCATCTGGTTTTTTTGATCGACGCAGGCGGTCTGCTGCGAGCATCACAGCTTCGTACTCTTCATCTGTGAGCACCTGCGGAAGGGGACTGATGGCAGACCGTTGCAGGACCTTTTCTGCGGGATCAATGCTTAAAGTGCCATATTGGTGCAACCAGCGGAAAAATGACTTGACCGAGGTGATACGCCGAGAAAGGGTCTTCGGACTGCATGCCACGCCGCGACCTTTCTCCATCCATTCGAAGAAGCGGTTGAGGTCATCGGTGGTAACCGTGCCAATGGCTTGATCTGGCGGCAGGAATTGGGTCAATAAGCGCACATCCGAAAGGAAGGCTTTGACCGTATTGGGGGAACGTCCCTGGTCGAGCAGGAACATTTCCCAGCCATTGATGGCAGCGGGTAACAGCGTTTTTGCGCTGATGTGTGCAGAGGTTGAGTTTTTGGTCATTCGAATGCCCTTGCGTGTAGTATTTGCTCTTGCGTATAGTTTAGCGAATTTATGGGGCATTGTCAACTGGCAAAAAAATAAACCTCCAAGGTTGATATTCCTCGGAGGTTGTATGAGCTTATAACATTATGGTGGGGGAAGATAATCCCAAGGGTTGACCTTTACCCCAGCCATGATCTCAAAGTGTAAGTGTGAGCCTGAGGAACGCCCGGTCGAACCGATTGCGCCGATCACTTCACCCTGCCCAACACTTTGTCCACAGCCCACATTCAATGCACTTAAGTGGGCATATAAGGATTGAAATCCATTGCCATGATCGACCATCACCATGTTGCCGTAGCCGTAGTCGTTCCATCCAGCATACACGATCACACCTGCATCAGATGCGTAGACTGCTTCGCCTGTGTTGCCTGCAAAATCCAAGCCGTTGTGATTCGTCTGCGGCGACCAGTCGAAGCCGGAGAGGTAGTGTTTGTTGGCGGGGTAGATGAACGAGCCATACCCCACAGCGCCACCACTGACTGGGTCACAGGCACCAGCCCCAAGTACGCGTGCCGAGGCGGGATTTTCACGCGTCACACCCAAAGGAGCGCTCCAACTTACGAAGTCACGTTTTCCATTGGGAATAATGAGCCATGTCCCTGCTTTGATATTTGCATTTTCATAATCGCCAACGGTGGTAGGGTCGATGTTATTGCCTGGGTACTCGATAATATCTGCAGCATTTACGCCGTAAAACTTTGCCCATTCACCGAAAGGGATGCCGCCCAACCACTCCCAATACACACCATCCACTGGCAAAATAAAAAGTTCCTGACCAGGTTTGAGCGAGTGAGGGTCATCCAACAGGGTGTTGTAGTTGCCCCACAGGATCGTCTGTGGTTTCAAACCAAATTTTTCAGCAATACCAAAAACTGTATCTCCATCCTGCACTACATAGGTGGATATTTCGTTGCGTGGACGGCTTGGGATGGTCGTATGCAGTTGAGCTGAACGATTGATGCCATTGGTGATGGGGATATCAAGTTCTGAAAGCGACTCAGCCCCTGCCGCTTCAATTTCTGGACTTGAGGTTTGGTTCTCCGTCTCGGGCATATCTTGCGCCTGACGGTAAAAATTACGTGACAAGAATACGACCAGCACGATGGCGATCACAGAGAAAAGGTTCACGCCTAATTTAATTAATGGTTCACCCAGCCCCATATTCAAAAGGCTGTTTATCAATCTTGTGAATATGGATGGTCGATTTGAGGTTGATGCGGGTTTTTGCCCGTTCGATTTCCCCGATGGGGTGGGTGCGTCTTCCTTGAATTCATTTTGCATGGGGTTCATCAT
>VFQT010000745.1_pt1 | contig 44316 bp, 44 predicted proteins | sample 3512381 | NCBI WGS metagenome assembly VFQT01 (sample SAMN10412376, study PRJNA504923) | tailings metagenome | isolation source: Relicate 2 Philex TSF3 active mining site | place: Philippines: Tuba, Benguet | collected 2017-08-29 | reverse complement strand
TGACGAATATCGGCTGCCCACGACATTCGCGGACGTGTCGAACATCGACAAGGACGGGAAAGTATTCGAGCGCGACGACCGGCGCCGGCTGTTCGGAATCGGCAACCGGCTGTGGCACTCGGACAGCTCGTTCAAGGTGGTTCCTGCGAAATACTCGTTGCTGCACGCACGGCTCATTCCGTCGAAGGGCGGGAACACGGAATTCGCCGACATGCGCGCGGCCTATGACGCCCTTGATCAGGAGACCAAGAATCTCGTCGAGGATATGATCTGCGAGCATTCGCAGATGTATTCGCGCGCCAAGCTCGGCTTCACCGATTTCACACAGGAAGAGCGCGAACGCTTCAAGCCGGTGCTTCAGCGCATGGTGCGCACGCATCCGACGACGGGGCGCAAGTCGCTTTATCTTTCCTCGCATGCGGGCAACATCGTCGGCTGGCCAGGACCCGAAGCGAAGGCTCTGCTCATGGACCTCACCGAGATGGCCACACAGCGCGAGTTCACCTATTCACACAAATGGAAGGTGGGTGATCTCGTGATGTGGGACAATCGCACGACCATGCATCGCGCACGGCCGTTCCCGGATCACGAGCCGCGCGACGTGCGCCGCACGACGTTGATGGGCGACGCACCGACGGTTCAACAGCAAGCCGCTTGAATTGCCCTGTGCGGGCGATATGCGTTCAACAACCAAGGAAAGACGAGCACATGGAAGTTGGTTATGTCGGCCTCGGAAGCATGGGTGGGGCCATCGTCAAGCGTATGCTTGTGAACAAGCAGGCGCTGCGCGTCTACGATCTGTCGCCGGAGCGGACGGCGGATATGGCCAAGAGCGGCGCAACGCCCACGCAAAGTCTCGGCGCGCTGGCCGAACAGTCCGATGCGATCTGCCTGTGCCTGCCCACGTCGGAGCACGTGCGCACGGCGATCTTCGGCGACAACGGGCTGTTGAAGGGCCTGAAGCCCGGCACGTTGATCGCGGACATGACGACCGGCGATCCGCTGCAGACCAAGGCGATGGCTGCCGAGCTCAAGCTGCGTGGCGTCGATCTGATCGATGCGCCGGTCTCGGGTGGCCCAGCCGGTGCGGAAGCCGGAACGCTGGCCATCATGGTCGGTGCACCGGAAGCGCTCTTCAACAAGATCAAGCCGGTGTTCGAAAAGGTCGGCCCCAACGTGTTCCGTCTGGGCGATGTGGGTGCCGGACAGACGATGAAGCTCGTCAACAATCTCCTGCTCGCGGGCGGTCGTGCGTTGACCTTCGAGGCGATGGCGCTGGCCGTGAAGAACGGCCTCGATCCCAAGCTGACCATGGATGTGCTCAACAAGTCGTCGGGCCGCAACGGAACCACCCAGGGCTCTCTCGCCGCCACGATCGAGGGACAGTTCCCGGCTTCCTTCGCCCTGGCGCTGATGACGAAGGACGTTCGGCTGGCCTGTCAGCTCGGCCGTGATACGGGCGTCCCGATGATCCTCGGGCGCATCGTGGAGGAGTTGCACAACGTCGCCATGAACAATCACGGCGGGGCGGCATGCTCTAACATCCTCATCAAGGATTTCGAGGATCGCGCGAAGACCAAGGTCACGAAGTGACGGACACGCGATCGTGATGTGAAATGGGAGCGGCCGCAGAGATGCGACCGCTTTCTTGTTGCGCGTGGCGATAAACCGAAAAATCCCGACCGTCGCGCGTTCACCGCCTCAATAGAGACCACGCTCGGCCATGATGCGGCCCTGGCGCTCGGATTCCTCGGCGGTCAAGCCTTCGCAGTGGTCGGTCAGCATCTGGCCGTATGTCGGCAGCCGGCTTCGATCGATATGCTTTTGCGCGTTCCACAGCGCTGAGCGCACGAACGCCTTCGGACAATGCAGGAAAGCTTCCTTCACCGACACGAGCAGCCCCACGGAGGGCACGCGGCCCTGCATCGCGCATTGCTCCAGCACACGCTTGTCGTTCGTGATGCGAGCATCGCCGTTGACGCGTAGCGTCTCGTCCATGCCAGGGATCAGAAACAGCATACCGATCGCCGGGTTGGCGAGCAGGTTCATCATGCTGTCGAGGCGATTGTTGCCGATGCGATCGGGCACGAGGAGATGTGCGTCATCGAGAACACGAACGAATCCGGCGGGATCGCCCCGCGGCGAGACGTCTGCCCCATTCGGCCCGTACGTCGCGATGACGCAGAACGGCGACAGCGAGATGATGTCACGACAATGCCGATCCAGACGGGTGAGCACCTTGTCGGTCGCGCGGCTCATCGGTTTCAAGTGCAAAGCACGTAAGCTCGCCTCATCCGTCACATAGGCGATGTCGTCGGGGATCATCGGTGCCTCCAGATCGGGCGGCCAAGGCCGGCCAGAGCCGATCCACGATATGCGCGACCGGTGTGCATCGGCAAGTTCACACACTACGGACAGGCGCGCGCACTCGACAGCCGTGGGCGGGGTGGCGCATTCTTCCCCCAGACGTCTCCAACCCAGGGCCTTCTCCTCATGACCAATGCCAAAGAGCTTCCCGTCTGGCGCTCGATGATGTTCGTGCCGGTCAATGTGACGAAGTTCGTCGAAACGGCGCACACGCGCGGTGCCGATGCATACATCCTGGATCTGGAGGACAGCATCCCGCCAGGAGAGAAGGCGAACGCGCGCGGGCTGATTGCCGCTGCCGCGCCGAAAGTCGCCCAGGGTGGGGCCGATGTGGTGGTGCGCATCAATCAGCCCTTGGAGCTCGCCGTTCGGGACATCGAGGCGGCGATCTCACCGGCCATTCATACGCTGATGCTGCCGAAGATCGACAGTGCAGGTCATGTGCGGTTGCTCGCGGAACTCGTCGACCGCGTCGAGGCGGCAAGAGGCATGCCGGTGGGACACACGAAATTGATGGCGCTGATCGAGACCCCGGCGGCCTTCGCACGGGCGGAGGAGATCGCGGCGGCGCATCCGCGGCTGATCTCCGTCGGGCTCGGCTCCGAAGACTTCGCGATGGAGATCGGCGGTGTCGCGGCCACCGACGTGCTCACGTATCCCAAGCAGCGCGTGGCGATTGCCGCCATCGCCAACGGGCTGATGGCCATGGGCGTCATCGGCTCGGTAGCGGATTTCGCGGATCTCGAGGGCTATCGCGCCTCGGCGCGGCTGGCGCGGCGGTTCGGCTTCCGGGGTGCGTCGTGCATCCATCCCAAGCACGTGGCGATCCTCAACGAGGAATTCGGCCCGAAGGAAGAGGAGGTCCGCTGGGCGCGGCGCGTGATCGACGTGTACGAGGAGGCGAAAGCCGAGGGCCGGGCTTCGATCCAGCTCGACGGCAAGATGGTGGACATCCCCATCGTGGTGAAGGCCGAGCGCATCATCGCCGAAGCCGACAGGATCGCTGCCCGCACGGCAAGAGGGAATGGCTGAGATGAAATACCGGGCGGGCCGAGGTCGGGCATCCGCACAGCACGAAATGTGGGCGGCATGAGCCAATTCAACATCGCGCAAGATACGCTCTTGCGCGGCGCCGCCTTCATATCCGTTCTCGTCGTCATGGCGCTGTGGGAAGTTCTGGCCCCCCGCCGGCGGCAGGCGGTCGGACGGATCCGGCGCTGGCCGGGGAACCTCGGCATCGTCGCACTCGACGCCGCGCTGATCCGCCTTCTATTCCCGATGTCGGCCATGGGGCTGGCACTTTTCGCGGAGCAGCAAGGATTCGGCCTTTTCAAGGTCTGGGCCGTGCCGGGCTGGCTCGCGACCCTGCTGGCGGTCCTGGTGCTGGATTTCGTCATCTATCTCCAGCACGTTCTGTTCCACGCCGTCCCCGCCTTGTGGCGGCTTCATCGCATGCACCATGCGGATCTCGATTTCGACGTCACGACGGGCGCGCGGTTCCATCCTATCGAAATCGGCCTTTCCATGATCATCAAGCTCGCAGTCATCGGAGCACTCGGTGCACCGGCAATTTCCGTGCTGGTTTTTGAAGTGCTACTCAACGCGACTGCTATGTTCAACCATTCGAACGGGCGGTTGCCGGCAGGGGCAGATCGTGTCCTGCGCTGGCTCGTCGTGACGCCGGACATGCATCGCGTGCACCATTCGATGGTGGTTCGGGAGACGAACTCGAACTTCGGTTTCAATTTGCCGTGGTGGGATCGACTGTTCGGCACCTATCTCGAACAACCCGCCGCCGGCCATGAGGACATGACAATCGGCGTTGCCGAGATCCGCGATCCGACCGAACAGCGCCTCGATCGCATGTTGACGCAACCCTTCCGCGTAGGGGACAGCGCTTATGCGATCAGTCGGCGCGAGCCAGCTGACTGACCTCGTCTCCAAAGCCGAACCGACACCGAAACATCGTCACATCGAGGAGCATTCCAATGGCCATCATCGACTGCCAGGTGCATGCCTACGAGGCCAACACGCCGAAGCGGCCCTGGCACAGCGTGCCGAACTGGCCGCCGCACGTCACGGGCGACGAGATGGTCGCCGCCATGGACGCGGTCGGGGTCGACGGTGCGATCTTCATCTCCGCGTTCTCGCTCTATCAGTATGACGCCAGCTACGCCATCGAGGTACAGAAGGCGCATCCCGGGCGGATGGCTCTCGTGAAACCGGTCAATCCCGATGATCCGGCCGTGGCCGACGTGATCGCCGACTGGAAGAACACGCCGGGCACGGTCGGCATTCGCATCATGATGACACCGGAGGCGAAACGCGATCCGGCCGATCCCGGGCTCGACCGGGTTCTGAAAGCCGCCGTGACATACGACTTCCCCGTCAACATGCTGTGCTGGGGCAACGTCGATGCCGGCACTGCCGTGGTGGATCGTCATCCCGACACGCGTTTCATCATCGATCACCTTGCCATCCTGCAGCCGCGGACGCCGCCGGCGCCCGAGCAGCCGTGGGCCGACCTGCCGAAGGTTCTGGAACTCGCCAAGCGGAAGAATGCAGTGATCAAGGTTAGCGGGGCCTGCACGCTGTCGCGGGAGCCTTATCCTTTCGCCGACATCTGGGATCCGCTGGCGCGCGTGTTCGACGCCTGGGGCATCGAGCGGTGTTTGTGGGGTACGGACTGGACGCGCGCGGCGGCAGTCGTGAACTACGAGCAGGCGGTTACGCCATTCCGCATGACCGACCGTCTGACGGATAGCGAGCGTGCGATGCTGATGGGCGGCGCCTGCGCGAAGGCCTACCGCTGGTCGCCGACGAAGACCTGAGCACGGCGACAACTGAAGACGTAGCGCTATGGGCGCCGCTCAGTTTTCGCGGCCCACGGCTCGAAAGAAGCTGTGAGCCGCGATGCGCTCACAGCTTCCGGAGCGCCACGCTCTCGATGCGGTGGTCGGGGCCCTTGCGAAGGATGAGGCGCGCGCGCTGGCGGGTGGGCAGGATGTTCTCCTGCAAGTTCGCCAGGTTGATCGTCGCCCAGATTTCGCGGGCCTTCGCACGCGCTTCGGTGTCGGTCAGCGCGGCATAGCGGTGAAAATAGGCGGCCGGATCGCGGAAGGCCGTGCGGCGCAGACGCATGAACCGCTCCACGTACCAGGATTCAATGATACCCGGATCCGCATCGATATAGATCGAGAAATCGAAGAAGTCCGACACGAAGGGAACGGCCTCACCGTCGCGCGGCATGCGCGCAGGCTGCAATACGTTCAACCCTTCCACGATCAGGATGTCCGGCCTGTCGACCACGGCGGCTTGGCCCGGAATGATGTCGTAGTGGAAGTGCGAATAGACGGGCGCCTCGACGGACGACTTGCCGGACTTCACGTCCCCCAGGAAGTTCAGGAGGCGCGCGGTATCGAAGCTCTCGGGAAATCCCTTGCGATGCATGATCCCGCGCGCTTCCAGCTCCCGGTTGGGCCACAGGAAGCCGTCGGTCGTGACGAGATCGACGCGGGGATGATCCGGCCAGCGGGCCAAGAGCGCGCGGAGCACACGTGCGGTCGTGCTCTTGCCGACGGCGACCGAACCGGCGCAACCAATAATGAATGGGACCCGGCCGTCTTTGTAACCGAGGAACTTGGACGAGACCGCGTGCAACTCCTGTGATGCGGCAACGTAGAGGTTCAGCAGCCGGGACATCGGCAGATAGATCTGCTCGACCTCCTCGAGCGAGAGTTCCTCGATGACGCCGCTCAGAGCCTCCAGATCACGCTCGACCAGTGTCATCGGTGTATCGGCGCGCAACCTTGCCCACTCTTTGCGCGAGAAATGTCGGTAGGGCGAATACTGGACGTTCGACCGTCCCGTCGTCCCTTGCCCCGGCTCCAGGATGTCACGCGCTGTCGTCGTATCCGGCATTCAGCCGCCCTTCCGCGATGCCTTTTCGTCGAGTCCCGAAATCCCCATGCGGCTCTCGAGCACCGCAAGGACGTCGCCGAGCGCGATCTCACGCGCCTCCAGCAAGACCAGCAGATGATAGAGCAGATCGGCCGCTTCCGCCTTCAGCGCCGCATCGTCCTGATGCACACCAGCTATGACGGTCTCGACAGCCTCCTCACCCAGTTTCTTGGCGCACTTGACGGGGCCGGCGTCGAGAAGCTGGCGTGTGTAGGACTTACCGGCACTTTCGGCGCGCCGGGCATGAATCGTCGCCGCCAGTCGCGTCAGCACGTCGTCGGACATCGCGTCCAGCCTCCCGTTTCGTTCACCGGCGCCATCGAGCGCAGACAGGGGGGCCTCGTCAAGGCCGACGGCCCGGGTTGCTTATCGCATTTTCTTCAAAGTTGCCTGTCGCAGCCCGACGGCGATCATCCTAGACTGGCACAGAAGGAGCCCGAACGGGCCGATCGCACGCCGGAGGAAACGAGAATATGGCAGGCTCGCTGGGCCAGACGACGGCACCGTTCGCAGTGCGCAGCTTTCGTCTGCAATGGCCGGCCGACCTGATGACGTCGCTCGCCTTCGAAATGGAAACGCTGATTCTCGGCTGGTACATCCTAACCACGACAGGATCGGTATTCTGGCTGACCGTCTTCGCCGCCATGCAGTTTCACGGCACGCTGGTTTCGCCCTTGCTGGGTGTAATCGGCGACCGCATCGGGCATCGCAATCTTTTGTGTTGTATGCGCGCGGTCTACGTGATGCTCGCGGCCACGTTGTTGACACTCGCGGCGAGCGGGCTTCTGGGACCGGTCGCCGTCGTCGTCGTCGCCTCGCTGATGGGCATCGTGCGCCCCTCCGATCTGTCGGTGCGGGCAGCGTCCGTCGCCCAGTCGGTACCGGCAAACCTTTTGGTGGGGGCGCTGGGCATTTCACGCACGACGTCGGACGTGGCGCGCATCGCGGGGGCGCTCACGGGAGCAGGTGTGCTGGCCAAGCTCGGCATGGCGCCCGCCTATATGATCATTTCGGCGATCTATGCCGGGGGGCTGGCGCTCCTCTTGCTGGCACGGGCGCGGGATGGTGCCATGGGCCCGAATGGCCCACGAAGCGCGCGCGGCGTGGGCGCGGCGTGGCGTGAGATGAAGGAGGGTCTCGCCTACGTTCGATCGACCCCGCGTCTTCTGGCGGCCGTATGGTTGGCGTTTCTCATGAACATGACGACGCTGCCGCTCTCGGGGGGGCTTCTCCCGTTCGTGGCCAAGGGCGTCTACGGCACCGATCAGACGGGACTCGGCTATTTGAGCGCGAGCTTCGCCTTCGGTGCGTTTGTCGGCTCGTTCGGACTGAGCCTAGCAGCACGCTGGGTGCGGCTGGCGCGCGCGATGATGCTGTCTGGCATCATCTGGTGCTTGGTGCTGATGGTCTTCGCAACCACGACGACGCTGCGGGAGGGCGTCGTCATGCTGTTCCTGGCCGGCGTGATGCAGAGCGTGTGCCTGGTTTCGATGGCTATCCTACTGCTCAAGACTTCCGAGGAGCGTTTGCGGGGGCGGGTGATGGGTGTGCGCATGCTTGCCATCATCAGCCAAGTGCCGGGTCTTCTGCCCGCAGGTCTACTGATCGAACGTTTCGGGTTCTCGGCGACGGCCCAGCTCTATTCGGGTGGTGCACTGCTGTGCACGTTCCTGATATGGGGGATGTGGCACAAGGATCTGTGGCCACAGGAGGCCGTAGCCAACGCGCGCACCACCTGAACGTCGCTTTTAGTTTTGTTGTCCAGCGTAACGGAGGACCCGCCGCATGAGCGCGCCGTCGACAATTTTTGCGCTGTCGAGCGCTCCTGGAAAGGCAGGCGTTTCGGTCATTCGAGTCTCAGGCCCGGCAGCGGGCCGCGTACTCGACGTGATGACCAGTTCCAGGCCGCAGCCACGCTACGCCGGGCTTCGTCGCATCCGCCATCCCGCGACGGCCGAACTCCTCGACGAGGCTTTGGTGCTCTGGTTGCCCGGCCCTCGCACGGAAACTGGCGAGGATATGGTTGAGTTGCATATTCACGGCAGCCCAGCCGTTCTCAGAGCAGTTCTCGCGGCACTCGCGGAGATTTCGGGTTGTCGTCTCGCACAACCTGGCGAATTCGCGCGGCGCGCCTTCGAGAACGGGCGCATCGACCTCACAGCAGTCGAAGGGTTGGCGGACCTGGTCGATGCCGAGACCGACGCCCAGCGCCGCCAGGCCCTCGCACAGGCGGGTGGCGCTCTGGCGCGGCTGTACGATGGCTGGCGTGAGCGCGTGGTCTCTGCACGCGCGCTCGTGGAGGCCGTGATCGACTTCTCCGACGAGGAGGACGTTGCGCACAACGCCGTGGAGCAAGCGACGACCCAAGTGCGCGCATTGCATAACGAGTTGTGTGAGCATCTTTCAGGCAGCAACCGCGGCGAGATCATCCGCGAGGGATTTCGCGTGGTGCTGGCGGGTCGCCCCAACGCCGGCAAGTCCAGCCTGCTGAACGCACTGGCACGACGCGATGTCGCGATCGTCTCACCGGAGGCGGGTACGACGCGCGACGTCATCGAGGTGCGGCTCGATCTCGGCGGTTATGTGGTGGTGCTGGCCGACACCGCAGGCATTCGCGACGCCCAGGGAGCAGTGGAAAGGGAAGGCATCCGCCGAACGCTCGATCGCGCTCGCACCGCCGACCTGGTGCTGTGGCTGATCGATGCGACCGAGCCAAAGTTGCCTATACCCTCGGAAATCGTCGACAGCGGCGCGCCGAGACTGACCGTCCTGACGAAAATCGATCTCGTGGAGGATGTGCAGCATGAGGAAAATGTTTCCCGTGAATCCATTTTCGCGATCTCCTCGGTGACAGGCGCTGGGCTGGATGCGCTGACGGCGCGCCTGCGTCGGGAGGTGGAGGTCAGTGTTTCACGGGGCGGCGATCTGGTGCCGACCCAGGAGCGCCACCGGCACGCACTCGAAGCCGCGCGCATAAATTTGGCCAAGTTTCTGGCAAGTGAAACCCTCCTGCCGGAACTTGCCGCCGAAGAATTGAGACTCGCCGGAGACTCGCTAGGCCGCGTTGTTGGGCGAGTAGACGTGGAGGATGTCTTGGACCAGATCTTCTCTCGATTCTGCATCGGCAAGTAAACAGGAGCCTGTGTTTCACGTGAATCCTTTTCTGTAGACAATGGTCGTTTCACGTGAATCATCGGTTGCGCAGTGTCTCCAGGTTCCAGGAGGCTGGAATCAATATCCAGGAGGCTGCACGCGCGGTTCAGGACACTGGTTCGACGGTCCTGGAGGCTGCAGGGGCGATCTCCGCTTTGACCAAAAGCACCGTTTTCGGGTAGTTTCCGCGCCAATTTGCAGCTTCTCGGGCTCAGAGTGGGAATGTCAGCCAGTACCTTCGATGTTGTCGTGATCGGCGGCGGCCATGCCGGAACGGAAGCAGCAGCAGCCTCCGCACGCGTCGGCGCGCGTACGGCGCTCGTCACGCACGCCTTCGCAACGATTGGAGAGATGTCCTGCAACCCGGCCATTGGTGGACTTGGCAAGGGACATCTCGTGCGCGAGATCGATGCGCTCGACGGACTGATGGGCCGGGTCGCGGACGCCGCGGGTATCCAGTTCAGGATGCTCAACCGGTCGAAGGGGCCAGCCGTGCAAGGACCGCGTGCACAGGCCGACCGCAAACTCTACCGCCAGGCCATGCAGGCGGCGATCCGTGAAACAATGGGGCTCTCGGTGATCGAGGGGGAGGTCGTCGACATCGCGGTGGAGGCTGGCCGCGTGACCGGCGTCACGCTCGCGGACGGAACGGCCTTGCGCTGCGGTGCGATCGTCCTGACGACAGGAACGTTTTTGCGCGGCCTCATCCATATGGGTGAAGTGAAGATTCCCGCGGGCCGCATCGGCGAGGCTCCGTCAGTGGCGCTCGCCGAGCGGCTCGCTGCGCTGGGCCTCGCCATGGGCCGGCTGAAGACGGGCACGCCGGCGCGGCTCGATGGCAGGAGCATTGCCTGGAATAAATTGGAGATGCAACTCGGGGACGATGTTCCTCAGCCCTTCTCCTTCCTGAGCGATCGGATCGCGAACCGCCAGATCGCCTGTGGCGTAACGTATACGAACGCCGCGACGCATGACATCATTCGCGCCAATCTGGAAAGGGCGCCGATGTATTCCGGCGCAATCAAGAGCACCGGTCCGCGCTATTGCCCCTCAATCGAAGACAAGGTGGTGCGTTTCGCGGATCGCGGCGCGCATCAGATCTTTCTCGAGCCGGAAGGGCTCGACGACCATACAGTTTACCCGAACGGGGTCTCGACTTCGCTGCCGGCGGAGGTACAGGACCGGTTTCTGAGGACGATCCCGGGCCTCGAAGACGTCGTTATCCTGCGGCCTGGTTATGCTATCGAATATGACCACGTCGATCCACGCGAGCTCACGCCCACGCTGGAACTCAAGAAATTGGGCGGCCTTTTCCTCGCTGGGCAGATCAACGGAACCACGGGATATGAAGAGGCTGGTGCGCAAGGGCTCATAGCGGGACTGAATGCTGGTTTAAAAGCCTCTGGTTCCACTTGTATTTTTACGCTTTCCCGTGCTGACGCCTATATCGGCGTCATGATCGACGACCTCGTGACGCGCGGTGTTAGCGAGCCATATCGCATGTTCACGTCGCGGGCGGAGTTCCGATTACGGCTCAGAGCGGACAATGCGGATCAGCGGCTGACGCCGGCCGGTTTGCAGGTCGGCTGTGTCGGAGGCGCGCGGGCCCAGCGCTTCAAGGCGCGGGCCGAAGCGCTTTCGGCAGGTCGCATGGTGCTGGGGTCGCTGAGCTTGACGCCGACCGAGGCCGGCAAGCACGGTATCGAGATCAATCGGGACGGGCGCCGACGGACGGCGTTCGAACTTTTAGGGCATTCGGGGGTGTCACTGGCCCGCCTCGCCGAGGTCTGGCCTGAGATCCGAAGCATTCAATCGGATATCGTCGAGCAACTCGTCGTCGATGCCCGCTATGCGCCCTATGTCGAGCGTCAGAACGAGGATGTGGCGACGCTCAAGCGTGACGAGGCGATAGAAATTCCACACAATTTCAACTACCAGGGGCTCCCGGGCCTTTCGGCGGAGCTACAACTCAAGCTGGCTCGCCACCGGCCCTCCACGCTGGCCCAGGCATCCATGATCGACGGCATGACACCATCTGCGCTGCTCTTGCTGCTGGCGCACGTGAAGAAGGGCGGTATGACTAAAAAGACCGCGTCGACGGCATGACCAAAGGGGGCAGGGACTATTCGAGGGCCGCCGAGATCCGCGATGTTGCTGGATTCGTGTCAGAATTCGGAGTTTCACGTGAAACGGCCGAGCGGCTGACGATCTACGCCGAGCTACTGGCCAGATGGCAGAAGACCATAAATCTAGTCGCGCCGAGTACACTCGGGTCGATCTGGCATCGGCATTTCGCCGATAGTGCTCAGATTCTGCCCTTGGTCGGCCATTCCGGGGGAAACTGGGTGGACCTGGGGAGCGGAGCAGGCTTTCCGGGGCTCGTTTTGGCGATTATCAGAGCCGAATCCGGGCCGATGCGAGCTACATTGGTCGAAAGCGACAGCCGAAAGTGCGCATTTCTGGCCGAGGTGCTCCGGAAAGTGGGTCTGCCGCCCGCCGCGATTGTGGAGATTCGGAACCAGCGCATCGAAAATCGGGCGACTCAAGATAGCTTGACGGGCGTCGATGTGATCACGGCGAGGGCCTTGGCCCCGCTCGATCGCCTCTTTGAACTGTCCGTGGGCCTTTTCGCGCCGTCGACCAGGGCATTTTTCCTGAAAGGACGCGATACAGAGGCCGAAATCGAGGCGGCCAGGCTGCGTTGGAGTTTCGAATGCGAAATCCACTCCAGCCGGACCGATTCCAGCGGCCGGATCGTCGAGGTTCGTGGTCCCATTGTCAGGATGGAGGGCCTCGGCCGTGGCTGAAACGCGATCCAAGAAGACCGCGCTGCGTGTTCTGGCCGTTTCAAACCAGAAGGGCGGCGTCGGCAAGACTACGACGGCTATAAATCTCGGCACGGCGCTGGCGGCCGTAGGCGAGCGTGTGCTGCTTCTGGACCTCGATCCGCAGGGTAACGCCTCGACGGGGCTCGGAATCCCCGCCGATCAGCGGCCTTTGACCAGTTACGACGTGATCAAGGGCTCGTGCTCGATGCTCGATGCCACCGTCAAGACGCTGGTCCCCGGCCTGTGCGTGGTTCCCGCCAACTCGGACCTCGTCGGGCTCGAAGCCCAGCTTATTTCTGACCCCAATCGGCCCTTCAAGCTCCGGGATGCCGTGGCCCAATTGGCCGCCGAGCAGCGCGCAGCTGGGGGCGGCGAGGGCTTCACGTATGTGCTGATCGACTGTCCACCGTCGCTAAGTCTCTTGACTCTCAATGCGTTGGTCGCAGCGCAAGCCGTTTTGGTGCCTGTGCAGTGCGAGTTTTTCGCGCTCGAAGGCATTTCGCAACTCAAAGACACGATCGACCAGATCAAAGCCACCCTCAATCCGAGCCTGGAGCTACAGGGCGTCGTGCTGACGATGCACGATGCCCGCACCCAGCTTTCGCGCGAAGTCGCAGAGAGCGTGCGGCAGGTTTTCGGGGCCAAAGTCTACGCCACGGCCATTCCGCGCAATGTCAAGATCGCGGAAGCGCCATCGCACGGCAAACCGATCCTGATCTACGACACGTCGAGCCCGGGCAGCAAAGCCTACGTCGGTTTGGCGCGCGAAGTCATCGAACGCGAACGCAAGTACAGAGCAGCTTGATTAGGAACGGAAATCAAGGGGAGCGGGTGGGATGGCGACGCCATTGCAGAAGAGCAGACTCGGCCGGGGGTTGGCGTCCCTCATTGGCGACTCGGTGCCGCAAGGATCACGATTGCCGCCCGAAGGCGAGCAGCGGGTCGTGCCGATCGAGCAATTGAGCGGTGGAAAGCTCAATCCTCGTAAGGAATTCCGGGAGGACGATCTCGTCGAACTTTCGGAGTCGATCCGGCAAAAGGGCCTGGTTCAGCCGATCATCGTGCGGCAACTGGACGATGAGGCCTACGAAATCGTCGCCGGTGAGCGGCGGTGGCGTGCGTCCCAGAGGGCCGGGCTGCATAGCGTGCCCGTGATCGTGCGCGACCTGACCGATCAGGAAGTTCTGGAACTCGCCATCATCGAGAATGTGCAGCGTGCCGACCTCAACCCGATCGAAGAGGCTGGCGGCTATCACGAGCTGATGGATCGCTTCGGCTACACGCAGGAAGGCTTGGCCGAGGTCATCGGCAAGAGCCGCAGCCATGTGGCGAACACGCTGCGACTGCTGAAGCTGCCCGAAGCCGTTTTGAGCCTCGTGCAGTCCGGCAAGCTCACGGCAGGTCACGCGCGCGCTCTGATCGGGCGAGAGGACGCCGAGGCGCTGGCGGACCGCATCGTTGCGCAGGGCCTGAACGTCCGCGAGGTCGAGGCCCTGGTTCAGTCCGTCGAGAACCCAACCCAGCCCCGGCGCAAACGAGAGAAAGACGCCGATACACGTGCTTTCGAGAAAGATCTCGCCGACCTGCTCGGACTGAAGGTCGAGATCAAGCGCAGCTCGGGCGAGAGCGGCACGCTGATGATCAAATACGGCAACTTCGATCAGCTCGAGTACATTCGGCTGAGGCTGATGGGGCAGACCCAGGCTGAGTAGTGCTGCTCCGCCGCCAGCTCGGGCGCGCCCCAGTCAATCGCGGAAATCGAGTAGGGGGTTGCGTCTCGGCTTCCCCTTCTCACACCACCGAGCGTACTTGAGCGTACTCGGCGGTTTCCAGCAGCTTGTAACGTGGCGTGATGGGCAGCGAGGCTGACGAGCCGCTGGCCCTCGAACCATTTCAGGGCCATGGCTTCGTTGGCGGGTGGAGTGCGCGCTCCCCACCCCGCCTCGCGGCGACGCAGTTGCCTCTGGCGCGCGGTTCCCCTCACCGGGGCCCCGCAGAGGACTTCCACCTTCAGCATCAAACTCATGCCTGGAACACATGAAAACGGGGCGTGCCGATGGCGCGCCCCGTTCGTTTTCAAGTCTTCGCCGGTCCGTCAGGTATTCATCGAATTGAAGAAGTCGGAGTTGGTCTTGGTCGACTTGAGCTTGTCGATGAGGAATTCCATGGCGTCCATCGTGCCCATGGGATTGAGGATGCGCCGCAGCAAGTGGCCCTTCCGCAGCTGATCCTTCGGCAACAAGAGCTCGTCCTTACGGGTGCCCGAGCGCGCCACGTCGATAGCCGGGAACACGCGCTTGTCGGAAACCTTACGGTCGAGAATGATTTCCGAGTTACCGGTGCCCTTGAACTCCTCGAAGATGACCTCGTCCATGCGGCTGCCGGTATCGACGAGCGCCGTGGCGATGATCGTGTGTGAGCCACCTTCTTCGATATTGCGCGCGGCGCCAAAGAAGCGCTTAGGCCGCTGCAGGGCGTTCGAGTCGACACCACCCGTCAGCACCTTGCCCGACGAAGGCACGACGGTGTTGTAGGCCCGGCCGAGGCGCGTGATCGAGTCCAGCAGGATCACGACGTCACGCTTGTGCTCCACGAGCCGCTTGGCTTTTTCGATGACCATTTCCGAGACTTGCACGTGGCGAGACGGCGGTTCGTCGAAGGTCGAGGAGATTACCTCACCCTTCACCGATCGCTGCATGTCCGTGACTTCTTCCGGCCGCTCGTCGATGAGCAGCACGATCAAGAAGCACTCGGGGTGGTTTGCCGTGATCGACTTGGCGATATTCTGCAGCAGCACCGTCTTACCGGTGCGCGGCGGGGCAACGATGAGGGCGCGCTGGCCCTTGCCGATCGGCGCCACGATATCGATGACGCGAGCCGAAAGATCCTTGATGGTGGGATCCTCGATCTCCATCCGCAACCACTCGTCCGGGTAGAGCGGTGTCAGATTGTCGAAGTGGACCTTATGCTTGGCCGTCTCGGGGTCTTCGAAATTGATCTTGTTGACCTTGATGAGGGCAAAGTAGCGCTCGCCCTCCTTCGGGCTGCGGATCTGCCCCTCCACGGTATCGCCGGTGCGCAGTGCAAACCGGCGGATCTGGGAGGGGGAGACGTAAATATCGTCAGGACCGGCAAGGTAATTGGCGTCGGGCGAACGCAGGAAGCCGAAGCCATCCTGCAGCACCTCGATGACGCCAATGCCGGTGATCTCGATGTCCTTGGCCGCGAGTTGTTTCAGGGTCGCGAACATCAGCTCCTGCTTGCGCATGGTGCTGGCGTTCTCGACGCCTACCTCTTCGGCAAAGCTCAACAGCTCCGTCGGCGACTTCGCCTTGAGGTCCTGGAGCTTGATCTCCTTGATCGCGATATCTTGCATCGAGCACTCTTAATGGGGGTTGCGCGGCTTCCGTGGCGAAATAAACGCGACAGATCTTTGGATAGAAGCCGGGCACTCAGACTTTGGGTGGGAAGCGCTGCCGGTTGCTGGGATGCACCTGGGCGGCCGCCGAGATTTAAGGGTCGGGGCGAGCCGCGCGCCCTGCCATGGAGTGGAGGGTCAACGCCAATTAAACTCTTCTACAGCATCCGCCGCGGAAAAGCAAAGACTGGTTGGAAGCGGACGGCATGCTCTTCAGAACGGCTTCACGATGACGAATACGACAATGCCGATCATGAGGACGGTCGGCACTTCGTTGACGATGCGCCAGTGGCGGGGCGGCTTATCGTTGCGGTCCTCGGCAAAGGCGCGGGTGGCGGCGGAGAGATAGCCGTGCGAGGCGGACAATAGCAGCACGAGCAGAAACTTCACGTGGAACCAGGGTGCCAGATAGAAGCGCGATTGCCAGGCGAGCCAGAGCCCGGTGACCCAGGCGAAGATCATTGCGGGATTGACGATGACGCGCAGCAGACGGCCTTCCATCACCTTGAACGTCTCGGATTGCTTGGAGCCTTTCTCGGCGTCGCAATGATAAATGAACAGGCGCGGCAGATAGAGCATGCCCGCCATCCACGAGATGATCGAGACGACGTGCAGCGCCTTGATCCAATCGTACGCGCGGCTTCCCAGCAGCACGACGGCGGCTACGAGCGCGGCGGCCGTGACAGCGAGTGCGATCGCAGCGCGAGCGGCGGGCGAGGCTTGACGCGGCTGATCCATAGGCTGGCGGCTCCTCTGCGGTTGCGAGCTGGCCTCGCTGACATAACCGAGACACGCGACGCCGTCACCGGCGTGGCGGCAGAGATCCATTTTTGCGCCGATACAACTCGTTCGGACATTTGATGCGCGGCAATGTTCGCGTGCCAGGTTCGCTGCAGAGTGCGACAGTCTGGCACAGTCGATGAGTGTGCGTGCGCAGACACCTTTTCCTCACGACCAATTGGGAGGTCTCCGATGAAATCGTCACCCGGGTTGCGCCGCACGGCAATGGTTCTCGCCATGGCGGTCGCGTCGGGTGCGTTGACGGTGAGCCCGCGGGTCGTCTCCGCGCAAGGCGGCGGGATGGGGTGGGGCCGTGATTACTGGATGCCCTTCGGCATGCACCGTCGCTTCTGGGATCCGCGCGGCATGAGTCCGGAGATGCGGGCGCGCATGCAGCGGCATTGGGCCTACATGCATCGTGAATTGCCGCCGGAGTACGAGGGCGCCCGATCGACGGTGCCCAACAGCGTGGAGACGATCGCCGAAGGCGGTGAACTCTATGCGAAGAACTGCACCTCTTGCCACGGAAAGACCGGTCTCGGCGACGGCAAAGAGGGGAATTCGCTCACGCCGTCCCCAGCGCTTCTCGCCTATCTCATTCAGCGGCCGATGGGGGTGGACGAGTATCTGCTCTGGACCATCTCGGAAGGCGGCAAGGCCTACGACACGGCGATGCCGGCATTCCGCGACACGCTTAAGCGCGACGAAATCTGGAAGATCATCGCGTTCATGCGCGCAGGCTTTCCGGAAACGGCAGCCGATGCGCGCAAAGGGAGTGGGAAGTAGCGGCGCCACGGCGGTCGACGTCGTGACGGAGCGCACGAGCGGCGGGCTGTGGGAATTCGTCCATGCCGAGCTGCGCTCACCGACCCCTGACCGGTGTCGGCTCGGGGCATGGTTGAGATGTACGGAAACAGCCCATGAGATCTCACTTCTTGCAGTTTGCTTCCTACAACAGATGGGCCAACGCTCGGCTCTACGAGGCGGCACTGGCACTCGACGAGGACGATTACCGGCGCGACGTCGGCGTTTTTTTCAGAAGCCTGCACGGGACGCTCAATCACCTCTTGGTGACCGACCGTATCTGGATGAAGCGGCTCACAGGCGAGGGTGATCATCCCAGCCGCGTCGATGCCACCCTTCACGAATGCCGCCTTCGACTGGCCATGGCGCGTGCCGATGAGGATGATCGCATCGTCCGTTTGGTCGGTTCCCTCGACGAGGCAGCCCTTTCGGGCACGCTGAAATACACGACGACGACTGGGGTGCCCTGCGAGCAGACGCGGGCAGAAATCCTTGCCCATCTCTTCAATCATCAGACCCATCACCGCGGACAGGCCCACGCGATCCTGTCGATCTTAACGGGCCGGGAACCTCCCGCGTTGGATCTATTGGGCCTCCAGAGAGGCCGGCCAGCGCCCGACCTGCGGACGCTGGCCGCACGCGGTGAAGGGTGACGTCGGCGCTTCACATGGCAGCCGGGAAATAGACGAAGAACAACGAGATCGTGGCGACGGAGAGGATGGTCGTCACCAGCATCACGGCGGACGTCGGCTGGACGTAGACGCCCTTGGCCTGCGCCAGCACGAACGGTCCCGAACCGATCGGAAGCGCCGCTGACAGAATGGCGATCTTGGTCCACATGGGGTCGGTGGGGAAGACGGTGAAGATCGCAGCGGCCGTCAGGAGCGGGTGGATCAGCAACTTCACGACGGTCATGGCGGCGACCTGTCCGGTGCCCTGACTCAGGGGCTTTCCGACCAGGAACAGACCGATGGAGAAGAGCGCGCACGGACCGGCCGCCGCGCCGAGCATACCCGCGAAGTTTTCGACAGGAACGGGCAGTTTCTGTCCGAACCAAGCCCACGTCAGGCCGGCGACCGGGGCCAGCAGCATGGGGTTGCGCAGAAGCGACTTGACGACCCTGCCGACCGTCTGGAGCAGGCGAGTTTCCCGCTGCTGACTGATCTCCACGGGAATGACGGCAATGGCGATGAACAAAACGGAGATCACGGTCGCAACGATCGAAGGTAACGCGGCTGCCTCGCCGTAAGCGGCGATGGACAACGGGATGCCCATGTAGCCTGCATTGGCGTAGGCGCCGTTCAATCCGAACAGCGACCCTTCGGCCGCGCCCAAGCGGAAGAACGCCATCGCGGCCAATGCCGAAAGGGCCCAAGTCGCGAACATCGCCAGCGTGTAGGCCGTAATGAAGTTCAGATTGAGGACTTGGCCGAGATTCACACCTGCCATCGCCTTGAACAGCAGCGCGGGAAGCGCAACCCAGTAGACGAAGAGGTTCAGCGCGTCACTGCTGGCCGCGCCGAGCAACCGGCTTCGGCCACAGATATAGCCGGTCGCCACCACGGCGAAAATCGGAAGGACGATATTCAGCAAGGCCTGCACGTGTGCCGTCTTTCTCGCGCATCGGGCCATCGGCGCGGAGATTCGTCGCTTCCGGGAGGCACGTCATGCTCGTGTGGGGATTCGGAAGGTTGCGAGCCCAGCCGCAACCGGGGACCAAACGTCAGATGCGCTACACTCGCCGCATCAGGCCATTGCCGGACAGCGACCTTGCGGTCTTTTGCCGAAGCGGCAACGCGTTGTCATCTGCGGCGGACGCAACCCTGACCATCCCCAAGAACGAGGGAGCACAGCGGGAGCCCTCTTTGTCTCGGGCAGAGGACGCTTATTCGTCCAGGCGTGAGCCGGTTCGAACGCGGGCGCCGCCAAAGAAGGACCCGATCATGATGGCTTCCTGATGAGGGACTGGGCCGTATAGACCATGATTGCCAACCCGATTGCACCCGCGGCCGCTATACTCAAAAATATGATCCAGTCGATCGGCCCTCCAAGATCTCGGAGTTCCGAGTCCGTCATGGCCAGCACGAAGAGCACTGCCCCGATCGCTCCGAACGGCATCGACAATTGCGCGAGGAGAAACTTCCGCATCGATATCGCGCGATCCCGAACCAGCACATAGAGATAGGTCAAGGTCACGATCACGGCAGCCGCGACCAGAACCCAGAACAATCCGCGTCCGAAGATCTCTTCGAATACGGCCAGCATCGTCTCGAGCGTCAGCTCTTTCATACCGCGCCTCCTCAGGCCTTGCCGCGCAGCATCGCATTGTAAGTGGGCTTGAGCGCCACCTCCTTCATCAACCAGCTGATCCAGAGCTCCTCGAGCGGAGCAATGATGCCAGGAAAGGAGGGCACCAAATTGTTGTGGTAGTCGAACTCGACGAGCATCGCACGTCCGACGCGCGTGATGAGCGGGCATGAGGTGTAGCCGTCGTAGGCCGCTGAACCGGTCTTGCCGCCGATCGCGGCGACCAGATGATCCTCGACCACCGGTACCTGCCACTTAACGCTGGCCGCTGTCTTACCCTTCGGAACGCCGGCCACGTCGCCGAGCGCGAAGATTTCCGGATAACGGCGATGACGCAAGGTCTTGGGGTCGACCTCCACCCAGCCCTGATCCGCCCATTTGTCGGACCAGCTGAGTCCCGACTGGCGCACCACTTCGGGTGCGCGTTGTGGGGGAATGACATGAATATAGTCGTACGGCAGCTGCGCTTCGCCCGAAGGCGTGGTGAACGTCGCAATACGGCGCCCCGGTTCGATCCGCTTGAGCACGTGGCTGTAGACCGTACCGATGCCGCGCTGGGCGAAGAGCATGCGCACTTTCTCGGATACGATGGGCACACCGAACAGCGTGTCGTTCTGCGCGGCATATGTGATCTTGAACTTTCCCTTCCCGACCCCGCGGCTTGCGATGTCCTCGATGAGAAACGTGTGCTTCAATGGGGCTCCGGCACACTTCATCTCCGTCGCCGGACGGGTGAACAGCCCCTGCCCGCCCTTTCGGGTGAATTCCGCTGCGGCCGTCCAGGTCTTGGCCGCATACTCCGGTCCAGCGTAAAGTGCCCCGATGCCGTTCGTACCGACCAGATCCAGCGAAAAACCCTCGATCGCGGCATGGTCCAGGACCAAGCCGGTGGCGACGACAAGGAAATCATAAGACAATGTCCGACCGCCGCTCGTCTTGACGGTCTTGGCGACGGGATCGATTGCGGTGGCGGCCTCCTTGATGAGGGTGGCCCCTTGCGGCAGCCAGTCGGTCGTCTGCGAGACCACATAAGAGGCTGGCTTCAGACCTGCCGCCACCAAGGAGAGTCCGGGCTGATAGAGGTGCAGCGCCCGCGGGTCGACGATCGTGATCGATGCTCCTTCGAGCCGCGCCACCAAGTGGTTGGAAAGCGCCGTGCCCGCAGCTCCGGCACCCAGGATCACGATGCGCGCTTTTGTGGCGAGTTTGGCTGCAGCGACCGCCCCCTTCGCCGCCGAGGCGGCGAGGCCACCCGCACCGATTCCCAGAAACGCGCGCCGTGATGTCACTGTTGCGTCAGAGCCTGTCGCCGTCATCGTCGTCCCACCCAGGCGTGTGGGGTGTGTCGCGGCACATGATTAGCCGCGAACGGCCCCTGTGTGCCATTTCGACGACATTTTGACGTCAGGATGCGCAGGCGTGCCTTGAGATAAAGCAATTGTCGGCCAGATGAACGACGACCCGACGAACCGCATCGACCGGTTCGGGATGCGGTGCCTGCACCGGCCCCTCTCGCGATAGAGCGCGGAAAGGGGACCGGCGTCCTCGTGCCGCACGACTTGCGGTGCGATCAGTCCGTCTGCCCGCGCACCAGCGCGACGAGGCGCGCGACGTTCTCGGGCGGTGTCTGAGGCACGATACCGTGGCCCAGATTGAAGATGAAGCGGCGGCCTTCCATCAACTCGAGGATCTCCGCCACGCGCTCCTCCATGGCGTCACCCCCAGCGACCAGCAAGAGCGGATCGAGGTTGCCTTGCACCACGACGTTCTCGTCGGCGAACGCCTCGTTCATCATATACGGCGGCATTGCGGTGTCGCAGCCGATGCCATCGACACCCGTTTCAGAAACGTACCAGAGTGCGGAGGAGCCGGCGCCGCGCGGGAACCCAATGATGGGTGTTGCTGGGTGCCGTTCCTTGAGCGCGGCCACGATGGCTTTGGTGGGCTCGACAACCCAGCGGTCGAATTCATTGTCGGGGAGACTGCCCGCCCACGTGTCGAAGATTTGGAGAACGTCGGCACCCGCATCCACCTGTTGCGACAGATAGTCGATCGACGTCTCCACGAGAATATCGATAAGTCTCTGAAATCCCTCTTGATCTCGATATGCCCACAACCGCGCCGCAGCTTGGTCCTTCGAGCCGCGACCTTCCACCATGTAGGTCGCAACCGTCCAGGGCGCCCCACAGAATCCGATCAGCGCGGTCTCTGACGGCAGATCCTGCCGGAGCCTCTGCACCGTTTCGGCGACGAGGGCGAACTTGTGCTGAGTCGCCTCCGGACGCAAGCGGGCGAGGCCGGCCGTATCGGTGATCGGATCGAGAAGCGGTCCCTCGCCTTCGGCGAAGCGGACGGCCTGGCCGAGAGCATCGGGAACAACGAGGATGTCGGAGAACAAGATCGCCGCATCGAACCCGTAGCGCCGAATGGGCTGAAGCGTCACTTCGGTCGCCAAGGCCGGCGTGTAGCAGAGGTTCAGGAAGCCGCCCGCTTTGGCACGGACCTCGCGGTACTCGGGGAGATAGCGGCCGGCTTGCCGCATGAGCCAGATCGGCGGTGGGCTCAGGACTTCGCCGGCGAACGGGGCGAGAAAGCGCCGAGTGGGCATGGCGGGAGGTGTTTTCCTCGATGGCGGCGTCACTTCACTTCCTATTTCAATGAAGGTCTAAGGTTTTTATTGAAGATTCTTAGCGCTGGGGATTGTGGGGATTGATCGTTCACGCAGTGGTCATCCCCAGATCACCCAGGAGCTGGATGGATCGGCGCTAGGTATAGTCGGTGGAGGCAGTTCGTGCCACTAGTGTCGGATATGCTCTATAGTTCAATCTGTTGGAGACGTGTTGCCGGAGCCGGCTCGTGTTGAAAAGCTGTCCAGAAACGGCTGGGTTGCCGTGGAGCCCGCGTAAGGTTGCGATCTACAACGCATCGCTGCGCATCTCTGGCGTGTTTCGGGGCAACGTGTGGACAAGTTTGTCGATAAGCTGGTGCTTCGCCCACAAGCTCGGTCGGCCGCAAAGGCGTCTTAGGATAACCGCGGAAATAATCCACAGATGACGAACAGCCTGCCGAGCTACTTCCATCTTCATCTCGTCTCCGACGCGACGGGCGAGACGTTGACGACGATCGCCAAGGCGGCGGCCGTCCAGTACGCGCAGGTGCGAGCCATCGAGCATGTGCATCCGCTGGTACGGACGGCACGGCAACTCGAGCGGGTCTTGCAGGAAGTGGCGTCGGCACCCGGAATCGTGCTGTACACGGTGGTGAACAAGGAGCTGACGTCGGAGCTCGAGCGGCGCTGTCGTGAGCTGGGTGTGCCTTGTCTTCACGTGCTCGAACCGGTCATGAAGGTGTTCGAGTCATATCTCGGCGCGCCGCAGACACCGATCGTGGCGGGCCAGCACGTCCTGGATGCCGGGTACTTCCGGCGTATCGACGCCCTGAACTTCAGCATGGCCCACGACGACGGGCATCTGCCTGCGGACCTGAGCGACGCGGAAATCATCATCCTGGGCGTCTCGCGGACATCGAAGACGCCGACCAGCATCTATCTGGCACAGCGGGGTTACAAGGTCGCCAACGTGCCGCTGGTACCGGGTATCCGCCCGCCTGCCGCGCTGTTCGAGCAGCACAACGCCTTCGTCGTGGGTTTGATCGCGAGCCCGGAGCGTATCGCGGAAATCCGGCGAAATCGCGTGCAGCTACTCGCGGACCGCGATCTCGAGGGCTACGTCGACAAAGATCGGATCGCGCATGAGATCGCCGAATCGCGAAAACTTTTTGCGCGGCAGGGCTGGCCCGTCATCGACGTGACGCGGCGGTCGATCGAGGAGACCGCCGCGACGATTCTGAAGCTGTTCGCGGAGCGGCAAGCCAAGGCGATCGCCGCTCAGGCGGACGAGGACGGTTGACCAACGGCGTTGCGCTGGGCCTTCCGCGGCGCAGGCTGTCTCACAAACCGCGCTGGCGGGCGAGCTTGTCGAGCGGTGTAGCGGGCCGGGCGCCGATGTGGCTGATGATCTCGGCCGCCGCAAGGGAGCCCAACCGTCCGCAGGTTTCCAGCGGCTTGCCTTGCGTCAGGCCGTACAGGAAACCCGCCGCATAGAGATCGCCGGCGCCCGTCGTGTCGACGACCCGGGGCACGGTCTCGGGGGCGATGGTCACAGCCTTCTCACCAGAGAAGATGACGGAGCCCTTTGCGCTGCGGGTCAGCACGGCCATCTTGATCTGAGCCGCGGCTTGGCGGGCGGCCTCGTCGAAGCTCTGCGTACGATAGAGTGACGTGATCTCGGACTCGTTGGCGAACAGAATGTCGACTCGAGTCTTGATGAGATCGAGGAACTCCGCGCGGTGCCGGTCGACACAGAAGGAGTCCGACAGCGTGAGCGCGACCTGGCGACCGGCGGCCTTCGCGGTCTCGGCTGCGGTGCGGAAGGCGGCCTTGGCCTCCGGCCGGTCGAACAGATATCCTTCGAGATAGACGATGCGCGAGGCGCGAACGAGGTCGGCGTCTACCTCACCCTTGTCGAGTTCCGGGCTGACGCCGAGAAACGTGTTCATGGTGCGCTCGCCGTCGGGCGTCACCAGGATCAGCGAGCGGGCGGTGGGGGCGCCACTCTTGGCGGGCGGTGTGCCGAAATGGACGCCGGCCGCGCGAATGTCGTGTGCGAAGATGCGGCCGAACTCGTCGTCCGCCACCTTGCCGACGAAGGCGGCATTGCCTCCGAACGAAGCGATGCCGACCATTGTGTTGGCGGCCGAACCGCCGGAGATTTCCGTTGCAGGGCCCATATCGTCGTAGAGTCGCTTCACCGTGTCGGCTTCCACGAGCTGCATATGCCCCTTCGTGGCGCCGTGTTGCGCGAGGAACGTCTCGTCGCAACGTCCGATGATGTCGACGATGGCATTGCCGATGCCCAGGACATCGTGCTTGGTCTCAGACATGGGGTTCCCCGAAGAACTGATGGAGTGGCCGATCTATCTTGCGGCGCACTATAGGCAGGACCGCCGGACAGGCAACGGCTGTCAACTCTTTTGCAGCCCTTCCCACCAGGCACAAGGGCTGGGCCCGAGGTTATAGTTGCCTTCGGACACTTGCAGCGGTTGCCGGAGCCCGTCCTTCGCAGCCGAGGCCCGGATGGCGCGGGCGGCAGCGAGTTGCTCGGGCGGGAGCCATGTACGGTCGTGACCCCAGAGGCTCGGGCCGTAGTGCATCTCGGCGGGCGTCCAGGTGGCCGGATCGATGGTGCGGCCGCCCCAACCATACTCGATCATGAACTCGCTCGGGGAACGGGCATAGAACGACGTCATGAAGTCGTTGGCGTGGCGCCCCAACGTCGTCGCGACCCGGTCTCGGGACAGGGCGATGTCGTAACCCTGTCCGACGTCGTCGAGGTTTTTCAGCTCCATCATGACGTGATGAATGCCGCGACGGCCCGTCTGGATCAGTGCCAAGCTGTGGTGGCGTTGATTCACGTGAAAAAAATAGGCAACGAACGGTTTCAGCGCGTAGTCGCTGAGGCGGAACCCGAGCACGTCTTTGTAGAACCACAGCAGATCGTCTGCACTTTCGACGTGGAGGACGGCGTGGCCCATCCCCATCACGCCTGTTCGAAAGCCAGAGATGGGGCGCCCCGGCACGAAGGGATCTGACGAGGTCTCGGGACCGTGGACGGCTTCGAGACGGTTGCTGGCCGGGTCGGCAAAAGCAATACCGTCCGTGACGCTGCGGCGCGCGCATTCGGAGGCGGACAAGTGCCGGACCGGGATGCCAGCCGTCTCGAGGCGCCTCGCCAATGCCGACAGCCCCTCGGCGTCCGCGACTTCCCAGCCGAACACGCTGGCCTCGTCCTCCTCGGACGTGACGACGATGCGCTGGGCGCGATCGTCCATCCGGAAGCGCAGTAGCGACGGAGTGCTCTCGACGAGTTGCAGGCCGAGGAACTCGGATCCGTACGTTGCCCAGTCGCCGAGTTTATCGGACCGGATCCGAACGTAGCCGAGGGCATCGAGCATGGGCGGCACCTCCCGCAGGGTGGCTGATGCGATCAACGGCGATATTGGACGAAGGCCGACTTCGTTGCCATCCGATCGTAAAGCCCGCGCGCGCGGTAGTTGAATTCCTGCGTCGACCAATAGGTTCGCGTGCAACCGCGGCTGTCGGCCTCGGCATAGGTGGCCTCGACGAGGGCGCGGCCGACGCCCTGTGCCCGGCACGCTGGATCGACGAACAGGTCCTCCAGGTAACAATAATATGTCGGGGACCAGGTGGAGCGGTGGAACAGCACGTGCGCGAGCCCGATGGGCCGGTCCGTGTCGTCGACAGCCATGAGGGCAACGTGAAAGTCGGGCTCGCCCGCCAACAGCCGGTTCCATGTCAGCTCGATGACATCATCGGGAACGGTGGCTTTGTAGAACGTGATGTAGTTGTGAAAAAGCTCGAGCCAGCGGGACTTGTCCTTGGCCTCGAGGCGTCTGACGCGGACGGTCATCGATCTCTCCCGTAGAGAAAGCTCGGAGAGATTACAGCAGGAATGCCGTCGCCAGTCCGAGGAAAGCAAAGAACCCGACCACGTCGGTGACCGTGGTGACGAAAACGCCTGAGGAAACGGCGGGATCGTAGCCGAAATGATCGAGCGTCAAAGGGATGAGAATTCCGGCCAGTGCGGCCGCCATCAGATTGAAAATCATGGCGGCTCCGATCACCAGACCGAGTTTGCCCGTGCCGAACCAGAAGACGACGACCAGCGCCAGAATGACAGCGAACATCAGTCCGTTGATCAGTCCGACGGACGCTTCGCGCAGCACGATACGGCCGGCGTTGACGGAACCCAGCTCATGCGTGGCCAAAGCTCGGACCGCGACGGTCATCGTTTGTGTGCCCGCGTTGCCGCCCATCGACGCGACGATCGGCATGAGCACGGCGAGGGCCACCATTTCCGAAATCGAGGCGTCGAACAGCTTGATGACGGACGAGGCGAGCAGGGCTGTTCCCAAGTTTATGAACAGCCACAGAAATCTGTTTCGGACGGTAGGAATGACCGTGTCCGCGACACTCTCGTCGCCGACGCCGGCCAGCAAGCGAAGATCTTCTTCCGTCTCTTCCTGGATGACCTCGACCACGTCGTCGACAGTCACCACGCCGACGAGCCGCTTGTTCTCGTCCACGACGGGCATCGACTTCAGGTCGTAGCGCTCGAACTGGCGGGCGACCTCTTCCTGGTCGGAGGTGGCGAGCAGGATGTGCCGCTCGGTTTCCATCACACTTTCGATGCCGACATGCCGTTTCGTGCGCAGGAGACGGGAAAGATCCACGCTACCGAGGACGCGAAAGGTCGGATCGACCACAAAAATGTCCGAGAACGTCTCGGGTAGGTCCTCCGCCTCGCGCATATGGTCGATGACCTGGCCAACGGACCAGAACTGAGGCACGGCAACGAAGTCCGTCTGCATCAGACGGCCGGCCGTCTCCTCGGGGTATTCGAGGTTGCGTTCGAGTGCAGCCCGCTCGCTGAGCGGGATCTGTGCGAGCACTTCCTGTTTGTCGATCTCCTCCAGGCCCTCGATGACATAGGCGGCATCGTCGGTGTCCAGCTCGGCGACGACCTTCGCGAGCACGGAGTTGGGCAACTCCTCGGAGATCTGGTCGCGGACGCTCTCATCGAGCTCCGACAGCACCTCGGGGTCGAGCTTGTCGCCGATGGCCTGGATCAGGCGGATGCGCTCGTTGGGCGCCAGAAGCTCTATGAGATGCGCAAGATCCGGGGCGCTGAACGCTGCGCAGAGCGCTTGGACATAGGGAGGATCTCCCCTTTCGAGACCTGCGCGCAAGGCAGCTATATTGCGCGTGCTCCGCTCGTCCGGAGACAGATCGTCGAAGGCGCTATCGGGCTGCTCGTGTATCATGGCGCACACCGGCCGTAGTTGCAGTTTTGCCGCTGCGTGGCGCGTGCCACGCCCGTGTGGCAAGGCGCACATTGCGTCCTGCCACAATCAGTCCCTAGGATCGTTGCAGAATCACGCCGGTTTGCTGCTCGTGATCGGGGTACGGGTTAACGGCCGTCCCACTGTGAAGTCAAGCGCAAGCGTGACGAGACAAGCCGTTAGTCGCGTTTCGTGTTGTGCGTTGACGCGGCGTTGATGTCTTTGGCGCATAAGCGCAGAACGCGGCTATCGAGAACTGGAATGTGATGATGCGCCTTGGACGATGGATGGCTGTCGCCGGAATAGCGAGCCTCGTGGGCGGCGCCGGTTCGGCATTTGCGCAGGGGCAACGTGCATGTAGCCCCGATGCCATCGGTCTCGGGCGAACCGCACAGATCGATACGAAGGGCGGACCCAAGTACGGCAACCAGCAGTACAAGGGCGACAATCTCCTGAAGGAGGGCGAGGTCGTCCTCACGTTCGACGACGGCCCGCACAAGGCTTATACGCCGGCCATCCTGCAGACACTCGATGCCCATTGTACGAAGGCCACATTCTTCATGGTGGGGCGCCCCGCCATCTTCTATCCGGAAATCGTGAGAGAAGTGGCACGGCGGGGACATACCGTCGCGACACATACCTGGTCGCACAAGAATCTCGGCAAGTCCGGCGTCAAGGAAGGCGAGGCCGAGATCGAGTTGGGGATCAGCGCCGTACAGAAGGCGCTGGGTCAGCCAGCCGCGCCGTTTTTCCGGTTCCCATATCTCGCCTACACGAAGGCGATGCACGCGCATTTGTCCGAGCGCGATACGGGCGTGTTCTCCATCGATGTGGATTCTTATGATTTCCGCACGCGCAGCCCGACCGTGATGATGCGTAATGTTTTGAAGCAACTTGAGAAAAAGCGGCGCGGCATCATCCTCTTCCACGATATCCAGCCTTCGACGGCCAAAGGTCTCGATGCCCTTCTCGTGGAATTGAAGCAGCGCGGCTATCGCGTCGTCCATATTGCGCCAAAGCAGCTTCAGACGACGATTGCGCAATACGATTCCCAGATCGGCAACAAAGGCAATATCGCGCGTTTGGCGTCCTTACCGGTTCCCGTATCGCAGCGAGGGGTCACCGCCCCCGGGTGGGAGGCGCGCGTGTTGCGCGGAAGTACCACGCCTTATCCAGGCAGCGCGTTCTCCGCAGTCTCGGAGCCGCCGGCCGCCGCGCAGGTGCAGCCCACGGCCGAACCCAGGCCACGCCGCGCGATCAACGACGATTGGCGCAACTCGGTGTTCCGAGGCTGGTAACCGCACAACGACGTCAGACGTGACATGAGAGGACCGAGCACAGCTTCCAGTCGGGGCTACTTCGGCATCGGCGCGGAGCGCATGTCGAAAAGCCTCAATCTCGGAAACCTCATGCGGTCGGCGCATGGATTCGGTGCAAGTTTCACATTCACAATCGGTGCGCAGCTCTATGAGGGCCACGAGGCCTTCGCCGACACGTCAAAATCCGCGCTGCACGTACCGCACTACGATTGGCCCTCCCCAGATGATTTGGTGCTCCCGCAGGGCTGCAAGCTCGTCGGCGTGGAGTTGCTCGAGGACGCGATAGATCTCCCCACGTTCCTGCATCCGCAACGTGCGGCCTACGTGCTGGGACCCGAAATGGGATCGCTCTCTCCGCAGCTGCTGGCGCGCTGCGATCATGTCGTGAAGATTCCGACGGCCTTTTGCATCAACGTCGCAATTGCCGGCGCGATCGTGATGTACGATCGCTATCGCGTTCTCAATAACGCTCCGAGACTGCCCGGGTGATAGCGCGATTACGGCCGGCGGGGGCGATAGGTGCCCGTTGCCGGATCATATTCGAGGTGACCGAGATCCTTCATCGCGGACTGTGCGCTGTTACGGACTGGGGCTTCCGCGCGTTGCGGCTGGACGGCGGACATCAGACCCTTGATGAGGCGAACTCCGGCAATCGCGCCCGCGCCGAGTATCGCCAATCCGATCAATTGAGGCATTGCTACGACCTCCGCTCTTGCCGTTCAGAGCCCGTAGCGAGACCACATCGCGCGGGCATCGAGTGTGGCGACTACATCCTCAGCGATTGATGGCTCAATTGTGGCGACAGAGCCGCGCAGACCCGGCAGCCGGCGTAAACGAGACAACAGACCGCCCTGCCCGACAGGCACAACGCGCAAGCGCACCTTCTCCCCGTGAAGTTCGCGCATGCGGCTGCGCACATCAGCATGGCCGTCGACGAGACCCAGTTCCTTGGCGCGCCCCCCGGACCAGAAGGCCCCGCTGAACAGATCTGGTTCCGTTTCCAGCAAGCGGGTCCCGCGTCGCGCCCTCACGATGGAAACGAACATCTCGTGCACGTCTTTCTGGATCGCCTTGAGGCGCGCCACATCGTCCGGTTTCTCCGGTAGGAACGGATCGAGCGAACCCTTGGCGGTGCCAGCGGTATAGACGCGACGCTCGATGCCCAGCTTTTCGATGGCCTTCTCAAAACCGAAGCCTGCGGAGATCACGCCGATGGAACCGATGATGGACGAAGGATCGGCATGAATCTCGTCGCCGGCGACGGCGAGAAAATATCCGCCCGACGCGGCCACATCCTCGCAGAAGACGTAGACCTTCTTCTGCTTTTCCTCAGCGAGTTGTCGGATGCGTTTGAAGATCAAGTGCGACTGTACGGGTGATCCGCCGGGGGAATTGATCTGGATCGCGACCGACGGGAGCTTCGACAGACTGAAGGCCTTTTCGATGGCTGATGCCGTGGTGGCCATCGTCAGTCCTGATTTCATCGCTGACGGCATGCCGATCTGCCCGTAGAGACGTAGTACCGGGACGACGGGCTTACGCGATAGCGAGAGCATGAATTACAGATCCGGGGAGTTGTGACGGAGGTCGCACGCCCTCTTCGTGAGGTTTCCTGCGCCTGTTGGACCCATCTAAACCACCCCTCGAACCCCGGTTCAAGCGCAAGCATCGCGATTCAGTCGAGCTGTAACGGCGCGCCGCGCCGGAGGACATCGTCGATTTCCGGCCGGAAGGCCTGACCTTGCGTGTGTAGGATCAGGCCCGGCAGGATGCGCGTCGGCGCCCGGCTCCCCTTGCGTCCCTGGACGAGGACGCGGTTTGCTGGGAGGCCGTTGCGCGGATGTATGGGTAGAATGGTGACAGCTCCGAAGCGAGGCATCATGTGTTTCAGGACATCGCCAATCGCATCGGCGCGGTGTATCAAGGTCGCCGTACCGCCACCCGTGCAGGCCGTCGCGAGAAACCGCATCCAGGCGTCGAGTCCTTCCCGCGGCATGGCATGGGCGCGCGCCTTGATTCTGTCGGGTGAGGTCGTGCCGTCGCTATCGATGTAATAGGGTGGATTTGCTGCGACGTGATCGAACGCGCCGGGCCGCAGCGGCGTCGCGTCGGGTTGGTCGCCATGGAAAGCACCCCCACCGAGTGCCACATTCGCGGCAACCGCTTCGACGCGATCGGAGAAGTTGTTGCGGGCGATGTTGCGCTGGGCCAGCTGCAAGAGAAGCGAGTCGCGCTCTGCAAGCACCACACGTGCAGTCGGCAGCCGCCGCGCGATGCATAATCCCACCGTTCCGACGCCGGCTCCCGCGTCGAGAATGCTATCGGGACAGCCCGTTTCGGGGACAGCGGCCGCCAGCAGGACGGCATCCAGGCCAGCGCGATAGGATTTGCGCGGCTGCAGAATGCTCACGGCTCCGCGGACGCAATCCGCGAGGAAGGCGTCGTCGGTCAGATCAGGGATCGAGGTTCCGGTCACGGCCGAAGGTCCATCATTCGGGCCGGATCTGAGCCGCGAGCCCGGCGTCACGCAGTAACTGGGCTGCGCGGTCGAAATCCCTGTCGAATACGAGCACCCGCCGCGGAAAGACGCCGATCGAACCCTCCATGATGCTCATGTTCGCGTCAGCCACATGATGCTCGATCCTTGCTTCCTTCAAGAGCGCGCATACGAAACTCAGCAGTACCGGCTCGTTGGTATGCATGATGTCGCGCATAACTGATGTTCCGCTTGCCGATGATGCAAAACCTTAATGCCGTTGGTCTTTCCGTCGATCGTGCGTATATGTTCGACTTGACCCGTCCGGCCCGACCACTAAGTATATCGCGGTTCGGCCCCTGGTCGACGTCGTGCAATTCTCATGAGGTATTAGAGCCTTGGGTGTCGTGGTTTCCCTAGGTGACGCTCGCGATCCGTTGTCCGGGCTCAAACCCATCATGGAGCTTGTGGCCTCCGATATGGAGGCTGTGAACCGGATCATCCTCGACAAGGCCGTGTCCGATGTGGAGATGATCCCGACGCTGGCGCATCACCTGATCTCGTCCGGCGGTAAGCGGCTGCGGCCGATGCTGACCATCGCGGCCGCCAAATTGGCGGGCTACGGCGGGCAAGGGCATATCCGGCTCGCCTCCGCCGTGGAATTCATGCACACGGCGACCCTCCTTCACGACGATGTGGTGGACGACAGCGACTATCGGCGCGGCAAGAAGACGGCCCGGATCCTCTGGGGAAATCAGGCCAGCGTGCTCGTCGGTGACTTCCTGCTGGGTCAGGCCTTCCGGATGATGGTCGACGTCGGCTCGCTTCCGGCCCTCAAGATTCTCTCCAACGCCGCCGCCGTGATCGCGGAAGGCGAGGTCATGCAGCTCGCCGCCGCCAAGAACATGGCGACGACCGAGGACGAGTACCTGCAGATCATCAACGCCAAGACGGCAGCATTGTTCTCAGCGGCTGCCGAGGTGGGCCCGGCCGTCGCGGGGCGCCCTGCGGAAGAACAAGCGGCGCTTAAATCGTATGGCCGGAATCTCGGCATCGCATTCCAGCTCGTCGACGATGCACTGGATTACGCGGGCGACAGCAGCCGGCTGGGCAAGTCGGTGGGAGACGACTTCCGGGAGGGCAAGATCACGCTTCCCGTCATCCTGGCGTTCCGTCGCGGCTCGGAGAGCGAGCGCGCGTTCTGGCGGTCGTCGCTCGTCGACGGCAACTCGTCGGACGAAGCGCTTGCGGAGGCGTTCAACTTGATGAAGCGGCATAAGGCCATCGAGGCGACGCTCGAGCGCGCCCGGACCTATGGCGCGATGGCACGCGATGCCCTTGCGATCTTCCCGGATAGCACAGCGAAGACGGCATTGATCGAAGTGGTCGGCTTCTGCGTCGCTCGCGCGCATTGAGGGGGCACCCCGTCAGGCGCTGCCCGGGTCCCGCATGATCGTCATGTGATACGTGAACCGGTCCGCCGGGTGGACGCTGACCGACACTTCGACCAAGCGGCGTCCGGTGACGTAGTAGCGACGCGTGAACTTGAGTGCGGGAGATCCCACCGGCGCCTTGAGATTTTTCGCCATCTCCGCGTCGAGCAACGTCGCCTCGATGCGCTGGTCGACCTCGATCACCGTTTCGCCGAAACGCTGCTCGATCAGTGACCAAAGTGCCGTACGCAGAGAGCTGACATCCTCGGCTATGCTGCTGTAGGCGGCGTCGAAGAGCACTTCCGAGTGGCATATCGGCAGATCGTCATCCGCACCGTAGCGGATGCCCGCCACGCGTACCCAGGCCTTACCCGGGCGGCAGCCCAACTGTTCGACAAGCGGGCCGCGCGCCTTGAGTGTTTCGTGATCGATCAGATCGAGGCGCGTCTCGTGTGCGAATTGCAGCAATTCGGTCAGGGAGGGGATTGCGTGCAGGTAGCGCGTCGTTTGCCCACGAGCTTCGACGCGCGTTCCCACGCCTTTGCGCGCGGATACCAGCCCCTGCTGGCGCAGGTGCTGGATCGCCTGGCGCACCGTATAGCGCGACACATTGTATGTCACGCCGAGCTCGGCTTCCGTCGGCAGCAGCTCGCCGACCGGGTAAGCCCCCGATTCGATGCGCTCGCTCAAAGCATGAGCGAGCTGCACGTAGAGCGGCTGGCCCGAGTCCGGGTCGAACTTTGCCGACGGCTTCGATACGGTTTGGTCCTTCGAGACGCGCAAGGCCTGCCTCTTCTCACGTCATGCGGTCGCGCCGGGTGACCAGACCGCCAGCGAATCAGCGGCCTTCGCGGCACTCTCGAGGCCTAACATCGCAGCTTCCATTCGCTCAGCAGTTTCCGCGTTACAGGCCGTGCTGGCATTCTCACGGAACTTGGCAACGATCTCCTCGTTCGTGAGGGGCCGCTCGGCGGCGCCGCGGTTGATATGCTCACGATGCGAAAGGGTCTCGCCGCTGTCCAGAGTGACGATCACCTCGCCCGAATAGGCGAGCGGGAAAGGACTGTCCTTGTATTCGGCGTAAGTCACCTTCTGCGTCATCGCGACAATGGCGGGATCGGTGATCTCGGAGGGCTCCAGTTCGGCGAGGCCGAGCTTGCCGCGTACGAGCGCCGCCGCGGTGAGCCACTGGACCGAGAACTGTGCGTCATAACTGTTGGCGGGCTTGAGCTTGTTTGCTTCCGGCTCGCAAATGACCTTGAACACGCCTGCGGGGACGCGCGTCTCGATCGAACGGATCTTGTCGAGATCGAGGCCCTTGCGGCGAAGCTCGAGGGCTGCGTCGATGCAGGCATGGGTGAAGTGGCAGGCGGGGTAGGGCTTGATGGCCGTATTCATCAGCTCCCATGTCTCGCCTAGTCCGGCCGTGGCCAGCGCAGGATCGGCGCCGTCGCGATAGGCGCCCATGAACGCGTTGAAAAGCCCGAATCGGCCATCGTAAGGCCTTGTCGCACCTACGAAACCTTCCTTGGCCAGGGCAGCTGCGGTGATACCGGCCTGGGCTGCCCAGCCTGGGTGCAGGCGCTTGTTCCAGGCGCCGTCCTCGACGAACTCGAGATTGCCGGAGGCGAGCGAAACGGCGATGCCCTGTGCCATCTGGAGCTGTTTCTGGGTCAGCCCCATGAGACGGCCGGCAGCCAACGTGCAGCCGAAAATACCGACGAGGCCGGTCGGGTGGAAGCCCACCTGATGGAAGCCGCTCTTGGCCACCGATGCGATCCGAGCCGCCGTCTCCACACCGACGACGAAAGCCGTCACCATCGCGCTTCCCGATGCGCCGGTCATCGCGGCTGCGGACAGGACAGCAGGCAGAATGCTGGAGGTCGGATGGATGATGCCGGCCACGTGCGTGTCGTCGAAGTCGAGACCATGGCACAAGTAGCCGTTCATGATGGCCGCATCGCGCGGCGCCATGCGAACGGGCATGCCGAAAACAGGTACGTTTCCGGCGCCGGCCAAGCTGCGTAGGCCCGAGAGCATGCGGTGCGAATGGTCATAGCGCGTTGCGGCAACGGCAATGCCCGCTGCGTCCAGCATGTGATGCAAGGCGCGTCGGCGCACGTCGCCCGGGATGTCCGCGGCGCTGGTGTTCGTCGCAAAGGCGGCCAGCTGCTCGGCGATCGGCGCGGCAGCGGCCGCGATGGCTGCGACCTTGCCGGGATCGGCAGCGTCTTGCGAACCTTTCAGTTTCTCGTTCGGCTTGGCATTCATGGAACTGGCCTTTCTCGGCGCCGTCGCGCGCGCGCATATCAGGTTGCCCGATCCGCCACTGGTCAGACGACCGGGAGTGTGGGAGACGGGTTGTCCGGACATTTATACACGGGACCGAGGGGCCCTCAAATATTGCATTCGAAAGTCGAGGCAGGGCGGGTTCCACCGTCGCTTGGCGAGGGAACGGGTGTCGAAGCTACGGACGCTGCGCCACCGTTGCCGCTTCCGTTCCTCATTGCGCTGGTGACGAGCGTCCAGGTGTTGACGACCTTCACGGTGTTGGCCCTTCCCACACTGGCCACGCGCGCGGCGGCGACGTTCGGCCATGGGGCGGAGGCCGTGGGGTTCCAGATCAGCGTCGTCTATGTTGCGGCGGCCACGCTTTCGAGCGTTGCTGGGCTGATCGTGAAGCGCTATGGCGCCGTGGCCGCCAGCCTGATGGCGTTGGCCTTGAGCGGACTTGCGCTGCTTGGCGTCGCCGTCGGGCGAGTGGACTTGGCCGTCGTCGCCTCTCTTCTCATGGGTTGTGCGTATGGGCTGACCAATCCGGCCGCTTCGCATCTTCTGCTGAAGTTCGCACCGAAGAACCGGCAAAACCTCATTTTTGCGGTGAAGCAGACCGGCGTACCGCTAGGGGCGATGCTGGCGGCCCTGGCGCTACCCGCGCTTTCGGAGCGGGTCGGATGGCAATCGGCGCTCGTGATCGGCGCTTTGCCTCAGCTCCTGCTCGCGCTGCCGCTGCTGTTGATCCGGGGTCGGCTCGATGTCGATCGGGATCCTTCGGCCTTGGCAGCTGGCGGAATGCTGCGGGGGCTGGGGCTCGTCTTCGGTAATCCCGTGCTGCGGTCGCTCGCCGTCATGGGGTGGGCCTACGCGTCGTTTCAGCTGTGCCTGCTGGCCTTCATCGTGACGATGCTGGTGCAGGATCTCGGCTGGACACTGGTTTCGGCCGGCATCATGGCAACGGTCATGCAGATCGGCGGTGCGACGGGCCGCATCGTGTGGAGCCTGCTGGCCGACAGGATTGGCCGCGGACATCTCATTCTCGTCGCGATCGGTGTCGCCTCGACCCTGCTGGCCGGCCTGGTCGCGGTCGCAACGCCGGCATGGCCGGTGGCCCTGCTGTCGCTGGTGCTCTTCTGTTTCGGATTTTCGCTCGTAGGCTGGAACGGCCTCTGGATGGCGGAAATTGCGCGGACGGCCGGGCTCGCCAACGTCGGTCTGGCGACCGGTGGCGTCCTCGTCTTTACCTATGTCGGGATCGTGACAGGGCCGGCTGCGTTCGCGGCCATGTACCGGGTCCTCGGCAGTTACGGTGCGACCTTCGGGCTGTTCGCGCTTCTGCCCGCGTTTGGCGCCGCGGCTTTGCTGATCGGTTCGCGGCGCGCCGCCCGGGCGACGGATGACGCACGTGCGATGAGAACGGAACATTGAGAGACAGCGGATCAGGCTTCCGCCACTTCCGCTGTCTCAAAGCCCTGGTTCACGCAAACAAGCCGATGTCGTCGAGGCTCGTTGCCGTCACATTCTCAAGGAGTACCACGTCGACGAAGGTGCCTTTCACAGCGGCTTGCACCATTGTTCCCGCGTCGCTCTTCTCAAGATGGACGGCGCTGGCCCAGTCCCTCGTGCTCTTGAGAAAGTCCGAGAGGTCGAGCCGGTCGAGGCCGATCTCGAAGTCCGCGATGCGATCGTTCGTGCCGTCGGACGCGTCGGTCTTCGTGTAGACGAAGGTATCGGCTCCCGATCCGCCGCGCAGGAGATCGTCGCCCTTTCCGCTGCGGAACCAGTCGTTACCGGCTGCGCCATTCAATGTGTTGTGTTGGCTGTTGCCGATCAGCCGGTCGCTTCCGGCCGTGCCGAACACCTGCTCGAAGCCCGAGATGTCGTGCACGAACATTCCGGCGTCCGTAGCGATCGCGGCGAAGCCTTTCGACAGGTCGACCGCGAGCTCGCCCGTCATCTCCGTGTAGTCGAGCGTGTCGAAACCCGAGCCGCCGAGGTAGGTGTCGTTGCCGACGCTGGCGAGAACATAGTCCTTCCCGGAGCCGAGGTTCACGTAATCGGTTCCCGCGCCGCCAGCAACGTCGTCATCACCCGAACCGCCAAAAACGAAGTCGTCGCCATCGCCACCGAGAACGAAGTCGTTCCCCGAGCCGCCGCGGAGCACGTCGTTACCCTCGTCGCCGATCAGGCGGTCATTTCCGGAGCCTCCGACCAGGTAATCGTTTCCGCTTCCGCCCCAGAGCTGATCGTCGCCGGTGTCACCGAAGAGGCAGTCGTCGCCGTCCTCGCCCCAGATCATGTCGTCACCTTTGCCGCCACGGACGACATCGTCACCCGCTCCGGCGCCCACAATGTCATTACCGGTACCGCCCAGAATTTCGTCATCACCGGCGCCACCGAACAATAGATCGTCGCCGCTGCCGCCATGAATGCGGTCGTCGCCTTCGTCGCCCCAGACGCTGTCGTTGCCCGCGCGGCCACGGATGTCGTCTTCGCCGTCGCCGCCGGCCAACATGTCGTCCTGGCTCTGGCCCAGGATCAAATCGTCTTCGTCACTCCCCCAGAGTTGATTGGGCTGATTGACGTTACCCTTGATCGTGCTCGACGCCATGGAAGTTCCCCCGAACGCTCAATTAATTGCCAAGAACTCAGCGACGCCGGCTCCCGTGGCGTCGTGGGGGAGTTGTCTCAGAATACTTCGAAAATACCATTATGCCGAAATCGGATTATCTCTGTAAATGCGACGCTTGCTGTTCAAGTTCCGGTAACTAATGAGCGAAGGCCCGCCTCCGCTGCCGGAAACGGGCCTTCGATCCTACAGCGCCAGATCCGGTAGCTTGGATCACCGCGCCTTTTTCTTTGTACCGTCGAAGGGCTTGGCAGCAGCCATGCCGGCGCTTTCGAACGCCTGACGGGCGATGCCAGCGGAAAGCTCGACGATCTCCTTCGTCTGCGCGCCGGCCACCGCGAACTGCTTCTGCATGAAGCTCGCCTGGACCTGTGCGAACTCGCCAAGAGAGCGGCACTTGGCCATGGCTTCCGCGGCGTCGAATGCGGCCTGAGCATTGCTCATCGTGTTGTCGACGAGCTTGGCTCCGATGGTCTTGGCGCCGGCCTGGGTCGTGAGCATCAGCTCTTCGACGGCCTTCGCTTGACCCTTCATCGTCCCGGCCATCTGATCGAAGGCCTCGCGGCTCTTAGCCACCGTTTCAGTAGCAAGTACCTGAACCTGCTCGGGGATCTTGGCTTCCTTGGCGGCATTCATGAACTGCTCCGCCTGATGCTTGAAATGCTCGTTCATGGGTCGGCTCCGGTTGCGATCTCAAATGATGTTGCAGCGCAATATAGCGTATTCCTTGTGCAGTGCAACAAAAATCGAATCCCGTTCTATCGTGAGAGGTTCAACTGCCGACCGGCAAAGGGGCAAAGGCATCTCGGTAGCCCAACGCTGCCTTGTCGAACATTACGTCAGACGGACGGAGCCCCCGAGCCAGCGCCAGCCCTTCGAGCGAGCGGCAGCGCGAGAGGGCGACATAGGCCTGGCCATGCGCAAAGGTGCCGCGGCCGAGGTCGATGTAGACCCGGTCGAGCGTCAAACCCTGACTTTTGTGGATGGTCAATGCCCACGCCAGACGTAACGGCAGCTGCTTGAAAGTGCCGGCGATGGTTTCGACGATCTTTTGTGCGCCTTGGTCGTAGGCATAGCGGCGCTGTTCCCAGGAGACAGGCTCGATCTCGTATTCCACGCCGTCGATACTCACGTGAACGCTCGTTTCGTCCAGGCGCGTGACGCGGGCGATCGTGCCGTTGACCCAGCGGCGGTCGGCATCGTTGCGCAGCAGGATCACCTTGGCCCCGGGCTTGAGGGTCAGCATTGGGTCGGTCGGTTGCGCAGCCTGTCCGAATTCGCCGGTTACGGCCGCGGCATAGGAATGGGCTCGGCCGGGCAGGGCATCGAGGAACGCCATGTTGATGCGGTGCGCGGCCGCGTTCGTCGGCGTCAGAATGACGAAAGGATCACCTTCGGCCAAGGTGCGTATCGGGGCGACCCGGCCATTGAGGATCTCTAGATCCTCTTGTGTGAGATTGCCGTCGCGCAGATGATTGAGCACGTCGATCAGCGCCGTATCGTGCTGGCGGAAAACCTCGGTCAATTCGAGCAGCGCTGTCCCCTCACCCTCCTGCAGCGCCGAAATCGAGAAGAAGAACGGTCCACCATGGGTGTCCTCCAAGTGGGACGCCACCTCATGCTCCTGCACGACAGGGGGAAGCTGGTGCAAATCGCCGAACATCACCAGTCGCAGACCACCGAACGGCTCACGAGGGCGGCCACGGTTGACGCGCAAGGCCTGATCGATGGCCCACATCAAATCCGACCGCACCATCGAGACCTCGTCTATGACGAGGAACTTGAGTTTGCGCATCACCGCGCCGTTGCGACTGCGGCGGATGTCGTCGGGCCCCAGCAGGCGTGGCGGAAAGCCGAAGAACGAGTGGATCGTCTGGCCGCCGACATTCACGGCGGCGAGGCCCGTGGGCGCGAGAACGACCATCGGTTCGTTCACCTGTTCGGCGAGCGCCCGCAACAAGGTGGACTTGCCCGTACCGGCGCGGCCGGTGACGAAGAGGTGTCCTTTTCCATGCCGGAGATAGTCCAGCGCGGCCTCGTACTCCGCCGTAGGACGCACGCCGCGTCCCCACGCCGTCGTAGCTGCGGCGGGAGAGGCGTTCTCTTCTTTCGCAGATTGCGGCACGCAGTGCTCCTCGACATCTCGGACATCTCGCCAAACGGACGTGGCAACGGCGCGAAGCACCGTGTCGTCTCGTGTAGCGCATCTGACGTCTGGTTCCGGGTTGCGGCTGCGATCGCAACCAAACGTCATATGCAAGCGCTATATTAGGATTTTAAAGCTGCTCGTGTTCTTTCCGGCTCCGAGACTTGGTCCACAGTACAACGCACGCGGAACCAAGTCTCGGAGCCGGAACGCTAGTGTTTCTGCTTACGCCGACTTGCGCCGCCCTGCCTATGGGATTAGAGCAGGCACCCATCGGAAATACGGGCAAAACTCGAAGGGTGAGGCGACCCAATGACAACCCACAAACTGCTTCTGCTTCCCGGCGACGGCATCGGGCCGGAGGTGATGGCGGAAGCCGAGCGCGTGCTGGCCTTCTTCAACCAGCATTCCAAGGCGCAATTCGTCACGGAAACGGATCTCGTCGGAGGTTGCTCGATCGACAAGCACGGCGTGCCGTTGACGGATGCGGCGCTGGAGAAGGCGAAGGCGGCCGACGCAATCATTTTCGGCTCGGTCGGCGGTCCGAAGTGGGACAAGGTCAAGTACGAGCATCGCCCTGAAGCCGGTCTTCTCAAGCTGCGCAAGGAACTGGATCTCTTCGCCAACCTGCGTCCCGCCATCTGCTATCCGGCGTTGGCCGAGGCCTCGAGCTTGAAGCGCGAGCTCGTCGAAGGCCTCGACATTCTCATTCTTCGCGAGTTGACCGGCGGTACGTACTTCGGTGAGCCCAAGGAGATCGTGACGCTCGAAGACGGGCAGAAGCGGGCCGCGGATACCGCGATCTACACGACCAGTGAGATCGAGCGCATCGCCCGCGTGGCCTTCGAACTGGCTCGCAAGCGCGGCAACAAAGTGCACTCGGCCGAGAAGCGCAATGTTATGCGCACCGGCGTCCTGTGGAATCAGGTCGTAACGGAGGTGCATCAGCGCGAGTACAAGGATGTCGAGCTGCATCACATCCTGGCGGACGCGTGCGCCATGCAGCTCGTTCGTAATCCCAAGCAGTTCGACGTGATCGTTTGCGACAACCTCTTCGGTGACATGCTGTCCGACGAGGCGGCGATGCTGGCGGGGTCGCTGGGTATGCTGCCGTCGGCTTCACTGGGTGCACCCGATGCAAAGACCGGCCTGCCCAAGGCGCTGTACGAACCGATCCATGGTTCGGCGCCTGACATCGCAGGCCAGGGCGTCGCAAATCCCATCGCGGAGATCGGCTCGTTCGGGATGGCGCTGCGCTACTCGTGCAATCTCGTGAAGGAAGCAGATCTGATAGAGAAGGCGATCGCCAACACGCTCGCACAGGGGTATCGCACGGCCGATATCATGCAGCCCAACATGCGCAAGGTATCCACCAGCGAGATGGGCCAGGCGATCGTGAAGGAGCTGGAGCACCTCGCGAAGCAATAAGCGTCGACCACGCAAAGCCGCAAACTCGGGAAGGAATCGACATGACCGCCACCAGCTACGACGCGCAGGCTGCCGCACACTACATTGCTCAGGCGCACGCCGGGCGGCAGGTATATCGAAATCTTCCCGAGGAGCTGGCGCCGCGTACGGTCAGCGAGGCGTATGCGGTCCAGGAGGCTCTGCGTAGCCTCTGGGAGCCGCAGCGGGGCGTCGTCGCAGGTCTCAAGATCGCGACGACCACGAAGGTGATGCAGGACCTCATGGGCATCGATCATCCCTGCGGCGGTATGATCTATGCCAACACGATCCACGCCTCGCCGTTCGTGTTGCCGTTGGCGAACTACATGCATGTCGTCGTCGAATGCGAGCTTGCCGTGCGCGTCGGACGGACACTCGCCAAAAAGTCCACGCCGTGGACGCGCGAGGAGGTGCGCGCGGAAGTGGCCGAGGCCATGGCAGCGTTCGAGCTCATCGAGGACCGCAACGCCGTCTACAAGGAGACAAAGGCCTATACGCTCATCGCCGACAATGCCTGGAACGCCGGCATCGTGATCGGCCGCAGTATCAAACCTGCGACCGGTCTCGATTTGAATGGTCTTGCCAGCCGCTTGCAGACCGGCAGCGGCGTGCGCGAGGGCCGCACCGACGACCCGATGGGTGCGCTGGCCTGGATCGCAAATCTCGCGGTGGATCGCGGCCGTCCCCTCGAAGCCGGGCAGGTCGTGATCACCGGCAGTGTGGTCGCGACATTGCCGATCGCGGCTGGAGAGCGTTTCCAACTCGAAATCGAGGGGATCGGCACGGCTGAAATGACCGCGAAAGGCTGACGGCGCCGTCGGAGATATCGGTCGTTCGCGGCATTTCCGGAATATGCGCAACAGACGAAAATACTATGGTGCGCGAGGGCGGTAACTGGGCACGGATCAGGCCTGATGCGGTGTGAAGACTGCAAAAAAGTCCACAAAACCGCCTAAAAACGTGACTTTCTGATCACGCTTTGGCGTGACGCCGCGGATTTTTGGAAGTTTCGCGATTCAAACCTATTGATTCTCAATACCAATCGTTTTACCGCGAAATTCGGCGCTCGCGAACAATCGCCCAGAACCCTTCAACTTCACTCGGGATACTCATCATGGCAGCGAAAGCAGCAAAGGCCGCCACAAAGGCGGTCAAGACCGCCAAAGCGGAAAAGCCGGCGAAAGCCGAGAAGGCCGTAAAAGCGGCCAAGACCGATACCGTCACGCTCAAGCACATCGGCAGTGCGCTGGCGGAGACGTACAACATGCCGAAGAAGCAAGCCAACGAGATGCTCTCGAACATGGTCGAAATGATCACGAAGCATCTGAAGAAAGGCGCACGCATCCGTATGGGCGGCCTAGGCGTGCTTCAGGTTCGCAAGCGGCCGGCTCGCATGGGCCGCAATCCCGCGACCGGCGCTCCGATCAAGATCAAGGCGAGCAAGAAAGTGGCATTCCGCGCCGCCAAGGAACTGAAGGAAGCCGTTTGAGGCTATCTCCTCACGGCAATCGCATTCAAGTGTTACGGGAGAAGGGTCCGGAAGCGGGCCCTTTTTCATTTTTACGCGCGGTGACGCCGCGGTCTCGAATTGGGCCGCGCGGAAACTACTCGCTAGCCACTCATATTATGGGTTGCGTAATGGGCTCGCGGATAAGTTGTGCGCCAGGGTGTGATGCACGCTCGAGGGCATTTCGCTGCGAATTTTGTCACAGGTGCATATTTACCCGTAAGGTCTCGTTTACGTTTTAGAAGGCGTCTCACCGTGCACAGCGTATCTGGGGTCAACAGAAGCGTGACCAGTCGATTGCACCTGAATGGTGCGGCGATGCTTTTCGCGGTCAGCGTATTGGCGGGTTGCGGACTTTATCTCGCGCGGCTCGCGCGCGATGTCGCTTATTCGATGGAGCCACCACGGCTGGAGACAGCAGCTCGTGTCCGCGAGCTGGCACTTGCCGGGGAATTGTACCGGTCGCTGGTTGACGACGCCGTGCGGCGAGCCGACGTGGCTGCGGTGCGTGCGGGCGGACCGATGCTGGAGCGCATGGGGGAGATCCTTCGCGGGGTGCCGGGCTCGGAAGAAGCAGGAACGAGAACGGTTATCGCGGCGGCCTTGGCTCGCTTGAGCGAGGCGGCGGGAGCGTTGTCGCGACACATGGAAGGCCGGGGGGGTACCGCGGAAGCAGCGGTTTTCGACGATTATCGGGCGGCCCAAAGCGCCTTCGCGGATGTCGTCGGTAAAGCGCAGGACCGTTCGGGTGGCGGCAACGCTACGGTGGCGACCAGTGCCCTGGCGCAGACAGCGTCCAACGTCGGGACGGCGATTTCGGTGGTCGCCATCATCGCGATGCTGGGTCTCACGCCCCTGTTCATGGTGCTGCTCCATGGCTTGAGCCGGCGGCTGGGAGCGGTCGGAGACGCGATCATGCGTCTGGGTTCGCGGGAAGCGCGTGGGTTGATGGCCGCACCCATCGCGCAGGACGAACTCGAGCACCTCGAGCAGGCCGTGGTCGTCGTGAAGTCGAACGCCGCAGTGCTGCAGCGGCAAAAGTCGCGCCTGGAGCAACTCAATCTCTGGCTCGACGTTGCACTGAATAATATGACGCGAGGGCTGTCGATGTTCGATGCGCAGCAGAAGCTCGTCGTCTCGAACGCCTCGTATCAGCGGATGTACGAGCTGCCGGATGAACTGGTCACGCCCGGCACGACGTTCGCCGAGATCATCGAGTACCGGCAGCGTAGGGTGGCCACCCTCAACGGCGAGCAGTTGGACACCAGTTCGCGGAATCCTCAGGAGTTGGCGGCTCGCATTGCGGGACTGAAGACAGAATCGCATTCAACCTTCGTCATGAAGGATGGAAGTATCTTCGAAGTCTCGATCAAACCGCTGCAGCAAGGTGGTTGGGTCGCCCTGCACGAAGATGTCACGGAGCGACGCCGGGATGCCGAACAGATCGAGCGTCTGGCGCGAAGGGATACCTTGACCGGTCTCTCCAATCGCTTGGACTTCCGGGAGAAGCTCGATCAGGCCACGCAGAGTCTGGCGGCGGGTCGGC
>VFQT010000744.1_pt1 | contig 44383 bp, 35 predicted proteins | sample 3512381 | NCBI WGS metagenome assembly VFQT01 (sample SAMN10412376, study PRJNA504923) | tailings metagenome | isolation source: Relicate 2 Philex TSF3 active mining site | place: Philippines: Tuba, Benguet | collected 2017-08-29 | reverse complement strand
TTCCAAATGCGTTTTGCACAGGTGAATCGCATACCGGGAAGCTGACGCATCCCGATCGCCGAGGGAGTGTTCAGTGTTCAGTGTTCAGTGTTCAGTGTTCAGTGTTTAGTAAGTCGACGACAAGACACGGTACACTGGCGTAACCATACTGCCCCTTCGGCTTCCGACCGCTTCGCGGCACAGGCTGCACCTGTGGTGCCCAATGTTGTGGTTCGGTCCGCCGTACCAGGCGCATTGTTCCATTGTGGCATCACCAGGCGGGCAACGACTGAGGACAGTCGTTCTACACTGCGACTATTTTCTGTCACCCATTTTCTGTCGGACATCCGCCAGGATGTTCAGAACTTAGGTGTAGGCAAAAAGATGTGCGACCGTTCCGTTGCCATATTCGCGTTCATTCGCGGTTCGCCCTGTCAAACGTGGACGATAGTCTGGCTCGCCCGTTGAACGACTTCAAAGTGCTGAGTCATGGGGCAACCTGCGGCGAACGATGACTCCTTGTACTTTTGTGACCGCATGGCGCTCCAATTCCTTGAAGGGTGTTCGATGATACGAACGGCCGATGATACTGTTTTTCGAGCCTTTTCTCTGGGAATTGTAGCTCGATCAGTCTGTTTGGAGTCAGGCATCCGAGTGCGTTGGTGCATGGCACCTGAGCCATTTTGAGCCATTTGCTGTGGCTGTGGAGTTGGTTCGCTCCGGCCGTGATGATGCCCAAAGATGAAAAAATGGGCAGGTTGTTTGACAGATTCCGGTCAGTCAAACTACGGTCTGCAGGAGTTTTGGAGGGTCCGCGGGCTTGGAAGCGTGTTCCTTGAAGCCGCGGAACAAACGGGCTCACAAGTGCCTGATAGAGAATGAAGGGTTGAAATCATGCGACACCTCGGTCTGATCGTCGCGTTGGCAGCAATGTTGCTGGCCAACACCGCTGAAGCAAAGAACTGCTGCAAGCCAGTCAAGTGCAAGCCAGTGAAGTGCAAGGTCGAAAAGTGCAAGCCAGCAAAGGTGAAGTGCTGCAAGCAGGAATCCTGCTGCGAAGCAAAGCCATGCTGCGAAGCTAAGCCTTGCTGCGAAGCAAAGCCATGCTGTGCATCTAAGCCAGCCTGCGGCGGCTGTGCAACTTCTTGCGGCGGCTGCGCCACAACCACCTCTTGCGGTGGCTGTGCAACCAGCGCTGGCTGTGCAACTGCAGCAACTCCAGCTGCAGCAGCACCAGCTGCTCCAAAGGTTGAAGAAGCACCAGCTCCTCCAGCTAAAGAAGAAGCAAAGTAATTTTGCTTTTTGCTGAGTACTGACCACACCCAAGACGCCGATGCGGTTTCCCTGCATCGGCGTTTTTCTTTTGCCAGGACCTGTGGTGAATCCCAGTGCCAGCGAGGGGGAGTTCTCGCATCGGAGACATGAGCCACGATGGGATTTGAGATCTGAAATTTGAGATCTGAGATTTGCCGCCGTGGCTGGAGGCAGACAATCTTCAGGGGGGAAAGGAGTCAATTGCGTGACGCGCCGGGCTGAATTACTCTCCGCGGGCTGTTCCAGATGAGAACTGAGGGATTGCGAACTGTCCGAATATTGATTTTCCCTTATCATTTGTCCTGATGGGCATATTCGAGAGTGACGCAAATTGTTCCTGAATCCACAGAGGCCGGTGACTGTTTCGCACCAGGCGTTTCAAACCATCGACCTTGAGAAATCAATCTTTCATGAGCGAACCCAACGGCAAACCAACCCCCAACTCGCCTCAAAACAAGCCACCAGGTGCACCAGGCAATGATCCTCGCCGAGTGAATTTTGGTTCGATGTCGATGATCCTGCTGGTCATCGCACTTGTTCTCGCCATCTTCGCATGGAACAGCTCACCGACGAATTACGGGACCACGGTGCCGTATTCGTTCTTCTATTCGCAGCTTCAGAAGGACCGCGTCCGAACGGTCACGTTCCATGGCGAGATTTTGACGGGCAAATGGAAAACAATACCGGAAGAGCGTCCGGAAGGTCTGACCGGACCGTTGTCGGAGCAGTTCAACACCGTCCTGCTTCCCGAAATGGTTGGCAACGACGGACTGCAGAAGATCCTTGACGAAAAGAAGGTCGAATACATCGTCACTCCGATCTCTGTTGTTGGTGTTGGCGATTTGTTTGTCTGGGTGCTGCTCCCCTTGATATTCCTTTACTTCATGTGGTCGATGCTTCGACGTTCCTCCGATCCGTTCGGAGCAGGTGGCATGATGGGCGGCTTTATTCGAAGTCCCGCGCGACGTTTTGAAAAGAGTGAAAAGTCAGCGACCTTCGATGATGTTGCCGGGCTGAAGTCAGCCAAGCAGGATCTGCAGGAAGTGGTCGAGTTTCTGAAGAACCCCCGTCGGTTTACTCGACTCGGGGCAAAGATTCCCAAAGGGGTACTGTTGGTCGGTCCTCCTGGAACAGGAAAGACCCTGCTGGCCCGCGCAACAGCTGGCGAGGCGGGTGTTCCATTCTTTTCGATCAACGGCTCCGAGTTCATTCAGATGTTTGTCGGCGTCGGAGCGACGCGCGTCCGTGATCTTTTCAAGACAGCTCGTGAAGCGGCTCCCTGTATCGTGTTTATCGACGAGATCGATGCAGTGGGACGCGTTCGCGGTGCCGGAGTTGGCGGCGGGCATGATGAACGTGAGCAGACGCTGAACCAGATTCTGAGCGAAATGGATGGCTTCCAGCAGGGCGAAACAGTCATCGTCCTTGCTGCAACAAATCGTTCCGACGTGCTCGATCCGGCATTGCTGCGGCCAGGGCGTTTTGACCGCCATGTGACCGTGGATCTGCCAGCACGCGACGGTCGGCTGGGGATCCTTAAAGTCCACACTCGAAAGGTGCCGCTTTCCGACGCTGTGGATCTGGATGCACTCGCAAAGACAACCATGGGTTACAGCGGTGCGGAACTGGAGAAGCTTGTGAACGAAGCAGCCTTGAAGGCTGCTCGTGAAGACAAGCGCGCGGTCGATATGAGCGATTTCCGGTATGCACAGGATATCGTCACGATGGGGGCACCCCGCGACGAGAAGATGGACCGCAAGGAGAAAGAACTCACCGCATGGCATGAAGCCGGGCACGCAATTCTGGCCTGGGCCCAGGAGGGCATGGATCCGGTTCATAAAGTTTCCATCGTGCCTCGAGGTCGCACGCTGGGAGTTACTCAGCTGATGCCCGAGAGTGAGATCCATAATCTTGGGGAGCGACGTTTGAAGGCCCGCATTGTGATGACCATGGGTGGTCGCGCGGCGGAAAAGATGATCTTCAATGAGTACTCCGCGGGTGCTCAGGGTGACATCGAACAGGCAACTCAGATCGCTCGCCGAATGGTCGCTCGCTGGGGCATGTCAGATCTCATCGGGCCTGTCGCGTTCCGTCAGTCGGAAGAGCATCCGTTCCTCGGCAAGGAAATGCATACCTACCGCGAGTTCAGCGAAGAGACGACTCGCCAGATCGATATTGAAGTTCAGCGAATCATCAAGGAGTGTGAGTCATCGGCGGTCGAGCTGCTGACCAGGTATCGTTCGGAAATGGAAGCACTCGTCAACGCGCTGCTGGAATCAGAAGATCTGGAACGCGAGCAGGTGGAGAAGATTCTGGGAGAACGCCCGTTTCCAACTCCTGCAACGGAAGTGAATTCCAATCTGTAAGCAGTTGCGGACAACTGCTCTACACTGATGAACTGCCGCCCTGGTTTTCGGTAGACGACTTCGAACGCTTCCGCTCAGAACGAGATTTGCGACTGGAACCGGAACGGGAACTGCGAGTCCCAAAGAGTTTGTGAATGACGCCAAGCAGACCTGTAATCAGCGCCTGTTCTGCATTCGTAATTCCGCGACCAAGTTTCACCAGAGCCCTGCCGATTTTCCATTCGGCTCTGGAGCTACGGTCGTTGGTTTTCTTCGCGCTTCCAACTGCCTTGCGCAGCGAATCGCGGGAGCCCTGTCCAAAAAGCCATCGCATTCCGGGAAGCCGCCCAAACATGGCAAGCGGGCGGCTGAAAACGGCGAAGCAGTGGGGGCACTTGAATGTCCGCACCGGCAGCCAGAACAGCAGCCTTTTCCATCCCGTGACGGGCTGCTGATGGAGATTTTCAGCGCAGAAATTGCACCGGTAAGGACTAGGATGGTTCTCCTTCAACACTCTCTCCGCTCTCCGAAAAAAAATACGCGGTGAGTTACCCCCCGCGTACTTCAGAAAGCCTAGCCCTGGCAGTCACGACTCGCCAGGGAAATTCATCACCGTTCCACTATTTCGCAGCCGCGATGACGGCGTCATAGTTCGGATGTTCAGCTATCTCGGGGCAATACTCGGCATATTTGATGGTTCCCGCAGGGTCGACAACAAAGACCGCGCGGCAAAGGCACCGGTCCAGCGGACCGCCTTTAATCAGAACGCCGTAGTCTTCACCGAATTTGGTGCATCGATGTGCACTGAGGGTTTTTACTTTGTCGACACCTTCAGATCCGCACCATCGCTTCTGGCCGAATGGCAAATCCATGCTGACGACGAGGACTTCCACGTTGGGCAGTGCCGCAACCTGGTCGTTGAACTTCTTGGTTTCCAGTGCACACACGGAAGTGTCGAGAGACGGGATCGTTGCAATGATGCGAGTCTTCCCGGCGGACGTTGCGAGGGACACTTCTTCGAGGCCATTACCCTGCAGTGAGAAGTCAGGAGCCTTGCCGCCTGCCGCCAGAGCCGCGCCAGCCACATCGACGGGATTTCCTTTGAGCGTCACAGCGCCTTTTCGAATATCGGTCATGTTCATTCCTTGCAGATGAATCACATTTTCACGGGCGTAAATCACGAGGTCGCAGAAGTATCGATCTCAGATTCAACTTGCAACCGCGACCGGCCTCAGATTCCAAATGCTCATGTGATGACAAAAAATGGGTGCCTCGGAACCGTATTGATTCAGGACATTACAGTGTTGATTTCGACGGCCAAATCGTGTCTGGATGCTTCAATTGACTAGCGGAAGTTGACTGAGAGCAAGGCGGAACGAAGCCGCTAGAGCAAGAAATTCAACGAGGGAAGACGCTGCCTGTCGTGGTGTGTCGCGGCCATTTTTTTGCCTCGATGATCTCCGTTATCTGAACAAAATTCTCCGTTTTTGACGGATTTTCGCGACGTGAAGGGCGGGAGGTCGAGGTTCAATTCCTTACAGTGTTCAGACCAAAGGACAATCCATTCCTTTTTTCATTCATTCTGTTTTCAAAGGATGACCAATGGCGTTTCCCCGAAGGATTTCGAAATGGTTTCACGCAGTGCTGGTTGCAGCCGCGGTTGGTGCAGCGTCCGCTGACGCATCGGACTGGCCGCGATTTCGCGGACCGAATGGCACCGGTGTCAGCACCGACAAAGAACCGCTGCCAACGACCTTTAGCGACAAAGAGAACCTGAAGTGGAAAGTGCCTCTCGCCGGGGCCGGAGTGTCCTGTCCGATTGTTGTCGGCGACAAGGTCTTCGTAACGTCCTACTCGGGGTACGGACTGGATCGCCAGAACCCAGGTGACATGTCGGCACTCAAGCGACACATGCAGTGCCTGGATCGAAACACGGGAAAGGTCGTCTGGGAAAAGACGATCGACGCGGTGCTTCCTGAAGACGAATACTCGGGAATGGGAGTACCGGAACACGGCTATGCGTCTCACACTCCAGTTTGCGATGGAAAGACTGTTTACGCGTTCTTCGGCAAGGCCGGAGTTTACGCGTGGGATCTTGACGGAAAAGAACTCTGGCACGCCAGTGTCGGCAAAGGCTCCGATGACCGCGCCTGGGGATCTTCTTCCAGTCCGATCCTCGCCGGCAAAGTGCTCGTCGTTCCAGCCGGCGCTGAATCGCGTGCGGTTGTTGGTCTGGATGCTGAAACCGGCAAGGAGCTTTGGAAGGCCGAAAGTGACAACCTGGGCAACGTCTGGGGAACACCGGCCGTCTGCAAGATCGATGATTCACGCACCGACATCGTAATCGGTGCTCCGATGGAGATCTGGGGATTGAATCCGGAGAACGGAAAGCTTCGCTGGTACTGCAGTGCAATGCAGACGGATCAGTTCAATTCCAGCGTCGTCATTGATGGAACCACGGTTTACGCGGTTGAAGGTCGAGGCGGCGGTTCCATCGCTTTGAAGGCTGGCGGCAAAGGCGACATCACAGCAACGAATATTGTCTGGTCCGGAAACGACAGCAATCGGTTTTCAACGCCTCTTCTGCATGAAGGCCGTCTGTATCTGGTCTCCGGTGGCACTGTGAAGTGCGTGAATGCAGCCGATGGCAAAGAGATCTTCCAGAGCCGCATTGCTGGCGGTACAGCAGGCGGCCCCGGTGGGCCTGGGCAGCCAGGCGGTCCGGGTGCCCCAGGACAAGGTGGTCCAGGGCAGGGTGATCCAGGTCAACGACCAGGCGGCGCTCCGGGACAGGCGGGGCCTGGGCAACAGGGCGGCCCTGGCGGTCCTGGTGGATTCGGCGGACGAGGCGGCGGCCGGGGTGGTCGCGGCGGCATGGGCGGAACCGACTATTCATCACCAGTTCTTGGCGACAATAAGATCTACTACGTGACTCGCGGTGGTGAAATCCATGTGATCAAACCAGGAGAAACCTTTGAGAAGCTGGCAACGAATCGGCTGACCTCCGAACAGGAAGATTTCAGCGCGACACCAGCGATCAGCAACGGACAGATCTTCTTCCGTTCCAATAAGCATCTGTATTGCGTGTCAGCTCAGTAGTCTGCCTTTCTGAACAATCAGGATGCTCGCTGAAACCCCGGCAACCCCGGGGTTTCTTTTTTGTCACCCATTTTTTGTCAGAAAGCCACAGCCAGGATAATCAGGGTTCAGGTGTTGGCGGGCAAAAAGATGGTTGGGCAAAAAGATGTTGAGGTACACGCGTGAGCAATTCAATTTTTTGCCCGACATCTTTTTGCCCAATCAACGCACGGGCGTTTTGTTTCTTTTGGCTGCAGGGTATTCCGTTGAACTTGGTGAAGTGTTCTGCCATGGCTTGGCCGGGCGGTGAACGACTGAGGACAGTCGTTTTGCATTGCATCAGTCCACAAGAAGCAAATAAGGACGCCGCGTGACACCACTCGCTGTGATTATCTTTTGTCACCCATTTTTGTCCGAAACCCACAGCCGGGATAATCAGGGTTCAGGTGTTGGCGGGCAAAAAGATGGTTGGGCAAAAAGATGAAGAGGTACACGCGTGAGCAATTTAATTTTTTGCCCGACATCCTTTTGCCCAATCAACGCACGGGCGTTTTGTTTCTTGTGGCTGCAGGGTATTCCGTTGAACTTGGTGAAGTGTTCTGCCATGGCTTGGCCGGGCGGTGAACGACTGAGGACAGTCGTTTTGCACTGCATCAGTCCACCAGAAGCGAAGAAGAACGCCGCGTGACACCACTCGCTGCGATTATCTTTTGTCATCCATTTTTGCCCGAAACCCACAGCCGGGATAATCAGGGTTCAGATGCTGGCGGACAAAAAGATGGTTGGGCAGAAAGATGACGGGGTCGGTTCACGCCACGACATTGGACGCTGGGAGTTCGCTGGGCTGGATTGCATCAGGTAATCAGTTCTTCCACGATGCGTGTCGGGAGGACTCCGGTGAGTCGCTGGTCGAGTCCCTGATATTTGAATGTCAGGCGTTCATGGTCGTAGCCCAGCTGATGCAGCACGGTGGCGTGGAAGTCGCGCACATGAACGGGATCTTTCACGATGTTGTAGCTGAAGTCATCAGTTTCACCGTAGATCGTCCCGCCTTTGAACCCACCACCTGCCATCCACATGGTGAAGCAGCGAGGATGATGGTCGCGTCCATAGTTCTGACGCGAGAGTCCTCCCTGGGAATAGATCGTTCGACCAAACTCACCGCCCCAGATGACCAGAGTATCCTCGAGCATGCCTCGCTGCTTCAGATCGGTCAGCAGGCCGTATGTGGGCCGATCGAGGTCACGGCACTGATCGGGAAGTCGTCCAGCGGCGTTCGCGTGAGTATCCCAGTTGTTGTGATAGATCTGCACAAAACGAACCCCTCGTTCCACCATTCGGCGAGCCAGCAGCATTGTATTCGCGAGCGTTCCGGGCTTCTTTGATTCCTCGCCGTAAAGCTCATACGTCGACGCCGGTTCCGTTCCTAGATCCGTCAGCTCCGGAACACTCGACTGCATTCGGAACGCCAGTTCATACTGCGCGATGCGAGTCTGGATTTCGGGATCACCAAGCTCCTGGAAGTTCAGCTGGTTCAGCTGATTCAGTCCGTCCAGCGTCGTGCGTCGCACGTCTCTCGGAACACCATTGGGATCGTTGATGAACAGAATCGGATCCCCCGCCGTGCGAAACGATGTCGCCGCGAACTCGCCTGGCAGATATCCGGATGACCAGAGCCTTGCGGAGATCGCCTGAACCTGTTCGGTATTGGTCGGTCGAGCCACCATCACAACAAACGACGGCAGATTTTCATTCAATGATCCCAGGCCGTAAGACGCCCAGGCACCGAGACACGGCCGACCGGTAATCTGATTTCCTGTCTGCATCAGGCTGATGGCCGGCTCATGATTGATGGCTTCCGTGTACATGCTTCGCACGAAGCACATGTCGTCGACCACCTTCTTTGTCCACGGCAGAAGCTCCGTGACCCACATGCCGCACTGGCCTGCACGTTCAAACTTGAACATCGACGGCGCGATGGGAAATCTTGACTGCCCCGACGTCATCGTGGTCAGACGTTGCCCATTCCGAACAGACTCCGGCAAATCTTTGTCGTACCAGTCATTCATCTGCGGCTTGTAGTCGTACAGGTCCAGCTGTGGCGGTCCACCGACCATGTGCAGATAGATCACCTGCTTCGCCTTCGCGGGAAGATGCGGCAGTACAGCCCCCGGAAATCCGGCGGCGCCGGAGTGTTCCGTCGCGGAAGCCGTCGATCCCAGCAAAGAAGCCAGCGCCGCAGTGCCCAGGACATTTGAGCCCTGTGCAAAGAAGTGGCGTCGGGTCAGGTTGAGTTTGAACTGTTCAAAAGGAGTCATCACGATCTCCTGAGCCTGATTGGTTTTGAGAAGTCACAGAAGGAAGCATCAAGTACTGAAAAGGGTTCGGGAACGACACGCGATCCCAAAATAACTCAGCTATTTGTTCAGCACTTCATCCAGATTCATCAGTTCATTGCAGAGCATTGTCCAGGCCGCCAGAGCTGGCGCCGGGAGATCGGCCCCACGTTTCGATTCACCAACGGCAACCAGTTTCTTCGCTTCTGCTTCATTGGCGTTGTAGTACCTGGAGAGTTTTTCCAACGAAGCAGCCACAATCTTCAGTTCGTCCTGTCGTAAAGGTCGACACAGGACACGTTCTGCAATCCACTGAATTCGAGCCTCATCGGATTTCTCTTCGGACGCGAGGGCCGTCGCAGCCAGAACACGGGCCGCTTCCACGAACTGTTCATCGTTGAGTGTGACCAGTGCCTGAAGCGGCGTGTTGGTTCGTTCTCGCCGCACGACACACAGTTCTCGGTTCGGACCATTGAAGATGTCCATCGATGCTGGCGGTGCCATACGTTTCACAAACGTGTAGAGGCTTCGGCGATAAAGGTTATCCCCCGAATCTCGCTGATAGCTGCGAGTATTGCTGACGTTCATCGCAATCGCTTCCCAGACACCTTCAGGCTGGTAAGGCTTCACGCTGGGGCCGCCAATTTTTTCCACCAGTAGCCCACTCGCGGCGAGCGCGTAATCTCGCACCATCTCGGCATCCATGCGGAACCGAGGGCCACGCGACAGCAGTCGATTCGAAGGATCTTTCTCAAGTTTTTCGGGAGTCACTGCAGCCGACTGGCGATACGTTGCCGACGTAACCATCATGCGAATCAGTCGCTTCACATCCCAGCCGGATTCGCGGAAGTCGACGGCCAGCCAGTCCAGAAGTTCCTGATTGGACGGCAGTTCTCCGGAGATTCCCAGGTCACCAGTTGTGCGCACGATGCCCGTTCCAAACACTTCCTGCCAGTAACGATTCACGGTGACTCGCGCTGTCAGAGGATGATCAGGACGAAGCAGCCATTTCGCGAATCCCAGCCGATTCTTAGGTGCATCGGTCGGGAACGCGGGCAACATGGATGGCGTCTCTGCATTCACCTGCTCGCCGCGTTTGTCGTATTCTCCTCGAGCCAGCACAAAGGCCATGGCGGGTTCGGTCTTCTCATTCATCACATGAGCAATCGTGCCCCGCGCGCGAATGTCCGCCTGTTCCTTTTCAAGACTGACCAGAGTCGCCGACTGTTTCTGAAACGCCTCGTCGAATCGATTCAGCCAGAAGGAATACAGGTCGTTGACTTCCGCCTCTGTTCTCTTGTCCGCGGCTTTCACCAGAGTCGCTTCAAAGCGACTGAGTTTTGCGAGCGCATCGATCTCCGCTGCGGAAAGCCGGCGCTGCTGAATTCGAACATCCGAGACCGAGCCGGTGAATGGATCCGTGGCGGAACGAGACCCCAGCTTCCATGGGACTTTCGTGCGAATCGAAGCGTCACCAAGCTGGTCCGCTTCGATGTTCTTCTCGACGGCGTTTCCGTTGATAAAGATCTGCAGCCCGGACGCCTTCCGCGATCCATCGTAAGCGATTGCAACGTGCGTCCATTCATTGGCGGGAATCTGATCGCGGCTGACCACCTTCAATGCCTTTTCCGGCCAGTTACTGACCAGATGCATTCCGATTCTGCGCTGTTGAATCCAGAAGTCCCAGCCCTGGTAGTCGGACGGCGCATCCATTCGGGCAAACAGAGAACCTGTTCCATCGTTGGCCGGAATGCGAATCCATGCCGCGACTGTAAAGGGCTGATCCGCTTCAAAATCGCCGACCTCGGCAGCTTCAAAAGCGGTTCCCTGCAACGCGAGCGATTTTCCGGCTGGCGTCTCTTCCCACTTCGCTGAATCTGCGAGCTTCACTTCCCGACAATCCGGGCCGAAGCAAACCTTCACTGTTCGACCATCGCCTTCTTTGAGCTCTGCCTTGAGCTGCAACCCTTCGTCCGACACTGGAGCTCCCAGCGAGGCGGGAGTTGCAGAATTAAGCCACATGTTGAATTCGGTCCGAGCGTCTTTGCGGCGAGCTTCCACGGATGTTCGAGCCTCGGTAATCAAGCCTGGCAGTTGCTCAAAGCGTGCTCGATCGGTTTCCTGAGGAACCTGAATAATGGGAGGAGTATCCTTGATGTTGCCATCTCGAACCGGCTGCGTTGTGTTATTGAAGAACGCCGCCATCTGATAGAACTCTTTCTGGCTGAGCTGATCGAACTTGTGACTGTGGCAAGTCGCGCAGTTCGCTGTAAGCCCCATCCAGACCGTCGAGACCGTTTCGGTTCGGTCGCGTGTGTACAGCACAGCATATTCTTCATCGATGATGCCGCCTTCATTCGTCGTCATGTTGCATCGATTGAAGCCTGAAGCAATTTTCTGATCCAGCGTGGCATTCGGCAGGAGATCGCCCGCCAGGTTTTCGATTGTGAACTGGTCATACGGCATGTTCTGATTGAAGGCCTGAATCACCCAGTCGCGATAAGCCCACATCTCACGGTAGTTGTCGAAATGGATGCCGTGAGTGTCGGCGTAACGAGCATAATCGAGCCAGTAGCGACCTCGGTGCTCACCCCATTCCGGCAGCGCAAGCAGACGGTCAACGTACTTTTCGTATGCGTCTGGCGACTTGTCGTTCAGGAAGGTCTGAAGCATCTCCGGCTTCGGAGGAAGCCCCGTGATATCCAGAGCTGCTCGCCGAGCCAGCACGTGACGATCGGCCTCCTGATTCGGCAACAGTTTGTTTTCAATGAGTTTGGCAAGCACAAAGGAATCGATCGGATTCCGAACCCAACCGGAATGCGATGCAGGCACATTCACCGAAGAAACTGGCGGCCGCACGGGAGCAATGTACGACCAGTGCTTCTGGTACTCGGCACCATTCTTGATCCATTCCACCAGAAGCTTCTTCTGCTCGGGCGTGAGCGTTTTCTTCAATGCCGGAGGAGGCATCACTTCCTCCGGATTGTCACTCAGGATCCGTCGAATGAACTCGCTTTCGTCAGGCTTGCCAGGACTGATCGCGCCCGAGGAAACGGCCGCGTCGCGCTGATCCAGTCTCAGATCCGCCTTTCTGGAAGCGCTGTCCGGACCGTGGCATGCAAAGCACGTGTCCAGAAGGATGGGGCGAACGTCGCGATTGTATTGAATGTCATCGCCCGCAGCAGTGCGGGGCGGAACAGCCATCACAGTCAGTGCAAGACTGGATGCGAAGAGACAGCGAAGGCCGAAAACCATAGCCGTTGCTCCTGTTGGATTCACTGGCTCACAAAGAGAACTGCCAGTCCATGCGTTAAGACCATTCGGTCAGTGCGCTGGTCTGGAATCTCCTGGAATGAACCGTGGTGGGATGTGGTCAGGGTGGACGTCATACAAGGTAGGATCGACCAACCGGAATTGTTGGCTCTTCCTATTCTTCAGCGGAGGGGAACGCTGGTCCAGTCCTGCGTACTCGGAGACTTGTTGGTTTCAAACCGGAGAATCGAGTCACAGAATCAGGAACGGTCAATTCGTTCCTCCAATCATCCAGTTCCCAGAATTCGAACTGTGCGATTTCGGTCAGCAGTGCTCCTGATGTTGTCCCACATGGGCACGTTTTGAAGTCCGAGCCTGACACGCTAAAGTTGCGCCTTTCCGTTCTTGTATCCAAACGAACACTTTGGCAAGTCAGTTATTCGGAATCGGTTACCGTACGTGGCGGGCATCCGATTTTTCACCGCAACAAGGATCTTCGATACCATGAGCACTGCATCACAGGGTTACCCGTGTCCTTACTGTCATCAGAAGTCGCTGGAGACCGTCGCAACGGCCCCGTACGTTCGAGGCTTCATTGCGGCGTATCAGATTGGCAGCAAGACGTTTATTGGTTGCGTACCCTGTGTTCGAAAGAAAGTGCTTGGCGAAGCGGCTCTGTCGCTGTTCATTGGATGGTTCAGCATCACGGCACTCCTCCTGAACCCGTTCATGATTGTTTACAACCTGATTCGCGGGTTGCTGGTGGGACGGAACGATAGTGCGGTCAGTGCGAAACTTCGCGAACTGGGACTGCCGGATGAACCCAGGATTGTTGACGTCAACGCCGTCAGTTATGCGCTGGCTGCAAGCATGATCATGGCGGATGGCAGTGTGGATGAAGCAGAACTGCAGGCCGCAGAAAAGGCGGGCGACGAAGTCTTCGGAAACTTCGACGAAGCAGCGCTTCGCATGATCGTTGAGAGCGGCAAGAAGCTTCCGCCCGTTCAGGACCTCGCCGGAATGTTGCGTGATGTGCTCGATGCAAAGCAAAAGGGCAAGGTCCTGGAGTACCTGATGCAGATCGCGATGGCGAATGGCTCAATTTCCAACGAAGAACGCGCCGTGCTGATTAAGGTTGCGGAAGGATTGGGAGTGCCGAATCCGCTGAGTAACGGTTAACAACCGGAATGCAAATTGGGGTGTGATTTGCCTGACGAACTGTCTGCCTGGAGAGAAAAATGAGTGTCCAGCGCCGTGTTGTTTGTGCGATTTTGGTCCTGGCTTTTCTTACTGATTTCGCTGATGCCGCTGACCCAAAGAAGGGGGATGTGACCCGCGCTGAACTGGGGAAAGGCGTCACTCTGGAAACGGTCTTTATTCCTCCTGGCGAATTCCTGATGGGAAGTACTCCGGAAGAGAAAAAATGGGCGACCGGAATTGAAGGAGGTGCTCAAGCCGGAACAGAACGTGAATCGTACGAAGGCGAGAAGCCTCGACCGATGTCTGTGAAGTATGGCTTCTGGATGGGACGCACCGAGGTGACTGTTGGTCAGTTTCGACAGTTCGTTGAATCGACAGGTTATGTGACCGATGCCGAAAAACCAGGCGGACACACTCAGTGTTTCAATCCGTCATGGACCAGTTACCGGATGACCATCGAGATCACTCATCCATGGGAACCGATGGAAGGGAAAAGCTGGAAGGATCCCAATTTCCAGTTTCCGCTGCAGGATGACTTTCCTGTGGTGTGTGTCAGCTGGACCGATGCTCGAGCGTTCGCTGAGTGGTTGACGAAGCATGAACGAGAAGCGGGAAGACTTCCCGAAGGACTGGAATACCGCCTGCCGGTTGAGATCGAATGGGAATATGCCTGTCGCGGCGGCCGGAAGGATTCCAGCTACTTCTGGTGGGGCAATGAATTGAGCGAAGGCGAAGGGCGTCTGAATATTTCCGCCGTCGACTTTCTTCCGGACCGCAAACAAAAATGGCCGCTCGGAAGCGCACCCTGGAGTGACGGATTTTCCTTCGTGTCGCCAGTCGATCATTATGGCGAACGCGGTCGAAACGGCTTTGGCCTGGCGGACATGTGTGGCGGTGTTTGGGAAGTTGTTCTGGATCACTTCGACCCGAAAGGCGGCCACGAAGAGCTTTACGTTACCGATGGGCATTATCGCCCTGTGTGTCGAGGCGGAAATTACTTCGATGTTCCTGGGAACGCTCGCTGTGCGGTCCGACTGGGACTGGCGGGAGCCCATTATTCCGATTCCCGTGACGGATTTCGCATTTGCCTCGGGCCAGCCCGGAAGGTCGCTCTGCTGAAGTAATCTGTAGTGGATCTCGCCAGAGATCCTGTCACTTCCTGTGATGAAGGGAACCTTCACAGCGTTGCTCGGCGGGTCGTCTGCCCGCTTCAGCCCGTTAAGTCGGTGAATTCCTCGGATTCACAGCCGTTCACGTTCAGCCGTGACGGATGGATGTTGACAGCCTGATTCCTGCGGCCGAAGATGAGCGATCCTCCCATTTTGTCGACGTCTCATTTTCCCGCCTGAGAGTTGGTTGCGCCATGACGTCAGAATCTCGAATTCGAACTGGTTTCCGAAAAACTGCGTCATTGTGTCCTGGTCCCGTTTCGCGTCGCAGCATCCTGGAAGCTGGCGCTCTGGGCTTTGGAATGCTGGGGTTAAGTGACCTGCTCCGAATGCGTGCCGCGGCGGCGGAATCGGGTGCGGCTTCGAATGCCAAGGACACGTCAATCATCTTCATCTGGCTTCCGGGCGGTCCGCCGCATATGGAGACCTATGACATGAAGCCCGATGCTCCCGAAGAGTATCGCGGTGTTTTTCGGCCGATCCCGACCAATGTCAAAGGACTGGATGTCTGCGAGCTGCTTCCAATGCACGCGAAGTGCGCGGATCGATACAACATCATCCGTTCGGTCGCGCACGAATTTGCAGACCATGGCGGCGGGCATAAGAGATTTCTGACGGGCCGCATGCCGGCGACTCCGACCGGATTCGTCAATGATGCTCCGGCTGTAGGCTCTATTGTTGCGAAGTGTCGTGAGCATCTTGCGACAGGGCTTCCCAATTACATCTCGGGGACTGAGCCCGGGCGAGCAGGCGTTGATGTGTACAGCTTCGGTGCCGCGTACCTTGGCCCATCCTATACGCCGTTCAATGTTCCGGGTGATCCGGGCGAAGCGGATTTCAGCGTCAAGAATCTGTCGGTTGATCAGTCGGCGGCCAGTCGGCTGGATGATCGTGTTTCATTGCTGAAGGGCTTTGATCGACTGCGACGCAGCATCGATGATCGAGGCGTGATGGAGGCGATGGATCAGTTTAACCAACAGGCAGTTTCGATGCTGACGAGTTCGCGAGCTCGAGAGGCGTTTGACCTGTCAAAGGAACCAGACGCACTCCGCGATCGCTATGGACGACACTGCTGGGGACAGCGAGCGTTGCTGGCTCGCCGGCTGGTGGAAGCAGGTTGCAGCTTTGTCACGATGGTGATGGAGAATCCGTATCAGTCCGGTGTCGATTGGCTGAAGGCAGGCACCTACAACTGGGATTCGCACGCAGTGAACTGCCATCTGTTCGAAGACGCAAAGATCCGCTTCCCGATCTATGATCAGGCGGTGACGGCTCTTGTCGAAGACCTTTACAATCGGGGACTCGACCGGAAGGTGATGCTGGTTGTCACTGGCGAATTTGGTCGAACCCCACGAATTACGACTCAGGTGGGAACTCAAACCGGAGTCCCTCAGCCAGGCCGCGACCACTGGCCTCAGGCGATGTCGATGCTGGTGGCCGGCGGTGGCATGAGAACCGGCCAGGTCATCGGTTCCACGAACTCGAAGGGCGAAGAACCTCACGAACGACCTTTGACGCCAAACGACCTCTGGGCCACGGTTTATCGTCACCTCGGGATCGACTGGAACCAGTCATTTATCGATCACAGCGGCCGACCGATGCCCATTCTTCCGTTTGGTGAACCGATCTCGGAACTCCTGCCCGTCACTTAACAGAGAATGAACGGGTACTAACGGGAATAGCACAAAACAAACCTGCAGAGTCTTTGCGGAGTCGGGGACGTGCGGAGGAAGGAGATGATGAAAGTCGGCTAGCGCCTCAGGCTCAAATGTTTGATTTGATGAGAATGGGGCATGGGGCCATCCATCTCACTCCAACGCGCTGATCTCTACTTCGACCGTCCCCATTGAGCATACGGGACGGGGCCGAGAAAGGCCTGGTTTTCGAGCGGTGCTGATCGGCCGAGTTCGCTGACGAATGGTGTCAGGAACAGGAAGAAGCAATACGCTCCAAGTGCTGGCACCATCGTCAGCTTGATCAGCCAGCGCCAAAAGAAGTTTGATGGATCCGGGCGTTTGTGACCCTGATGATACACCCATGCCATGAGAAGTCTGGTTGGGTAGGTCAGGATGATGAAGAACGGAGTAATCACCAGCATCGCGTCGCCGGGAAGCAGTCGAATCTTCGCGAGGTACAGTGGAAACGTCAGCGCATACAAGACGACTGTGGCCAGCATCCATCTCAGGGGAACTCGCGCGATGATCGAACGAGCGGCTCGAATGCTGAACACGGAAACAAACCGTCCTTCGACGGCCTGATGGATCTGCAGCAGCGGCAACCAGGCCATCACGGGAATCATCAGGAGCACGCCGAGAAATGAAACAACTCCGAGGCCTGGATTGTCTCGTTCCGGATTTGTCACGGCGACCAGCATGCCGGATGGGATCGCCAGCCACAGAACGGCTCCGATGAAGGCCTTTAGTCCCAGCCAGAAATGATGCAGCGGACGAACGACGGTTAGAAGCTGATCAATGTGAGCTGATAATTCGGCTCGGCCGGCGGAACTCAGCGTCGCTCGAAGAAACCATTTCACATTGCGAATCGGGCGGAAGAAACTTCCGATGGTTCCGCCGTAGGCAATTGCCAGAAGCAGATGAGTCCCGATGATCCACTTCATCACATTCAGCGTGGTCATCATCTGAAGAGTCCGGGGGTCGTTCGCACCAAGAATGACGACGGCATCGCTGACTCGGGTAGCCATGACTCTCAGCGGAATCATCAACAGCAAACCAAAGAACATGATGATGCCAAGGCGAGGTGCAAAGACCATCAGAGGAAAACCGTCGCGAAGCCGCCCGCTTGCGGCGACTCGCTTCTGAGGTTCCACGAGATACCCGAGTGTCAGGATATTCAGCCCTGGGATTGCCGCCAGAATAGCCAGGATCGCAACGATGCTGGCAGTGCCGAACAGGATTTCAACACACCACCACAGCGAGGCAAACGGGCGACGAATTCCAGGGAATGGCCCAGGTCCGATAGCCGTCGCTGGGCTGGAGGTTGTTTCGGGAGCATCCAACATCAGGGGTGGCGAAACGACATCGGGCTGAGGTTCGTTCAGAACGATACTCATTGGACTTCCCTTGTTTCGAACGGCCGCAAACAGTGCAAATGGACGCTTTTCCGGTGATATGCTCTATATTACAGCGTGAGTCTTCGGACGGACCGGTCTTTTTTGTTCGTCGGTTTTCTGAAAAAATTGCTGTCGGCTGCCAGGTTTACAGCAATCAGGACGAAACAACGAGGAGCCAATCGGAAAATGCCGTCTCACGTGTTCACGCCTGATTTCCAGCAGGAATCTTTCGGGAAGCAAAGCCTATGCGATTCGTCACAGTGCTGACAGCATTGGGAGTCATCCTGCTGGTGGTTCGGCTGGTGGACTACGCAGGCAAAGTCGAGGTTACGGTTTCCCCACCGGCGGTGGAAACGGTCGAGAACGAATTGCAGCCTGCGGTCGACCGGCTCAATCAGTGGTTCGAAAACCATTGGAAGTCCGAGCGGGTTGTTCCGGCCGAACCCGCTGATGAACTCACCATACTTCGGCGCCTCTCGCTGGCACTATTCGGCACAGTACCTTCGCTGGAAGAAATCCGGGCGTTTGAAGCAGACCAGTCCCCCAACCGACTCGATCGATGGATCGTCCAGATGCTCCGGGATACTCGGTATGGCGACTACTTTTCTGAACGTCTAAGCCGCAGCCTGGTCGGTGTGGAAGACGGACCCTTTATCGTGTTTCGAAGAGACCAGTTCAACCAGTGGCTCGCCCGGCAACTTCAACAGGATGCCTCATGGAGCCAGATGACTCGCGAGATGATTGCGGCCAAAGGAGTCTGGACGGATCGACCTTCTGCCAACTTCATCACGATCGCTCGAATCAATGACGAAGGACTGGATGTTAATAAACTGGCCGGTCGCACCGTTCGTACATTCCTTGGGCAGCGCATTGACTGTGCTCAGTGTCATGATCATCCCTTTGATCAACGATGGAAGCAGGGAGACTTTGAAGGCCTGGCGGCCTGGTATTGCCAGGCGGGTCTCTCGCTGGCTGGTGTTAAGGAACACATACAGAACGACGATGGGACTCCAGTCGTCTACAAGGTCGTCGATCCTGGCAAGGCACCGGACCAGGGGCGTGAGATTGCTCCAAAGGTTCCCTTCCATCCCGAGTGGCTCCCTTCCGAAGGCGATCAGCGAGAACGCCTGTCGGCCTGGGTGACTCATCCCGACAATCGACGGTTTGAACGAGCGATTGCGAATCGAATCTGGGGACTGATGTTTGGCCGGCCTTTGCACGAGCCTGTGGATGACCTGCCGCATCCGGAAGACAAGCCCGAGGATGCTCTGGATATTCTGGGGCAGGAGTTTCGATCTCGCGGGGATCGGCTGAGCGTTCTGATCCGCGTGATTGCTCAATCGCGTCCTTTCCGGTTGTCATCGGAGTCGGCAACAGAGGCAGATTCCCAGTACACGGCACAGGAGAAAGCATGGGCTGTGTTTCCGATTGTTCGTCTTCGCCCTGAACAGATTATTGGTTCGCTGTTTCAGGCCAGCCATGTTCGGTCGGTGGATCAGAACTCGAACCCCTTCATTCGCCTCACGAAGTTCGGCAATGAGAACGACTTCATCAAGGAATACGGTGACCTCGGCGATGACGAGCTGCTTCAGCAAATGGGCACGATTCCTCAGGCCCTGCTGAGACTCAACGGGCGCTTCACGTCGGAACGCAGCAAGGTCGATTTTCTGACGGGTCCTGGGGAGATTTTCAGTCTGTCACAGGATGATGCTCACATCATCGAAAATAGTTTTCTGGCCTGCCTGTCACGACGTCCTACGGAGGCAGAGAAGAATTATTTTCTGCCGCTTCTGGCTCCGCGTGCGGAAGGGGATCCGGAACAGCCTGGCGTTGTACGACCGTCTCGCGAAGAAGTCGTTCAGGATTTGTTCTGGACACTGTTTAACAGTCCTGAATTCTCATGGAATCATTGAGCGGGGTGAGGTGACCTATGTTTGATCATGCAATTTCTTCACGACGTCAGATTCTTCAGCTGATGGCTGGTTTCGGCATGTCCATCGCGCTGCCTGGCATGTCCGCCCGCGCGGCGGCTCGCCGTGCTGACGAGCGGCCGAAGTCACTCATCACGCTGTGGATGAATGGCGGCATGAGTCAGCTGGAGACCTGGGATCCTCATCCTGGAACCAAAAGCGGTGGCGAAGTGAAAGACATCGCGACAACGGCAAAGGACGTCCGGATCTCGGAGATGCTGCCGCAGGTTGCCGAGCAGCTGGATTCCTGTCTGCTGATTCGTTCGCTCACCTCGAAAGAAGGCGATCACGAACGTGGCTCGGCGTTTGTCAAAACAGGATATCGTCCCGAGCCGACGTTGAAGTATCCGACACTCGGCGCGATTGCTGCCAGTGAGCTTCCGAATCCAAAGCTGGAGATTCCATCGTACGTTTCCATCGCGTCCGATCGAGTCGTTCCGGAAGGCGGTTACCTCGGAAATCAATGGGATGCTTTTCGAGTCTTCAATCCAGGCGAAGACCTGGCGAATCTGAAGTCGTACGAGACGGCGGAACGGCAGCGAAATCGCCTGGAAGGACTGCAGGTTGTCAGTCAGCAGTTTGCTGCTCATCGTCAGCTTGCCGCACGAAAGACATTGCACCAGGACACGATTGACCGAGCGTTGAAGATGATGACCTCCGATCAGCTGAAGGCGTTTCAGCTCCAGGACGAATTGGCGTCTGTCAAAGCAGCCTATGGCAATACGTCGTTCGGAAGAGGATGCCTGGTGGCTCGGCGACTGGTGGAAACAGGCGTGCGGTCGGTCGAAGTGAATCTCTCCGGCTTTGATACTCACGTCTCAAATCACGAAGGGCATATTACTCAAACAAAGATCATGGATCCTGCGATCGCGTCGCTGCTGAAGGAATTGAAGGAACGCGATCTTCTGCAAAGTACCATCGTGCTGTGCATCAGTGAGTTTGGTCGAACACCGTCCATCAATCCGGCTGGCGGTCGAGATCACTGGCCAAACTGGTTTTCCTGCATGATCGCCGGCGGAGGTTTCCGTCAGGGCACTGTCATCGGAGCGACTTCGTCAGACATTCCGAGTGACAAGCCGGCTCCTCCGACCGATCCGGTGACGATTCCCCAACTCTTCGCAACGATCATGGCTGTGATGGGCATTGAATATTCGAAAGAGATCATGACTCCCATCGGTCGCCCGATGCGATTTGCCGATGCTTCACCCGACGGCCGCTTACTGCTGCCCGATGTCGCCAAAGCCGTGATCAGATCCACGTAAATTCCGCAGCCATTCAACGTAGACGTCACTCAACGTAGCCATCACTCTCTGAGTGATGAACGCTATTCTCTCCGCAGAGTCCCATGTCGTCACTCAGAGAGTAACGTCTACTTTGCACTCAGTTCCGCAAGATAAATCGCTGTGATCGGCTGACCTTTGTCATCCTTCTCATGACTTGAGTACCAGGAAATCAGTGCTGTCGATTCATCCAGTGGAACGAGGCCCGGATAGGAATTGTCGCCACCGGATGGAAGCACGGCAAATTCCTTCAGGCGATTCTGATCAAGCCACCAGAAGACTGTCTTTGGCCCGTCGCTGCCGCTGGTCTTACGCCCGGCCACGACGTAATGATTCAACCACTTTGTCAGCAACGGGCCGCCGACAGGTTCATTCAGTTCCGTCCGAAGCCACTCGCTGCCCGGAGATGTGCATCGCAGCAGGCCGGCTTCTTTGCCCTGACCGTGGCGAGCAATCGCGAGGCCGGAGCCATCAGATTCAAACAGGAATGCCGTTTCATCTCCCAGCGATGCTTGGAACTCCGTCGACCTGCGCCAGACGAGGCCATCGTCGCTTTCCAGCATCAGCGACTCGACTTCTCGTCCTTCGCCGCGAGCCTTCACTTCGAATTCTGGTTTTCGCCGTCCACAGAGATACGCTTTGTCACCAAACGTGGCCGCTCGCCAGATGTAATGTCCGAAAGTGCCTTCAAGCATGATCGGGCTGTGCCATGTGGCACCATCGTCGGACCAGGCACAGTAGCCGAGGTGAAGGTTCAGGTCGTAGTCTTCCCGAGGCAGCGTCGTGGCTCCGCTGTACCATGTGCCTGTCAGCACGAACAGGCGGTTTTTGAACACCAGAAAATGGGGATCGCGAGTATCCCGATGATGAACACTGAAGCGATGCACTTCCTTCCACGAAGTGCCTTTGTCGTCGCTGCAGAGAATGATGATGCAGGACGTTGGATGTACCATGTGGCCATCCGGGCAGCTTCGAAAGGCAAGGTAGATCCTGTGATTGAACCAGCAGAGATCGGTGAAGGCGTTATGTTCGCCGTTATGGAAGGCTCGCCGTATCCCGTGTACTTCCACGTTCGGGAAATCACTCGACGCACGATGGCCGACGTTTCGTTCAGCGGCATTGGCTGCCAACTGGGAGAGAAGCAGTCCGGCAGCCGGACCAAGCAGGCCTGCGTGCAGAAAGTTGCGGCGGCTGGCAGTCAAATCGGTCATCACGGCATTCCTTGACGTCAGGAGGAGGAATCCAGGAGGAAAGTTTCAGGGCGGGAGCCTGGTTTCTGTGAGAAATCGGCCTGTTCGCGGTGGACAGTCATTTGAGGACTCGGTGGCAGGACTATCATCCCGCATTCGATTGATTTTGCGAGCCAACTGAAACGGCCGAAGTGTTCGCAGGTCCCTTTTTTCGAGATCGTTCTGCCATGTCCAGCGAGCCTACCAAAGACATTCTTGAGACATTCGAAAACCCGTTTCCTCAGCGAAATTTCGTCGTGGAGACGATTGCTCCCGAGTTCACTTCGGTTTGCCCCAAGACCGGCCAGCCGGACTTCGGAACGCTGACCATTACCTATGTCGCGGACAAAGTCTGTTACGAGTTGAAGTCTCTGAAGCTGTACCTGCAGCAGTATCGCAATCATGGTGCGTTCTACGAACGTGTGACCAACATGATTCTGGATGACCTTGTCGCCGTGACGAAGCCGCGATGGATGAAGATCGAAGCCGCGTTTACTCCAAGAGGCGGGATTCGTACAACGGTCATCGTGGAACATGGCAAACGTCCCGAGTAGACTTCAGGCAACTGTGCCGGCTTCGCCTGTCCACTGCTGATTTCCTGACGCGAAGTCGTGGCTCAGTCTGAATTCTCAAAGGACATAGCCGTGGCCAAAGCATGGGGCGGGCGTTTTCATCAGGTAACGGATACTCGAGTCGAAGCATTCACGGAGTCGATCAGCTTTGATAAGCGGTTGTACGCCGTGGACATTCGAGGTTCCATGGCGCACGCAACGATGCTGGCACGCTGCGGCCTGATCACCAGCGCGGAACGTGATCAGATCTGTGCTCACCTGGATCAGATCGGCGAAGAAATTGCCTCCGGACAATTCACGTTTCGCCAGGATCTTGAAGACATCCACATGCACATCGAAAACGCGCTGATCACGCGGATTGGGGATGTGGGTCGAAAGCTGCACACCGGCAGAAGTCGCAACGATCAGATTTCCACCGACCTGAAGCTGTTCACTCGTGATGCCATTGATGAGCTCGACAAACTGCTGGTGGAAGTCCAGCGAGCCTTCGTGGATCGATGTGACGTTGATGCCGGCGTGATTGTCCCTGGCTACACTCACCTTCAGCGTGCTCAGCCCGTTCAGGCGGCTCATTACTGGCTGGCTTACGCAGAGAAGTTCCAGCGCGATCGTGAGCGACTTGCAGACTGCCGAAAGCGAGTCAATGTCTGCCCTCTGGGCGCGGCTGCTCTCGCAGGAACATCGTTGCCGATTGACCGTCAGATGACAGCGCGGGATCTTGGCTTTGAATCCGTGGCAGCGAACAGTCTGGATGTCAGCAGCGACCGAGATTACCTGGCCGAGTTCATCTTTTGCCTGTCGATGATCTCCGCCCATCTGAGTACGTGGGCGGAAGAGTGGATCATCTGGTTCACAACGGAGTTCAGCTTCATTCGCCTTCCGGATGCCTACACGACCGGATCGTCGATCATGCCGCAAAAGCGCAACCCGGACGTTCTGGAGTTGATCCGCGGACGGACGGCGCGAGTCATGGCGTCTGTGCCTCAGATTCTGATTCTGCTGAAGAGCCTGCCGATGGCGTACAATCGCGACCTGCAGGAAGACAAGCTCGCCTTGTTCGGCGCGATCGATGCTCTTCGCCCGTGTCTTGAGCTGGCTCCCGCGATCATCGCCGGAGCGGAACTGCGACGAGACAAGATCGCCGCAAGGCTTGATGACGGATTCCTCGACGCCACGGCTCTGATGGAATATCTGATCAAGAAGGGCGTCCCGATGAGAACCGGTCATGAGACTGTCGGACGCCTGGTGGCACACTGCGAAGCCCGAGGAATTCGGCTGGCGGAGCTCCCGCTGACGGAACTGAAGGAAGCCTGTCCATTGATCGACGCCGACGTCACGAATGTCCTCGGAGCAGCAAACGCAATGAAGGCCCTTCAAAGTTACGGCTCCGGCGGTGAACAGCCCGTCGCATTCCAGGTCGCGGAATGGAAGAAGAAACTCTCCTGAGCCTTCGGCGCTAGCCGAAACCACGAGCATCCAGAAACAACATCGCAGCAGACGATCTAACCACCAACACAGAATGTCGGCTAGCGTTTCGGGCTCAGCCGAACGGGATGTCGGCTAGCGCCTCGGGCTCAGCTGAGAATTTCCAAAGTGGAGCGTAAGTGCAATGCGTCTCAAGAGACTCCTGCTGCAAATCTCGATTGCACTCGTCGCAGTAATTGTCGGCATTCTGATGCCAGTCCGACTTCTCCGATCAGACGAGAAGCAAAGGACTGTTTACGACTGGACTTTGGTGACGGCTAGTGCCGGGTGGCAAGCTCGTGATTCTTCAGCGGAAGCCGTGTTTCGTAATCAGCTGTGGATACTCGGCGGCTGGTTTGATTCCTTTTCGGCTCCGCCGCGAGATGTGTGGTCATCAGAAGACGGTATCACCTGGAAGGAAGTGCAGCACGAAGCGCCGTGGAAGTTCAGTGACCTGCCGATGGCGACGGAGTTCAAAGATAAGCTCTGGATGATGGGCGGCTGGTACAACGGTCGTCTTGAAGGGCACGGCGCGACCAATGAAGTATGGTCGACAGACAATGGAAGCGACTGGCAGCTTGTCACGTCGTCGGCCGGCTGGACTCCGCGACTCGCCGCCGGGCTTGTGAGTTTTCAGGACAAAATGTGGATCGCCGGTGGCACAGAAAACTACTACTTCGGCGATGGCTCGAGTCTGAAAAACGACGTCTGGTGGTCCGCTGACGGGAAGAACTGGACGGCCGCGACACAGTCAGCGGAATGGACTCCGCGCGCTTACCATCAGCTCGTGGCACACGATGGAAAACTATGGGTGCTCGGTGGAGGCAACTACGTTCCGGAGTACTCTGCGAAGAACGATGTCTGGTGTTCGGAAGACGGAGTTCACTGGACGGAAGTGACCGGATCGGCTCCATGGTCCCCGCGTCTTTGGTTCTCAGCAGTTTCGTGGCGAGGCTACCTGTGGGTTCTTGGAGGCTGGTCGAACAATCCCTCAAAGAACTGGGGCGACGTCTGGTATTCGCGCGATGGCAAGGACTGGAAGCAGCTTCCCTGCAGGACAATCTGGAAAGAACGCCACGAACACTCGGCATTTGTGAAAGATGACAGGCTCTGGATCGCCGGCGGACACGCTCAGCCGCTCAGCAGCGAGGTCTGGTCGCTGACTCTGCCAAAAGAGTTCAACGCATCGGCAGGTCGATGAACATTCATCACAGCTAATCAACTCAAGGCCGCAAAAGTGCGCGAGCCGCACGATCTCACGGTCTCTTGCGACACCGGACGGCTTGCGCCGTGCCGCTAGAATTCCAGCGAGTCCAGGTCGGCAATCAGCTGGTCCATTTCGTCGCGAACTTTCTGTCGAATTCCGACCGACATCCCAACGGCTTCACGACCGTCCAGAATCAATTCCCGGTCGCGTTCTTTGACGGCCATTTCCAGTGCTGATTCGCCCTCATCGCCGCCAAAGAGTTTGGTGAGGTCGATGCGAAGTCCGCCGACTTCCCCGTCCGCTCCGGCGATTGCCGCGGTCTTGTGGTGAGGGAAGATGATGGCATTGGCAGGACAAACTCTGCTGCAGGCCGGACATCCCTTTTTGCAGCTATCCTGCTGCTCGACCAGGATACGATCCAGAGCATCAACGCCGTAAACACCAAACAGACAAAAATCGATGCACTCCATACAGTTCGTGCAACGGCTGTAGTCGATCACAGGGTACCAGCGACGTCCCGTATCCTCAGGCAGCAATGCCTTGTCTTCCAGAGTGGCCTGTCCGGAATCAAATGCCCGACGCGCTTCCAGCAGTCGCTCCGGATGAAGATAGCGCTGAAGCTGTTCGGACGACGGACTTCCCGTGATCCAGCTCATCAGGTCTTCTGTGGGGGAAGGAAGTTCGTCGCGGATTCGACGCAGTTCCTCAACAAATTCCGCGGCCGAATTCCGAACACGAAGGTCGATGCAGTAGATCCGCCGATCGGGAACATTCAGGCTGCCAATGCCGCCTTCAGACTTGCTGTCGTGCTCGGATTCTTCGTCATCCTGGTCGTCATCTTCGTCGGCTGGCTTCAGGAGCGATTCGCCTGTTTGGCCCCGAACTCCCGCGCGATCCAGAGTCCATCGCATGGCTCGTTCGTACAGCCAGCCCAGCACGACGAGATGTCCGGGAACGGCCTTTAGAAGCTGCATTCCGGAATGGTCGTGCGACATGTCATACAAATGAGGCACGAGCGTGACCTGAATGCCTGTCTCTGCAATCAGTGCCGCCGCAATTTCTTCTTCCAGCTGCCGCTTGACCGGGTTGCGACCCTGAGCCTGTGAGAGGACCACGGTCAATTGTGCTGTTGCCAGTTGAGCTGTTGTCATGGACTATCCAACGTCACCGAAATGACTTGTACAAATGCCAGTGCCCACCAGACGAGCCATGCCGGACTGATGACGTCTCTGGTCATCGTTCAGGCGTCTTCGTTGATCTGGCCCTTGATGGTTCGTTGAGCATCTTCCCAGGCGGACTTCAAAAACTCAACATACCCGTGTGCAGAAAGCAGCTCTGCGGTCGTTTCGAATTCGTAAAGCCACCCATTCCCATAATTGTCGATGTTGATGCCTGAAGGATCGTTCAGCAGTTTGGGGTTGAAGCTGAGCACCTTGCCCACACACGGAGGGAACATGGACGACACGGCCTTCGCACTTTCAATCTCCCCCATCTCCTGACGATCACGGACTTCAGTGTCCGGATCTATGGACCATTCCAGGAAGTAGATGTCCTGAAGCAGTCGAACAGAGTATGCGGTAAAGCCAACGCGATAACGACCTGGCGCGACGGATTGAAGCCACAAATGGCGTTTGGAATAGAGTCGGTCGGCGGGAATTTCGGCCCGATACTGACCCATCATGAAGTGGAGATTTTCTGACATAGAACAAAACAACTTCACTCTGTCGACGATCGAATGTCGGCTGTCACACCAACATCGCGACCGGCATTTTCAATTTCCTGCAGCAGAAGTTCCGGAGGGCAATTCGAAGGCAGCGCCAGTTTCAGCACCATCTCGAACGCTTCGCCTTCTTCTGTCTTCACCGCATGCATTCCGGTGATATCAATACCTCGCATGGACATGATCAGGCTGAGTTTTCGAAGAACACCTGGCTGGTTTTGGCCACCGATGCGCAGGCGATATTGTCGAGTACTTGCGGCGGCCGCTGTATGGACAGGAATCTGCGACGCCGGGTCGCGGATTGTCAGCTCAATCCCGAACGGACGGCAGGCATCCTGAAGGTGGTCACGGATCACATTCTGATCCATGGACTCAGGAAAATCCGCCGAAAAGATCATCGTGAAGAAACCTCGCACGACCGTCTGACTGGCCTCACGCAGGTCCCCACCGAGTTCTGCCATGGCTTTCGTCACCGCAGCCAGAATTCCGGCTCGGTTGGCAGCAGCCATGATAATGATCCATTCCTTCATCGCCTGAACCTCTGACGGCTCCAATCTGAACACCAAAATTCATCAGGGCAACAACGGGGAATGCCATTCGCCCTGCTGGTTGGCTCGTTCCTGACAAATTCGAGTGATACTCGCCTGAACTTTGTTGTTGAGCATAGCGGTTCTCCTCAAGCCGGAAAACCGAATCACCGTGAATGTCCGCTCCGAGCCACAGAATCCGAGCCAGAACCGTCAAAATCTGCCTGCCTGCAATCACTACGGGTGAACCCATTCTGTCGCCCTACGCAAGAATTCTTTGCGGCAGGCGATTCTGAATGGCGTTGTGGCAATTCAGAAGGAGTGGCGTCCATCGATCCTCATCCGTCCTCATCCGTCAGTTCTGCCAGCGCTTTCGTCGAACCTGAGACCGCTGAAGCAGCTGTTTTATGTGATCACTTTGGTTCGACTGGAGCAGACGATCAATGGCCTTGTCAGCTTCCGGAGTCTTCAGGATGGTCAGCAGTGCCACGACTCGGCGCGAGACCGCATCGATTCTTCTCACCACGTCCTGAACGTGCGTCTTCTTGGCTCCTGTGTCCCGTTCTTTGGCAAGCTCTTTTTGAAGCAATTCGCGGAACGCTGTGCCGCCGGCGATTAACTGGCTTTTCGCATCGTCCACCAATGCTGCGTCGCCGGATCCAAGGGCAGCAATCCAGTGTCTTGCCTGAGCCGGGTCCGGTCCTGCATCGGAAGTGGTTTGGAGCCAGTTCACAATCAGGGGCAACGTAACTTCCGGAGTTTGTGTCAATTGGTGATAGGCAACGAAGGCTTCATGCTCTTTTGGCCCGACGAGGTATTCGAAAAGCTCGGCGGGCGTTTCTTCGAATGGCATGTCCGACCATCCTGGATTCCAGAGATAGCACTGGCCATCTTCCGCTCCGCTCAGAACCGTTTGATCTCGAGCACCGAAATCGACCGTGTAAACTTCGCGCTCGTGAGCCCTGGTGCTCCAAACCAAAGAGCCCGTTGTAACATCGAACAGCTGAACGGCTCCACTGCTTCGTCCGACGGCAATCCAGAGATCATTGTGTGAAATCTGCAACGCTCCATACGAAACCGAACTCTGAAAACTGAAGGCAGAGATGGGGTTCAGACTTCGATCGAACGTGCGGATGTACTCGTCCATATCGATCGTTGCAATGAACGATTCGTCATGGGAAAGCACCACCGCATACATGGCGCTGTCAACGGAGCGGGAGTTTGTCTCCATTCCCGTGTCACAGTTCCAAATCCGAATGTGCTGATCCCAGCCGGCGGTAATGAGTGTTGTTCCGGCCGCATCGATGTCCACGCCGTAGACTCGAGTATGTGGCACTTTGGTGATTTGCCTGTTCGTAGCCAGATCCCAGACAAAGGCCGCGCTTTGCCGGAAGACGGCGGCTGCGAGCCGGTTCCCGTTTGCAGAGAAGCGGAGTGCTTCAACGTTCGAATGCGGATCTTTTCCCTTTGGCCATTCCCAATGGTGCAGCAATTGTCCGTTCGCAACATTCCAGATGGCGACATGAACATTCTCAGCGCTCGCGCCACCTCCGGCCAGAAGCGCGCCGTCATCAGAGAACACGACCTGCCCCCAGTTCACTTCCGGGATCTGCAGTTTTGCAGTTGTTGTGAAGGAGGGAACAGTGACCAGATGAATCTGACGATCATCATCCACGAACGCCAGTTTCTGATCGTCGTCAGACATCGCACAGACCGAACTCGCACGCACTCCGCCGGGAAATGGCAGTTGCTGGCCGGTCGTCAAATCCCAGCGCCGCACCGCCTGATCCCAACCCGATGCGAAGATTGATTTGCTGTCAGCCGTGTAGTTAAGCGTCCACGGCTTCCACGCGCTTCCGGTTAAACGACCGGTTTCCGTTCCGCTGCCTGAGTCCAGCAGGCGAATCGTCTCGTCGGATCCAAGCGAAGCACCCACCGCGATCTGTTGACCGTCCGGGCGAAAGGCGACTGCGGATGTGTAGCTCTCCGCTTTTCCAGCGGGCGGAAGGATAAGTTCCCAGAGCTGCTTCCCGGATGAGACTTCGTACAGCCTTGCGGCGATGTCTCGTTCCGTCGTCGCAATGCGCTGACTGTCCGGCGAAAACTCCATTCGAACAATCTGCGCGGTTCCCGCGCATTCACGAATCAGATTTCCTGTGGCCGCATCTCGCAGCTGAATGCATGTTGGCTTCTCGCTGTTCACCAACGCCAGCATCCGGCCATCAGGGGAGAATTTGCCGTAGCTGAAGTCTCCGCCGAACGCCAATCTGTCTCTGGTGTCTTCGTTGTAATTCAAGGGTGACGCTGGCTGGTTTGGAATGGAGTAAACCTCGCTGCCATCGCGAGCACAAACCACAAGCCCTCCACCATCTCCCAGAGCCAACAGCTTGCTGTCCGGACTGACGGCAACGGATTTTGAAGTGACTCCACCGGGAACCTGAATGATCTGGTAGTCACCGTTTTCTGGTTCCCAGACGGCAATTCTCCCAACGCCGGCGCCGCCGACAAATTGTCCGGTTTCAGGGATTCGATCCAGTGTCTGAATCCCATAGCCCGCAGCGCCCACGTCCGTGTTGCCACCTGCGGACGGACGCGTCTTGCGCCAAAGCTCTTTTCCGGTCACTGCGTCCCATCCAAGGACGAAACGCATATCGGTCGTGACAACGATCGTCTCGTCCTTTGACAGCAGGAGTCCGGAAACAGAACCCGGGTGATGGAAGCGGCCAGTGCCAAATCTCATCAGTGCATTTGGAGGAAGCGGATCTCCCAGCGCGTCGACTCGCTCACCCGTCGGCTTCACGATTCTTTGAACTTCCGGTGGAGCAACCTGCACCATGGCAGCAGTGGCAGCTGACGGGGAGCACAGGAGGTACGCTCCGATGACAAGATTCACCAGGCCCTGAAAAATCTTCAAGCCGAAGGAGCATGCTTGCTCAATGCCAGATTGAGATGGAATCGCGGTCATGGTTTCCGTCGATGAGAGGCAGAGTTTTTCGCCAGGTTTGATTCGTGACCGGGACGCAGCTTAGCAGAATCCATCCTTCGACATGAATTGCTGACCCGATGCGGTCTGTGTTTGCCGCGAAATTGAAGGGCCGCTGCGAACCTCTTTGTTACGAAACATGCCCGAGCCTCGCCTTCTTGTCGTGGGAGTCTGCGACCTGTAGACTCGCACTCAGCGGTTCGATCCGTTCGCTGGCGTTATTGAACAGTGATCGCAGTCATCATGGAGACCTTCGAACAAATCTGGGAATCCTCGCGGACGAACTCGTTGTCATGGATGTATCCCATGGCCGTAGTTTGCGGCTCCGGCGTGCTCATTATGGCCTGCGTGATCAGGAATAGATGGGCCCGGCGACTTGCGAAGCTCGTGGCCATTGTTGGGTTCAGTGTGTTGGCCACCGAGTTCTCAGCCCGTGAAATCCATGAGAAATGGCGACTTCGCCGTGAATGGGCTGAGCTCAATCCGTCTCAAATGACGGAGGACGGCTATAAGGCACTGGACGGCGCCAATCGGACTCTTGAGCCACTGACAGATGGATTCAAGGCAATTTCTCTGCTGGTGTGCATCGCGGTGGCACTGACCATGTTTCGTGCATGGATTGCATCCCGTCGCAGGAACGCAACAGGCGGTATGACATGAATGAGGCTCAAGAGGCAATTGGCGATAACCATCGCGAATCGCTTTCCCGCCAAGCCAGACTTTCCGCAGTGGCCAGACAAGCGTACATTGCCGATCCAACAGGGATAATCGACGAAGACAGCAACAGTGAGCATCCGCTATTTTCCTCACCACTTACATACCTGACGCATCCATTATTGGCCCTTCGTCAGTTTTCGGCGTGGTGGTCGTGACGGCAATTGCCTTTGCGATTCGATGGTCGCCATCACCGCAGTGCGAAGGCCTGACCATTCTCGCTCCGCCTGCATGTCTTCTGCTTGCGATTTATGCGTTTGCTGCAGTCTATCTGCCTGACGCACAGCACTCCATTGAGATGTTCATCTACCTCGCGGCAGCTTTTGGATTTGCGCTGCACAATTTTCGCTTGAAGGCGCGGTTTCACTGGATACACGGTTCCGTGTGTTCGTTATTGAGTGGAGGGGCGGTTGTATTGTTCTGTTCGCTTCTCGCCATGCGTGGTGCCCTCACGGACGTCGCTGCGCTGTCATTGATCGGTTGCTGCGAGGGTCTGTTCATTGTCTGCTGGTCCGCAGGACTCTATGCATTTGTCGCACGACGTCGACCTTCGGAATCCCGATCTGACGCCAGCACGGAATAGGTCGCACACTTCCGTCCTGCAACTCACGGTCGCTTCACGAAATGTCCGCGTCCTCGAATCAGTGATCCCAGCGGTATGCGGCCCTGGCATTTTCCGCAAAGAACTTTGCTGCCGCGCGTTCTCCTTTGGTCAGGAAGTACTCGCGCACGATCTTCACAACGGTTTCCAGAGGCGCGCCGCGGTCGGAGACTGGCCAGTTACTGCCGAAGATCAGCCGGTCCTCACCAAAGGCTCGCCAGAGCCGGTCCAGCACCGGCAAATAGTACGCGACATCCTGAGGTGCCGGTTTCGTGCGTGTCTGTTCCACCAGGGCCGACACTTTGCAGAAGACGCCGGGATGCTTCGCTGCGTTCTCAATTCCTTCTGTCCAGGCCGCAGGTGGTTCTTTGCCGTCGATGGGGAGGTTCCCAACGTGATTGATCACGATTCGAAGTTGTGGCAGCTGAGCAGCAAGAGTCGCAACCTGCTGAGGCGTGTCGGGACCTCCATTCACATCAAGTTCCATGTTGTGATCTGCAAGCTGGCTGCAGCGCTCAATGAGTTTTCCGCCGGTCATGAGTCCCCTGGAAATTTCTCCTGATCCGATGCGAATTCCCCGAAAGCGCGGGTTGCGAGCGAAGCGGTTCACCTGTTCGGAAAATGCGTCTCCGGAAATGTCGATGTGCCCAACAATTCCCAGGAGGAACGGATCTTCTGCAGCGAGGTCCAGCAGCCACTGGTTGTCTTCAAGCCATGAGCTGGCTTCAACAACGATGGTTCCAGTGACACCTAACGGCTTTGCAAGGGACTTGAAGCTGGCCGGCAGGACCGTTCGATACAAACTGGTGTCCTGTTTGCCAGGCCACGGAACTCCCTGCGGACGACTGGGGTCATAGAAGTGTGTATGGCAATCGATGATCGGGATGGACGGTTTGTCATCATCGCCAAACAGGGTTCCCGACAGGAGCGTACCGGTCCCGATCGCTGTGGCGGCCAGAGACTGTCGACGCGTCATTCGTCCGAAACTGCGAGACATGATCTCTGCAACCCTTCAGCAAATTCTTAAGGACGTGCGTCAATCAATCGTGCCAGCGCTGCTGGGATTATCAGGATCAGGGTATTTGAGATCTGATCACTCAGCCTGTCACGTCAACAAGGCGAGGTCCAATCACGTCAAAGCGTGGCGTGATGCCCAGTCCAGGTTCGCCTGACGCCTGCATGAAACCGTTCACTCGCTGAGGAGCACCGGTTGCATTGCTGACCGTGACATAGCTGTTGAAATCCGTGCTTGTGAAGCGCAGTTCTTCCGGTGTGCTGTGTGCAAGATGGGCGATGGCAGCTGTGGTGATATCTCCGCCCCATGAATCTTCCAGCGTCATCGCGATGCCCATGCTGACGCAGAGATCACGAATCTGGCGAGTCTTCGTCAATCCGCCGAGCTTGCTGATCTTGAGGTTCACCACATCCATCGCCAGGTCTGCTTTCGCCCGCAGCAGCATTTCCAGGCTGTCAACGTTCTCGTCGAGAACGAATGGATGGTCTGTTGCCCGGCGAACAGCAAGGCATTCTTCGTAAGTCAGGCAGGGTTGTTCGATATAAACATCCAGGTCGCGGACGGCTCTCACGACCCGGACCGCTTCATGCTGAGTCCAGCCCGTATTGGCATCTGCGACCAGACGGTCACTCGGCTGCAGAATCGCCCGGGCTGCACGGATTCGTTCAATGTCCTGATCGGGGTTGCCGCCGACTTTCAGCTGGAAGCGTGTGTAACCCTGAGCCCGATAGCTGGCGACGTTGGCAGCCATCTCATCCGGAGGCAGTTGTGAAATCGCGCGGTAGAGGCGAATCGATTCTCCGAAGCGTCCACCAAGCAAGGTGCAAACTGGAAGACCGGAGACCTTACCGAGAATATCCCAGCACGCGATATCGATGCCGGACTTCACATAGGCGTGGCCTTTGAGCGCTGCGTCCATTCGGTGGTTGAGCTTGCCGATCTCCCGTGGATCAAAGCCAATCAGATGTGGAGCCAGTTCCTTCAATCCTGCTCGAACGCCTTCTGCGTAGGCGGGAAGGTAAAAAGGGCCAAGAGGACACACTTCGCCATAACCGACCACGCCACACGCGGTCTCAACCCCAACGATGGTGCTGTCAAAAACCGACACCGATTTGCCACCTGACCATTTATACGATCCCTCGACAAGAGGCAGATCGACTCGGTGAGCAAAAATGCGGGCGATTTTCATTGGGTACTCCAGCTGATCTCGGTGGCGATGATTTTGACGGCCCGCATCGGGCACAGGTTAGTCCAGGACAGAGGCAACTTCCAGAAGGTCAATTGCAGGTGATCCGTTGCAGAAGATCGTTGCAAGGCGCCCGTACGTGACCTGTCCCGCATTCATCTGCAGGTAGTCTGCCATGGCCGGACCGGCAGTGAACCGCAGAATGGCACCCAGGTCAACGTGGCGAAACACGTTGTGCTGAATCAGGACGCGGCCCAGCGGAATCTTCTCTTCCAGGATTTCCTGCCGCACCTGAGGTGTCACGAAATCGAGGTTGAAACGAACGTATCCGAACTGCACAACTTCATCGGTGCCCGATTTGAGCAGGATGATCTTTCGCAGATAGAGCCCGTTTTCAAATCGCGACGCCAGGACTTTCACATCCACTCGGCAGTCATGATACGACTCCATGCTGATCGTCATGTGGTGTTCATGCACCAGCATCTGACGATAGGGTTCCGGCGTCGCCTCCTTCGCCACATGTTCTGCCTTCAGGTACAGAGGGCGATCCACAGGTTCCGGAAACAACCCGACCAGTTCTTCAAGTTCACGAATCGGATTCATCAAACACTCCGACTGAGTTACTGGGGCAGGGGAATCATTTCCGGCGGTAAAGTAGAACGGATGCCTGGAAGGCCAGGCCTGACCGCCGCTCAGGCAAGATCGGTTCGGCTAAGGCTTGCATCTTCCACTCGACCGATCACCAGGGAGACGTTGTGACCACCGAAGCCGAAGCTGTTGTTGATCGCATAACGGCACTGCTGGTCAATTGCCTTGTTCGGGATGTAGTTCAGATCACATTCCGGATCAGGAGTCGTGTAATTGATCGTCGGAGGCAGTTTGCCGGAGCTGAGCGCCAAGGCACACGCTGACATCTCAATGGCACAGGCCGCACCAATCATGTGGCCCAGCATTCCCTTGATGGAACTGATGTGCAGCTTTGCCGCATCTGCTCCGAACACAGACTTCAAAGCCACGGTTTCCATCGCATCGTTGTACTGAGTACTGGTTCCATGCGCGCTGACGTAGGTCTCAGATGCAATCTTCGCCGGATCCAGGCCAGCCTTCTTCAGCGCGTACTGGATGGCCTTCACTGCCTGACGGCCCTGTGGGTCTGGCTGCGTCAGATGGAACGAGTCTGCTGTGGAACGGCCTGAGAGCACTTCTGCCCAGGCCTTGCCGCCTCGTTTGCGCAGATGTTCTTCGGTTTCAAAGATCAGAATGGATGCACCTTCGGCCATGATGAATCCTCGACGGTCCGAATCAAATGGACGCATGGATTCCTTCGGTCGATCATTCATGAACTTATTCATCGCTCGCATATTGACGAACGAAGAAATTCCCAGCCGAGTCAGCGATGCTTCGGTGCCGCCGGTAATCACCACGTCCGCTTCGCCGCGACGAAGGTACTCAAATGCGTCGATCATGGCGTGGCCGGACGATGAGCACGCGCTGCTGGTTGTGTAGGCCGTTCCCTGAGCACCGAAGGCCAGGCTGACGTTTCCCGGAGGAGCATTTGGCATCAGCATCGGAATTGTGAACGGACTGACGCGGGATGGCCCTTTTGTCAGCAGTTTCTCATGCTGAAATTCATAGGTTTCCAGCCCTGACAGGCCAGCACCCAGAATCACCGCGACATTTTCGCCAAGTGCCGCTACCGGCAGACCAGCGTCTTCCAGAGCCTCGTAGCTGGCATGAACGGCAAACTGTGAAGCCCGGTCCATCTTTCGGGCGGAGACCTGGTCATTGACGTTGATCCGAGCCTCATTGAGGTTCTTCACTTCACCGCCAATGTTGACCTCCAGATCCTTTGTGTCATGCTCGGTCAGTGTGTCGATGCCGCATTGGCTGGACATCATGTTCTTCCAGAACGTCTTTCGATCGTTCCCAAGACAACTGACAACTCCGATTCCAGAGATGAAGATCCGTTGCATCTGTGCGATCCAGTGTTCTGTCGAGGCTTTCCTGCCAGGATGACAGCAATAAAGAAGTGGAAAGGAAAGCGCGTACTACAGCAAACACGCCGATGACTTCAACCGACAGACTCGGTTGAGCGTGCCGATTTGCCCTGAAACCTGTAAACGGGACTTTCGTTACGGTCGTCAGGATCGGACTTCTGTAGTCTGGCAATCGTGCAGGAACGAATTGACGAGCGGTGTTCCGGCGAACGCCTTGAATGTCAAGGCTCAAAATTTCAGAACCGCCAGAGTTTTTCTTCGTTCTTTGCGGTACCACCGATTCCTGAGCATTCAGGCTCAAGGCGGATTTCCGGCACTTCTTCGCCAGCCGGAACAAGCGTCAGGTCGTGCTTGTTCGTTGGCCTCTGGAAACGGTTGTTGATTTTTTGCCACACCGAACCAAAGTCGAGGTGCTACGTTTGCCGCAGGGGCGGTGTTTTGCGCACTACCCTCGAACACCGGCGTCCTTTCCCGTCCGGCTGCGAAGCCAGTGGACGGTTCGCTGCCCATGTTGCGGCGGACCCAAACATTTTAGTCACATGTGCGGTTGCCATGCTCGACACTGACCGACTCAAAACCGACCTGCTCGCCCTGGGGCTTTTGGCCCTGGTGGTGTTTGTCGGCTTGAGTTTTCTCAGTTACGACCCGGCTGACCCGCCTTCCACGCTGGTCTTTCCGACTCGTCAGGTTCCCACAAATATCTGCGGGGAGTACGGGGCGGCCGTTGCTCACTATTCGCGGCAATGGTTCGGGCTTGGGGTTTGGGTGATTCTCGCGACGCTGGTTTCGTGGGACCTGAAGCTCTTTTCCAGAGAACAGGCTCGACGAACAATTCCGACACTGACCGGAATTACTCTTCTGGTCGTGTCCTCCTGCGCGCTTCTGCATTTACTCTTGCCGAACGTCTCTTCGGGGTCGACGTATGGCAGCGGTGGCCAGATCGGAGCAATGCTTGGAATTCTTCTTGAACAGAAGTTCTCCTCAGCTGGCATCCTGATTCTTGGTGCCAGCCTGTTCGCTGCGGGGATTCTGCTGACACCAATTTCCGACATCCTGCAGCCAGCGATGAAAATGGCGGTGCTTCCTGCGGTCGCCTTGAAATACTCCACATCGCTTCTGGTGCGCCGCCCTCCGGTTGTCAAAGTCCGTACGCCCAAAGTGAATCGTCCCGAGTCCCAGGAGTCTGATGCCCCCGCGACGGTTCCATTTGCTGCACCGACCGCAGTGGCGGAAGTTTCAGCGGAGCCGGCCGCGATCACAACAGAAGTCGATGGCCGCTCTATCCGCATTAATCCGCCGGCTACACTCGCGATTCATAACCCGGATGGCATGACGGTTCCTGTGCCGGAGCGTCGAGGATTCTCACTGCCTGACGTCAGCCTGCTTGAGGAATCGGAAGAATTTCCGTACGAGCAGCTGGCGAAGAAGGCTCGGACTGCGGCCACGACGCTTGAGAAGGCCTTTGAAGAATTCGGCCTGAACGTGAAGGTCGCCGAAATTGATACGGGACCCGTTGTGACTCAGTTCGAACTGGAACTGGAAAAGGGACTCCGACTGAACAAGATCACCGCGCTGGAAGATGACCTCGCAATCGCTCTGCGAGTTCCTTCGGTGCGCGTTGTCGCGCCGATTCCGGGGAAGAATACGGTTGGCGTCGAAGTGCCGAATGACAAACAGGTCATGGTGCGGCTGCGTGAGCTTCTGCAAAGCACACGAGCCGCGTCGGACGAATCGCGTTTGCCTCTGTTCCTCGGTAAAGACGTCAGCGGTCGACCACTCATCGTCGACATGGCAAAGATGCCGCACCTGCTGATCGCAGGGCGAACCGGTACGGGCAAGAGCGTCTGCCTGAACACTCTGATCCTGTCGCTGCTGATGACTCGCACACCAGACGAAGTGCGGATGCTGATGATTGACCCGAAGATGGTCGAACTCAGTCCGTACAAACGCATTCCGCACCTCATGCATCCGGTGATCACCGACATGAAGAAGGCGGAAGCGGTCCTCGCATGGTCCGTCGACAAGATGGAAGAACGCTACGATCTTCTGGCTCGTGTCGGCGTTCGTCATCTCGATAGCTACAACAAGCTCGGCCGCGCCGAAGTTCTTGAACGACTGGGGCTGTCGGAAGGCGATCCTGAAGCCGCTGATGTACCGGAACGGATGCCATTCATCGTGATCATCGCAGATGAAATGGCTGACCTGATGATGACATCGGGCAAGGACGTGGAAGCTCACATCATCCGACTGGCCCAGAAATCCCGCGCAGTCGGGATTCACCTGGTTCTGGCGACTCAGAAGCCGACGGTGGACGTGATCACGGGATTGATCAAGTCGAACCTGCCAGCCAGAATCTCGTTCCAGGTGGCGAGCAAGATGGATAGCCGCGTCGTTCTGGACGAATGCGGCGCGGAGCGACTGTTAGGCAGCGGAGACATGCTGTATCTGGCTCCTTCGACAAGTCACCTGACGCGTGCTCAGGGTACTTACGTCAGCGACGACGAGATCAATGCGATCATTGATTTCTTCAGCGACGTCGAACCGGAATACAACGCAGAACTCCAAAAGCTCACATCTCAGACCAGCATGGCCGCAAGCAGCGGCAATGCAGAAGGCGGATCGCGTCAGCATGATGAGCTGTACAATGACGCCGTGGAAGTTGTGATCCGCGAAGGCCGGGGAAGTGTGTCACTGCTGCAGCGTGCCCTTGGAATCGGGTACGGCCGAGCCGCCCGAATGATCGACTACATGGCCGAGGATGGGATCGTTGGCGACTACAACGGCGCTCATGCTCGTGAGGTCATCTGCACGATGGAACAGTGGCAGGCGATGAAACAGGAACGCAATGACGATGACGATGGCGACTGATTCGCCGTCAATCGAGGGTTATTCGACTGCCGGCCTGCAGGGCAACGCTGTGAAGGATTTTCTGCAGCGAATTTCCTGAGCTCCGAGTTGTAGTGGAACTCGCCAGAGTTCCTGTCATCAACGACAGTCGTGGGATCTCTGGCGAGATCCACTACAGAATCCTTCACAGCGTTGCCTGCTGGGCTTGTTGGAATCGCTGTTCTCGTGTATTTTTCCTGCCAATCCGCGCGGAGTGCGGACGCTTATGGAACGATGGAACGGGTGCTGCGGTGCGACATTTTGACTTCTGTCGAGCGATGACGGCGCTGTGCGAAGATATTTGCCGTCGCCATCCCGAATTTCAGCACGTGGAAATGACTCGCGTGCCGGTCACGTTCGCACAGACTCGATCGCCCGTCGAATGGGGCATTCAGGCTCGATTGACCCCTCTGCGATTTCAGGGCGGTGCCTCAGTGGAGCGTCGCAAAGGAAGACTGTGGACCGTCCAGAAAGTAATTCATGGTGGTCAGGAAGCGCTGTACCTTCTGACCTTCTTTCTGCCTCGGTTTCTGAATTTGCCATTTGACGAAAAGATGGTCACGGTCTTCCACGAGCTGTATCACATCAGCCCGGAGTTTAACGGCGACATTCGCCGCTTCGAAGGTTCCTGCTACGTTCATACGGGCAGCCAGAAGAACTATGACCGGCAAATGGCCGTGTTCGCTCAGCAGTATCTTCGCATGAGAGTGCCGCAGGAGCTGTATCACTTTCTGAAGTTTGATTTCAGTGAGCTTCAGCATCAGTGCGGGTCTGTGGTGGGGCTGCGAATCGCCATTCCACGCCTCATTCCACTGGATAAAGTTGCCTGATCCCGGAGCCGCTATGGAATTTGATCCTGCGACACTCGCAACCCCTGTGCTTTATCAGCATCTCATTCGGACCATCATGCCGCGACCCATCGCGTGGGTCTCAACAGTCTCATCGGGCGGTCAGGCAAATCTTGCTCCGTTCAGCTTTTTCACAGGGATTGGATCGAAGCCGGCGAGTCTGTTGTTTTGCCCGGTCAACAAACGAGACGGCTCCCCCAAGGACACGCTGCGCAACATTCTGGAAACCCGCGAGTTCGTCGTCGGTGTCGTTCCATTCGGCCTTGTCGATTCGATGAACCTGACGTCCGCGGAACTGCCGCCGGAGGAATCCGAGTATGATTTTGCAACCCTGACGACAGCGCCTTCCGTGCGAGTTCGAGCACCGCGGGTCGCGGTTTCTCCGGTGAGCTTTGAGTGTGAACTGATGCAGCACATTCCCGTTGGCGAAGGTCCCGGAGGCGGGAATATCGTGGTGGGACGCATCGTGCATTTCTGTATTCAGGATTCGATGCTGAACGCGGAAGGTTATGCCGAACCGGAGCTGCTGGATCTTGTCGGCCGACTTGGCGGGTCATCGTATTGTCGAGTGACTCCAACTTTTGAAGTCGAGCGCCCTTCGATGCGTCGAACTTCACCCTGAGGCGGCGAGAAACATGAAAATTGTCTACAGCAGTGAACCCGGACTGACGGTTGAGGAATTCATCGATGTGCTGCGCCGATCGACTCTTGCCGAACGCCGTCCGGTTGACCAGATCGAACGGATCGGTCGCATGCTGAAAGGGGCAGACGTCATTATCACCGCGCGGGTCGACGGCGTCCTGGTCGGAGTGAGCCGGGCAATCACCGATTTTTCCTATTGCACGTACCTGTCAGATCTCGCTGTGGATGAGACGTTCCAAAAGCAGGGCATCGGCCGACGACTGATCGACGAGACCCATGCAGCCGCTGGCAGGGAGACGCGACTCGTGCTTCTCGCCGCACCCAAAGCTCGCAGTTACTACCCTCACATCGGCATGGAACCTCACGACTCCTGCTGGATCCGCTGACGATGATTGTTTCGCCTGACAGACTTTGTCAGGCTGGCAAGGATCCTAAATCGCGTCGAGTGGACCGACGCCGACGGTAGCTGTCATGGTAAGCGGGTACTTCAGAAGGACTTCCTGAATCTCTTCCAGGGTAATGCTGCGGATGACTTTCAGGTCGTCGGCGATTGAGCGGTATTCCTGGCGATAGAGCCAGTTTCCACCGAGTGATGACAGGCGTCCCATCGGCCGCTCGCCTCGAAGTACAATGCGCGATGCGACTTTGTTGCGTGCCTGCTCAAGCTCTTCGGGAAGAATTCCGTCGCGGCAGACTTCGTCGAAAACTTTCTGACAGCGTGCGAGATTCTCACCGACATCTTCCGGATTGCAGCTGAGGTAGCTCATCCATGCCCCTGCGCCGTCGTACTCGGTGAAGCTCAGATCACAGGATTCGGCATGACCTGGGTCGACGAGTTCCCAGAAGAGTCGACTTCCGGAATCATCTCCGACGACAACCGAAAGCAGCTCTGCGGCAAACCGAAGCGGATCACGTCCCTTTGGAGCAGGGCCCATCTGCATGATGTGCTGCTGCAGGCTGCCTTCACGAGTCACCAGATGTGTTGCCGGGCGCGAAACGAACTCCGGAATGGTCCGTTCGGTCCTGCCGTTCGGGATTTTGCTGCAGTGCTTTTCCGCCAGCTGACACAGGTTCTCGAAGTCACAGTTGCCGGCGACGGCCAGAATGATGTTGCCCGTGTGATACCGATGTCGATGATACGTCCGCATCTGCTCTGAAGTCAGCGCTGTAATGCTCTCATTGCTTCCAAGAATGCTCTGGCCCAGCGGGTGTCCGGAGAAGTACGTGGCCATGACATTGTCGTAGCAGGTGAACGAAGGCTGATCCTCGTACATGCTGATCTCTTCCAGAATAACATTCTTCTCCATGTCGAAATCTTCCTGACGCAGTGAGGGCTGCATCAGGGACGACAGCAGTTCCAGTGCCTGTTCCAGGTATTCGGGCAGAACGGCGGCGTAGTACATCGTGACTTCTTCGCTTGTCGACGCATTGTACTTCGCGCCGATTTCGTCGAAGACTCGGTTGATGTCATCTGCCGAAAATCTGTCGTCCCCCTTGAACGCCATATGTTCAAGAAAGTGACTGACTCCGGAGACTTCTGCCGTTTCGTCGCGAGACCCGGTTCGCACGAAGAACCCTGCCGCCACGCTGTAGACCGCCGGATTTGTTTCCGCGATCAGCGTCAGACCGTTGGAAAGCACACGCTGCTGAAACTTCATGAATGGAACTCGGACTTGTTTGAAGAAGCAGACTGTCGAACGAAAGAAAGATGCCAATTCTCAGGCGGGCAAACATCCGCCATTCAACGCGTTCGGACCAATTGTCACAAGAACCATCGACTTCGGCTGATGGTCAATCACAAACTGTCGAACCTGGTCGACCGTCAGAGAATCAATGCGTCGCTGAATTTCATCCAGCGTGACGACTCGGTCGAGCAGGTACATGTCGCGTGCCAGCGATGAAGCGCGGGACGAGGTCGATTCCTGCTGCATGATCAGGGAACTCTTCGCGCGGGCCTTGCAGCGCTGAAGTTCTTCCGGCGTAATGCCTTCGTGGAGTCGCAGGATTTCGGCAACCGTCACATCCAGAGTCTCCTGAGCACGTTCGGTTGTCGTTCCGGCGTAGGCCATAACTCGACCTTCAGTTCGCAGTGTGCTGAGCGACGCGGAGATGGCATAGCAGAGACCTCGCTTCTCACGCACTTCGGTAAACAGCCGGGAACTCATGCCGCCGCTCAGGAGACTGACAGCCGCCCAGGCTTCATAGTAACGTTCGTCACGATACGGTACGGTATCCCATGAGAGTCCAATGTGAGTCTGTGCGGATTCATGAGTCTGATGCAGAGGAGACTCCGGACAAGTTCCGGCCGACACGGCTGGAAGTGCACGCGATTGCCATGCACCAAAAACATCCTCCACATGCCTGCGGAGTTCGGTGAGTGACACGTTGCCGGCAATGCCAAGGATCGCTTCGTCAGGACGCACGAAACTCTGGAAATGCTGGCGAATATTCTCAGCTGTAATCGACGGCAGATCTTCCAATTCGCCTTCTGCTGAATTCCCCCACGGAGCTGCGTAACTGTACTGCCGAAGTACTTTTCCCAGTCGCTGCCGAGGCTCGTCTTCCAGCGATGACAGCCCCTGTTCCACGAGGTCGCGAGCAGGCTCAAATTCGTCATCTTCCAGGTGAGGCTCTGTCACCAGTTTTCCGACAAGAGGCAGCGCATTCAGCAGACAGTCGGCTGTCGTGGCAGCAGAGAAAGTAATGTGAGCACTTCCAACCTGATAACTGCGCTGGAGTCCAAGGTTGTCCATCGCAGCACAAAGTTCGCGCGCTGAAAGGCCACCGGCTCCGCGCGGAAGCATCTCCGTCAGAATGGCTGCCGTTCCACATCGTCCCTGGCCGTCCCGCACGCCTCCCGCCGGTAACAGCAGTGACATCGAAGCCGACTGCACGTCATGCATGGGTTCCACAATCACCAGCAACCCGTTGGGAAGCCGAAAACTCTCGATACTCTGAGCCATACGCCGTCCAGTGTTCCGACGAATTCAAAAGTGTGTCGGGATAACTCAAACAGAGACCCCCGCGAAACCATTCGACATCGAACCGTAAGACGCGGGGGGCAACACCGTTTACTTCGCAATCGGAATTGCAAAGTCTCCTTCAAGGCTGCGCCAGATGGAATGCACGTGATTCGCATCATTCTGAGTATTGTTGTACTCGATGATGAACGTTGGTCCCTGGATCACGTAGTGGTGCCGCTTGTTGACTTCGGATTCGCCCCACCATCCCATTCGAATGTCGTCCATGCCCGCCTTTTCAATGGCTTTCAGTCGATCTTTTACGACCTGAGCCGGCATGACAGACAGATATTCACCCAGCAGTTCACGAAACAGCTTCTTTTGGTCGGGCGACATATCAGCAAAACGAAGTCCCGCAGCAGCATCGGTGACAGCCTGAGGAGCCGCAGCGCCTCGAATGTCATCCGGCGCTTTGTCGGAAATCCACATCTGCTTTTTCTGGTCGTCATTGCAGGCCAGAAGAATCTGTCGAGCGAGGTCCTCGCGCGCTGCAAAGACGCGAAGTGAACGTCCCGGACCGGCATCGATCAGGGCCGGATTGGCTCCAAACATCTCCGGCGTGCTGCTCACAACAACCCCGTCACGAATGACAAAGTTCAGCGACATGTGGTGACCTTCAAATCGCCAGCCCCATGTTCCTTTGGCGGCAGGAGTGCCGAAGATCGTGAGATGGTACTTATGAGGATGACGACGATCTCGACGGTACGCTTCTTCCCCACCTTCGAACAGATACAGGACTTCTTCAAGGCTGCGGACCTGCAGCGTCTTTGCATAGCCGG
>VFQT010000743.1_pt1 | contig 44416 bp, 33 predicted proteins | sample 3512381 | NCBI WGS metagenome assembly VFQT01 (sample SAMN10412376, study PRJNA504923) | tailings metagenome | isolation source: Relicate 2 Philex TSF3 active mining site | place: Philippines: Tuba, Benguet | collected 2017-08-29 | reverse complement strand
CGGATCGGGAACCGGTGCGTTCCGGGCGTGACGCCACCGCCGCCGGTGGTTTGCCCGCCGGGCCAGCATCGCGTCGGCAACCGGTGCGTCGGGGGTCCCGTCGTGCAGCCGTGTCCTCCCGGCCAGCGCCGGATCGGGAACCGGTGCGTTCCGGGCGTGACGCCACCGCCGCCGGTGGTTTGCCGACCAGGAACGGTGCGTCAAGGCAATCACTGCGTGCCGATCGTCCGGCCTCCGCCTCTGAAGCCCCCGGTGGTGCGCCCGCCACCGCCGCGGCCGCCCGTGGTCCGGCCTCCGCCTCCACGCCCGCCGGTGGTACGTCCGCCGCCTCCACGCCCGCCGGTGGTCCGGCCTCCGCCTCCGCGTCCGCCGGTGGTGCGTCCGCCGCCCCCCCGTCCGCCGGTGGTGCGTCCACCACCACCGCGTCCGCCCGTGGTCCGGCCTCCGCCGCGTCCGCCAGTAGTGCGCCCGCCTCCAAGGCCTCCTGTCGTGCGTCCGCCGCCGCGGCGTCCGCCGGTGGTCCGCCCCCCACCACGACCGGTGGGTTGCCCGGGAGGGACGGTACGGCAGGGCAATCGGTGCGTGCCGATCCGCCGTCGCTAGTCGCCTCGTACGTGAAGAGCAGAAATCCGGATCCTCGAGATGAGAGGGATGATTGATATGAAGCGAATTGGAACGCTCCTCCTGTCGGCTCTGCTTTGCGGAGCCATCGGTGGCGCCGCCTGGGCTCAGACGCCCGGGAAGGCGGGCGACACGCCGGCTGCCGCGCCGCCAGCGGCGGCCGAGAAGGGGAAGCCGGCCGTCCCGGCTTCCGAGGCGGAGAACAAGGGCCAGCAAGGCGAGAATGAAACATCCTTCATCGCGGACGATGCCGACATCTCCGGCGCGGAGGAGTTCATTCGCTATTGCTCGGTGTGCCACGGCCTCGACGGAAAGGGCACCGGGGCGCTTGCCAAGTCGCTGAAGAAGCCACCGGCCGATCTCACGCAGATCAAAAAGCGGAACAACGGCAATTTCCCCTTCAGCAAGATCGCCCGCATGATCCGCGACGGCGGCAATATCGAAGCGCACGGCAACACCGATATGCCGGCATGGGGCGAGGTGTTCCGTGACCACGTGGATCCGATCATGTCACGGGCGCTGATCTTCGAGTTGACGCTCTATCTCGAAGAGATCCAGGAGTGATCGGGACGTCTCGCACGCGCTTGCGAGCAGAAATCTCGGCCGTGGGGCGTCCGCTGTGGCGCCCCTCGCCATTTTCCGCGCTCATGCATCTTCGGCGAGATGGCTGAGTCCGAGAAGGGCCGGCTCGCGCGCCAGTATGATCGCCGATGGAACGCTACGCATGCGAGCGCGCATCGCGCCCTTGGCCTCGAAGGCCGCTCGGAATTCCTCCGCATCGCAAAGGGCGGCCCATCCGCCTACGACGCTACCGCACAGGAACGCGCCGTCCCACGCGGCTGTGGCAAGCACGAGGTCGCCCGCGAACCTCCCGAGCATCCGGCTCACATGGCGCACGCACTGCGCGGCGATCGGGTCCGTGCCAGCGGCCGCGAACACGGCCTCGGCGCTCGAGCCACGCGGTACCGCCGGAACGGTTCCCGCGTCTTTTTCCAGCCCGGCAACGACGTCGTAGAGATGGCCGATGCCGCGCCCCGAGAGGAAGTCCTCGAACGTCGCCGCGTGTCCGAGAAGCGGTGCGTCGGCAACATCCGCCACGGCGAACGTGAAGTGCCCGGGTTCGCCCCCGACCGGTACCCGTTGCCCCGAGCGCGAGTTGACGAGGGCGGCCGCGCCGAGACCGGTGCCGACGTTGATGGCAACGGCGTGCGATCTTTCGGGTGACAGCGGCGCATCGCCGATCAAACGCACCTCGGTCGGATGAAGATGCGGCAGTAGCGCCGCGACCGCCTCCAGGTCGTTGAGCAACACGGTCGATACGCCACCGAGACGTTCCGAAACGTCCCGGCCGCGGACATGCCAGCTTGCATTCGTCAGCTTGACCGTGTCGTTTTCGACCGGACCAGCCGCTGCGATGCGCGCCCCCCGGCACGCGGCAAGGCACCAGGGCGCGGACAGCTTCGACACGAAGTCCGCCAACGCCTCGTCCAGGGAACTGAGGGCTTGCGTGCCATAGGCGTGCTCGAAAGCGACGTGGCCGGGGCCCTCGCTGACGGCGAGGCGCGCGTTCGTGCCCCCGATGTCCGCGAGAAGCCACCACCCGCTCATGTAACGTCCTCCCGGATGGAAGCCTTGAGGGCGGTCAGGAATGCCTCGCGCCAGTGGATCACGTCGTGCTCGCGCACGCGCTGCATCAGGGCGGCGTGGCGCTCTTTGCGCTCTTCCAGGGGCATCGTCAAACCCTGATGCAAGGCCTGCGCGACCTCGTCGGTGTCGAAGGGATTGACGATGATCGCTTCCTGCAGATCCTCGGCGGCGCCGGCAAATCGCGACAGCACCAGCACGCCGGGATTCTCTTCGTCTTGAGAGGCGATGTACTCCTTGGCCACGAGATTCATGCCGTCGCGCAGAGGGGTCACGAGGCCGACGTGACTGCCGCGAAACAGTGCGGCGAGCGTCGGGCGCGGGATGGCGCGATGGATGTAGCGCACCGGAGTCCAGTCGAAGTCTCCGTACTCGCCGTTAATCGCGCCGGACAACCCTTCGAGCTCCTGCCGGATGTCGGTATAGGCCTCCACCTCCTCGCGGGTGGGCGGCGCGATCTGCATCAGCGTCACCGTCTTGCGCATCTCCGGATGTAGCTCGAGCAGGCGCCGGAACGCGCGCATGCGCTCTGGCAGGCCTTTGGTGTAGTCGAGCCGGTCGACGCCCATGATGAAGAGATTGGCCATGCTGCGCCGTTGCAGGCGGGCGATGTGGGCATCGGCCTCGGGCGTGTGCGCCATTTGAAAGACCGCGTCGGCGTCGATGCCGATCGGAAACGCCCGTGCCGTGATCACGCGACCGAAGGCTCTCACGCGATCGTCGGCCAGCGCTTCTCCGTCGGCGTGCTGTACCACGAAGCGTATGAAATTGGCCGCGTCGATGGTCGTCTGGAAGCCCACGACGTCATAGGAGAACAGGCACTCGGCCAGCCATTTGTGTTCCGGCACGGCTTGGAAGATGTCCGGTGGCGGAAACGGGATGTGCAGGAAGAACCCGATGCGTTGTTCGACGCCCTGCGCGCGCAAGCCCTCGGCCAACGGGATCAGGTGGTAGTCGTGGATCCACACGAGGTCGTCGGGTTCCAGCAGTGCGGCCAGTTGCTGCGCCATGCGCTGGTTGACGCGCTTGTAGCCTTCGATGAACGTGGAGTCGAAGACGCTGAGATCGAGCCGGTAATGAAAGATCGGCCACAGCACCTTGTTGGCGAAACCGAGGTAGTACTCGGCATAGTCGCGCTTCGTCAGCGGCACGGTGGCCGTGCGCATGTTGCCCTGTTGCGAGATGCGGATACCGCCTCCCACATGTTCGTCGTCCACCGTGGTGCCGTCCCAGCCGAACCACAGGCCGCGCCCGCGCTGCAAGGCGTCACCGAGCGCTATGGCCAGCCCGCCCGACTGCACGGCCTTTTCGATGTCCGCGACCCTGTTCGAAGCGACGATCAAGCGGCTCATATCGTTGCCTCCCAGCTTTTCGACAGGCGCGTCGCGCCATTGATGATCCCGACCATGGAATACGTCTGCGGGAAATTCCCCCATGCTTCTCCGGTCTTGGCGTCCGTGTCTTCGGACATGAGTCCCAACGGGTTGCGCGCATCGAGCAGCGCCTGGAAGATTTCGCGGGCTTCGTCCTTGCGGCCAATACGCGTGAGCGCATCGAGCCGCCAGAAGGCGCATACGTTGAAGGCAGTCTCGGGCGCTCCGAAGTCGTCGGCCTCCTCGTAGCGCATCATGAAGGGACCGCGGCCGAGTACGTGCTCGATCCGGTCGACGGTGGCGATGAAACGCGGATCCATGGGATCGATCATTCCTACCTCGCTCATCAGCAGTACGCTGGCGTCGAGATGCGTGCCCTCGAAGCTTTCGACGAAGGCCTGCCGCTTCTTGGACCAAGATCGCTCGAAAACCGTGGCCTTGATCTGGTCGGCGCGCTCGCGCCAATACGCGGCGCGCGGCTTCAAACCCAGGTGCAGTGCGATCTTGGCCAGACGGTCGCAGCCCGCCCAACTCATGATGGCCGAGGACGTGTGCGGGCGCATGCGCGTGCGCAGTTCCCAGATACCGGCGTCCGGCTTGTCGTAGAGTTGATAGGCGCGCTCTCCGATCGCTTCCAGCCGCTCGAATTCCTTCTCGCCCGCGCTCATGTAGAGCCGCTTGTCGAAGAAGGCCTGCGCTCCGCCCAGGATGATGTTGCCGTAGGTATCGTGTTGGTGCTGTACGAACGCCTGATTACCGGCACGGACCGGCCCCATGCCTCTGTATCCCGGCAGGTCGGATATGACACGCTCGTCGAGCTTGGCTTCGAGGCCGATCCCGTAGACGGGTTGGATGTGCCCCTCCTTCGATGCGGCGACGACGTTGATGAGCCAGCGGAAGTAGTGCTCCATGGTGCGCACGGCGGCGAGCGAATTGAGGGCCCGCACGACGAAGAAGGCGTCCCGGATCCAGCAGAACCGGTAATCCCAGTTGCGGCCGGAATTGGGCGCTTCCGGAATACTCGACGTCATGGCGGCGACGATGGCACCGGTTGGCTCGTAGCTGCACATCTTGAGGGTGATGGCCGCGCGGATCACCGCGTCCTGCCATTCGACCGGCAGCGCGAGCCGGTGTACCCATTCGCGCCAGTAGTCTGTCGTGCGCTCCTCGAAATCCCGTGCCGTCTCCGCGACGCCGCCCGACAACGTCTCGTCCGGCCCAAGGATCAGGTCCACCGGGGCATCGAGGATGAAGGGAACCTCTCCAACGACGTAGTCGATGGGCGCGTCGGTCGTCAGCCGCAGCGACAGGCAGTGTGTGGTGTAGCGGATATGATTGGAGCCCGTGGAAACGGATGGCGCCGACCGGCCGTAGTCGCAGCGCGGCTTGACGCGAATGCAGATGCGCGGACTACCGCTGAGCGGCCGTAACCGCCGCACGAGCATCTGCGGCCGGAAGCTGCGTTCGCGCCATTTGAAGCGCGGCGCGAAGTCCGTGATCTCGATGGAGCCTGTCGTCCCTTCGAGGACCGTTCGCACGACCGCGGTATTTTCGATGTAACTCTGCCGCGTTGCGCGCAAGTTCTCGAGCGTCACTTCGAAGACGCCGCCGTCCGGCGCGCTTTTCGATGTTCCCAGGAGAGCGTGGAAGACCGGATCGCCGTCGAAGCGGGGAAAACAACTCCACACGATGCGGCCATGACCGTCGATGAGCGCGCTGATGCAGCAGTTCCCGATCATCGAGAGGTCGAGTGATTGTCGCACCTCATTCATGCATGCCCTCCATCCCCCACTTGTCGGCCGCCTCCTGCAACCAGGTCAGGAGCTCGCGCGGTCCCTGCGTTCGATAGCGCGCCGACGTTGGTCCGGCTCCGACCTTGATCGAAATCCCGCCGCGCGCATTGATCGCGGCGAAGGCGTCCTCGTCGGTCACGTCGTCGCCGGCGAATACGGGGGTGCGGCCTGCGAACGGCACCTCTCCCAGGAACGCGACGATGGCCGTGCCTTTGTCGGCATGTCCCGCGGTCAACTCCAGAACCATCTTGCCCCGCCGCAACACCAGTCCGTCTGCGTGCGCGAGGGCTTCGTCCATGAGATCGGCGCATGCCGTCTCGAGGTCCGCACGGGCGCGATAATGCAATGCCAACGAAGCAGTCTTGCGTTCGATGATGAGGCCGGCCTCGCCCGCGATTCGCCGGGCGATCGACGCATGGACCCGTTCCAGGGTTGCAGCATGCGTGTCGCTCGTGTGGACACGTCCGTTTGCATCCCGGCGCGTCAGACCGTGCACGCCGGCGACCGGCAAACGAAGCGGGCTGAGAAAATCATCGATCGTGTGGATGTCGCGCCCCGTGACGATCGCGACGGCACCTTGCGTCGCAGCACGGAGCGCACCGAGTGCGGCGCGGGTCGCTTGCGAGACTTGGACAGCCTCCGGCCGGTCGGCGATGTCCACGAGCGTGCCGTCGAAATCGAGGAAGAATGCGGTGGATCGGGGGCTGTCTGGGATGGGCGGCAGTACGAGATCCGGGATGTCGTCCTCCTTTTCGGCTCTGCAAAGACGCCACCGTGCCGCACGCAACGGTGTGCGGGCGGACAGGCGGGCGTCGGGCCGCTGAAATCGGAAGAGCCGCGCGCTCGCGCGGCAACGCACCATTGCGTAAAGCTCCGGACCGCAGTTTAACGTGTCGATGCTGCGATGCAAACCGTTGATGCTACGCGAACGCCCGTTGAGCCCGGCGGGTGATTTAAGGAGTGCCGCATGAAGACGCTCACGATCGGCAGTGCCATGATCGATACGATCGCGATCATCGAGTCGAGCCGCGTCGAGCGGATGTCGATGCTGAACGCCGAGACGTCCTATCTGCTTCTCGCCGAAGGCCACAAGACGGACGCGCTGGAAATCTCGACGCACTGCGGCGGCGGGGCGGTCAATACTGCGGTCGCTATGGCTCGACTGGGCCATGACGTGGCGACACTCGTCGTGCTGGGGCGCGATCAGCGCGCCGAGTCGCTGCTGACACAACTCATGCAGGAGGGCATCTCCACGCGTTGGGCGAAACGTGACCAGCGTGCGGCGACGGGCGCTTCGGTGCTCATTTCTTCACATGAGCGCAACGCGGCGATCTTCACCTTTCGAGGCGCCAACACGCTGCTGGAGCCCGCGGACTTGAAACCCGACGCCTTCAACGTCGATCTGGTCCATGTGTCGGGGCTATCGAACAAGTCGGCCGATTGTTTCGCGCAGATCATCACGACGGCCAAGGATGCCGGCGCCTTCGTCTCGACAAACCCCGGTATCCGCCAACTGTCCAGCCGCACCGCGGAGATGCAGGGGTTGTTCGATCGCATCGACTTCCTGAGCGTCAACAAGACGGAGGCGTCCACACTGGTGCCGAGCTTGGTCGCTGCCTTCGGCGAAAGCGCCGCACCGCTGGATGTGGCGGGTAACGAGCCGCAGACCCCGTTGACCCGACAAGGGTTGTCCTCCGGCGGCTACACGCTGTCGATCCGCGCGTTGCTGCGCGGTCTGATCCGGATGGGCCTCGGTCACGTGCTCGTGACCGATGGCGCAGCCGGCGCGTTCCTGGCCAGCCGCGACCGCATCTATTACTGCCCGCCGGTCAAGACGCAGGTCGCCGGCACTGCCGGTGCCGGTGACGCCTTCGCCTCGACACTCGCCTGCCATCTGGCGGAGGGGGTTGCAATCGATGCTGCGATGCAGGCCGCCGCCCTGAACGCGGCGGCCGTCGTCGCCAACATCGATACGCAGACCGGGCTCATGACCCGCGCCGCCCTCGACGAGGCACGCAACGCCCGCGCAGCCGAGATACCCGTTGCGACTTGGGCGCTGTGATGCGTCGGATGAATTGACCGCGCCGCGCCGCCGGTACACCCTGCGGCTCGCGCATCGGGCCGGTGCGTCCGGCACACCAGGGGATGGCATTCATGAACGTCGAAGCGGATACTTCAGAGGGCGCACTGTGGCAGCGCGCCAATCGTCATCTCGTCCGTTACGGCTACAGCTTCCAATCCGCGATCATCGAGAAGGCTCACGGGGCCTTCATGACCACCACGGACGGCCGCCGGCTCCTCGATTTCGCCTCCGGCCAGATGAGCGCCATTCTCGGCCATAGCCACCCCGAGATCACCGCCGTCATCCGCGAGCAGGCCGGCGAGTTGGTGCACCTCTACAGCCAGTTGCTGTCGCGCGAGGTCATCGATCTGGCGGAGGCCCTCGCACGCATAGCGCCGGGCAGCCTCGAACGAGTGATGCTTCTTTCGACCGGCGGAGAGGCGAACGAGGCGGCGCTTCGCATGGCGCGCACCGCGACCGGCGGTTTCGAGGTTCTGGGCCTGTCGCGCTCCTGGCACGGCGTCACGCAGGGCGCGGCGTCTGCAACCTACAACAGCAGCCGTCACGGACACGGCCCCGCAGTTCCCGGCTCCTTCGTTCTGGCGGCCCCGACGCCGTATCGCCCGCGCTTCATGAAGGGCGACGAGTACGACTGGATCGGTGAGTTGGATTACGGCTTCGAACTGTTCGACCGTCAGTCCAGCGGCAGCGCGGCGGCTCTCATCGTCGAGCCCATTCTGTCTTCGGGCGGCGTCATCGTGCCGCCGGAAGGTTATCTGCGTGAAGTCGCGGCGCGGGCACGCAAGCGCGGCATGCTGGTCGTCGTCGACGAGGCGCAGACGGGGCTCGGCCGCACCGGCCGCATGTTCGACTGCGAGCACGATGGCCTCGTTCCCGACATCGTCACGCTTTCGAAGACACTGGGGGCAGGCCTGGCGCTGTCGGCTGTTCTCACCACGCCGGAGATCGAGGACCGCTGCTTCGAGCGCGGCTTCCATTTCTACACCACGCACGCTTCCGATCCGTTGCCGGCTGCCGTCGGTCTCAAGGTCGTCGAGATCATTTTGCGCGACAAGCTGGCAGAGCGCGCGCGCGTGGCGGGGGCACGCCTTCGATCGGGTTTCGAGACGCTCATGCAGCGCTATGAGGTGATCGGCGACGTGCGCGGTCGCGGCCTGCTGATGGGCGTCGAGATGGTCAAGGATCGCCGAACGAAGGAGCCTGCACCGGAGCTTGCCGGACGCATCATGAACCGCTGCCTCGAACTGGGCATGTCGACGAGCGTCGTTCGTGGCGGCTGGGGCGTCTTCCGGATTGCACCGCCGATCGTCATCACGGACGACGAACTCGATTTGGGACTGACGATATTCGAGCAGGCCCTGCGCGAAAGCGTTTGAACGATCAATACACTACGTATCTTCAGACGGCGTCCTGCACGGAATGCGGGCGCCGCGCGTCGTTCTTTTGCGCTTGCTGGTGCGGAATGCACGTGCCTACACTGCGTTCATAAAGAGAAAGAAAGCTGGCCGAGTGAAGGCGGCTTGCCGCCTCCCCTCGAGCTTGCGGAGTGGAGGAGAGGCCAATGAAGACGACCCGTCGTACGTTCGTCAAAGGTAGCGTGGCTACAGCAACAGCCCTGTCGGCGCCCATTTCACTGCGCGCTCAGACGGCTCCCCCGAAGGCTCGCACCGTGCGCGCCGTCATGCACGGCGACCTTAAGGTTTTCGATCCGATCTGGACGACGGCGAACATGACGGGCAATCACGGCCTGCTCATCTACGACACGTTGTTCGGCCTCGACGAGAAGCGTCAGGTGCAGCCACAGATGGTCGACAAGTGGGGCGTCTCCGACGACAAGCTCACCTACACGTTCACGCTGCGTGATGGCCTCAAGTTCCACGATGGCCAAGCGGTGACGAGCGCGGATTGCGTCGCCTCGATACGCCGCTGGGCGGCGCGCGATGGTGCCGCTCAACATATGTTCGCGCGCGTGAAGGATACGCCGGTCAAGGACGACAAGACGTTTCAGATCGTCCTGAAGGAGCGCTACGGCCTTGTTGTGGAGGCGCTCGGCAAGCTCGAGACGAACCTGCCCGTGATGATGCGCAAGAAGGATGCCGAGACCGATCCCAACCAGCAGGTGACGAACAAGATCGGTTCCGGCCCCTTCAAGTTCAACGACGGTGAGACGAAATCCGGGCAGCGCTACGTCTACGACAAGAACCCCGATTACGTTGCGCGCAAGGAAGGCGCTTCGGGCTTCGCAGGGGGGAAGATCGCCAAGGTCGATCGCGTGATACTGGAGAACATGTCCGACGAGCAGACCGCGGTCGCTGCGCTGAAGGCGGGGGAGATCGACTTCTACGAAGTGCCGCCGATCGACCTGCTCGATCAACTCGAAGGCGACAAGAGCATCCGCCTCGAAGTGCTGAACAAGGGCGGCAACGTCGGCATGTGCCGGGTCAACTGGCTGCATCCGCCGTTCGACAACGTCCACGCGCGCCAAGCCATGCTCCACCTGATCAAGCAGGAGGATATCCTCAAGGCCGTCTTCGGGAACCCGAAATATTTCCGGGGCTGCCCATCGCTGTTCGGCTGCACGGGATTGATGCAGAGCGATGTCAACACGGATTGGTTCAAGGGCGGCCAGGACATCGCGAAAGCGAAGGAGCTGTTCAAGAAGGCCGGCTATGACGGGCGCCCCGTGACGATTTTGCAGGCGACCAACATCTCCTTCATGAACAACGCCGCGTTGCTGATTGCCCAGTGGCTGAAGGAAGCCGGCGTCGATGCACAGCTGGCAGCTTCCGATTGGGGCGCCGTCGTCACGCGTCGCGCGGTCAGAAAGCCGCCGGCCGAGGGCGGTTGGAACATTTTCATCACCTGGGGCTCGGGCGAGGGCTTCGACAATCCCATCGGCTTCGTCGCGCACACGGCAAACGGCGAGAAGGGCTGGTTCGGCTGGCCCAAGGACGAGACGCACGAGAAGCTGCGCGATCAGTGGGCCATGGCGGCGACGCTCGATGAGCGCAAGGCGATCGCGCGCAAGATTCAGGAAAACGCCTGGAACTACGTGCCGATGGCCCTTCTCGGGCAGTGGGCACCGCCGGTGGCCATGCGCTCGAACGTGAAGGGCTTCATCCCCGTGCCGGCTCACGTGCCGTTCTGGAACGTGGAGAAGACGTGAGCGGACGACGGCGCTGGTCCGGGTTCGGTGAAAGACCGGATGTCCGCGAATACTCGGGTGGGCATCCTCGCAGACGTGGATGAGAGCGCGCGCGCCCATGATCGGTTTCATTATTCGTCGCCTTGCTTCGACCCTGGTGGTCATGACGATCGTGGCGGTGTTCATCTTCCTGCTGCTGCATCTGTCGCCGGGGGATCCGGCGGCCATCATCGTCGGCGACAACGCCACGCCCGAGCAGATCGACGCGGTTCGCAAGCGGTTGGGGCTCGACGACCCGTTGCCCGTGCAGTTCGTCCGCTGGATCGGTGGGGTCGTTCGCGGGGACCTGGGTGTCTCGATCTTCTCACATGAGCCTGTCACCAAGCTCATCGGCCAGCGCGTCGAACCGACAGTTTCGCTGGCGATCACGACGCTTCTGTTGGCAGTGACGATCGCTGTGTCGTTCGGCGTTCTGGCCGCGTGGCAGGCCGGAACCTGGATCGACAGGCTGGTCATGGTGCTGTCGGTCGTCAGCTTCTCGGTGCCGGTCTTCGTCGTCGGCTATCTGCTGATCTACGTCTTCTCGATCCAGCTTCGATGGCTGCCCGTGCAGGGCTATACACCGATCTCCGAAGGGCTTGTTCCCTGGGCGCGGCATCTCGTGCTGCCGTCGATCGCACTGGGCCTTGCTTACGTCGCTCTCATCGCGCGCATCACGCGCACGACCATGCTCGACGTGCTGGCGGAGGACTACATGCGCACCGCCCGTGCCAAGGGGGTCGCCACGGCGCCGATGCTCCTCAAGCACGGCCTCAAGAACGCCGGTGTGCCCATCGTCACGGTGATCGGCATAGGCATCGCGCTGCTGATCGGCGGTGTCGTCATCACCGAAACGGTCTTCAACATTCCGGGCATCGGTCGCCTCGTCGTCGATGCCATTCAGCAGCGCGACTATCCCGTGATCCAGGGCGTGACGCTGCTTTTCTCCGGCGTCTACGTGCTGGTGAACCTGCTCGTCGACCTGTCCTACACGTTGATCGACCCGAGGATTCGCTACTGACATGGCAGACGCGACCGCCATCACGCGAGATGTGGGCAATACGGCGACGACACCTCCCGGAAAGGCAAGGCGGTTCGCGCGGCGCAACCCGACGATGGTCGTTGGCCTCGTCATTCTCACAGTCATGCTGCTTGCCGCGATATTTGCACCTTGGATATCGGGCGATCCCTACGGCATGAAGCCGATCCAGAGGTTCAAGCCGCCATCGGAAGCCTTCTGGCTGGGCACGGACAACCTCGGCCGCGACGTGTGGGCCCGCACCGTCTACGGCGCGCGCGTCTCGCTGACGGTGGGCCTTTCGGTAGCCATGGCATCCGTCGCGATCGGCCTCCTGTTCGGCGTACTCGCAGGGTATTTCCGTTTGATCGATGCGGTCGTCATGCGGCTGATGGACGGCCTGATGGCGATCCCGGCGATCCTGTTGGCCATCGCGCTCGTCTCGCTCTTCAAGGCGAGCGTTCTCATCGTCATCATCGCCATCGTCATCCCCGAAATCCCGCGTGTCGTGCGCCTGGTCCGTGCCGTGGTTCTGACGACACGGGAGCAGCCTTATGTCGAGGCGGCCATCGCTTCCGGCACACGGCTGCCGAAGATCCTGATCCGCCATATCCTGCCCTCGACGTTTCCGCCGCTGATCGTGCAGGCCACCTATATCTGCGCCTCCGCCATCCTGATCGAGGCAGGTCTCTCGTTTCTAGGCGCGGGCACGCCGCCGGAGATCCCGACCTGGGGCAACATGATCGCATCGAGCCGGGTCTATCTCGCCCGCGCGCCGTGGACCGTGTTCTGTCCAGGGATTGCGCTGGCTCTCGTCGTGCTCTCGGTCAATCTCGTCGGCGATGGCTTGCGCGACCGGCTCGATCCGCGCATCGCGCGGCGTATGTGAGGGTCCGATGCAGTCGCCCCTGTTGAAAGTCACCGAGCTCAGGACCCACTTCTTCAACGAGGACGGCATCACGCGCGCCGTCGAAGGCGTGTCCTTCGAGGTCCGCGCCGGCGAGACGCTCGGCATCGTGGGCGAGTCCGGCTGCGGCAAGAGCGTCACGGCCTTGTCGGTTTTGCGGTTACTCCCGGAGCAGCTCGGGCGCACGGTGGGCGGCACGGTGATATTCGAGGGCCGCGACCTGCTATCGCTTTCCGAAGCGGAAATGCGCGACATCCGGGGCAACCGTATCGCGATGATCTTCCAGGAGCCGATGACGAGCCTCAACCCCGTGCTTACGGTCGGCCACCAGATTGCGGAGGCCGTGCGTATTCACGTCGGCGTCGATGCCGGCAAAGCGCGCTCCCGGGCACTCGAGATGCTGGAACTCGTCCGCATTCCAGATGCCGCGCGTCGTCTCGACGACTATCCGCATCAATTCTCCGGTGGCATGCGACAGCGCGTGATGATCGCCATGGCGCTGGCCTGCAGCCCGCGCCTGCTGATCGCCGACGAGCCGACCACGGCGCTCGACGTGACGATCCAGGCGCAGGTGCTCAAGCTGATGCTGGAGCTGAAGGAGCAGACCGGTGCTGCGATCATCCTCATCACGCATGATCTGGGCGTCGTCGCCGAGACGTGCCAGCGCGTCGTCGTCATGTATGCTGGCAGAAAGGTCGAGGAGGCCTCGGTGCTCGAGCTGTTCGACCGGCCGGCACACCCCTACACGCGCGGGCTGCTGGACTCCATCGCGCGCGGGCGCGCGGGCGCCCGTCGACGCCGCTTGCAGGAGATCCCGGGGATCGTCCCCTCGCTGCGCGAGCCGATCGCAGGATGCGCCTTCGCGCCACGTTGCAGTCGTGCCGACGAAATGTGCCGGACCTCGCGCCCTGTGCTGCGCGACATCAGCACGACCGGTTTGAACCCGGGTCCGCATCTTGTCGCGTGCTATCACAGCATGGAAGAGGGGGGCGCATGACCGCGACCACTGCTGCAGGCGACACGCCCCACATCCTCGAGGTGCGTGATCTGCGCAAATACTTCCCCGTCAAGCGCGGGCTGTTCCAGCGCACGATTGCCGAGGTCAGGGCCGTCGATGGTGTCAGTTTCGCACTGCGTCCCGGTGAGACGCTGTGCATCGTCGGCGAGTCCGGCTGCGGAAAGTCGACGCTCGGGCGTCTCGTCTTGCGCCTCATCGAAGTGACGGGAGGCAGCATTCATCTCGACGGCGAGGATATCACGACGCGGACCGCCGAAGCGTTGCGCCGGACACGGCGGCGCATGCAGATCGTCTTCCAGGATCCCTACGCTTCGCTCAATCCCCGCATGCGTGCTGGCCGCATCGTCGCCGAGCCGCTGGAGAATTTTCCCAGCCAGGACGGCGCGGACCCGCGCGCGCGCGTCGCGGAGCTTTTCGCACGCGTGGGGCTCCGCGAAGATGCGCTCGACAAATACCCCTTCGAGTTTTCGGGCGGGCAGCGCCAACGGCTGGGGCTTGCGCGCGCGCTCGCCCTCAATCCCGCGCTGATCGTCGCCGACGAGCCCGTATCGGCACTCGACGTTTCGGTTCAGGCGCAGGTGCTGAACCTGATGATGGACTTGCAGGAGGATCTGGGGCTCGCCTATCTCTTCATCAGCCATGATCTCGGCGTGGTCGAGCACATCGGCCATCGCGTCGCGGTCATGTATCTCGGCCGCATCGTCGAGATCGCAGAGAAAGAAGCGCTGTTTGCCAAGCCGCTTCACCCCTACACGCGGGCACTGCTTTCTGCGGCCCCCATTCCCGATCCGCGCGCGATGAAGGAGCGGATCGTGCTGGAGGGCGACGTGCCGTCGCCCATGGCGCCGCCGCCGGGCTGCCATTTCCACACCCGCTGTCCCTTTGCGACAGCGCGTTGCCGCGAGGAGTCGCCGGTTCTCCGCGACGTCGGCGACGACAGGCGGATCGCCTGCCATCTCGAGGTGTGATCAGCGTGGGCGTGGCACGTCGATCGGCAGGAACTCGACGCCTGCACGCTGCACGGGCTGCGGATAGAGCTTCATGAGCTGCATTACGGCCGGCGAGATGCCGACTTTGATGGGCAGGCCCAGAGCCTTGGCCTCCTCGGCGGACAACGCGTAGTCGTGCGTCCAGTGTCCACCCGCGAGCTTCTCGGCGAGCCGCTCTGCCGCCGCCTGCTCCATCTGAGGTGTCAGGATCTCGACAGCTCCCCGCTTCACCTGATCGAGGGCCTTCTCGCTGATGTCCGCCAGCACGAGGGTGAGGTCCATCACCTTGTCGACGGGCTTCGCGTCCCTGGCGCGGACGATGCTCGCGGCCGGCAGACCGGCGATCTGGGGATCGATGGGGCCGAGGACGGAGAACTCGCCCAGCACGATCTCGTCGGCGGCAAGCGCGATGAGCGTCCCGCCCGACATGGCATAGACCGGCACGTGCACCGAGACCTTGGCCGGATGCGCCTCTACCGCCCGCGCGATCTGCATCGCCGCCAGTACGAGGCCGCCGGGCGTATGCACGATGAGGTCGATCGGCATGTTGGGTGGCGTTTCCTTGATCGCCGCAATGATCGTCTGCGCGTCCTCCAGGTCGATGTGACGCGAAACGTTGAACCCGAACAGGCTGCGCTTCTCTTGCCGGTGAATCATCGTGATGACGCGCGATCCGCGGGCGCGCTCGATGGCGCGAATGGCCTGCATCCGCTGAACGCCGTACCAGCGCGCGACGAGGATCGGCTGCAGTGCCATGAGGATGAACGCGATCCACAGCAACGACGAGAAATCAAAAGACATGCGGCAATGCCCTTTTCCTGCGACCGGACTGGCGGCATCGGAGCGTCCGCCTGCCGGATGACACAACCCACGAAGCCTAGCTGGCGTTCCACAAAGGCCACACGAGCGGGATCATCAGCAAGCTCACGATGATGACGATCAACGTCAGTGGCAAGCCCAGTCGCGCGTAATCGAAGAACTTGTAGCCCCCCGGGCCCATCACGAGTGTGTTGGATTGGTGCCCGAACGGCGTCAGGAAATCGCAGGAGGCGCCGATCGCCACGGCCATCAGGAACGCGTCGGCGTTCAGGCCGGATTTGGAAGCGAAGCCGGCGGCGATGGGCCCCATCAGCAGTACGGTTGCGGCATTGTTCAGGATCGGGGTGATCAGCAGGGTTGCCACCAGCACGAGGGCCAATCCCGCCAGTGGCGACCAACCCGCGGCAAGCTCCGCGATCCAGTGCGAGACCGTTTCCGTCCCGCCCGAGGTTTGCACCGCCGCCGTCACAGGTATGAGAGCCGCCATGAGCACGATGATCGAGGGATCGATGGCCTCGTACATCTCTGCCGGCCGCATGATGCGCGCCAGGGCAAGGACGACGACCCCGATCAGGAACGCGATGGCGAATGGCAAAACGCCAGTGGTCGCCGCCAGTACGGCGAGCGCCATCACGGTCACCGGCAGATAGGGGCTGGCACGCCGGCCGAGCTCGATCTTGCGTTCGGCGAGCGGCAAGAGGCCGAGTTCCCGGATCATGACGCCGAGATGGTCGAGATCGCCATGCAGCGCCAATACGTCGCCCTCCTTGAAACGCTCGCGGCTGAGCCGGCGGTGACGCCGGCGGCCCTGCCGGCTCAGCGCCAGAAGATTGACGCCCCGGTCCCGTAGCTTGAGCATTTCCGGCGACTGGCCGATGATGTCGGAGTCTGCGGTCACGACCACTTCGACCGTGCCGAACTCGTTCGAGATCATGTGCTCTTCGCTAAGCTTCTTGTCACCGACGAGCTCGAGCTTGGCGGCGTCGACGAGTTTCTTCAGCGTTGCCGAGTCGGATTCGATCGCCAGAATGTCGCCGGCGGCGACCCGCCAGTAGCGCGGTGGCGCCTGATGCTGACGCTTCCAGGAGATGAGGGCGACGACGGTCGCCTCACCTTCACTCAGCTTTTCGATGTCGGCGATGGTCTTTCCCACCATCGGCGACTTCTCCGGGACGGTGGCCTCCGTCACGAAATCGGAGACGCGAAAGCGCGTCTCGGGTGACGGCTTTCCCTTGCGATCGGCCGGCAGCAGGCGCCAGGCGAACGTCAGGTAGGCGACGCCCACCACGGCGACGGCAAGCCCGACAGGGGCGAAATCGAACATGCCGAACGGCTGACCGAGCAGCTCTTGGCGCACACTGGATATGAGGAGATTGGGCGGCGTGCCGATCAGGGTGACGAGGCCACCCAACAAAGATCCGAAAGCGATGGGCATCAGGAGGATCGAGGGTGATCGTCCCGCGCGCTCGGCACTGCCGATGGCAAGCGGCATGATGATGGCCAGTGCACCGACGTTGTTCATGAAACCCGAGAGGGCCACGACCATGAACGTGAACAGTGCGACCTGCAGCGATTGCTTGTCGGCCACCTGTCCGAGCGCACGAACGAGCCGATCGAGCACGCCGGACTGGCGGATCGCCGCGCTCATCACCAGGACGAGCCCGACCGTCACCACCGCGGGATCACCGAAGCCTTTGAAGGCTTCGTCCGGTCGCACGGCTCCGGCCAGGATGCTGGCGCCGAGCGCGAACAGCGCCACCACATCGTGCCGCCAGCGTCCCCAGATGAACAGCACGAGCGTCACGGCCAGGATGATTGCGATGGAGATCTTCGGATCGATCATTCGGAGCTGTCGGTTGAAACCCTCGGAGACTCAGTCGTGGCGTTCAGGCGCCAAGTCAACCGCCGTGACGATCATTTGGTTGCACGCTTTGCCTGAACTGTTTCGCGCCTGTGGGCCGGCGTTATAGTGCGGTGAAAGTCACCTTGCCTGGGGAGGCACGCTTGGAATTCGATTTCGTGATCGTCGGGGCCGGGTCGGCGGGCTCCGTTCTAGCGCACCGGCTTACAGAGAACGGCAAATATACCGTCTGTCTGCTGGAAGCGGGGCCGAGCGACTATCGCAGCCCCTACATCCATTTTCCCGCGGGCTTCTTCAAGCTGCTCGACAATCCTGCTGTGAACTGGGTCTATCACACGGATCCGGAAAAGCGCACCAAGGACCGGCGCATCCTCTACCCGCGCGGGCGTGTCCTCGGCGGCTCCTCCTCCATCAACGGGGTGATGCAGGTACGTGGCCAGCGGGAGGATTACGACGACTGGGCGGCCATGGGCGCCCACGGCTGGAGCTACGAGGAGGTACTGCCCTACTTCAAGAAATCCGAGACGTATCTGCCCGGCGATCCCGCCTATCGGGGCAAGAGCGGTCCACTGGTCGTCGAGGACTACCGCGGTCATCATCCGCTCACACACGACTTCGTCAAGGCTGGCCAGCAGCTCGGGTTGGCATACAACCCGGACTACAACGGCGCTTTCCAGGAAGGTGTCGGATATGTCCAGCAGACACGGCGCGGCCGTTGGCGCATCTCCACCGCACGCGCGTTCCTTCGTCCCGCGATGAAGCGCTCCAATCTGAAGGTCGAGACGGGTGTGCTGGTGCTCGGCCTCAATCTCGAAGGCAATCGCGTCGCTGGCGTGACCTTCGCGCGCGGGATGGGCACGGGTACGCCGGAGCCGATCACGGCACGGCGCGAGGTCATCCTGTCGGCGGGTGCCATCAACTCGCCGCAGGTACTGCAGCTTTCCGGCATCGGCAATCCCGAGCATCTGCAGTCGATCGGCGTGCCGGTCCGGGTAGCGCTGCCGGGTGTCGGCTACAACTTCCACGACCACTACGTGGCCCGCGTCGTGCGGGCGGTGGAAGGTCGTCCGACGGTCAACGAGTTGTCGCGCGGCTGGCGGCTTGCCGTCCAAGTCGCCCGCTGGGTGGTCAAGGGCGACGGAATCCTCACGTACTCAGCCGGTAACGGGATCGGGTTCATCCGCAGCGAGCCGCACATGACCCGGCCCGACGTGCAGATTTCGTTCGCGCCGGCCAGCTATCCGCACTGCCAGATCGGCAAGCTCGACGACACGCCCGGCATGACATGTGGCGCCTGGCAATGCCGGCCGGAAGCGCGCGGCACGGTCCTGGCGAGGTCCACAAATCCCCGCGAGGCGCCGTCGATCAGGCCCAACTATCTCGATCACGAGGTGGACCGGAAGGCGATCGTCGCCGGCCTGAGGTTTTCACGAGCCATCCTCGAAGCTCCAGCCTTTGTCGCTTGCGGCGGCCGCGAGGTGTACCCGGGTCCCGACATCCAGACGGACGACGAGTGGCTGGACTACGCCTATCAGCACGGCAGCACCGTCTATCACCCGGTCGGCACGTGCAAGATGGGAACGGACCGCTATGCCGTGGTCGATCCGCGATTGCGCGTGCACGGCATTGCCGGCATGCGCGTGGTGGACGCGTCCGTATTTCCAAAAATGACCTCCAGCAACACCAACGCTCCGACCATCATGATCGCGGAAAAGGCTGCCGACATGATCCTGGAGGACGCTCAGGCGTGACATTCTGGCCATTGCCGTGTTACCAGCTTGCCACGTAAGGAAACGCGGAAAGGCTTCGGAAACGCAGGCGCGGGGGTTGCCTCGCAATTGCCTTCGCCGCCGAGTAGCGTCCCGTCACCGCGTCGACGAGTGGAGTATTCGCGTCCTATGGCAGCGCGCGACGACATCGCCATTGAGATCACGCCGCAGGTCCTGCTGAAGGCCTATGCATGCGGAATCTTTCCCATGGCCGAAACGGCTGATGATCCAGCCCTTTACTGGATCGAGCCGCAGAGCCGTGGCATCCTTCCGTTGGACAATGTGCACGTGCCGCGAAGGCTCGCGCGCACGATTCGCGGCGGCCTCTACGAGGTTCGCATCGACACGGATTTCCAGGGTGTCATCGACGGCTGTGCCGCCTCGCGTCCCGGACGCCGGTCGACATGGATCAACAGTCGCATCCGCCAGCTTTACGGCGCGCTCTTCAAGCAGGGCCACTGTCACACCGTCGAAGCCTGGGCGAACGGTCGTCTCGTCGGGGGGCTCTATGGGGTGTCCCTGGGAGGTGCGTTCTTCGGCGAGAGCATGTTTTCGACCGAGCGGGACGCGAGCAAGATCGCACTGGTCTATCTCGTCGCACGCCTGATCCATGGCGGCTACACGCTGCTCGATACGCAGTTCGTGACGGACCATTTGCGCCAGTTCGGGACCACCGAGGTGGAAAAGGTGGGGTTCCAGGAATTGCTCGATCGCGCCATCTCTGTGGAGGCGGATTTCTCGCGTCTGCCCGTCAACGCCGATGCGCAGACGGTGCTGTCCATCATCCGCAATGCCTGCACCGGCGAGCCGCCAGCGCCCGACGCGCAGGCGTGAGCGGCGCCCGGTCGACGTCGCGACATTACTCGTACCCTTCCGCGATGGATCGCGTGATCGCAGCTTCCAAGGCGTCGCGATCGTAGATCCCTGCGGGATTCTCGCGCGACGGACTGAAACGCCGATAGTGCACGAAACGCTCGCGGGCGACCGCCTCCAGCCGAGACAACTCCGCCAGCGGCGTCTCGTGGTCGTCGACCCGCAGATCGAGTAACGCGAAGTCGTCATCGCCATGGATCAACAATGCTGCGGATTGACGGCCACGCTTATCACCGCCCGCCGCCTCGCCCGCGCGCATGGCCTTGAGCAAGCGCCGCGCGAACGGCATGGTTGCGCTCTGTTCGAAGACGGCCGCCGTGATTTCGATGACCTGTGGTCCGGCTAGCATGTTGCCGGCGACCGAAAAACCGTCCCCGATCAAGTGGCCGCACCATGGCACGCAATTTTCGCCCGTGGCGGCGGCCGATCTGCCTTCCTTATCGAGCACGTGAACCTGCCGGTTCTCACGTCCGTCGTCGGCGAGAAGCAGCATGCGCACCGTCTCTGCGGCGGAGGCGCCGGCGGCCAGAAGTGCGAGCCCGCGCGATCCGAAATAAGGATTGGTGAGCGCCTGGGTCGCGATCGCACCGATCCCCGAACGAATGTGGGGCACACGTGCGCCCACCGCGAAGGCGCAGGTCGCCACTGCGACGCCGAGCCGTCCTGTCTTCGTGTCGCGCGCCACGATGGACCATGTCATGGGCCGAAAGATCTCCTGCAGCTGCAATGTCCGGATGCGGCCAGAATGCTGGTATCGCTCATCGAAGACAAGACGGCACGAGCACGTGGCTCGCGCTACGCTGTCCAACGATCATTCCTCGATCTTTCCGCGCGGAGCGCTATATAGAACCCGAACTGGGGTGTCGCTTCCCGCTGATGGAGGCTGAGCAACATGCGCGCGTTTCGTCGTTCGATGACATCGCTGGCCCTGACTGCCGCCGTCGCGTTCGGGCTCGCCGTCACGCCCTCGCTGGCCCGTGAGCCCGATGAAGGCGTGAAGGTTGGTAATCCGTCGTTCTTGCGCAAGCTCGTGCCGGCGGAGAAGCTCGAACAGGCCGCTGCACAGCAATATCTCGCCATCAAGCAACAGGCCTCGAGCCGGCGGCTCTTGCTGCCGCGCAATCATCCCCACAACGTGCGTGTGCGCCGCATCGCCAAAGACCTCCTGCCGTTCGCCGCCAAGTGGAATCCCCGGTCAAAGGAATGGAGGTGGGAGATCGTCGTCATAGACTCCCGCAACATCAACGCGTTCTGTATGCCGGGCGGTAAGATTGCGGTCTTCACCGGCATCATCGAGCGGTTGAAGCTCACGGACGACGAGATCGCCATGATCGTTGGTCATGAAATTGCGCATGCCTTGCGCGAGCATTCGCGCGAGCGTGCCGCCAAGACCACCATCACCAATGTCGGTGGCCGTATCGTCGGCGCGCTCATCTTCGGCCAGGCCGGGGAGGCGCTCGGTGCGGGCGGCGCCAGCCTGCTCACTCTCAAGTTCTCGCGCGACGACGAGAAGGAGGCGGATCTGATCGGTATGGAACTGGCAGCCCGCGCCGGCTACGATCCCGCTTCAGGCGTCACGCTGTGGCAGAAGATGTCCCAAGCCGCGAAGGGCGGCCCGCCGCAGTGGCTCTCGACGCACCCGGCCAGTGACGCGCGTGTCAAACTCATCCGCGACAACCTGAAATATGTGCAGGGCTTGTACGAGCGCGCGCGCGTGACGCGCGCGACGCGCGACATCGATACGCCCGCGGCGCAAACGTCGACGCGACAGCGCTGAACCAGGCACCGGCAAGAGATCATGTCCGCCGCGCCCGCCCCCCTCGTCACGCTGCATCGCCTGCTGGAGGCGAGCCTTCCGACATGGCGTGTGCTGGCGCGCGTCGCGCAGGAACCCGGCGGCTCCATCGTCGTCTCCGGTCTCGGCCGACGTATCGTCGTGCGGCGGGCGCCGCACGAACTCCCCTTCCGCTGGTTGGTCGACATCGATGGACGCGAACGGCCGGCCCTTTCGGTCGTGACGGTGTTACGCCAAGTGCGTGCCGCACTCGATCCGGGGTTCATACCCGCTCGCGTCCGCATCGCCCAGCCTCCGCCCGGGGAAACGTCCGCTACCTGAGTCGCACCCGCACGCGATCGCTGCGGCCCTTGGCGTCGATCACGGAAATCGTCGCAAAACCCAGGCTCTTGGGCGTCCACGAAACGTCGCGGCGTGTCGGATCCGTGGTGATCGGCGCGCCGTCGACGAGCCAAGTCAGCGGAAGTGCGCCGCCTTCTGCTTTCAACACCAGGGCCTCCGGCTCTTGCGCGTCTACGGTCTCCAATTCTGAACGGTCCGGCGGGAAGGCGATCGCTACTGGCGGTTCGAGGAAGGGGCCCTGTCCGCCTGCATCCTCCCCGGGGTCCTTGAAGCGCCGCAAAGGTGGGGGCAGCGCGGATGTGCTGGTGCGGATCACACCACGCGGTGCGTCGGCCAAAGGCCGCGGTCGGTCGGACATCTGCGCGAAGGCATCGAACAGCAGCGGGGCGGCGGCTGTGCGGCCCGTCATGCCGGGTGTCGAGGAGCCATCGGGGCGGCCCGTCCAGACGATGATGGTCGTGCGCCCGTCGAAGCCTGCAGCCCAGGCATCCCGGTAGCCATAAGAGGTTCCGGTCTTGTAGGCGATGCCGCCGCCTTTCGCGTTCGCGGGCGGTGGTGCGTCCTTCAGGATATCCGCGACATACCAAGCGGAAACCGGAGAGAGCAGCCGTCGCCCGGCCTTACGCACGGCCTCGGCCGGCAGGCCGTCGCGGCGGTGCACGACCGGAATCGCCGTGCCGCCGCGCGCCAGCGCCACGTAGAGACGGGCGAGGTCCGTCATCTTCAGCCCAAGGCCACCAAGCGCGACGGCCAGCGTGGGCTCCGACTTGCCCGGTAACTCCGGCGTCAGTCCGATGCGGCGCAGGCGGCCCAGCATCCGCACCGGCCCGACGTTGGCGAGCACCTTCACGGCCGGGATATTCAGCGATTGCCCGAGCGCTTCGCGGATCGTCACCGTGCCGTGGAAGTCTTCGTCGAAATTCTTCGGCGCATAGAGCCCGAAGCGGGCCGGGCGATCCTCGATGAGCGTTTCGGGATGAATGAGGCCGCTCTCGAAGCCGAGGCCGTAGATCAGTGGCTTGAGCGTCGATCCCGGAGAGCGAACGGCCTGCGTCATGTCGACGGCGCCCTGCCGTCCCTCGTCGAGATAGCCTGCGGATCCGACGTGGGCGAGGACGCGGCCCGTCTCGTGATCGATCGCAATGAGGGCTGTCGACAGCCGCGATCCCAGAGCCATCGCATGCTGGCGTGCGAGGCGCTCCAACTGTTCTTGCAGGTGGCGGTCGAGTGTGAGGCGATGGACGCGCTTGTCGGGCGCGTGCATGACCTCGGCCTCGGCGAGATGGGGCGCGAGCTTGGGGAATTCGCGGCGAGCTACCGGAACCGGCTCGCGCAAAGCCGATGCCATCTCGTCCGCAGTGATCACGCCGGCGTCGTGCACCCGCGCGAGAACGCGCGCACGTGCGCGTTTTGCCGCGCCCGGATTCCGGTCGGGCCGTCGTGCCTCCGGCGATTGCGGCAGCGCCACCAGCAGTGCGGCTTCGGCGATCGAGAGGCGCTTGGGCTCCTTTCCGAAGTACGCCAGCGAGGCAGCCCGCACGCCCTCGATGTTACCGCCGAAGGGGGCGAGCAGCAGATAGGCTCGCAGAATATCTCGTTTCGTGTGGCGCCGCTCGAGTTGGAGCGCCTGGGCCATCTGGCGCAGCTTGCCGAGCGCGGTCTTGGGATGATGGCCTTCCAGAAGACGCGCGGTCTGCATGGTGAGCGTCGAGGCGCCCGACACGATGCGTCCGTGGCGCACGAACAGCCCGGCCGCCCGCGCAACCGACCAAGGGTCTACCCCCGAATGTGAATGGAAGCGGCGATCCTCGTAGGCGACGAGCATCGCCAGATAGCGTTTGTCCACCTCTTCCGGACCGATCGGCAGCCGCCAGCGCCCATCCGTCGCCGTGAATGCGCGCAAGAGCCGGTCTTCACGGTCGAGCACCATGACCGATACGACTTGCGTCCGCTCGAACGTCGGTGCGCTGACCTGCGATGCCAACCACGCCGCGCAGCCCCCGGCGACACCGATCGACAGGGCCGCTGCCGATGCCGCCCGCCTCGTCCGGCGGCTCGCAGCAGCGCCGGGCCGCGCGGCCGCACCGGTATTCCACTTGAACTGCAAGTATTGGAGAAACCGCATTCCCGCACTCGCGTGAGATCTCTGTCTCGTTTCGGATGGAACGCGCCTGCTGTGCGAGGCGCGCTCCGTTCGTCTCGTGCTTGCCGGAGCGTTCAGCGCGCTGCCGGCGTCACGTCGAGGCGGCCTGCCGCCGTGCGGGCGAAGTGCTCGGGACGGTACATGTCCTCCACCGTAGCGGCCGGATGCATATAGCTGCCCGGAGTCACCGCACGCACGATGTAAGCCACGTTGGCAGACACCTGTTCACCATCGCTCTGGCCGCGACCGTTCGTCTGGCCTTGGAAGTTGAACGCTGCCACCAGCCGGTCGTCGCGGAACTCCGTGTGCTCGGGTTGCTTGTCGCGCGTCAACCAGTCGAGGCCCTTGAGATCGCCGCCATCGACGAGACGCGGGTTCTCGATCTCGAGACCCGCAGGCAGTCGGTCCACGAGCAGCACGCGACCGCCCGCATGTGTGCCCGTGATCTTGAGCACGACGACGAGCCGCTCGTTCTGCAGGATGCTGGACTTGCCACCCGCCGCGCTTGCCAGCTCGACCGGCGTACCATCGAGCTTGTAATAGCTGCGCTCGATCCTGAAGCCCTTCTCGATGGCTGGCTCGGGCGTCAGCGCCGAGCCCACGACCGACACGGCCGCATCCACCGGCGCCTCGCCGGCGTTCACCACCGTCATCGGTCCACGCGCAAGCTCGGCCGCCGACAGCACGCGCATCAGCTCGCCGGCATGACTCTGGCCGTCGATCGACAGCACGGTCGCCTTTGCCGCCTCGCTCAGCGCGCGTGCTGCGAGCAGCATCCACGCCTGTTCTTGCGTCGATGTATAGCGTCGCGTCTGGTAGACCTTTGCGAGCACGGTCGCCAGGCTGGCCGTCTGCTGGCGCATGAGCCCCGTTTCAGAGGCCAGCGTCAGCAATCCCGCGCCATCGCGCACGAGCGATCCGTAGTCGCTGCGGTGGGAGAACGTCTCGCCTTTGGCGGCACTCGCCTCGAGCGAAGCCAGAGCCGCTCCGAACGCACGCTGGGCGCGCTCCTTCTCACCGACCATCGAGAGAGCAGCGCCCAGCTGTGCCTGCGCCAGCGGTGTGGCGAAGCGGGCGAGGCGCGTGTCCACGTCGTACCGCAGATCGCCGATCGGTGCCCGGCCGTTCCGTGCCAGGACGTAGAGTGCGTAGGCGCGGGCCTCGCCACCACGCTCGAAGTCTTGCGAGTAGCTGAGCGCGTTGGCGAGCTTGTCCAGCGCCTGATTGAACCGCTGGGCGCGCACCTCGAAGCCCTGCTCCTTGGCGCGGGTCAGAAAATCCGTCACGTAGGCCGTCAGCCAAAGGTCTCCGCCGTCGGTCGGACCCCAGACCCCGAAGGCGCCCGAAGCATCCTGCATCTCGAGCACGCGCTCGATCGCGCTGGCGATCCGTTCGCGGATCTGGGCGTCGTTCGCCAATCCAATACGCGTCGCCATCTCGTTGACGTAGAGCAGCGGCAGTGCGCGGCTCGTCGTCTGCTCGGCGCACCCGTATGGATAGCGGTCGAGTTGCCCCAGGAGCGAGGCGACGTCGAGTGCAGCCGTCGGGCCGACGTTGAGCGTCAACCGCGCCGTGCCGGGGATGAGATCGGCCAGGATGTCCTTGGAGATCTCGATCCTGCCCGTGCGTGAGGCCAGGCTGGTCACGGTCGACCGCTTGATGTCGGCAGCCGGCGGCATCACCTCGAGCGCGACGCTGCGCTTGACCTCGATGGCGTCGGGGCCGGTGACGCGCACGGAGTAGACATGACGGCCGAGCGCCGCCGGCTTCAATGCCACCGGAACCTGCCGGCGTTCGTTGACCTTCAGGGCCAGCTCCTGCCCCCCCATGCTCTGCGGGCTGCCGCCATTCTCGGCGCCTTCGCGCTCGATCGCGATGCGATAGCCGGCTGCGGGACCGTCGACATTGTGCACATCCACCGCCAGTCGCGACGTGTCGCCGAGCGTCAGGAAGCGTGGCGCGCTCACCGTTAGGGCGAGGCGATCCCGAACGATCACGTCGGCCTGTCCGGAGCCGACTTTGCTGGCGCTCCAGGCGACCGCCATCAGTCGAATGGTACCGTTGAAATCGGGGAGCTCGAAGTTGACGAGCGCCTTGCCGTCCGTGCCGACTTTCACGATGCCGGAGAACAGCGCCAACGGCTTTTCGACGGGCGGACTGCCCTTCATCCCGCTGGCCCCGCCATCGTCACCACCCGAGCGCAGCTTGCCGCGCTCGGCGCGCATACCATCGATGAGACGGCCGTAGAAATCTCGCAACTCCGTACCCAGGCGCCGCTGCGCGAGGAACCAACCCTCGGGCTTGGGCGCCTGATAGCGCGTGAGGTTCAGGATGCCGACGTCGACGGCAGCCACCGTGACCCGGGCGTCCTCTCCGGGCGCCAGTCCTGAGATCTGGATCGGCACGTCCATGCCCTGTCCCGGTCGCACCTGTGCCTTCGTCTCCATGGCGATGCCCAGTGTATGACCGGACGTGTCGAGCGACAGCCAGGCGACACCGATGGCACGACCCGGCATGCGGCGTGCGCGCTCGTCGAGTGTGCGATAGAGCGTCGCCGTGACATAGGCGCCGGGTAGCCACTCCTGCTTCACGGGAATGGCCACCTCGGTGCCTCCCTTGGGCACGTCGACCTGCTGCGCGGAGAGAAGACCGTTCGACAGCACGGCGACGAGCGCCTTACCGGCGTCGCGGCTGACGATGCGCAGCTTCGCCGTTTCGCCGGCCTTGTAGCTCGCCTTGTCGAGTGCGACCTCGAGCTGCTCCGGGCTCTCCGTGTTCTCGGCCTGATACCAGCCCGAGCGGAACGTGATGCTCGTCAGCGCGCCGGGTGCCGCATCCGACGTGATGTCGAGGCGGTAGCGGCCCCATTTCGTCTCGAGTGCGATACGGGCCGGTCTGCCATCGGCGCCGTCGCTCGTGCCGGTCTGCAGCTTCCGCGCGGACGTTACGGCCTCGAAGCTCCACTGTCCGTCACGCTGATACCAGAGCCACCGCTGATCGAGCCGCGAGAGCTGCCATTTGAAGCTGGCCTGAGGAACGGGTTTCCCGTCTGCGCCGAGCAGGATGACGTCGAGCTCCGCTGTGTCGCCTTCCGCGACAGCACCATCCTTGAAGAGTGCGCGTGCACCGATGCGCGGTTCGCCGAGCGATACGGGCAGCGTGACGCTGCGCTCGATCGCACGACCGCCCGGTTCGCGCAGCCGCAGCCGGATATCGGCCTCAAGCGGCCGCGCTGTGCGTTGCAGCGGCGGAAGCTGGAACGCGACCTGTGCCTTTCCGTCCGCGTCGGTCTTCCCCAGGTCTTCGAGCGGGCGCCGCACCGGCGTGATACGCTCGTCCGCGACGCCGAATTGGTAGCCGGGGAAGCCGGCAAGGCCGGGTGCCGGTTTCACGAGGATTTCGCCCTCGAGATCGAGTTCCGCGGCGGGCGGCCCGTAGAGGTATCGACCATCGACCGCGACCTTGCCGCTCTCGTTCACAACCAGTGTCTGCGTCAGGGGATCCAGCTTGAGCGAAAGCCGCTCGGGAACGAAGTCCTCCACGAGGAACGACGTCTGCGAGAGAGGCTGGCCCTTGGGGTCGGAATAGATCCGTGCGCGCCACGTGCCCGTCATCGCGGTCGCGGGAAGAGGGTAGGAGAGCGTACGCCCGCCGAGCCCCTGGTCGGGCAGAAGCTGCCGGCGATGCTCGACGCCGTCGGGACGCGTCAGAACGAGCGTCGCTGGCAGCGATGCTGCCTTCCCGGACTGGTCGCGCACAAGCGCCGTCAAATGCAGCGTTTCGCCGGGGCGATAGACGCCGCGCTCGGCGAAGAGATAGGCGTCTATGGGGCCCGGGGTTTCGCGTCCCTTGACGCCGCGATCGCTGAGGTCGAAGGCGGAAGTGGTCAGATCGAGGAATGCATAGTCGTTGGCCCCCTCCACGATCAGGAGCGCCGGCGACATGGCTCCTTCGCCCCGGGCGAGCCCCGGCTCGAAGTGCGCATAACCGTCGGCATTGGTCTTCGTCGTGCCCAGAACCTCGTTGTTGCGCGCGACGAGGCGCACTGTGACGTTCGCCACCGGCGTCGCCGTGCCCAGCGTGCGCACGAAGGCGTGCACGCCGTCGGCGCCGGTCATTCCCGTCAAGCCGAGATCCGAGATGATGAACCATTGGGCGGCCCGCTCGCCGCCGTTGTAGCCGTTGTCGTCGTCGGACGCCGCTGCCTTGCGCGAAATATGGGCGGTGAGTACGTAGACGCCCGGCTGCAGCTTGGGCAGCGCCTCGCTGACCGGAATTGCCGTTGTCACGTCCTCGTTCAGCTTGTCGGCGACGTCGAGCTCGCCCTTCCAGACGTGCTGACCGAGCTTCTCACGCAAATTGTCGATTTCGTAACGCTGGAGTTGCTTGAGGAAGTTGTCGCCGGCCGCGGCGGTCGCAAGGCCGCGGTCGCCGATCCTGAAGATCTCGACGGCGACCTTCCGTGCGTTGACGGTAACGATGGGAATCCCCTGCTGACCGCGGTTGGGCAGCACGTAGGCACGGCCGGAGAAGCGAACGGCAGGCGAGCGGTCGCGAACATAGACGGCAAGCTCCGCGGTCTTCTGAAGAGCTTCCCCGACCACCGACGGCAGGCCGGCGCGCACCTTGACCTCGTAGCGCTTGCCGTGAGCCAAACCTTCCACGCAGATCTGCTGGTTATCGGTGACGACGTTCTGAGGATCGCGCCCGTCTACCGAGACGAAGGACGCGAGGCCCTGTGGCACATCCGCGAGACGCTCGGAGAAATTCAGGCACAGGCGCGGTTCTGCGGAATCCGCATCGACTTTGTAGTCGACCATCCGGAACCCGTGCTCGGCTCGCATTTTGTCGAAAGCGTCGCGGCGCTCGAGCGTTTCCTCCAGCGCAACGGCCGCCTTGAGGGCATCCAGCGCCGGCCTCCACAAAGAGCGTTGCTTGAGCGAGTTGGAGAGGGTCGTCAGCGCCTCGGCCTTCACAGCCGGTGTCGTCGCACGCTCGTAGGCGCGGTATGCGGCGCCGGAGACGAGCGGCGGCAATTCGTATTGCTCGCCCTTCTGCCGGTCGGGCTCGATGGAAAGGAATGCCCGGGCGAGCAGCCGCCATGCCTCGGCGTTGCCGGACTCCGTCGCGAGCGACAGCATCAAAAGTCGTGCCGCCTCGCGGGCATCGCCTTTGGCATCGAGCAACGCCGCACCCGCACGTCTCAGAGCTTCAGCCGGGCGCCTCGTGCCGGCGGTCTCGAGAGCTGCCTCGCGCCTGATGCGGGCGTCGAGACGCTCCGCATCCTTCGAGACGATGGGATGAGCATAGCTGCTCTGCATCTGTGCGTTGCCCGTTTGCGCGCGCACGGACCCGGGCATCGGCAAGACGGCGGCGGTAACGAGGGCGAGGCCTGCGAAAATCCGGAGCAGGAACGTCATGGCGGCTCCCTATCGAAAAAAGCGGAATGGAACTTTCTTCACGGCACCAGCACAGCGTGACGGCATCGTGGCAGAGTTCATTTGATCCCGATCATGCCGGACAATCAGGCCCCGCGTTCAGCAAGCGGCGGCAAGTTCCGGCAACTACCGGCAAGCGGGGGCGCGAGGGTGGGGCGCAAACGCAGAAAGGCCGGCGCGAAGCCGGCCTTTGTTAGAAGCGAGCCCGCGTTCGGGACCCGCGCGGTGCAATGGCTTGCACGTTCAGTGGCGGTTGACGGGCCGCCATACGCCCAGCGATTCGAGTGCGCCCTGCGCCACCGTTTCGGCAGGCACGCCGTCGCTGCTCCGGGCGACGCTCTCGCTGGCGCCTGAGCTCGCGTAGATGGTCTCGCCGGCGCGCCAGATGCGCTCGAACGTCATGCGGGACTTGGCGCCTTCCGAACCGTTGTCGGCGACGAAGCTGGAGAATGCGTCGCGCTTGTCGGGGTCCCGGCGCATGCTGTCACCGAACCACACATTCCTGCCGCCGATCACGATCTGCTCGTGCCCGTCGAGATAGCGGCAGTCGCGGAGCAGCCGCAGCTCGTGAACGAAGCCGGGAGCGAATGCGACCTGCCAAGTCGCACCGCTGGCGCCCGCCGGGGCACCGACGAAGAGGAAGCGGGCGGCGATCCGACGCTGGGTCAGCTCGGCGGAGAGCGACAGCAGAACTCGCGGCCCGATCGTTTCGGGCGAGCGGGCAATGACGAGAACGTCGTCCATGCCGCCGTCGACGTGCGCCAAGCTCGAGAAGATGAAGTCTCGCAGTCTCTGTTCGCGGGTCTCCCGATCCTCGGCTTCGCACTTTTGCGGCGGTTTGACTTGCATGCTTGTTTCCCCATCTCGCGGGTTTGGCCGGGCTCCAGGCACCAGCCGCACCATTTGGCGCCAAGGCGGTTAAAAAACGTTTAGTCGGTGGCAGAGATTGAACCGGCGCGTCCAAGGCTCGTGCCACGCTGCTCACATGTCGCGCGGCTCGGGCCGCAGTCTCAAAGCTATGGCCCGCAGGTCGTCGTCCCCAGAGCGGATATCCGCGCCGGCACCCTCGGCAAGAGGCGCAGGGGGGGAGCCCGTCGTCTCCGCCGCCGGCCGCGGGGAGATCGGTGGCAGCGGGGGCGGCAGCCGTGGATCCGCACCGCCGGCGCCCTCTTCGGTGGTGTGAATTCGCGCCACCCTCGTGCCCTCGACTGGAGCAGTGCCGTCGCCCCCCCGTGCCATCAAGTGGCCGAGAGATCGGGGAAGCGATGCTTCACTCACAGGCACGGTGTACGTGACCGTCTCCCGCACGGCCGATACCGTCACCTGCGGCTCCGGCGACGGCATGGCTATGACGGACCGATGGTCCTCGCTGGCGTCGACTGCCGCTTCGGCCTGAGCCTTGCCGAGGGCCGGATGCAACACGACGTTTTCGGCAGAGGTCCGCGGCATCGGGCCAGCGTTCATCGGCCGGGACGCGGGCTCGGGCAGGTCATCGCCGTCCGTCATGGCGGATTGCTGGTGCCGCGTTGCGATGGGCACGCCAGCGGCCTGCGCTACCGGCCAAGCCTCCGGCTTGCGCGCCATGGAATAGACGGCGGCACTGGCGCCGCGTGCGGCGGAGCTGCCGACCGCCCCGCGAGTCGATCCCGATGTGTTGCGCTGAGGCATGACGGGTGGCGGCGGCGTGGGCGTCCGCGCATACGTCGGCGGTGAAATCTCCTCCGGGCGGCTGAGGGAGGATGCCGGCGTCGCTGCGGCAGGTTCAGGGCCTGCCGCAGGCGCGACATCATCCCGCTTGCCGTACCCGACCAGGGCCTCGGCGCCTTCCGGCGCGAATGCCGGTTCCGGCGTGCGAAAGATATCTTCCTCGATGCGCCGCCGCCTTTTTTCGCCTTCGACGCGACGGGCCGCGCCCATCACCGCCCCCAAGATGAGGTCCGACCAAGCCCCGTTCCGGAATTTGTAGATCCGGAACGCCTCGGCGTTGGCGAACTTGCTGCCTTGGCGCCGCAACCGCTTCTGGATCATGCGCGTGGAGAGCAGAGGGCTGTAGACACGCGTGAAGACGCGCTCTTTCTCGAAGCTGGCAAAAAGGTTCGACAGGAGGTGTGCTTCCTGCATCAGTGCCTCTGCGTCGGACACGCCGTAGCCCTGGCGCTGACGGTCGTTGTGCGGATTGGGCCGGTAGGGCGCGTTGAGCGGGACGGCAGCATAATAGTCGCCATGAAAGTCGAAGACGACGTGGCGGAACACTTCGAAGTTCTCGCGGATCTGCCGATCGCGGTGGATCTCGTTGAAACGCGAGAGGATCTGGATCACCGGCCCGCGTTCGGCGTTACGCATCTTACCGACGAGGCTTTGCATGCGATCGCCCGAGCGGCGGATCGAAACGAGCAGCAGGCAGAGATCCACGAACAGGGCGATGGCAAGCGGGATGTAGTCGCGGCGCGCCAAGCCCGCCTGCTCCGCGAGTGCGTTGACCTTGCTCTGATGGGCAGCGGCATTCTCGACCGACTGAACGGCACGCCGCTGCAACTCGCGCAATTCCTCGGGGCTCGGCGGCATCTTGAAAGTAAGCGCGCCGGCAAGGGTCGCGGTGAGGCGCCGGAAGGCTTCGACGACTGCCTCCGAACCCTCCACGGCTGCAATGCGCGGCTTTTCCATCGCCGGCAGTTCGTCGATGGCCCGTACGACACCCTTGAGGGCCGTCGCAAGCTGGGCGTCGGGGCACGTATAGGTGCCGCCCTTCGAGTCGTGGAACGTTACCTTGTCGGCACGATCGTTGAGATCGATGCGGATCTGCTTGAGTTGCGGGTCCGTGCGGAACGCATTGAAACCGGTCACTGTCGCCTCGAGGCGGCGGCCGAGGTTGCGCAGGAAGTCGTTCCGTGTGCCCGACGTCTTGTCACGCGTCGATGCATCGTCGCCGACGACCTTGGCGAGATCGCCGTTTAGGCCGTCGATCTCGGTGCGCACCTTGGTCGCGCGGCCCTTCACGAACTCGGCGGCGAACTGGAACCGTGCGGCGTCGTCGTCGCGCATCTTCCGTCGCGGACCGTCGCCAGGGCGCGAATTAGGGCACGACGTGCCGCTGGCGCGCTCGACCTCCGCCTTGCGTGTCGAAAGGCTCGTCAGACTGTCGAGAGTGCCCTGGAGCTGCTCGAGCCGCGTCGCCGCCGCGTGCAGCGACGTTTGCACTTGGCCGATGGCCGATTCCGCCGAACGGGTCGCTTCCGAGCGGCTTTCGAGCACCTTCCAGTAGAAACCGAAGCCGAAACCGACGGAGATGAGTGTCAGGAACACGTAGCCGGCGACATAGAGGCCGCGCGTCATCCAACCGATGTCGGAGAAGATCTGGTCGAGTAGCCAGACCACCATCACCATCAGCATAGCGACGGAGAATCCGATGATCGCTTTGTGCACGAGCGGCAGGTTGCCCATGTTGGCTTCGATCAGCTCGAGCATGCCGACGAAGGTGGCAACCCATGACAGTACGCCCAGTCCGACGAGAAGGACGGCGCGCTTCCAGTCGCGCGGTTCCTTCGTCGCGGCGTCGCCTCCCGTGTCGTCCCATGACAGGTCGACGCGCGGACCGGCTACCTGGGGCTTGCTCTGATCGGAAGTGAACGACATTGGATGTTCCGGTCCCGTCCTGCGGCGGAGCGGAACGGTGCCGAGCCACTTGGCATGTCGTGTGACGCGCCAGGCCCCGCATCGCGCCCCGTCGCACGATGTACTGTTGCTTGCGGACGATCACTCCCACGGCTGTGATCCGAGAGCGGACGTAGCTGGATTTCGTGGTGCCAGTGGGGCTTTGACATGGCACCTCCGCCCAACTCGGGGCCGGGCTGCCTTCGGTGCGTCACAAAACCGGCACATCGAGGCTCTGGGCATGCCCAGAAAGACGGCCTGCCTCAGGCCTTGCGTTCCCAGCCACCTGCGGCGGTCTGCTGCCAGTAGGTGACGCTGCATCCTTCCGCCTTGGCGGCTTTCCACTGGGCACGAGCCTGCTCGACGGCAAGCGTCTCGTGTCCGTCGAAAATGAGCACCACACGCAGATACCCATGGAAACGCGAGAGCGTCGCGCCGTCGACCAGGAAGCGGATCGCGGCGTCCGACGGGTTTTCCTCCGTCAAGGTGAGAAATACCGGTTGCTCGGCCGGATCGCCGTCGCGGGCCGTGCCGTGAGGGATGAAGCTGTCGTCTGCAAAAGTCCACAGAAGCGAGTCGATCGCTTCCAGTCGCTCGGCGGTACCCGCCTGCACCACGGCGCGCCAGCCGCGCGCTAGCGTTCGTTGGACGAGCGACGGCAATACCGCCTCGAGCGGTTGCCGCTCGAGGTGATAGAACCAGACTTCCGTTTTGGTCTCGGTCGTGGCCTCGCTCACGTCACGCACTCCCGACGCCAACGCAAGAGCGACCGCCTGGCAGGGCTCGCGGACCTGATGCGTCTATAGGGGCAAGGGTGACGGCGAAGCGGGGGCGTCGCAAGTCTCAATAGCCGCGCTTCAGTCGGCGGCGATCCACATAGCCTGCGTCGATCAAGGCCTGCTTGCACGAGCGCGACAACTCACGGGACTTCGATTCCATGCACAGTCGCAACGAAGCACTGCCGACCGGATAGGCGGGACAGAACTGGAAGTAGTCACCCCGGCACGCAGTCTCCACCTTCGCGGTGTAGGCCGTTGCCGGGCTCGCGGCAGTGAGTGCGGCAAAGGCGAGAGTCGTGACAAGGCCGGCCGCAAAGCCGCGGTTCTTCAAAGCGGGTATCATCTTGTTCCTCAGTGCCCTTTCTTGGCTCTGAGAAGTGTAAACAGTTATTTGATTCGCGTGTCTGCGAGGGCGAGATTCTCCGCCACTGAGTCCCGCATGACACGTTTTCGCCGATCGCACGCCGCGACCCGATAACGGGCGCTCAGTCACTTCTTGTCGTAGGGATTTTCACCCTTGCGCAGATTGAAGCGGATCGGTGTGCCCGGCAGATCGAAGGCCTGCCGCAGGCTGTTGATCAGGTAGCGCGTGTAGGACTTGGGCAGCCCGCCCGGCTGCGAGCAGAAGGCAACGAACGTCGGCGGCCGGGCGGAAGGCTGCGTAGCGAAACGCACCTTGATGCGTCGCCCCTTCGACGCGGGCGGGGCGTGTCGCGACATCGCTTCCTGCAGCCATCTGTTGAGTGCGGCCGTGGACACACGCCGATTCCAGATCTCGTGCGCTTTCACGATTGCCGCCATCAGCTTGTCGACGTTGCGCCCGGACAGGGCCGAAACGGTCACCAGCGCCACACCCTGTGCGTCGGCGAAGGTTTCCTCGACCGTCTCCCGCAGGTCCTTGAGCCGCTGCTGCTTATCCTCCACGAGGTCCCATTTGTTGACCGCGATGACGATGGCCCGGCCCTCCTCGATCGCCATATTGCCGATCGTGAGATCCTGCTGCTCGAAGGGATGTTCGGCGTCGATCAGGAGCACGATCACCTCTGCGAAGCGGATCGCGCGCACGCTGTCGCTGGCCGAGAGTTTTTCGGCGACTTCGGTGATGCGCGCCTTGCGCCTGAGGCCTGCCGTGTCGAACAGCCGGAAGCGCTGGCCTTTCCATTCCAGATCCGTGGCGATCGAATCTCGTGTCAGACCGGGTTCGGGTCCGGTGATCATCCTCTCCTCGCCCAGGATGGCGTTGACGAGGGTCGATTTGCCCGCATTCGGGCGCCCGACGATCGCCACCCGGATCGGCCTGGTAGGGCCCGGCTCCTCCGACACGCCCTCCGGACCCGTTTCCGTCTGCCCGGGCTCGTCATCCCGACCTTTGCTCCTCGCGCGTGCCGGCCGTTTCCACTTCAGACCCAGTGTGCGCAGAACCTCGGCCTCGAGATCGCCGATGCCCTCGCCGTGTTCCGCCGAGATGGGGAGCGGGTCACCAAAGCCGAGCTCGAAGGCCTCGTAGAAGCCGTCGCTGCCGGCGCGGCCCTCGCATTTGTTGGCGACGAGCACGACGGGCTTGCCCGAGGCGCGCACGATGCCGGCGAAGGCCTTGTCGGCGGGCGTGATGCCCGCGCGGGAGTCGATCACGAAGATGATGGTATCCGCTGCCGCGATCGCGGCTTCGGACTGCGCTCGCATCCGGGCTTGGATCGTGCCGCTATGTGACTCCTCGAGACCCGCGGTATCCACCAGCAGCACCTCGTGGCCGCCGATATGCGCCGCCTCCTCGCGTCGGTCGCGTGTCAGGCCCGGCATGTCCGAGACCAACGCCGTGCGCCGCCCGGTCAAACGGTTGAAGAGCGTCGATTTGCCGACATTAGGACGGCCGATGATGGCGACTCGAAAGGACATGGGGCCTGTAGTCCCGTAAAAAAAGTGGCGCGGATGCGCTGTTGTCCACGGGTTAGGGCTTCCTGTCGCTGTTCGCAAGCGCGCAACGGCGCGAAAAGCTCGCAGATCATCGGCCCGAGGCGAGTACCGATGCTAGCGCCGCCGCTTTCCCGCCGAGCCAGCGATGGCCGTCGGACGCTCCGGGCAACGGCGCCGGCAGACGTTCAGGAAATCGCCGGGAATACAACTGCGACCATACCGCGCCAGGCTTGGACCGACGCTGTGGCGCGCCGGCGAGCCGGGCGACGTTCTCGGGATTGGCGAAGCCGGCCACACCGAAGGCCACGAGCCGGTGCAGGGCGCCATCGCGCCGCGCGTACCAATCCTCTCCGCGAGACTGCGCAATTTCGGCCATGACGACGAGCGGCGTTACAGCGAAGTCGTGATAGTGCAGCGCCAGCCCCTGTCTCTCGAGTTCGCGGGGCAAGCTGCCGTCGGCTGAAATATCACCGAGTGCGTCGTCGAAGATGCGGCGCGCCTCGTCCCAGTGCCTCGGACTTTCGGTCGCAAGCGCCGTCGCAGCGAGCCCCAGACCCAGCCAATACCAGTGGTTGTTGCGCTTGTGATTCGGGGTGTCGAAGAACGCCCGGGAGCGGTCCGCGAGCGATCGGAGCCAAGGGGCGATGAGCCGCTGCTGCTCGCTCGTCGCGCGCTGCCGCACTTTCAGGTAGGCGAGTGCCAGCCCGGCCAGATCCCATTTGCGCTGATACTCGGCCTGTTTCGTCTCCATGCGCCCGAGCAGCGCTCCGCCCTCGGCCCACGCCGACAGCCAAGCCAGGGCGCACCGCGCCGCCTCGTCGCGCGCGGAGGGCTTCGTGCGCAGCACGGCCTTGTCGCTGGCTTGCGTTACCTGACGGACATACCCCGTAAGATCCTTCACGGCGGCCTTGTGTGCAGCCGCCAACTCCGCGTCGACGACTGTTCCGGCCTTGTCGCCGTAAAAGCGCGGCACTGTGAGATCGCGCATCGCCGGTGGGGCGGTAGGGCAATCCAGCGCGAGAAGTGGTGTATGTGCGCCCGCCAGCAGAATGGCGGCGACAATACATGCGGCAAGGTGCCGTAGCATTTGCTCGCCTGAAGATGTTAGCGTTTCGACCAAAGTCGTGTGTCCGCTCGAACGGAGCCAACCGGAGGCCGCCCATGGAAGATCGCTATCTTAGGACAGGAGTGTTTCTCGCTCCTTTCCACGCATTGGATGAGAACCCGACACTCGCCATCGAGCGCGACATGGAGCTTGTCGAGCATCTCGACCGCCTGAACTACCACGAGGCCTGGATCGGCGAGCACCACTCGGGTGGCTACGAGATCATCGCCTGCCCGGAGATGTTCATCGCGGCGGCGGCGCAGCGGACGCGCCACATTCGGCTCGGGACCGGCGTCGTCTCGCTGCCCTATCACAACCCCTTCACGCTCGCCTCGCGCATGATGCAGCTCGACCATATGACGCGAGGCCGTGCCATGTTCGGCGTGGGGCCGGGTTCGCTCATCTACGATGCCGAGAAGATCGGCCTCAAGGCCGCCGACCAGCGCCGCCGCATGTCGGAATCGCTGGAGTGCCTCATGGAACTCATGCAAGGCGGGATGGTCACGCGGAAGACCGACTGGTTCACGTTGAACGAAGCAAAGCTGCAGTTGAAGCCGTACAGCCAGCCGATGATGGAGATGGCGGTCGCCAGCTCACGCTCGCCTGTCGGCGCCCAGGCCTCGGGTAAATACGGCATCGGCATGCTGTCGATCGGCGGCACGTCCGACGAGGCACTTGCCGCCCACGCCAAGAACTGGTCGATCCACAAGGAGGCGGCGCAAGCGGCCGGCTTGAAGACGGACCGCTCCAAATGGCGCATCGTGACTTTCGCCCATGTCGCCGAAACGCGTGAGAAAGCGCGCGCAGACATGGCGTATGGCCTCGCCAACTTCGCACGCTATTTCACCGATGTCGCGACCTTCCCGATCATTCCGGGCGGTATCGAGGATCCCGTCGACTACCTCACCTCGAACGGTATAGCCTGCATCGGCACGCCGGACGACTGCATTCGCCACTTCGAGCGCCTGTGGAGAGGGTCCAACGGCGGTTTCGGAGCCGTGCTCCTGCTCGCCCACAACTGGGCCGATTGGGAGGCGACGAAGCGCAGCTATGAGTTGATGGCACGCTACGTCCATCCCCACTTCCAGCGCATGTCGAACGGTCTGCGCGAGTGGAGCTACAACGATGCCAAGGTGAAGCACGAAACGGCCGGCGCCGAGTCGCAGGCGGCCGTGCTCAAGGAAATCGACAAGTACAACGAGGCCAAGGGCATCAAGAACAACGCCAAGGCGTGGTGAGCAGACCTTGGGGTGGCCCGGCTCGTGTCGCGGCCCCCCTCGGATCCTTTCGGAAGAGCCACCCGCGACGAACACCGGCGGGACCGGCCGGTCGACGGAACCCCTGACGGGTTGGCCGGCTTCGGGGACAACCGGCGTCAGGGATAGTAGTACGAGGCCATCCGCGGCACGCCCGCGCCGTCGGCACCGGGAACGGGCTTGGCCGCATACCGGTAGAGATAACGCATCGCACCCTCGATCGCGTTTTCCCACACGGCCCAGCTGTGATCGCCGTCCACGATCCTGAGTTCCACTTTCCCCGGCTGTTTCTCGAACAGCGTCTTGAACAGGGTCACTGTCTCGAATGTGATGCCGAAGTGGTCGTCGTCACCGGAGACGAGATACATCGGCACCCTGTTCGCCTGTTTGAAGTAGGTACCGCTGAAACGCGTGTGATGTTGCGACCACCAAGCCGACGCATCGAACTCGCCCCGGCTGTTCAGAAATGGCGGTTGCGTCCGTGCCGACGAGTCCTTGGGAACGAGGCCGTGATAGACGGCTGGACTCAACGCAGCCGCTGCGGCGATGCGATCGGGATACTTCAAGGCGAAGCGCACGGTCCCGTACCCGCCGGCGGAAAGCCCCGCGACCACGCGGCCCTTGCGCCCTTCGATGATGCGAAAGCGCTTTGCGACATCGGGCACCAGATCCTTCCAGAACGCCGTTTCCGCCTTGTCCTTGGCGCCGTCGACCCACCAGCAGCCGCGGCACCCAGGCATGACGATGAGTGAGGGCGGCATGACACCCATGCCGATCATCCGGTCGGCGAGGGCCTTGATCTTGCCGTGCTCCACCCAAGCGTTCTCGTCGCCACCCGCGCCGTGCAGCAAATAGAGAACGGGGTATTTGAGATTGCTCTGATCGTAGCCGTCGGGCGTGTAGATCCAATACGGCATGTCACGGCCGAGCGCGCGGGACGGACACATTTCCTTCCGCAATTCGCTGGCCTGCGCTGCACCGAAACCCAAGACGAAGAGCAGCGCGATGAGCGCCCTGAAACCCGCCGCCACGTGAGCCCGCCCCGATTGGACTTTGCCTCTGACGCGGCAATCTAGCTCAACTCTTCGTGACTGCGCAATCGGCACGACATGCAACGGTGAACGGAGCATGTTGAAAAGCCGGCGTTTTCCAGATCGAGACGTCTGCCGATCAAGCTCCCGGACGTCCTGTCTTGCGTGGCCGGCCACGGCGGCTCTTACGTTCCGCGTCGGTCGGCACGTCGATTGTGCGCGTCGTGCGCAGGTCCGGCTTCGAGGAGGTGACGGGCCGGTCCATCGGCACTTCCGTGCGCCCGACCGTCATCTCGTCGAGCGTCGGCTTGTGCGGAATCGACGCCGAATCGCGGCGCGGCACCGGACGATCGGTGCCTGGGCCCATGTCTCCCAGATCGGGCTTCCGTACCCGCGAGCCGGTCTTGGACAAAACATTCGCCGCACCGGCGAACTTGCGTGGGCCCTCGAAAGCGCCGGCGCGATCCTCGATCGCGCCTTGCCGGGCCATGGGATCGTCGGCGATGGCGAGTTCCGTCTCGCGCAACCGCTTGATCTCGTCGCGCAACCGCGCCGCTTCCTCGAACTCGAGGTCGGCGGCGGCTGTACGCATGCGCTTCTCCATCTCTTCGATGACAGCGGCGAGGTTGTGGCCCACGAGCTGCGCACCGTCGTGCTCCGCCAGGCCCGCATCGACGGTCACGTGATCCTGCTCGTAGACCGACGACAGCACGTCCGCAATGCTCTTGCGCACGCTCTCGGGCGTGATGCCGTGCTCGGCATTGTAGGCCATCTGCTTTTCGCGGCGGCGGTTGGTCTCCGCGATGGCCCGATCCATGGAGCCGGTCATCTGGTCGGCGTAGAGCACGACCTTGCCGTCGACGTTGCGCGCCGCACGTCCGATGGTCTGGATCAACGAGGTCTCCGAGCGCAGGAAGCCTTCCTTATCGGCGTCCAGGATCGCGACCAGCGCGCATTCCGGGATGTCCAGGCCCTCGCGCAGGAGGTTGATGCCGATCAGCACGTCGAACGCGCCGAGCCGCAAGTCGCGGATGATCTCGATGCGCTCCAGCGTTTCGATATCGGAGTGCATGTAGCGCACGCGAATGCCGCTATCGTGCATGTACTCTGTGAGATCCTCGGCCATGCGCTTGGTCAACGTCGTGACGAGGGTGCGGTATCCCTTGGCCGTCACCTGACGCACTTCGTCGAGGAGGTCGTCCACCTGCGTCTTGGCCGGGCGGATTTCCACCACGGGATCGATGAGGCCCGTCGGACGGATCACCTGCTCGACGAACGTGCCGCCGGTCTGATCGAGCTCCCATCCGCCCGGGGTGGCAGAAACGTAGACGGATTGAGGCCGCATCGCATTCCATTCCTCGAAGCGCAGCGGACGATTGTCCATGCACGAGGGGAGGCGGAATCCGTACTCGGCCAGCGTCGCCTTGCGCCGGTAGTCGCCACGGAACATGCCGCCGATCTGCGGCACCGTGACGTGACTTTCGTCGCAGAACACAAGAGCGTTGTCCGGCAGGTATTCGAACAGTGTGGGCGGTGGCTCGCCGGGTTGGCGTCCCGTCAGGTAGCGCGAGTAGTTCTCGATGCCCGCGCACGAGCCGGTGGCTTCCATCATCTCCATGTCGAACAGCGTGCGCTGCTCGAGCCGCTGCGCCTCCAGTAACTTACCGGTCTTGTAGAGTTCCTCCAGCCGCTCCTTGAGTTCCGCCTTGATCGCTTTCATGGCCTGCTGCAGCGTCGGCTTCGGCGTCACGTAGTGAGAGTTGGCGTAGACTTTGACCAGCTTCAGGTCGTCAGTTTTGTGGCCGGTCAGCGGGTCTAGCTCCGTGATCGCCTCAATCTCGTCGCCAAACAGCGAGAAACGCCAGGCGCGGTCCTCCAAGTGGGCCGGAAACAGCTCGATGGTGTCGCCGCGCACGCGGAACGTGCCGCGATGGAAGTTGGCGTCGTTGCGCCGGTAGTGCAGGGCGATGAGGTCGGCCAGCAGTTGGTCGCGGCTGATGCGGTCGCCGACCTTCACAGTGAAGGTCATCGCGGTATAGGTTTCCACCGAGCCGATACCGTAGATGCACGAGACCGAGGCCACGATGATCACGTCGTCCCGTTCGAGCAGGGCGCGCGTCGCGGCATGACGCATCCGGTCGATCTGCTCGTTGATCGACGATTCCTTCTCGATGTACGTGTCGGTCCGCGGCACGTAGGCCTCGGGCTGATAGTAGTCGTAGTACGAGACGAAATACTCGACCGCGTTCTCCGGGAAGAAGCTCTTGAACTCGCCGTAGAGCTGGGCGGCCAGCGTCTTGTTGGGCGCCAGGATCAAAGCCGGGCGCTGCGTCTGGGCGATGACGTGCGCCATCGTGAACGTCTTTCCCGAGCCGGTGACGCCGAGGAGGACCTGATCGCGCTCGTGCTTGTTCACTCCCTCGCACAATTCCGCGATGGCCTGTGGCTGGTCTCCGCGCGGCTCGAAGTCCGACATGAGCTTGAACGCGATGCCGCCTTCGGACTTCTCCGGCCGTGGCGGCCGGTGCGGCACGTACTCGGGCATCGAACCGGCGACGAGCGGATGACTGGCCATCATCGGCTGGGCGTCGATCAACGCCTGGGCGCGCTCCGAGCGCTCCTCCGGCTTGGCCAGAAGCGCGTTGAGCCCTGCTGACGGCGAAAAGTCCTCCGGACGCGGCTTGGTCGTGCGCAGTGCCGGTAGCGTCGGCTTGGCTGGTTTCGCGGGCGGCGGTGTGGCCGCTGGCGCATCGAGCTTGCCGCCGAGCGCCAGCAGTCGCTCCAGGATATCCGGCTGCTCGGTCAGCGGTCCCGTCGCGGTGAATGCCGTTTGCGGGGCCTCGCCGAAACCGGGTGTGCCCGCACGTGTTTCCACCGGCGGTGCCACGGGCTTGCCGCTTTTGCCCCGCGAGGGACGCGGCTTGGGTGTGCCGTCACGCGTCGCCTTGGTCGCCCCGCCCTTGCTTTTCGCTGATTTTGCCATGCCGCCAATATGGCGATCCCGCTCCATGCCGTCCAGGCGGGCGGAAGTGAAGACGCCAATCTCTCCACGCTGTTTCCGGCCGTTGGTGCGCGGCGGATACAGCGCACCTCATTCCAGGGCCCGCCGCCGCATCAGCATGCGCACCATGACGAATGCACCGGCGGCAGCCGCCAGATGCTTCAAGGTGTGCCCGCTGACGAGGCCCGCGGCGAGGTAGATGGCTCCGTCCAGCTCTTCCAGTGCCTTCGCAACGGCGTAGAAGCCGAGCGCGGTCAGCCAGTCTCCGCCGCGCGTGTAAGGTGCGGGTGTTCGCCAGAGCACCAAAGGAATGGTCAGGATCGGATAGAACTGCGCAAGTATGTAGAGCCGCAGATCGTCGAAAGCGGGCCAATAGAGAACGCTGGCAAGCCCGAACGCCAGCAGGCAGGTGAGCAGCCGCAGGCTCGTCGACGCCGGCCACCTGAACGTGACTCGAGCCACGGGGAGCCGCATCTCCGCAACGTATGATGAACGCAAGCCCGGCCCCCCCGGCGCGAGCCCCTCCTTTTGTGGCTGTGCCTCACCCCCGCCGATAGGGAAAGCAGCGATCACGGTCGAGGCTGAGCCTGAGGTGGTGACCCAGGGCGGCAATGGCGGCCCCATACGCGACATAGGGATCGCTGTTACCCTTGCCGACGATGATGGGCCGGAAATCGCCCACGCCTTTTCCGCGCGGCGGCAACATGCCCGTGACGAGCGGTGTTCCGTCGTTGGCGCGCAGCGTCACGAACATCGGCATGGACCGCTGCACGTGATCCTTAAGGCCGATCTTCTGCTCGAAACTGTGCAGCGTCGGAGGCGGCACGTATGCGGCGACGGCCGCGTCGTAGGCTTCGCGGAAATAGCGCTCTACCGCGTGGTCCATCAGATGTGATTCGGCGGCTGCCTCTGCCTGGGTTTCCATGCGGAACCATGTGTAAGGCGCTGCGTCGCACACGTACTGCATACGTCCCTCCCTGGGCGCGTCGCATGTCTCGCGACCTGTGGATGGTCCGGACGCCGTATCCTGCTTGCCTCGGACTCTCAGGAAGATCTCGGCGTGCCTGCCGGACGATGCCTAGAAGGTAGGCAGCGCCACTCGATCGTCAACCGATCGCGCGGCCGATCCGCGCAGAAACTGTTTCGCAATCGGCACGTCGAGCACAGACGCGGCCGCACGCCCGCGCTCATGCGCGCCACACGGCGGTGTTCTTGATCTCCGCGTCCTCCAACTCGCGCGTCACCGGAACTCGATAGTCGGCAACTCTCGTGTAGCGCCCGCGCGGAAAATAGCTGCGGCCGGGATCCCCGATCAGGACGATGGTGCCTTGTGCCGTCGCCGCGTCGACATAGGCCGTGACCCGCTCGGCCAGGGGGCGCTCGTAATAGAGGTCGCCCACCAGTAGCACGTCGATGTCCCGCGAGGGCGCCGCTGCCAGCAGATCGTCGCTGGTGCAGGCGACGGCGACGCCGTTCGCCTGCGCGTTGAGCGCCGTGGCCGCCAATGAGACCTCGTCGATGTCCGCAGCGAGAGTCGCGGCGGCGCCTGCTTTCATCGCCGCTATCGCCGTCAAGCCCGAGCCTGTCCCCAGATCGACGACACGCTTTGCCGCCACCAGCTCCGGTGTGTCCAGGAGATACCGCGCCAGCGCCTGCCCACCGGCCCACGCGAAGGCCCAATATGGCGGCGGCACGTTCATCTCGCCCAGCTCCTCCTCCGTCTTGCGCCAGATGGGCAGACTTTCCTCGGCCAGATGCAGCAGGATCTCCGGTACCAGCGGCGGCGCGAGCAGCCGGGTATTCTCGCGGACGAAGGTTGCCCAGTCGCGAGGGGCTAACGGGGCTTTCGGCGTCGTTTCTGTTCCGGCGTCAGTCGCCACAAGCGAGCCCTCTCGAATGGATGCGCGGGAAGCGCCGGGGTCAACGGTGCATCGTACTCCGCAACGAGATCGAAAGCGACCGGTGGCCGTCTTGCGGTCGTGCGGTCGGCGAGCAGAACGACAATGTCG